>Ga0136636_10002376_pt1 | contig 11193 bp, 9 predicted proteins | sample AntDrymUQ8522106_2_FD_104653 | JGI IMG/M metagenome (GOLD analysis project Ga0136636, IMG submission 104653) | Polar desert sand microbial communities from Dry Valleys, Antarctica - metaG UQ852 (21.06) | ecosystem: Environmental > Terrestrial > Soil > Desert | place: Antarctica: Dry Valley... | reverse complement strand
TTGGTTATTTGGTTATTTGAAAATCTTCCACTTTTAAAACTTCTCCAGCCTGTAAATCATGAAGATGAACCGTTCCTATTCGGACACGAACCAATCTCAAAGTTGGGAAACCAACAGCAGCAGTCATTTTTCGCACTTGACGAAATTTTCCTTCATTGACCGTTATTGAAGCCCAAGAGGTAGGACCGTGACGTTCATCCCGAATTTTTTTTCCTCTCGCTCCAAAAGCAGGAAGCTCCTGTATCAAGGAAGCTTTACAGGGTTTAGTAACGTATTTAGTTCCATTAAAACCGATTTCAACCCCTTTTTGCAATCGCTCGATGGCTTCTTGATTGATGATTCCATCTACTTGGACGTAATATTCTTTATCGACTCTTTTACTGCGAATGATTTCGCTCATCATGCCATCCGTTGTCAGCAACAATAATCCTTCGGAATCCTCATCAAGGCGCCCGATAGCCATTGTTCCTGTTGGAAAATCATATAATTCTCCTAGCAGTTTCTTTTTTCTTTTTAATTCATAAACAAACTGACTCAAATACCCGTACGGTTTATGAATGATAAAATGAGAATGAGGCATTGTGTTGATTTATTAGTGCACGCAAAGATAGTTTTGTTTTTGTTGGATTTAAAAGTGACTGGCTACATTTATTGCGATAAACCAAAAGCAATGTTAAATAGTTCAAACATCTCATATTAATGACGTACTATTATGAACAATAATACTAATAACTAAAAAGAAAGATCATGGAAAATAATGATTTAGGTTCAAAAAAGACGAATAATAAGCAGCAGATAAACGACCAAACTGGTAGCGAAAGCACGCTTAACGAAAACATTACAACCGCGCCAAACCTGAAAGAAGAAATAGAAATTGATGCTAATGGTAATGAAAAAGTTGTTCAAAGAGCGCGCAATGTTGATGGGTCTATTGCTGCTACTCCCGCAACCGATGAAAGAACATGGAACGAAAACGAAAGTTTAAGTCGGGGCGTTTCTACAGAAAAAGAAGCCATGAGGACGGTTGAGAATGAAGACCTCAACTCGGACATTACTGCCCACAGATACCCCGCTTCACATCCAGATAATAAAGAAGACCGAGGAAATATTAAACTGGACGAATAACTATTTTTTCGACTTTTAAAAGCCAATAAGGAACTTTCCTTATTGGCTTTTTTTGTTGCTGTTAATAGACAATCCAGCAAAAAAATTGCTTTAAAAAGCAAAAAAAAAGTTTTTAATTACAATCTAAAATTGCTTAATTTATAATATTCTCTTAACGTTAGAAATATTATTTTTGCTGCTTAATTCAATTGTAAACCTATGAAACACAATTACCATTTACGCCATTTAATGGCTTTTTTAAGTTTTTTTTATTGCTTATCAACAACCGTTTTTGCACAGGGAACGGCACCTACACCACAAGACTTACCATTTTCACAAAATTTCTCTACTTTAGATGCAGCCACCACTACTTATCCTGCTGGATTTCAAGGATGGACAGCCAGCACAGCTACAGGAAGCTCCTTTAACACTGCCGCTGCATTACTAGCTGATCGTGCTTTAGTCGCCAGTAGCACAGCTGCTACCAGTAGTGGAAATTTCCATAATTACAATGGAAAAATTGGGTTTTTAAACACTGGTTCCTTAGATTTAACGATTGGGTTTGCATTCAAAACTCTTGGTAAATCCGGAATTGCAGTAGAATATGATGCCATGGTAATTCGGAATCCTTATAATGGCACATCGAATTCTCGTATCAACGAATTAGTACTGCAATATCGAGTTGGTACAGCCGATGCGTTTATTACTTTATTACCAACGGTCTATGCGAGCGGAACAACAGCACAAACATCCGGAACAGCAGAAGTTAATAGTCAAAAAATAAAAGTAGTTTTACCATCGGATTGTGATAATAAAGAGGTCATTCAAATCCGTTGGATTTCAAGACAAGTATCTGGAGGCGGTTCTCGTCCCTCGTTTGCCATTGATAACATCAGTGTATTTAATGATGTAGCTCCGCCTGTAAATGCAGACGGATTCCCAAAAATAACCAACATCTTATCTGATGGATTTGATTTTTCATCCAAATTAAATGAGACTGGAAAAACGTATTTCGTGATCTTGCCATCAGGAAGTACTGCTCCAAGCGCTGCTCAGATAAAAGCAGGAACAAACGCCTCAGATTCACCGGCATTAAAAGCAGCGGTACTTGTAATTTTGGATGCTACAGTTGTCTATTCAAAAAACAGTACTGGATTAACTCTAGGAACGGATTATGTTGTCTATTCCATATCTGAAGATGCCATCGGCAACATTCAATCTGAAAGCAACAAACTGGACGTTACCACTTCTAGCGTGGTCGTTCCTTCCTTGTCAACTACTAAAACTGCCTTAGATTTTAGTTTTGTAGAGCAAAACTTCAGCTCACTTGCATTAAGTTACCAACTTCAGGCGCTTAATCTCAGTGGAGCAGTAACAGTTAACGCATCCCAAAACTTTACAATTTCTAAAAATGAGACTACTGGTTTTCAATCGACATTAGTTTTTGCTGCAGAAGATTTCAATACTACAACCACACCTTTGGTTTATGTCAAATTTACACCGACTACCACTGGCCTTTTTTCAGGACAAATCACTCATGAATCAAACGGTGCGTCTTCCAAAGAAGTCACAGTATCAGGAACAGGAATTAATCCGTACATCCAAGATTTTAATGATGCAAATGTCCTAACAAACAGTGGCTGGACGGAATATAGCGTAACTGGCGACAAGATTAAGTGGGTGAGCACCACCACACGTTTTAACAGTTCGCCTGCTGCGGTACAAATAAATGGATATTCAGAAACAGGAGCCAGTAAAGATTGGTTAATTTCCCCTAATTTACGTTTGGATACATTTGACAAATTCCCTTTGTTATCTTTCTATTCTCGCAAATTTTTCTCTGGCACACCGCTTAAACTAATGATTTCTTTAGATTATGATGGTAAAAGCAACCCAGAAACCGCAACTTGGACGCCTCTAGAAGGAGATTTTCCTACCACGACAGGAACTTTTAAACAGTCGCAATACATCAACTTAGATGCCTACAAATCCAATCATACTTTTATAGCTTGGGTTTACGAAACTACAAATTCTGGTGGTACGGATACTGCTGAATGGACCGTTGATGATGTAAAAATTACTAACGAAACAACATTTATAGCCTCAAATCCTACTTTAAATTTTGGAGAAGTAAATCCCAATACCGCCTCCCCTAGCCAATCTTTTCGCTTTATGGCCGGCGGTTATGGCGACATCACAATCACCGCTCCTGTAGATTACCAGTTATCAGTAGACAACAATACTTTCCTATCAAGTGTGGTGATTTCAAGTGCTGATGCGGTCGCGGGTAAAACAATTTATGCTCGTTTTTTCCCTTCTTCCAAAGCATTGAGTATTTCAGGTCCTTTAACTGTTACAGGAACAGGACTTAACCAAGAGATAGGGTTTTTTAATGGATCTTCATTACCTAAAACAGAAACCTTTGATATCGTAACATACAACTTAGAATTCTTTGGAAGCAATGTAATTGGTTCAACAGGAACTGAGTTTGGTCCAACAGACGATGCGTTGCAAATTGAAAATGCAGCGAAAGTCATGAATACTTTAAATGCTGACGTTTATGCCGTTCAAGAGGTTTCAGACGATGCCGCATTGGATCTTTTAATCCAAAAAATAAGCATTAACGGAAAAACTTTTGACAAAACAATTTCTCCAGCTTGGTCCTACTCCTTTAATGCCCCAGAGGCGAATTTCCCTGCTCAAAAATTAGTCGTACTTTATAACACTCAAACAGCAACAGTAAAAAAGACACGAGTGATGTTCAGCAAACTTTTTGATGAAATTCGTGCAGGAAGCAAAACTTTACCCAATTATCCTGGAGGTGTCAGCGCAAGCTTCTTCTCGTCAGGCCGTTTGCCTTATATGGTCGAAATTGAAACAAATATAGGCGGCGTAAAAAAAGATATAAAAATTATTGACATCCATGCTAGAGCCAATAGCGGTAGTGATATAGCAAGGTACAACATGAGAAAATATGATGCTGAGCTATTGAAAGACAGTTTAGACGTTAATTACCCAGATGCCAATTTGATAATTTTAGGAGATTATAATGATGATGTTGATGAGTCCGTTATTGCAGGAAACCCTTCATCCTACCAGAAAATGGTGGAAGACAATGTACGCTACAATCCTTTAACTTTAGAAATAAGCAAAGCAGGAGCTTTTACTTACCTTTCCTCTGGAGGTTTCTTGGATCATATTATCATATCAAACGAACTAACGAATGATTATGTACCCAATTCAACTTTAGTTTACGATCCTCGTTTGGACATAGCAAATTATGTAAATACTACTTCTGATCATGGTCCGGTTATCGCCCGTTTTGCATTAAAAGTGGATACAACTTTAGCTATCAATGACTTGATTACAACAAAAGGATTGTCTGTAATGGTCTATCCAAATCCCGCTTCAGAGTCATTCAATATTGTTATTAATTCAGAAAACAGTCAAGACTTAAGTCTAAACATTTATGATATTCTTGGAAGATCAATGGGAGCTCCAACTCAATTAAAAGGATCAATTGGCGAAAACACTACAAGAATAAATAGTACTAAGTTACCTGTAGGGATTTACATGTATACCCTTTCTAATGGAAACAAGATTGTATTTAAAGGGAAAATAGTTAAAAAATAAAAAACCTTTTTAAACATTCCAAAAGCCAGATTTCAAAAAAGAAATCTGGCTTTTTTTTTAAGACAATTCAAGTCAATACCTTACTGAAATAAAACCCACCACAGGATTGCTATCAAAAAGGCACTATTATTTATAAAACTACCCCAGAATCTTATTTTTTCAAAATATCAAACCTTCAAAAACTTACACTACTATTTTGATTTCTCAAAAGAAACTAGAAAACTTTTGTTTATTTTTACACTGTTGCAAAAAGAAATTTTATGTTAAATACACTTCCCTTATTACTCATTTTCATCGTGGCTCTTGGTATTGGAGTGTATATTGGAAAACTCCTATTCGTTACCCGATTCCAACTGGAAAAAAGTAGCTTGGAAGAGAAATTAATTGCTTTAAATTCTCAATTCAACCAGCAGAAAGAGCAATTAGTGATTGATAAAATCCGTTTCGAAAAACAACTGGAAGCCCAAATTGTTGCTAAAGAACTTATACGAACTGAAAAAGACAGTTTAGCAATTCAGCTTACTAAAAAAGAAGTAGATTTCGAAAATCTCTGGGAGCGCAACAAAGAACAAAAAGAAGAAGTCGAAAAACTACAAGAAAAATTCACCCTGGAATTTGAGAATTTAGCCAACAAAATATTGGAGGAAAAATCGAATAAATTTACTGAGCAGAATAAAGAAAACATGAAAAATATCTTGACTCCGTTGCAGGATAAAATTCAATTATTTGAAAAAAAGGTCGAAGACACCCACAAAGAAAGTATTGATTATCATGCAGCCTTACGCCAACAAATTCTTGGATTACGAGAAATGAATATCCAAATGAGTAAGGAAACCACCAACTTGACCAAAGCGCTCAAAGGCGACAGCAAGATGCAGGGAAACTGGGGCGAATTGGTTTTAGAACGCGTTTTAGAAAAATCAGGATTGGAAAAAGGACGCGAATATGAAGTACAACAAGCCTTCACCACCCAAGACGGAAATCGCGTTTTTCCCGACGTGGTAATCAACTTGCCTGATGGCAAAAAAATGATTGTGGACTCAAAAGTTTCGCTGACCGCTTATGAAAAATACATCAATGAAGAAGATGATATTCTGAAAATTCGCTATCTAAAAGAACACGTCCATTCCATTAAGCGCCATGTAGAGCAGCTGGGTACTAAAAATTATCATGATTTGTACCAAATAGAAAGTCCTGATTTTGTACTGTTATTCATCCCCATTGAACCCGCATTTGCCATGGCCCTAAATGAAGATCCGAGTTTGTACAACAAAGCATTCGAAAAAAATATTGTTATTGTAACTCCCGCCACTTTATTAGCTACCTTACGAACTATTGATAGCATGTGGGCGAATCAAAAACAGCAAGAAAATGCTCTAGAAATAGCGCGTCAAGCGGGAGCATTGTATGATAAATTTGAAGGTTTTGTAACAGACTTGATCAAAATTGGCAAAAAAATAGACGAGAGCAAAACAGAATACAGCAGCGCCATGAACAAACTTGTGGAAGGAAAAGGAAACTTAATTGTAAGTATCGAAAAATTAAAAAAAATGGGAGCAAAAGCAAAGAAAGCACTTCCCGAAAACATATTAAACCTAGCTCATAAAGACGAAAATCAATTATTAAATTAAATAAAAAATGAGAAAATTTTTAATGATCACCACTGCGATACTACTACTATTTATTGTAGGTTATTTTACTTTTTTATACAACGCTACCTACAGTGAAGGCGTTCGTTCAGGCGAATTAATCAAGGTAAGCAACAAAGGAGTTGCTTTCAAAACATGGGAAGGAGAAATTAGCCAAGGAATTTCCGGTGCTCAGATATTTTCTTTTTCAGTACTCGATAGCGAAGAAAAAGTAATCTTAGATTTACAAGAAATGGAAGGCCAATATGTTCAGGTAACATATGTAGAACGGTACCGAACATTTCCGTGGTGGGGCGATACGCGCTATTTTATTACAGACGTGAAAAAAGTAAATTCCCCTTTTAAAATAAAATAAATGAATCGGACCTTTAAAACTGTGGCCTCCTCAGACATTAGTATTTCAGAATTGATGTTGCCCAATTACACCAACTTTAGCGGTAAGATTCATGGAGGATATATTTTATCTTTAATGGATCAAATTGCATTTGCCTGTGCTTCAAAATTCTCAGGAAATTACTGCGTTACCGCCTCGGTAGATACTGTCAATTTCCTAAAACCAATTGAAGTGGGCGAACTCGTAAAGATGAAAGCCAGCGTAAACTATGTGGGTAAAAGCTCGATGATTATAGGCATCCGCGTTGAGGCCGAAAACATTCAAACTGGAAAAATCAAACATTGTAACTCCTCTTATTTTACAATGGTTGCAAAAGACAGCACGGGTAAGAGCGTATCAGTTCCCGGTCTAATCCTCTCCAACAGCACTGATGTACGCCGTTTTTATAACTGCATTAAACAGATGTCCCTAAAAAAAGAAAAAGACCTTCACGAGGAAGAGTTCGATTATACGTCTAAAGAAGCACTAGAGAATTTAAAAAATTACAACATACAGTTGGAATTCTAATTATATAATAGGTTAGACAACATTAGTAAGAGTGTACATTGAAGTGTTTTTAAGGTCATCAAGTAGTTACAACTTTTCAATATGCGACCCTTTTTGTGTTTACTCGTGTCAATACTGTCTTTTGATGCCAATTTCTTTAGCGTTACTACAGTTCTAGAATAACACGCTCCGCTCGTTCCTGCCAGTAACCGCTTGAACAAAATCAGGCGACGGAACTCCAAATGCATGATACACGTAGGATTCCCTCATTATTTGCTACTTAAAAACAACAATTAAACTCTTTTTTAAAATATAAATTACCGCAATTACTGATTAAAAAATTAGTGAAAAATAAACTGATGCTCCTAATTTTCAAGGATTAAAAACTTTTATATATTCTATTTTTTTCATAACTTTAAGTAATCCTATTAATAATAAGATTATGTCTAAAATTGTATAGTATCAAGCCGATGTAGTAAAAAATAGTATCTCCCGCATGCGCTAGGGCGCATGTATTGAAAAAAGACTCGGTATAATTTAATTCATAAAATGTTATGAAAAAAATTACCTCAATAGCGCTACTCTTTATTGCACTTGCAATTAACGCACAAGAAAAATTGGTTTCATACGTAGGCATCACAAATTTTGAGGCTTCAGTACCTTTATTTGAGGAGGTGAAAGCAATTAACGAAAAAACTACCTGTATTTTGATTACTAAAACAGGCGACATCGCATGTTGGAGTAACGTCAAAGATTTTAAATTCAAAAGAAATTTGATGGAAGAGCATTTCAATAAAAATTATATGGAAAGCAACCGGTATCCAAAAGCCGTCTTTAAAGGTACTATTGAAAAATTTGATTTAAACAATCTAACCTCGGAATCTCGTCCCTATCAAATCAATGGCAAAATAACCATACGTGGCCGTACTAAAAAAATAACAATCACAGGAACGCTAAAAAGGCTGGACAATGGTATTGAACTCCAATGCGAATTCCCCTTAAACACGGATGACTTCAGAATCGCAATTCCCTTTATCGTGCGTAGCAAAATATCCAAAAACGTAAACACTCAAATTATTTGTTTGCTAAAATAATTCTACTTTGCTATACAGTCCCGCAATGCCTCGTCTAAATTTTTAAACTTAAATTTAAAACCAGCTTGTTCTATTTTATCAGAGGAAATTCTCCTTCCTGTCAATACAATTACGGCCATTTCTCCCATCACAAACTTCAAAACAAATGCAGGGACGTTGGGTAACCAAATGGAATAGCCAAAAATATAAGCCAATGTTTTAGTAAATATGGTATTTGTAGTATTGTCGTTTATTGCGGCGTTATAAGGCCCAACCATTTCAGTATTTTCAATCGCTTCTAAATACATAGTACACAAATCGTCAACATGAATCCATGGCATATATTGGGAACCAGATCCCAATGCTGAACCCAATCTGTATTTGAAGAGCGGAATAAGTTTCTTCAAGAAACCATCATTTTTTCCTAAGACTAATCCCGTTCGGATTTTAACGGTGCGTATATTTAAATTTTCAATAAAATCTATCGACTCTTCCCATTTTTGACAGGTGTATCCTAAAAAATCATTGGCTGGAACGGTCTCTTCTGTGCAGATTTCTTTCCCGTTTACTGCTCCATAAATCCCAACCGCTGAGGCAGAAACAAATGCGTCAAGCTTTTTGTAATGCTTTTTTAGAACTGAATATAATAGTTGAGATGATTTTTCCCTACTATCAATGATGGCCGCTTTTCGTTTAGCGCTCCATCTTTTCTCTGCAATATTTTCACCAGCCAGATGAATGATATAATCTGCTTTTAAAACTGCATCCTCCTCAATTGTACCGTTCGCAACATCCCACTTATAGTAGAAAATATCTCCCTTATTTTTCTTTTCGGTTCTACTCAAGATAGAAACTGAATATCCTTTAGTAAGTAACAACGTCGTTAAATGTCTACCGATAAATCCCGAACCGCCGCTGATTAAAACATTTTTTTTCATAATAGTGTAAAGCTAATGATTTATAATGATATAAAATTATATTAAATTTTGTTTAACTTTATTAAAATATCGTTAAACATTCACTACCTTTATACTCTAATTAGAAATACAGAAAAAATGGCTACTAAAAAAACAATAATAACTAAGGACAAAATAGTTTCAATGTACATGAATTATGTACTTGAGTATAATGAGAAACCAAAATCAGTATATCATTTTACAAAAATAAATGATTTTTCGGAAACAGAATTTTATGCCTTTTTTGGTACTATTGAAAGTATTGAGAAAGAAATTTTTAAAATGTTCCTAGAAAAAACAGTTGAGTTGCTTAGTAAAAACAAAGATTACGAGACGTATGACATGAAAAGTAAATTACTGAGTTTTTACTTCACTTTCTTCGAAATACTAACTGCCAACAGAAGTTATGTTGTGATGACCTTGAAAGAAAACAACAATCAATTGAAAAAATTGATGCAACTTTCTGGACTTAGAAACAGTTTCAAAAACTATCTGGCTGAAATTATTTCTGATGACTTTAGAACACAACAAGAAAAACTTCAAAATTTTCAAGAAAAAGCATTTCAAGAAACTTCTTGGATACAGCTTTTATTAGCATTAAAGTTCTGGCTCGATGATTCTTCTCCTGCTTTCGAGAAAACAGATATTTATATCGAAAAGTCGGTGAAAGCAACTTTCGAACTAATGAACGTTGCGCCTTTGGACAGTTTAATCGACTTTGGAAAATTTATTTTCAAAGAAAAAATATACAACAAATAATGAAAACCATAGACTACATTCCCACTTCAAAAATTGAAAGAGCAACAAAACTAGTGCAAACAGGTGCAAAAGTTGGAGTTAACTATTTAAAATATTACGGCGAAAAAATGGTCAATTCAGATTTGACTCGTGATAAATTAAATGAAGATAATGCAGAGGATATTTACGATGGACTGAAAAGTCTAAAAGGAAGCGCTCTGAAAGTGGCACAAATGCTAAGCATGGACAAAAGTTTTCTGCCGCAAGCTTATGTCGAAAAATTTTCGCTTTCCCAATTTTCTGTTCCGCCGTTATCAGCTCCTTTAGTATTAAAAACGTTTAAGACAAATTTTGGCAAAACACCATTTGAAATATTTGATGAATTCAACTCCACCTCTCTGAACGCAGCCAGTATTGGACAAGTGCACGTTGCCTTTAAAGACGGTAAAAAGTTAGCGGTAAAAATTCAATATCCTGGTGTCGCCAACAGTATTTCATCTGATTTAGCGATGGTCAAGCCTATTGCTATCAGAATGTTTAACCTTCAAGGCAAGGATTCCGATAAATATTTCAAGGAAGTAGAAGATAAATTGATTGAGGAAACGAATTATCTCTTGGAATTAAAACAAAGCCAAGAAGTAGTCGCCGCTTGTAAAAAAATTGAAAATTTAGTCTTTCCAGAGTATTATCCCAAGTTTTCATCAGACAAAATCATTACGATGGACTGGATGACTGGACTTCACCTTTCTGAGTTTACTAAGAAAAATACGGACCAAAAAGTAGCTGACAAAGTGGGTCAGGCCTTATGGGATTTCTATATGTACCAAATTCATATTCTGAGAAAAGTACATGCTGACCCCCATCCTGGAAATTTCTTGGTAAACGATAGAGACGAATTAGTGGCATTGGATTTTGGCTGTATGAAGCAGATTCCAACGGACTTTTACACCCCTTATTTTGAGTTGATTGATAAAAAAGTAATTAACGACCCTAAAATATTTAATGCTAAATTATTTGACTTAGAAATTTTACGAGTGGATGATTCAAAAGAAGAGGTAACTTATTTCACCGAATTGTTCCATGATTTATTGTCCTTATTTACGAAGCCTTTTCAAGCAAAAACATTCGATTTCTCAGATGAAACTTTTTTTGAAAGTATT
>Ga0136636_10002375_pt1 | contig 11194 bp, 5 predicted proteins | sample AntDrymUQ8522106_2_FD_104653 | JGI IMG/M metagenome (GOLD analysis project Ga0136636, IMG submission 104653) | Polar desert sand microbial communities from Dry Valleys, Antarctica - metaG UQ852 (21.06) | ecosystem: Environmental > Terrestrial > Soil > Desert | place: Antarctica: Dry Valley... | reverse complement strand
ACAGGAATGATGATATTTCGAACCCGGCCTTAAAACGGTACCGGGAAATGTCGGATGGTTAGGACTGTCGGGATAATGTTGCGTTTCCAGTGCAAAAGAAGTTCTGAATGCGTACTTTTCGCCATATTTACCGCTATCTTTTCCTTCGAAAAAATTTCCTCCGTAAAACTGAAGTGCCGGTTCCGTGGTCAATACTCTTAACTGCCTGCCATTGGAGGGTTCGTAAACCACGGCTGCTTCGGTCATCCGGTCACCGTTTTTGTCGAGAATCCAGTTGTGGTCGTAGCCTTTCCCGTAAATTAAATCCTGAAATTGCTCATCCAACCTGGCCCCGATTGCTATGGGTCGTGTAAAATCCATCGGAGTTCCTTTAACAGGAGCAATAACTCCGGTCGGAATCAGTCCTTCATCCGTAGGAGTGTAGTTTGATCCGTTTATCTGAAGAACATGCGAATTTATGGACTTTGCCTCTCCAGCGGAAAACCCGAAAAGGTTGAAAAATGAATGATGGGTCAGGTTCAGCACGGTTGCTTTGTCGGTGGTGGCGGAATAATCTATCCTCAATTCATTGTCATTGGTTAAAGTGTAAATTACCGTAACCGACAGATTGCCGGGATAACCCTCTTCACCATCCTTTGATAAGTACTTCAATTCCAATGCATCTTCATTTTTCGCGTTTTTAAACGACCTGGCATTCCACACTACATTGTGAAATCCTTTCGGACCTCCGTGTAACTGGTTAACTCCATTGTTTACCGGCAGTTTGTATTCCTTTCCGTCGAGCGTAAATTTCCCTTTGGCAATACGGTTTCCGTAGCGACCGATCAAAGCCCCGAAATACACTTCATTGGCTTGCTGGTATTCTTTCAAGCTATTGCAACCGGTAACCACATCGGCAAAATCATTATTCCGGTCGGGAGTCCACAAGGCTACCACCCTTCCTCCGAAATTGGTGATCTGTGCTATCATTCCCTGCCTGTTTTTCAGGGTATAGAGTGAAACCTGTTTGCCATCGACAGTTGCATTGAAGTTTTTTGAGTCAACCAACCTGACGTCAGAATTTTTCCCGGTCATTTTTTTGATAAATGCAACTTCTTTGGCATCGAACGGAGTTTTATCCTGGCGGTAAATATCGTGAAACCAGAGAACCGGTTCTTTATCATTGGGTTTGGGTTCGTCCCAGGCAAAAATGGTATTTGTTTTTCCCGATACGAAACCCCAGTTAATGGCTCCGATATTATTCCGTTTGAGCAAAGGCATTATGTTTTGAAAACGGCTATTGTTCCTTCGGGCCATGTATTCGGTACAAATCATGGGGCGATCCAGTATTTTCAGGAAATTGATCCACATCTGGTGATCGCCCACATCGGAATAATTGTGATAGGTAATGATATCTGAATTTTCGGCCTGGAAAGTATTCAGCTCATTAGCCCCGAAATACCACAAACCAACAGAAACAGGTTGCGAAGGATTGACCTGCCGTGCCCACCGGAAAACATTTTTCACCAATGGCAGCGATGCGTTTCCGTGATTGCTGTTGCCCGGTTCATTGTACAAATCCCAGAGCAAAATGCGTTTGTCGTTTTTAAAAGTTCCGATAATATCTTTCACGTATTTTTGTAATATGGGATATAATTTGCTTGTATCGGAGCGCAGGCTAACTGCCGGATCCTGCACCCAGCCTGAATTATGAACACCTGGTTTTGGTGCAGGTTGTTTTCCGGCAACGGTTTCCGGGTTCCAGCAATCATCGAAAATGACAAATAAAGTCTTTATGCCATGTTTATCCGAAATAGCAAGGTATTGATCCATACGTTTTTTAAAACCCTGCGGATCAACTTTCCATACTTCGCTGCTCAGGTAAACACGCATGGTGTTGAACCCAAGTTCCGAAGCCCAACCAAGTTCTTTATCAATGGTTGGTGCATCAAAGGTTTCGGCAGCCCACATTTCAACCTGGTTGATGGCCGAACTGGGCTGGAAATTTGAGCCACTCAGCCACGGCTGATTTGAATACCATGCTGCGGCTTTTTCCCTGGACCAACGCTGATTCTGATTTACACTCTTAGTCTGAGCCGAGGCTGTTCCATCAATGCATAACAGAATTGCAAAAATCAATAGAACGAGAGCAGGTTTTTTGAAATTTTTCATTATCAGGAAATTATATTTTATAAGGATTTAAGACTCGTTGAAGGGCCATCTACCTTTAGCAAACCGTTCCCGTCAATATTCATTTTATCGATAAATACAACCCGGGTGGTGCCGGTTTTTGTGGTGCGACCGTGATATACACAATACATATGTTTCCTGTTTTTCGACCACACCACACTGTTATGTCCAGTCCCGGTTACAATTCCGCCCAAGCTGGTGTTCTTTTGCAGTACAGGATTGTTTTCGGCTTTTGTAAATGGCCCAAGTGGATTATCCGAAGTGGCATAACCTACAGCATAATTTTTTCCGCCAAAAAAGTTAGCTGAGTACATCATGTATATTTTGTTGCCATTTGCAAAAGCGAATGAACCTTCTGTCCAGCGACGATTTACTTCGCCTTCGGTTACTGAGCGGCTTTCCCATTCAGATTGTTTGTCAGACATTGTTTTGGGTGGCTGAAGTAGCAGAACCGGCTGACCGATTGTGTGCGTAAAATCACTGGAAATCTCAACTCCATATACCCAGCTTTCTTCAATTTCCTTGAAAAGATTAATTTTTCGTGCCCAGTCAGCAACTTCGCTTTCCACCGGATTTTTGTAGCAGCACCGGGAATAATATAAATAAGATTTCCCGTTATATTCCAGAACATTAGCATCAATAATGGGGTAACCGGGGTCGAATAAGGGTTTATTGGAAATCTCCTTGAACGGTCCGGTTGGTTTGTCGGAAACCGCCACTCCAATCCGGAAATTTTCAGCTTCGTTTGTGGGATTTAGTTTCCAGTCGGCACTGAAAAACATGTAAAATTTCCCGTTGCGCTCGTAAACTTCGGGAGCCCAGAAATTTCCTGAAGCCCAAGAAGCCTCAGTGTTTCCTTTGTAAGCCTGTCCTTCAGATTTCCAGTTAATCAGATCAGCGGACGAATATGCTCCGAAACCTTCCAGCTTTCCTGTTTCATCAGTTCCATACATATAATAGTTTCCATCGGAAGCAAGCATCACAAAAGGATCCCCCATTTTTACGCCTAACGGATTCGTGTACATCTTACCCGCTGTGTACTTATTAATCATCATAGCAGTCGCAAATGCCGCAACAATTAGTATCAGCAGGACCGGGATACCGATTTTAAGAAAACGTCGTCTGTTCGTCATATTAAAATACTTTTATTCCTTAAAATCAGAAGCTGATGCTATCCTTTTTGTGAGGAAAAAATAAATGTTCCCGGAATAATAAATTCCGGGAACGTGAAAGAGATATTATAATACAACTTTCTGAACATATGTTTTCCCGCCATTGGTTATCCTGACAAGGTAAACACCCTTTTGAAGTTGCATATTCATTTCCTTTGCATTACGAACTTGCTTAACAAGGCTGCCGGTAACAGTATAAACTTTAACATCGAGGACGCTGTTGCTTCTGTTTTTAACGCTAAGTTTCCCGTTGTATCCTATAATTTCAACACCCGAAATGGTTTTATCAATACCAACAGTTCCGATTGTAAAAGTTTTTGTTGCAGCAAAAGGACCACCCGTGAAATTTGCATCTATTGCCTGCACTGTCCATTCGTAATTGCCATCGGGCAAATTGTAAATTTCCCATCTTTTATTTAAAAAAACGTTTCCATGAGTGCTTACTTGTCTCCAGCCATCGGTAGCACCACCCATCACAGCCATAGGATTGTAAAACCATTTACCGGTTGTGGTATTTTTGAGTGCAAGATTGTAGGTCAGTGATTTTTGAGCTGTCTGTGCATCAGTAGCAGCACCCCAGGTAAAAGCAACCATCGTTTCCTGGCCCGACAGGGTAATTTGCTGATTCAAAGTTGTGGGAGCAGTCGGTTTTGTGTTTGCAGTAGCTGTTTGATTCAGGTAATATCCACAAATATTGCGGTCAAATTTACCTACCTGTGTTGCCTGGTTTCCGTTGTAGCCCGTAATTAGCAAGTCGATTTTCCCGTCATTATTCAGATCGGCAGTTTCGATGCTGCTTTCGGAAACACCCGGAAAAGCGGTGTTGCTCAAATCGTTTTCAACATATGTGAAATTTGCGGCACTGGTACATTCGAAAAGCATAGTTACCTGGCGACCTTTTGTCCCGCTCCAGCCTGTAAGGATAATATCCAGATCGCCATCGTTGTCCCAGTCAACCAGGCGGGCACCATCTCCTACGCTTATCTGACGATAATCGTTGAAAGTTGCTTTTGGTTCAAGGCTTCCGGCATTGTTTCTATACAAACGATAAACATCTGAACTACCTTCGCCATCGGCACCGCCATCGCCATTTAACAATAAATCCATAAATCCATCACCATCAACATCACCCCATACCGAAGATCCAAAACCTTTGCGGATCAATTGTGGTTGTGCCATAGCATTAAATTTCCCGAATCCGTCGTTAATCAATATTGATGAATATCGCGATTTCCCTGCATCATCCCACCCATCAAGAAATATATCGATATAGCCATCGTTGTTAAAATCAACAGTAGAAATTTCCGGATCAACTAAATTGAGATCTACGAAGGAGGATTGGTCTTTCGTAAAGGTTCCATCCACATTCTGGAAAAACATTGTTCCTGTATTGCCCGTTCCATTTCCGATAACATAATAATCCAACAACCCATTGTTGTCGAAATCAGCAAAACCGCAGGAGATGGTTGCTGTAGTTACATCCAATGTTGACCGGGTGAAAATACCGGTACCGTCGTTAAGCGCAATGCCTTTGCCCATATCGCCGTTACTGTTTCCGTTAAATATCACATCCAGGTCTCCGTCACCGTCAATGTCACCCAGCTTAATATCGGCAAAGTGTCCCGGGGTAATTACATTTTCTGTTCCTTGTAAAGCGTATGTTCCACCATTATTGATAAAAATGGCGTTTTTTGCGATTGGCCCACCGACTTCGCCGCTTACAATAATGTCGAGGTCACCGTCATTGTCGATGTCGGCTGTAACAATGTCGGCAGCTTGTGTGTCAAATGTTGCATCGAATTGTGCAAATTGGGCTTTCATGGAGATAACCATGAAAAGTGCCATAAAAAAAAGAGTAAATTTTCTCATTGTTTTTGATTTTTAGGGTTAGTATTCAGTTAATTGTATTGAATTAAGGTTTAATTACAGGATTTATTTGTTCGGACAAACCAGGCGCCGAACCAGTGATCTCAGGCCAGTTATTTATCCAGGTTATTTTATCGAGCATTAGCGGACGGCGTGTTGCACCTCCGGGCAAAAAAGGATCCGAAACTTGTACGGCGTGATAAAAGAGATAGTCGTTACCAGCATCGTCGTTAATTATTTTTGAGTTGTGCCCCGGCCCGACCCAGCCATCTGAAGCATTTCCGGCCAGGAAAAGAGATCCTTCAACTCCGTCCATCAGAATGCCTGCTCCGTTTTTATCTTTGTAAGGTCCCCTGATGTTATCGGAAACGGCAATACCAATGCGGTAGCGGCTGTTTGCACCGTCGCAACAGCCTCCCACAGATCCGAAAAAATAGAATTTACCATTTTTTTCTTTGATGTAAGCAGCTTCAAAAGCATTTCCGGCAATTTTAAATTTTGAACCTTTAAAACTTTTTAAGTCAACATTGAGTTCGATCCCATAAATTCCGTTGAAACTTCCCCAGAAAAGATAGGATCGGAGTGTGGCGCCCGAACCCGATTGCATAAAATACGGATCAATGCTGTTTGAAACTCCTATTGAGGATGAATCGAAAAGTTTTCCCTGGTCAACAAACGGTCCTTCCGGTTTATCAGAAATTGCAAGGCCTATTCCCGGGTTACTGTCGCCCCAAGTGGAAAAGCTGTAATACATGTAGTATTTTCCATTAATATAAGTTACATCGGGTGCCCAGATTCCCCCGTTGTTTTTCCATGAAGGTCGGGTTTTAAAAGCATCAGCAACAAATTGCCATTCAGTGAGATTTTTCGATTTAATGATGGGTACGATATGATGAATGCCATCTGTCCAGGTATTTTCGGTTCCATAAGCATAATACCACCCATCACCTGCTTTTATTACTGTAGGATCGGCAAAATCTGGTACAAAAACCGGGTTTTTATAGGTTGATCCCGCGCTTGTTTGCTCAGCGAAAGTGCCATTGCCATTTATATAGATACCTGATTTTGCAACGGTTATATTGTTTTCGATAGTCTCACCACTTGCAATAACATCCAAATCTCCGTCATTATCAATATCGGCCGCTACAATGCAGGCATGGCGTAATCCGGCAGCATTTTCAATCTGCTGAAATTGCGCCTGCACTGTAAATACAGATCCAAAAATGAAAACGGAAAATATGAATGATGTAATTTTCATGTGCGGTAATGGAATCATTTTAAAAGTCATTATTGTTTAAATATTGAATCTGCTTTTCAGCAAAATGATACATTTCGTATCACTATTAACCGACTAAATGATATACGTTACTGATTAGCAATTTAGACCTCACCCCAACCTCTCTCCGGGGGAGAGGGGCAACATTGCCCATCATTCATGTAGTTCAGCAGAACCATATATTTTTACTCGTTTTGTTGTGATTTCTCATTTATTAAATCGCGGCATTGCCTGCAAGGTATTACTTGGCTTGCCACCTTCAATGGTGGGCCAGCCATCCACCCATTTCATACGTTCAACCATAAGTGGACGGCGTGTTGCACCTCCCGGAAGAAATGGATTTTTCACATCGATGGCATGATATACAAAGAAATCACTGCCTCGATCGTCAGTAATTATTTCGGCATTGTGTCCCGGACCTACCCAGCCCAAATCAGTGTTTCCGCTGATCAGCAAGGTGCCTTCCTTGCCAGGATCAATAATCGCATTTCCGGCTTTATCCAGGTACGGGCCTTTGATAGCATCTGCCCTGGCTACCGAGACGTGATACTGACTATTTGCTCCATCACAGCAGGAACCTGATGATCCGAAAAAGTAGAATTTGTTGTCACGCTCAAGAATCATTGTTCCTTCAAACGCTCCGCCTGCAATTTTGAATTTGGTGCCTGAAGGCGTCTTCAGATCGGCACTCAGCTCTGTTCCATATATTCCCTGGAAGCTTCCCCAGAAAAGATAGGATTTCTTATTTCGTCCTGTTCCTGTCTGAATAAAACATGGGTCGATGCTGTTGTTAACTCCACTTGACTTAGAGTCTAATACTTTGCCCTGGTCGACAAATGGCCCGTATGGCAGATCGGCGATGGCAAGGCCTATTCCCGGGTTGCTGTCGCCCCAGGTTGACATGCTGTAATACATGTAATATTTGCTGTTAACGAATGTCACATCCGGGGCCCATATTCCGCCTTCCGCTTTCCAGGTTGGCCTGGCAGCAAAAGCATCTGTAACATATTGCCAGTCGACCAGGTTTTTTGAAGTAATAATCGGAACTACCCTGTGAATTCCTGTACTCCAGTTGTTCTCGGTTCCGTATGCATAAAATGTTCCATCCACAGCCCGAACAACCGATGGATCGGCCAGATCCGGCTCAAAAACCGGGTTCTGGTACAGCGTGTCTGCCGATGTAGGAGGATCGTTCCAGATTAATATTCCATCCTGTTTTTCTCTGCACGAAGTCCATAAAACCAATCCAACAAACAAGGGAGCTGATATGTATGCAAATAACTTTTTCATCTTTATTAAATTGATTATGTATTAGTTGTAAAAATGGATGTAAATCAATAACCGGGGTTTTGAGGCATAGGCACCAGCGAAATTTCGCGGTAAGGAATGGGGAAACGATTGTTTACACCTATAACAAAGTTATTAAAGTCAACATCCCGGTTTTTGAGCCAGGCGATGTTTGTTGCATTTTCAAACATTCCCCAACGCTCCAGGTCGAACCAGCGGGTGGATTCACCGCCCAGTTCACAACTCCTTTCGTGCATAATCTGGAACCGCATTTTATCTTTGTCGTTGCCAATTGTAGGAAACACGGTTGAATTTTCCAGGTCAGGCAGATTTACACGACGGCGAACTTTGTTAATATATTCGTAAGCTTCCGCAGTGCGTCCCAGTTCATTGAGTGCTTCTGCATAAAGCAGGTAAATATCGGCCAGGCGTACTACCCGAAAATTGATACCTGAGTTATAATCTTCAACAGTAGCCGTTTCGTAATTGGTGTATTTTTTCCAGTAAACCATATCGTGATTTAATGCCATTGCATCCCAGGTTTTACCGTAGAATGCTTCATTCGGATTGGCTGCATCGTAATAGGCAAGGGTTGATTTTAACCGCGGATCAGGTTGATCTGCCACTGTCTTTTCCAACAGAAACTCATTGTACAATGATTTACGGGGAAAGGCATCGGCCCACGAAAGACCATCAGCAGGAATTCCCATAAATTTGGCTCGGTTACAACCCACTTCCACCCCCGACTGTAATCCGGGAGCATACTGCACTTCAAAAATCGATTCGGTATTATTGTCACCAATCTGGGAGAAATTATCCTTATAATTATTAACCAACGAATAGAGCGGCTGTCCACCATTTTTCAGGGCAAAAAGAGTACGGCATTCCGTTTCGGCTTCGCTCCAGTTTCTTTCCTGCATGAGCACTTTTATACGCATTCCGCGGGCGGCACCTTCGGTAGCACGACCCAGGTTTTTGAGTTCGGTATATGAAGCCGGCAAACGTTTAATTGCTTCGTCAAAGTCCTTACGTGCCTGCTCGTAAAGTTGCGGCTGCTCGGCAATAGCGGGAGTTGATTCTCCTGCGAAAGCAGTAAGTGTAAGCGGTCCGCGACCATATACGCCTGCTATATTATAGAAGTGCAAACCTCGCAGGAAATAGGCTTCTCCCTGTATCCGCTTTTTCAAATCTTCATCCATACTGATATTTGCACTGTTGTCGATCACCTGGTTAGCCCAGAAAATTCCCTTGTATAAATCAAGCCAGGTAAACTGAACTGCTTCGGCCGCATCGTCGTTATAGTTTTTAACAAGAAAATTTGAATAGGATTGAAAATACGGATTGGGGGATTCGCTGTATCCTTCATCCGAACGCGAAATATAAACAATGTGTAGCCAACGTGAATAAACGCCATTAAAACGCAACGGACGATAAGCAGCATCAATACCTCTCTGAAGGTCATCGGCTGTTTTCCAGAAATTCGTCGTTGTCATTTCGTTTGGATTGGTTTTGTCCAGAAAGTCCTTTTTACAGGAGTTCAGAACCAAAACCGTGCATATTGCAGTTATTATAAATATGTATTTCATATACTTTAGTTTTTAGGATTTTTATTGACCTTGTGTCTTAAAATGAAACCTGGATTCCGCCATTAAAGCTCCTTACCGGAGGGAAGTGTCCGTCGTCGTTACCTTTTCCGAAAATATCACCTCCTGATATTTCCGGATCGTAGCCGGAGTATTTGGTAAAAGTCAATAAGTTCTGAACACCGGCAAAAAAGCGAAAGCTTTCGACTACTTTGGTTTTTAAAATAGTCTTCGGAATATTATACCCGATTTGCAGGTTTTTAATCCTTACATAGTCGCCTTTTTCCATCCAACGATCCGAGTAAGCTAATGTGTTATCATTAGGGCCCATTACTGCGCGTGGTGTGGTTGTAGATTGATTTTCCGGGGTCCAGGGAACCAGGTTTGCCGGCAAATTGGAAGTTTCATCCATGCGTTCGAGCCAGAATTTTGTATTGTTGTAGATCATATTGCCGAACACACCGGTGATAAACAATGACAAATCGAAGTTTTTGTAATCACATGAAAACTGCAGGCCAAGTTCGAAGCGGGGGAAAGGACTGCCGACATATTCACGGTCGTTTTTATCAATTTTACCATCGTTGTTGATGTCTTTATATCTTATATCACCGGGTTTGGCATTGGGCTGAATCATATTTGCAACCGTGTCGCCTGTTGTTGAATTGATGTTTATTTTGCTATGTGCATAAATTTGGTCCCAGTTCTGGAAAATCCCATCGGTACGAACCACATAGAAATCTCCAACCGAACGGCCTTCTTCCGAATGGTTGACTCCGTTGATGCCGCCCTCACGATAACTTTGTCCAAGTTGTTGAACTGTGTTTTTCAGGCTGGTCATATTTACTGATACATTATACTTGAAGGCGTTGGATTGCTCCCTGTATCCCAATGAAACTTCCACCCCTTTATTGTTTACTTTTCCATAATTTGTCCAGGGAGTAATATCACTTCCGTCGGTCCACGATACAGGTAATTTGACCAGGATATCTTTTGAGTCGGACGAAAAATACTCAACCGACCCGTAAAGTTTGCTTCCGAGAGCTGCAAAATCGAAACCAAGGTTCAGTGTGGTTTTCGATTCCCAGCGCAGATTCGGATTCGAGCGGCCTTTCTGTATTGAACCCACATTGAGCACCTGGTCGGGGCCAAAGATGCCACCTTCACCCACCGTAATATAGGTAGCATAATCATAATCGCCGATAGCCTGCTGGTCGCCGATGGTTCCGTAACTGGCTCGCAGTTTCAGGTCGTTGATATATTTTTTAGCATTTCCGAAGAAATTCTCCTGGCTGATACGCCATCCCAACGAAGCTGAAGGGAAAATACCATAACGGTAATTCTCACCGAACCGGGAGGAACCATCGCGGCGGATATTGCCCTGCACAAGATACTTATCATCATAAGCATAATTTACACGACCAAGCATCGACAACATGGAATTTTCAGAATCGGTTCCGCTCATTACCATGTCTTTACTGCCTGCACTCAATACCCAGAAACCGGGAACAAGGTCGTGAACGGTCGAGGTCATCTGTTTCCAATTGGTTTGCTGTGCGGTGTAACCGGCAAGTGCATCAAAAGAGTGTTTGCCGATTACCTTTTTATAGGTGAGTGTGTTTTCAAAAATCAAGGTAGTAAAATCTCCTCTTCGTTCAGTAACCTGATTTGAATAATTCGACACTTCGAGGTAGCGAATCTGGTCGAAAGTTGTTTTTTCCCTGTCGTTCCACGAATTATATTCGACACCTAGATTCGATTTGAATTTCAGATCTTTCCATATTTCAACTTCGGCAAAAACATTACCCAGAATATTATTTCCATTTTGTATAAAATCGCGTGTT
>Ga0136636_10002373_pt1 | contig 11201 bp, 8 predicted proteins | sample AntDrymUQ8522106_2_FD_104653 | JGI IMG/M metagenome (GOLD analysis project Ga0136636, IMG submission 104653) | Polar desert sand microbial communities from Dry Valleys, Antarctica - metaG UQ852 (21.06) | ecosystem: Environmental > Terrestrial > Soil > Desert | place: Antarctica: Dry Valley... | reverse complement strand
TGCTTACGATAATTATTACCTGGCACTTCCTTTCCTCGACGAACTCAAAAAAGGAACTATTCCTGAAAGTGTGGTGAACGACAAAGCCAGCCGTATTTTGCGCATGATTTTTCGGACAACCATGAATTCGAAACGTCCTTACGGAAGTTTGGCTACGCCTGAACATGCTCAGGTTGCCCGAAAAATTGCTGAAGATGGTATTGTATTACTGAAAAACGAGTCATCGATTCTTCCATTGGATGCTTCGAAACTCAATAAAATTGCTGTGATCGGCGAAAATGCCACCCGTAAAATGACTGAAGGCGGAGGTAGTTCTGAATTGAAAGCAAAGGTTGAAGTATCGCCACTTAAAGCACTTCAGGCTAAATATGGCGATAAAATTACTTATGCCCTTGGTTATGCTTCAGGTCCTCCAGCTTATGGACGGGCAATTCCTTCGAAACTGAATGCGGATTCGTTGCGCAAAGAAGCGGTTAAAATTGCTGAAACTGCCGATGTGGTTATTTTTGTTGGCGGACTGAATAAAAATCACTTTCAGGATTGTGAAGGCGGCGACCGGCTTTCATATAATTTGCCATTTGGTCAGGATCGGTTGATCAACGAAATTCAGAAAGTGAATAAAAATGTAGTCGTCGTACTGGTTTCCGGAAACGCGGTAGCCATGCCTTGGGTTGACAAGGTTCCGGCGATTGTGCAGGCCTGGTACCTCGGTTCTGAAGCTGGAAATGCTTTGGCTTCGGTGCTTTCGGGCGAGGTCAATCCCTCCGGAAAACTTCCATTTACCTTCCCGAAACAGTTGACCGATTGCGGAGCACATTCATTTGATAAACTCTGCTTTCCGGGCGACAGCATTAACGTCGTGTATAAAGAGGACATTTTGGTTGGATACCGTTGGTACGACACCAAATACATTATGCCGCAATTCCATTTTGGCTACGGATTGAGTTATACCACTTTTGAGGTTTCAAAACCATCGACCGATAAACCAGTATATTCCAGAGCCGAAACCATTAAAATGACCTTTACGGTTAAGAACACAGGAAAAGTTGCCGGTGCCGAAGTCCCCCAAATTTACGTGACCCAGACCAAAGCTCCGGTTTTACGTCCCGCAAAAGAGCTGAAAGGATTTAAGAAAGTATACCTGAAAGCCGGTGAAACGAAGACTATTACTATTCCGGTGAAAGTTCAGGATATGGCATACTGGGACGAGAAAACCAACAAATGGGTAATCGATTCCGGAGAATTTATTTTGAACCTCGCCACTTCAGCTGGCGATGTGAAATACATGGGATCGGTTCAAATCAAGTAAAAAAACAGGAAAAGTCATTAGAAAAGTAAGAAATAGAAAAGAGGAAAACTGAACCCGGATTTCCTCTTTTCTATTTCCTTTTTTCGATACAGATTGTTCCAGCTTTACTTTAGAACTATGATGCAGCCCTAATTATGAACCGCTAAATGAATTTTGTAATCGCCAGCACCAGATCGTCATAACTTATGGTTCCGTTGTGGCTCCATACCTTTTTCCCCTCTTTAAAAATTACAAAACCGGGAACCGACTGAACCTGCCATGCCGTTGTAATTGTTTTATTGGCTTCCACATCAATTTTAACAACCTGGGCTTTTCCTTTGAAATTGGTTGATACCTTATCAATAACCGGATTCATTGCTTTACAAGGTGCACACCACACCGCATGAAAGTCGACCAGAACCAGCTTATTATCCTTTAGTAACTGATTGAAACTTTGTTCGGTGTAGGTTGTACTTGCACTGGCAAAAGTTTTGCTACTCTGTTCCAGCGCGAAACCTTGCTGGCTCCAGTCCATAAGGCCATTTTGAAGGTTGTAAACTTTTTTGAATCCATTTTGGATTAGATAATTCGCGGCATACGAACTTCGACTTCCGGTCAGGCAATAAATCAGAATTGTTTTATCCTTTTGGAGTAAATTGACTTTCGATGGAAAACCGGGGTCTGCCACATTAATTGCTGTTGATCCCTGAATATGGCCTCTCGAAAATTCATCGGGAGTGCGCACATCGACCAGAATATAATCACCTTTGGCAATTAATTCTTTGAAATTCAAAGCATTCACATTTTGAACGGTCTGGGCATTCGAATCCACGATAAATGCAAGGACAAGAATTGAAATGATAATAAATTGCTTCATATTTATAAATCTATATATTTTAATATAAAGCGAACAAAAGTATAAAAAGTTCATTCCTATGGATAAAAATTGCAATATTTTTTAGAATTACTTTTTGAACTATTGGAAATTTACTGCACAACTGTGCTGGCGGAACATTGAGAAAGAAAGCTACGTTTTCAATTTCAGGTTCGGTGATTACCAAATCGTTTTAATGAAAATAAAGTCGGATGAATTAGAAACTCAACTGTTCGAATCGACTGGCATCGAGCCTGAGGAATACAAAAAGAAGCAACGTAAACGACCAAAGAGATGAACCTCCATAGCTAAAAAAGGGCAAAGGTATCCCAATCACGGGTGCCAGGCCGATGGTCATTCCAATGTTTACCGCAAAATGGAAAAACAGAATGGTTGCCACACAATATCCGTAAACCCGGCTGAATTTCGAGCGGTTTCGCTCAGCCAGAAAGATCAGTCGCATAAGTAGACCCAGAAACAGACCCATCACGGTCATGGTGCCCAGAAATCCCCACTCTTCGCCAACGGTGCAGAAAATAAAATCGGTACTTTGTTCCGGAACAAAATCGAACTTGGTTTGGGTACCATTCAGGAATCCTTTTCCGAAGAATCCACCTGAACCAATGGCAATTTTTGATTGATTGACATTATATCCGGCGCCCAGCAAATCGGACTGAATACCGAGCAATTCGTTGATACGGTCGCGTTGGTGCTGTTCCATTATGTTGTGAAAAACGTAATCAACCGAAACAGCAAATAACACGCTGCCAAAATAAATTCCAATTAAAATAGCCAAACTTCTTTTCTTCAGAACTATTGCCCAAATGAAGAAAACTACAGAGGTAATCGTTGCGGCAATCAGGAGGAAATACAGTGGATCGATTGTGCCTGAAAGCAAATAATTGATTAGCCAGCATATCGTGAAAACACCAATGAAAAGACTCACTGCAATGAGTGTTCGCTGCCATTTCTTTTTCATGAGGTAATTGATAATGAATGCCGCAACGGTTAAAATCAGAACCGTCACAAAAGGATCAAGAACCATGGTGAAAATAAAGACGAGTGCGATCATGAAACTAAAAAAGAGCACAATTCCGTTCAATCCTTCGCGGTAAAGAACCAGAAGAAATACGCCAAAAACAATTGCAGAGCCGGTATCGTTTTGCAGAAATATCAGGCCAACTGGCAACAAGATGATTCCGGCCAAGGTTAAAAGCGATTTCCAGCTGTGCATTTTAAAGTTGTACGAACTGATGTATCGGGCAATGGCCAGTGAGGTTGCCATTTTCATAAATTCGGAGGGTTGAAGAGAAAAGTTCCCAAATTGAATCCACGATTTGGCGCCTTTTACCTCGGAACCAATGACCATGACCGAAAGTAAAACCAAAATAAAGAAGATGTAAATCGGAAAGGAAAATGTGACAAAGAACTTGGAATCGGTATTAATCATGAGTACTGCAATAAATATTGCTGCGAAAATCCACATCAGCTGTTTCCCATATTGCTGAGTAAAATCCATGATGCTTTTGTGTTCCTCGTTGTAAACGGCGGCATAGATATTTATCCAGCCGATGAGCATCATGGCCAGATATATGGATACTGTGATCCAATCCAAATTTGCCCAAACATTGTCTTTCTTCTGCACGTTATAAACTCTTTTTTACTTCAAGAACATTTAATAAGTTTGTTTCAATCAGTTTCTGCTCTATTTCTTTCCGTTTAGGGGCAATCGAATCGTTCAGGTATTTTTCGATGAGTAAACCTGCGATTGGCGCAGCATAAGTTGCCCCGAAACCTGAATTCTCGATAAAAACCGCAATGGCAATTTTTGGATTATCGCGCGGCGCAAAAGCCACGAAAGCCGAATGGTCGGCGCCATGGGGGTTTTGCACTGTTCCCGTTTTTCCGCAAACAATAAAACTATCCTGTTTTACGGTATATTGCATTTTTGTTTCTTCAATCACAGCCTGCATTCCGTCAATGATCGTATTGAAATACTCCGGATTTATACTTGAAATCTTTTTATCGAAATTTAGTACGCGGTATACCCGGTTGGTGTCTTGAATAGCCTTAACCAAATGTGGCGTAATGTAATAACCACGGTTCGCAATCAGTGCAACCATATTGGCTAACTGAAGAGGAGTTGCCAGAATTTCTCCCTGTCCGATAGCCAGTGAACGGATGGTCATTGAATTCCAGTGGTTTGCGCCAAAATACTTGTCGTAGTATGTAACCTCCGGAATATTTCCTTTCACTTCCGACGACAACTCCGTTCCAATGCGTTGTCCAAATCCGAAAGTCAAAATGTGGTCGCGCCATTTCTGATATCCTTCTCCCGGGTTTGATTGATTATTTATGATTTCCCTGAAAACATTCCAGAAATAGGAATTGCACGATTCCCGAATTCCTTCGCGCATACCCAAAGGACTCACGTGGCTGTGTGTACATTTTATGGGAGAGTTCGATTTTCCGGAACAGGAGAACCGGTCGAAAGGAGTAACTGCATGTTCCTGAAGGGCGATCAAAGCATTGGCGAGTTTAAAAGTTGATCCGGGCGGGTACTGGCCGATAATTGCCCGGTTCCACATGGGGCGGTAAACCGAATCACGGTCAAGTATACCATAATTGATACTCCGCTGCCGGCCAACCAATAGATTTGGATCGTATGAAGGTGCACTCACCATGAGCAAAATTTCGCCGGTGGCCGGTTCGATGGCTACTACTGCACCTTTTTTGTTGGTCATCAGTAATTCAGCATAAGCCTGAAGTTCGGCGTCAAATCCTGTCAGCAGATTCTGTCCAAGAATGGCAATTGTATCAGCAGTTCCTTCGTTAAATTTACCTTTAATCCGGTTGTGGACATCAACCATATAATTACTGGCGCCTTTAATTCCCCGAAGTTCCTTTTCGTAAGTTTTTTCGAGTCCGCTCACGCCAATATAGTCGCCCGAACGGTAATACCTGTCGCTTTCAATGATTCGCTGGTTGACTTCACCCACAAATCCTAGCGCCTGTGCAGCGCTTTTGCTGGGGTATTCGCGCAAAGTTCGGGTCTGAACAAAAAAACCAGGGTACTTATAAAGTTTTTCAGAAAGAGGGGCATACACATCAGGAGAAATTTGCCCGGCAACAATGGATGGTTTGTATCGTGAATATTGTTTTGCTTTTTTGATGGCATCGCGCAAATCCTGTCTTTCCAATTGCACAATCCGGCATAATTCCAGTGTATCGAAAGCCTTTGCTTCCCGGGGGATGATCATTAAGTCGTAGGCCGCCTTGTTGTAGACCATCAATTTTTCATTGCGGTCATAAATATAACCTCTGGCCGGAAAAACAGTGATTTTCCGGAGTACATTGCGGGTAGCAAATTGTTTGTAGGTCTTGTTGGTAATCTGAATGGTAAAAAGCCTGATGATGAAAAGGGCTCCAATCCCAAGCATGATGCCTGCAATAATAAACTTACGTTTCGAAAAAGTATCCACCCTTTGCTAGTTTTTAAAAACAATGAATTGACTGCCCAAGATAATCAAAATTGAAAAAACACTGCTGATGAGGTACCGGAAGAAAGTTTCGAAAAAACCACCCATCGAAAAAGCCTCGGCAAAAAACAGAAACAGGTGATGGATCAGAACAGCAATTACTGTGTATTTCAGGAAACTGGCAAAACCCAACGAAGCCATGTTTGGCATATTTCCTTTCTCTAGAATCTCTCGCGACGAGATTAATTCTGCAATAGCTGGTCGTAAAAAACCCAGCAGAACAGTTGCACCGGCATGTATGCCAGGCGTATTGTTGAAAATGTCGATCGTTATCCCAATCAAAAACGAAAACCCAAGCAGAAAGTACCCGGGAATTGTAAATGGCAGCAGAAGGATGAATAAAATATAAATGTACGGATTGATCAACCCGCTAACCTGTATATTGTTCAGAATAAGTACCTGGACTAAAACCAGTACCACAAACATAATCATATATTTCCCCAGATCTTTTATCATTCACCGGTGTTGTTTGATTCCAGTTTGATTAATTCGGTACGCTTGGTGTTTTGAACCACTTCAACGTATTTTAGTGTCTTAAAATTTGTCGACAATTCGACCTTGATATTATAGAAATTTGTCCCGCTTTCAACATTAAAACTTTTGATTGTACCAATCATGATTCCTTCCGGAAATATGTTTGAATAACCGCTGGTAACGACCGTATCGCCAACGTTTACAATAACATGATAGGGAATTTCTTTCAGATCGGCGGAGTTAAAATGCTCGCCATCCCATACCAAGGCTCCAAAGTAGTTATCTTTTGTGATTTTGGCCGGAATGCTCATTCGTTTATTCAGCACAGACAATCCGGTAGAATAATTGAGTGAAACATTGGTAATTACACCAACTACACCTTCCGAATTCATGATTCCCATATCGGGTTTCATACCATGCCTCGATCCTTTGTTCAGGGTAATGTAGTTGAATTGCTTGTTAGTCGAATTGCTGATCACCTTAGCCGATGTAAAGACATAGGCTGGAGTTTCAATGGTGTCGGGCCGGTTTATGGGATATTTTTCCTGATTTTGAATCCTGAAATGCAACTGCCTGCGCAACGAAGCATTTTCAGCGGCAAGGCGGGCATTGGTTCGGCTAAGGCTGAAATATTCGTCCATGTGACTAAATCGCTCGTAGACTGTACCAAATAAATCATTGCTCGAATTCAGAAAGGCAACTCGTTGGTAGTTGTTTAAACTAACCATTAAAGTAAATGAAATGGCTTCGAGAGCCAAGAACATCATTAAAAAATAGTTTCGCAGTAAGAAACGAAATAAACTTCTCATTAGCCGGAAGGTTTAACTCCTTCTTTTTCAGTTTTATCTGATCAGGAAAGAGAATTTATTTACATTCTTTAGGGCGATGCCTGTACCTCGGGCTACAGCGCGCAAGGGATCTTCGGCAACATGAAACTGAATGTTGATTTTGTCGGAAAACCGCTTGGCCAATCCACGAAGAAGTGCGCCACCGCCTGCGAGCCAAATGCCCCGTGTAACAATGTCGGAATATAATTCCGGAGGTGTTTGCTCCAAGGCACTTAATATAGCGGTCTCGATTTTAGCGATCGATTTTTCAAGGCAATGCGAAATTTCCTGATACGAAACCGGTACTTCAATCGGAAGTGCGGTCATTTGGTTTGGACCTTGTATAACATAGTCTGCCGGTGGATTTTCGAGCTGTGATAAAGCCGATCCGACATTGATTTTAATTTCTTCAGCGGTGCGTTCACCAATTTTAATGTTGTGCTGGTGGCGCATGTATTCCATAATGTCGGCAGTCAGGTCGTCGCCGGCGATGCGGATCGATTTGTTGGTAACCAAACCACCCAACGAAATGACTGCAATTTCGGTTGTTCCACCACCGATATCCACCACCATGTTTCCTTCAGGGGCTTCAACGTCGAGGCCAATTCCGATAGCTGCGGCCATTGGTTCATAAATCATATACACATCGCGTCCTCCGGCATGTTCAGCCGAGTCACGTACTGCACGGATTTCAACTTCGGTTGATCCGGATGGGATACAAATAACCATTCGGAGCGAAGGTGCAAAGAACCTCGATTTAGGATTCATCATTTTTATCATTCCCCTGATCATCTGCTCGGCGGCGTTGAAGTCGGCGATTACACCATCACGAAGGGGACGGATGGTTTTTAAGTTCGAGTGGGTTTTTCCCTGCATCTGACGGGCTTTTTCGCCAATGGCTACCAGCTTTTCCGTTTTCAGGTCGATGGTAACAATCGATGGTTCGTCAACTACAATCTTATCGTTATGGATAATAATTGTATTTGCCGTTCCAAGGTCGATGGCTATTTCCTGGGTTAAAAATGAAAACAATCCCATTTGTATATCTGTTTTTTCTTTGTTAATACTCTTTAATCGAAAAGAGTCATTAGTCATTAGGAAAAGGTCATTGTAAATTCTTTCCTCTTCAAATGACTTTTGACTATTTCCTGTATCAATGTTTGAAGTGTCGTACTCCGGTAAAAATCATTGCAATACCAAATTCGTCGCAGGCCGCAATCACTTCTTCGTCGCGGATACTTCCTCCGGGTTCTACAATGTATTTGATTCCAAATTCGTTGGCAGCTTCAACACTGTCGCGGAACGGAAAGAAAGCGTCTGAAATTAAAACCGAGTCCTGAATGCTGATTCCTTCTTTCAGGTTAAAACGCGGAATAGTTAACTGGCGAAGACTGTCGAGCCGGTTGGGTTGTCCCATTCCTGCTCCGGTCAACCAGAACGATCCGTCCTGATTTTGGGTTACCAGCGCGATAGCATTACTTTTCAGATGCTTGCATGCAGTAATACCAAACTTCGACAAGTTCATTTTATTGCTGTCGAATTGTATTTTTGTCACATTCGTGAATTCTGTTTCCAAACCTTCATCTTCATCCTGAATAAGCAAACCGCCACTGATAGAGCGATATAGCTTTTCTCCGGCGATTTCAGGTTTAACAGGAGTTTCCAAAACGCGAAGGTTTTTCTTTTTGCCCAAAACGGCCAACGCTTCCGGAGTATAACCAGTAGCTATAAGGATTTCGACGAAACGTTTATCGAACCATTCAGCGATAGTTTGATCAACTTTTCCGGTAAAACAAATGATACCACCAAAGGCGCTCACCGGATCGCCAGCCCATGCCAGTTCGAGTGATTTTAAAATGTTGTTGGTAACAGCCAATCCGCATGGATTGAGATGTTTGACTACCGATACGGCGACTTTGTTTTCGATGTGTGTCACCGAATAGAACGCGTCGCTGGCTGATTTCCAGGCTGCATCGGCATCGAGCATATTGTTGTACGAAAGAGCTTTGCCTTGCAAAACTTTGGCATTCGAAAGCGTGATATCAGAATTGCTGTTGTTGAATTTGAAAAAGCTGGCCGACTGATGCGGGTTCTCTCCGTATCGAAGCACCTGACCGTCGTTTACGCTGATGCGGGCTTCTTCCGATTTACCATCGTTGAAATAATTGAAAATCGCACTATCGTAATGCGATGAGGTTGCAAATGCCAGTCGTGCAAATTCTTTACGGTCTTCGAGCGAAGTTGCACCTTCATTCGAAATCAGTAAATCGAGTAAAGTTTGATACTGAGTTCTGGAAGATACGATCACCACATCGTTGAAATTCTTCGCCGTCGCACGGATCAAAGAGATACCGCCAATATCTATTTTTTCGATAATGTCTTCTGCTGAAGCTCCTGAAGCGACTGTTTCTTCGAACGGGTAGAGGTCGACGATAACCAGATCAATTTCAGGAATTTCGTATTTGGCAATTTGTTGCTGATCGCCTGGATTATCCCTGCGGTTTAAAATTCCACCGAAGACCTTTGGATGCAAGGTTTTTACACGTCCGCCCAATATGGAAGGATAGCTGGTCAGCTCTTCTACCGCAATAACCGGAACTCCCAATTCTTCAATAAATGATTGTGTTCCGCCCGTTGAATATATAGTAACGTTAAATTCATTCAATTTTTTGACAATCGCATCCAGCTTATCTTTGTGATAAACTGAAATTAATGCCGATTTAATCTTTTTTAAGTCCTTCATTGATAATCCTTTTGTAATTCGGGCTCAAAGATAATAAAACAGCTTGATTTCTTCTCCTGTGTGTCGGACTAATTAAGCTAATTGTAACATTCGGATTTTGTTTTATTTTTTCATTTTCTCTCAAAATCTGTAATCATTTCAGAAATTCGCAACTAATTTTCATGTTCAGTATTGCTATATTTACTTTTCAAACCGGAAGATATGCTGTTAACCAGATTAATATTGGAGAGTTTTTCGTTCGCCTACAATTCCCTTCAAGGGAATAAGCTGCGGACTTTTCTTTCGTTGTTGGGAATTACCATTGGTATTTTTGCCATTATTTCGGTTTTTACGGTCATCGATTCGCTCGAAAATTACATCAGGAACAGCTTGAACTCGTTGGGAAGCAACATGGTTTATATTCAGAAATGGCCATGGGCGCCTCCTGAAGGCGAATCGGAATATCCCTGGTGGAAATACCTAAACCGACCTCAACCAACCATGGAAGAAACGGAAGATTTGATTCGCCGGTCAAAAAATATTGAAGATGCAGTTTTCTTTTACGGTTTCAACCGGACTGTGCAGTACGAAAACAGCAAGGCCGAAAACACCGAAGTTTTGGCGACTACTCATGAATTAATCAATACCTGGAGTCTCGAAATTGAGCGGGGTCGTTATTTTACCGAATCGGAATCAAACTCTGGAGCAAGTATCGCTATTTTGGGAAGCGAACTGGCCACCAAACTTTTTGATCAGAACGATCCGGTTGGGAAAATGATCAAAATACAGGGTTACCGTTTCCTGATTATCGGTGTTTATGCCAAGAAGGGCACGGATATGTTCGGAACCAGTATGGATAAACGGGTTCATATTCCGGTGGTTTATGCCATGAATATGGTTGATATTCGCGATCGCGATATGGGACAAACCATTAATGTGAAAGCTAAACCTGATGCTGACCGTGACGAGTTTGTTGCCGAACTCGAAGGTTTAATGCGTACACTTCGACGATTAAAACCCATGGAAGAAAACGATTTTGCGATTAACGAAGTGAGCCTTATTTCGAACCAGTTCGATTCATTTTTTAAGGTATTCAACCTGGCTGGGTGGATTATTGGTGGGTTCAGTATTCTGGTAGGAGGTTTCGGAATTGCCAACATCATGTTTGTATCGGTGAAAGAACGAACCAAAATCATTGGGATTCAAAAAGCCATCGGGGCAAAAAAATATTTCATTCTCCTTCAGTTTATTTTTGAAGCGGTTGTACTTTCAATGCTTGGTGGTGTTTTGGGACTGATACTGATATTTATTGGTACGATCATTTTCAGCTATGTAGCCGACATGACTATTTCATTAACCATGGCCAATATTGTTTTAGGACTGACAATCTCAGGAGTAATCGGCGTTTTGGCCGGTTTTATTCCTGCGCTTTCGGCTTCGCGCCTCGACCCAGTTGAGGCAATGAACAGCGTTTAGG
>Ga0136636_10002368_pt1 | contig 11212 bp, 14 predicted proteins | sample AntDrymUQ8522106_2_FD_104653 | JGI IMG/M metagenome (GOLD analysis project Ga0136636, IMG submission 104653) | Polar desert sand microbial communities from Dry Valleys, Antarctica - metaG UQ852 (21.06) | ecosystem: Environmental > Terrestrial > Soil > Desert | place: Antarctica: Dry Valley... | reverse complement strand
GTGTCACTGAGCCAACGCGGCATCAATGTGTGTTCGCTGGGCGTTTGTAAGGCTATCGTGACATTCCGCACACCTACCAACCATTCCAATTCCTTTGCGCGCTGCTGAACAGGGGAGGCACCTCTATGGCAGAGCTGTCGGCTCTACGGCATCTCCGGAACTGTCGCCGTCCTGGCAATATTTGAAAGGTATACGCAGTTCTCTCCTTACTCATTTGGTTTATGCTCCTATTCTTCGCATCCCTGTTCCAGGAAAACCAGTAACCGCCAGTCAGAAGCTATCAACCCGTCCACCACCCACAGGAAAAATCTATGTCCAGTATTGGCTACCATGAACCGATTAACGAATTGTCCGACGAAACCCGAGACATGCACCGAGCGATTGTCTCGTTGATGGAGGAACTGGAAGCCGTCGATTGGTATAACCAACGCGCGGATGCTTGCAAAGATCCAGAACTGAGGGCCATCCTTGAGCACAATCGAGACGAGGAGAAGGAACACGCCTCGATGGTCCTGGAATGGATTCGACGCAAAGATGCGCGGTTCTCCAAGGAGATGAAGGACTATCTATTTACCGACACGCCGATCGCGCACGAGTGAGAACGCTACCCCTTCCATAGAGAGCTCCAACGTTGGACGCCAGCACTACTTTTCTAAGGAGACGCCATGTCTATTTATCTTCGACAACCGACCAGTAAAACACGGTGGTCCGTACCACTCGTGGTGTTTGCTCTAGCGATATCGTTGCCACCCGCTGGCATGGCGCAAGATGGCGTGCCGCAAGAGGTATTCGTGCCCAAGACCGAGAACGGGCCAGTGGTGGTGGTTGTTTCCGGGCAGTCGGGCACGCCGAACTACCGGAAGTTCGCAAAGCAGGTTGCCGAATTGGGTTACTACACCGTGCTGATCGACGGCAAGGATATCTTGACCCGAACTCAGGATGGGGCGCAAAACTTGCGGACAGCAATCTCCAAGGCACAGGCTTCGCCCAAGGGATCGCCTGACAAGGCAATGCTGATCGGCTTTTCGCAGGGCGGCGGCGGTGTTCTTTTGCATGGTGCAGCGATGCCGGACCTACTCAAGGCGGCAGTGGTCTACTACCCCGCGACCAGCTGGTCGCGCAATCTCGCCGCTTTGGTTGGTCGGATCCAGATTCCGATTCTGGTACTTGCCGCCGAGCGCGATCGCTACAACAATTGCTGCCTTATCGAGTCGATGCGCGAGATGGAGTCGATTGCCAAGGCGCGCCAAGTGCCAATGGAACTCGTGGTGTATCCCAACGCGGAGCACGGCTTCAATCTGGACGGGCCGTTGTACCGCAGCGACGATACAGCCGACGCTTGGCGCCGCACCGCCGAAATGCTCGCTCGTCATCATCCGGTGAAGTAAGCTCGATGGCCATGGCGTCTAACAACGCCATCGAGTGCGTGCGCTGTTTGAAAACAAACGATAGATCGTGCAAGGCATGACTGAGTCCTTCGGTATCTTGATCTTCCCGCAAGTCGAAGAGCTCGACTTCGTCGGCCCTTGGGAAATGCTCACCCTGTGGAGCAAGCACGGAGAGGGGCCGCAGAACTGCCTGCTCGTTGCTCAGTACAACGAGCCCGTTCTTTGCGCGAAAGGCATGTCCGTACTGCCCCATGAATCGTTCGCTTCTTGTCCTCCCCTGGACTACCTTCTCGTACCTGGTGGCCAGGGTAGCCGGACCGAGGTCAACAATCGTGCGCTCGTAGAGTTCGTCTCAAGGCAGGCTGTTGGTTGCAAGGCGGTGCTGTCGGTCTGCACCGGTTCGTTCATTCTTCACGCCGCGGGCCTGCTGTCCGGCAGGAAGGCAACCACTCATTGGGGATCGCTCGAGCGGTTGCGTGCGCTCAAGGATGTCACGGTGGTCGAAGAACGGTTCGTCCAGGACGGCAATGTTTGGTCGTCAGCAGGTGTCTCTGCGGGCATCGACCTCATGTTGGCGTTTATCAGCAGCGTCGCGTCGGCCGAGACCGCTGGGAAGGTTCAATTCGCCTCCGAGTATTACCCGTCTTCGGTCAAGTACGGCGGCTTCGAGAACGGCGCACAGGCGCCAGCTTATGCGCGCAGAATCTAACCTTCGATCGAGCCGACAACTTCCGGCCGGCCTCGCCTGTCTCCATCTGCCGCTTATGAACGGTAGCCGGCGAACAACGGACCGTCCACTGTCCACGAGGAAAATATGATCACAGTCATTGTCGAGTTCAAGCTTCCGAAAGCAATGTCAGTTGATGAGGCGCGGGTTACTTTTCTCAGCACTGCGCCAAAGTATCAGGCGTTGTCGGGGCTCATCCGCAAGTACTACTTCGTTACGGAAGATGGTTCAAAGGCCGGAGGCATCTATCTCTGGGAGTCGCGATCTCATGCAGAGCAGGTGTACACCGACGAATGGAAGACCTTCGTCCGCGGCAAGTACGGTAGCGATCCGTCGCTTACTTATCTTGCATGTCCGGTTGTGGTGGACAACACCACACATCAGATCATCTCGGTTTAGCCGTGAGCAACCGAACATCAGTAACCCATTCCGATCGATCGTGCCGTCATCAATTGCGGCCACCGTTCCCGCCCACACGGACATCGCAAAATGCCGGATCGCATAAACGTCAGACCACAAATGAGCCGTCCGCTGCCTTTGTCGACAGCACGTAGTGCGCTGGGCTTGCTTGGCTGGCTGTTCGCCGTGTTTGCTGCGGCGGCGGTTGGTGGCTTCGCCTCTGCCAGTGCCGGTGACTTCTACAGTGAGCTTGTTCGCCCATCTTGGGCGCCGCCGGGCTGGCTCTTTGGTCCAGTCTGGTCGGTTCTGTACGCGCTCATGGGATTCTCCGCCTGGGTGGTTTGGCGCGCGCGAGGTTTTGCTGGCGCGCGAGGCGCTCTCGGGCTATTCGTCGTTCAGCTCGCGGTCAATGCCCTCTGGACTTGGCTCTTCTTTGCGTGGCGCTTAGGCTTCGTGGCTTTTGTCGAGATCGTACTTCTGTGGCTGCTCATCGTGGCAAACATCGTCTTGTTCTCCCGGGTCAGTAAGTTCGCCGCGTCGCTACTCGTGCCATACCTCGCGTGGGTCTCGTTCGCGTGTGCACTCACGTTTGCAACGTGGCGGATCAATCCAGGTCTGTTGGGGTAGGGCGAGAATGCACTGTCTCAAGAAACACCTCATAAGTGATTGATTGGTATCTATGTCAATTTTCAAGATGAGCGCTGAAAGGCCAGAGACCAAGGTGTTTCTTCGGAGCGATTGGCGGCCTCGGCCCGATTCCTTCGTTCAGCCCTCCGTTCAAGCGGCTCGTCACCCGCAGCTTTGCTCAAACGTTGGGCGGTAGTTGATGCGCTCTGCTTCTCCGCCGCTCTTTATAGCCATTCTCGGCTGGATCGTGATTGTCAGCGTTCCAACCACATTTTTTGTTTTTGGCTGGAAGGATTTTGAGCTTCGTTGTCAGCGCCAGAATGCGGGTGCATCTCCTGCTTGTACGATTAGCGAGTCATTCGGCATGGGGCTATACACCCGGAGTGTCAGCGCGAACGACGTCATGCGCATCGGCTATAAAACAGGCACGGTGCGGCAAATTAGTACAGCGACCGGCGTAGTTACCATGCATCCCAGCACGATGGTGTTTGACACGGCGAGCGGTGAGGTACGGATAGGGCATATATCGAGCGCTGTCGATCATTCTGCCGAGCGGGAACTTATACTGAAAACGCGCGCGTTCTTGAACGCTCCGGATGTCTTGAGTTTTCGCTACGTGGCGAACATACACGGCGTGTTTGGCTATGTTGGTCTCGTCGGCGTGTTGGGCCTGCTCTTCATATTTTTTTCGGTGCTATGGCACCACCTGCGCAGAGCTATTGCACAACGATAACAAATGTCTATTGCGTAAAACTACGGAGCCGTCACGAACCGAGCAGGCTTCCACACTGATTGAAGGAGAGAGCGAGAACTTCCCTTTCGGCTTTACGCACGGGCAGGCTCAGATCCTGGCTGCGCACGATCGACCAGATCAGCGGAAATGCCCAGTTCGACAAGTTGTGCAACAAACACCAAGAAGTGGCCGGTCAGCCACCGCGTGGGTGGCGGTGCTTTAGGTCGCTGGCGCTGCCGCCCAGAGCGGCGCCTTATGTGCAGCAAGATGCGCAAGGTAGGCGCGCAAATGAAATTCGAGCTGATGGTAGTCGGTTTCCATGCTCCGGCACAGCTGATAGAACGCCTTGTCGTGATCGACGCACTTCAAATGCGCGAGTTCATGAACGGCGATCATGCGCAGGAATTCTGGCGGCATCGTTTTGAACAGTGAAGCGACGCGAATTTCCCGTTTGGCCCGGAGCTTTGCGCCCTGGACGCGCGCGATGCGTGTGTGGGTGCCGAGCGCCTGTTCGACGATGTGCAGGGTGTTGTCGAAAGCAACGCGACTTAGCGCTCCGGCGTTACGCAAATAGTCACGCTTGATCGCGTCAATATAGTTGTAGAGTGCCCGGTCGGTACGCACGGCGTGCGCGTGTGGATATCTGCTGAGCAACACGGCGTCGAGCCGGTCTTGCTCGATCAACGACCGCACCTCGGCGACACGGTCGGGTGGGTAGCCCGCGAGGTAATTGAGCGACGTGTTGGCGGTCATCGTAAATTCCGGAAATCCGCAGGGCCGAGGACGGCTAGGCCTGCTTCACGAAGGCCGATTCAAACCGCATAACGTCGACATCGTCAACCGTGCATTCAAGGTACGCCCGCGAGAAGATTTTCGCCGTAAGGCGTCAACTAAGGAACGCCATTATCGCCAATGACGCCGTCCATTTCAATTTACCCTCGCCGATTGCCGTCGTGCGACGGGTTAGCCGGCGGCCCTGCTCGCGTGCTTCATACGCCCGGTTGCCGGGGAGCGCCGTCGCGCGGCCGGCGAGTCGGGCGCTGTCGCCGGTTGTCCGCTAGTGCACGAGGGGACTTGCCCCGTTTGAACTATGTAAGGCGCCGCGCAGTCCGAAACTGAGACGGCGCGGCATTGGCCGTCTTGAAATAGACCGGAGCGGACGCATCTTCCTCGTTAACCACAGTTGGTTCGTCTTGCAAAGCGATCGCTGGCCCATCGCGAATGCCGAGCAACAAGAAAGGATCCGTCATGAACGTCGTCTATAACAGCGAGAGTTATGCCATCGTCGCCTACCCGGTGCAACAGGGGTTCGAACTGGTCGATAAACTCGGTGGCCGCAGCCTCTTCGTGCACGGCTCGGTCGCCGTCGGTCTGCGCGCGGCCATCGATAGCATACCGGTTGAAGACCGCGACGAAGAGTCGATCGATTCGCTGCTCGACGACTACTGTGTCGGTGCGGCTCGCCCGATCGCTTATCACTGAGTGCATGGTGTCGCGCACGCTATAATCGGCTTCGTTTAACTTCTGGAAGCCCGTCAAGATGGGGTACGAATCGGAACACACGAAGTTCATGCGTGAAATGTTCGCCAAGCACCCGGAATGGGCCGAGGATCAGCGCCGTGGGCGCGACTTGCTCTGGGACAAGCCGATCGATCTTGCCGAACAACGTCGCCTCGGCCTGTCGAGCATCGCCCACAAGGCCTATCCGTACGACGTCAACTTCGACCGCTAAACGCACGTCGCTGATAAAAAAAGCCAGACCTCGTCTGGCTTTTTTTATTACCTGCCGCTACGAGTTCAAGGCGCAAACGACGCGCTTGACCGCCGGATCATCATGGTGCGGGTGGGTCGTGAAGCCGAGGCTGCTCATCAGGCGGAACATCTTCGAATTCATCGTCAGCACGTCGCCGACGATGGCACGAAACCCTTTCTGGCGAGCAATATCGATCAGCGTCGTCATGAGCTTGCGACCGACGCCGTGCATCTGCCAGTCGTCGGCTACGGCGAGCGCGAACTCGACGGTTTCTCCATCCGGATTGGTGGCGTAGCGGGCCACCCCGACCTGCACCTCGCCACCCTTGCCGGGCAGCGTGGCGATGAGCGCCATTTCCCGGTCATAGTCGATCTGCGTGAAGCGTACGAGCATCGTTGGGGTGAGCTCGCGCAACGTGTCCATGAAGCGGTAATACTTGCTCTCGTCCGAAAGACTTTTGACGAAGTTCTGCTCTATTTCAGCGTCTTCCGGGCGGATCGGGCGGATGGTGATGACGCGTCCGTCGGCTTGCTCCCAGTCCTGCACGAGGTCCGCCGGATAGGGGTGGATGGCCATGTGCGAATAGCGGTCGCCGGGCGTCGCGACGTGGTCGATGACGATCCGCGCGTCAAGCGCGATGGCGCCGTTCTCGTCCAGGATCAGCGGGTTGAGGTCGAGTTCCTGGAGCCAGGGCAACTCGCAAACCATCGCTGAAATATTGAGCAAAACGTCTTCAAGCGCTGCCGTATCGACTGGCGGCATGTTGCGAAATTCGCCGAGCAGCTTTGCGGCGCGCGTCGAGCGGATCAGGTCGAGCGCCAGAAAACGGTTGAGCGGCGGCAGCGCCACGGCGCGGTCACTGAATATTTCGACGGCAGTGCCGCCGGCGCCGAAGGTGATGACCGGCCCGAAGATCGCGTCGCGAACGACGCCGATCATCAATTCGCGGCCATTCGGCCGCGCCAGGTAAGGCTCTATCGAGACGCCGTTGATGCGCGCCGCCGGGTGCCTGCGCTGAACCGTCTCGATGATGTCGTGATAGGCGTTGCGTACGGCCACCGCGGTGCCGACGTTAAGGCGCACACCGCCCGCCTCGCTCTTGCGCACGAGGTCGGGCGAATCGACCTTCATCACCACCGGGAAGCCGATCTGTTCGGCAAGCAGCAGCGACTCGGTCGGCGACCGCGCGACCATGGTTTGGGCGACGGGGATGCGAAAGGCCCGCAACACGGCTTTCGACTCCATCTCCGAGAGCACCTTGCGGCCTTCCTGCAAAACCGCCTCGATCAGCATCCTCGCGCCTTCGCTTCCCTGGCGCGTGATCTGCGAGCCGGCCGGCGGCGTTTGCAGCAGCAGCTTCTGGTTTTCGTAGAAGGTGGCGATGTGGTGATAAAGCTCAATGGCCGTCTCGGGCATGCAAAAGGCCGGTATTCCGGCCTGCTCAAGCGCGCTGCGTCCGGCGAGCACCTGCTCTTCGCCCATCCAGCAGGCGAGAATCGGTTTTGACGAATGCGCGTGGACGGCGACTACCGCCTGCGCAACCGCGAGCGGTTGCGTCAATGCCTGCGGCGCGAGCATGGTCAGGATGCCGTCGACGCCTTCGTCATTGGCGACGGCGAGCAGCGCGTCGCGGTAGCGCTCCGGCGTCGCGTCGCCGACGATGTCGATCGGGTTGCTGCGCGACCAGTTGGCGGGCAACACGGCATTGAGCGCCTTGATCGTCGCCGGCGACAGTTTGGCGAGTGGGATGCCCATATCGCCGGCGCGGTCGGCGGCCATTGCGCCCGGACCGCCGCCGTTGGTGACGATCGCCAGGCGCTTGCCGAGCGGGCAGAATTTCGAAGTCAGCGCTTTCGCGGCGTAAAAGAGCTGGCCAACGTTCTTGACGCGGACGACGCCGGCGCGGCGTATTGCGGCCTCGAAAACGCCGTCCGATCCGGCGAGCATTCCTGAATGCACCTTGACCGCAGCCGAGCCGGCCGCGTGGCGCCCGGCCTTGAGCAGCAGGACCGGCTTGACGCGCGCCGCAGAGCGCAGCGCGCTCATGAAGCGCCGGGCGTTGCGCAGCCCTTCAAGGTAGAGCAGGATGCTGTGCGTTCGGTTGTCCCAGGCGAGGTAGTCGAGGATTTCGCCAAAGTCGACGTCGGCCGTTCTGCCGAGCGAAATGACGCTCGAAAAGCCGACCTGGTTGCTTTTCGCCCAGTCGAGGACCGCCGAGCACATGGCGCCCGACTGCGAAACGAGCGCCAGATTGCCGGCGTTCGCGCCGACTCGGGCGAAGGTCGCATTGAGGCCCAGGTCGGGACGGATGATGCCAAGACAGTTCGGCCCGAGGATGCGCACGCCGTAACGGCGCGCGATCGCGAGCGTCTTGCGCTCGAGCAAGGCGCCGGAATGGCCGGCCTCGGCGAACCCGGCGGTGACGATGATGACGTTCTTGACGGCGCTTTTTCCGCACTGTTCGACGAGGTGGGGGACGGTTTTCGGGCGCGTGGCGATGATGGCCAGTTCGACGCGCACGCCTATCTCTTCAATCGACTTGTAAGTCCTTATCCCGTGCACGCTTTCGTGCTTCGGATTGATCGCGTAGTACTGGCCCTTGTAGCCTGAATCAAGGAGGTTTTTGAAGAGCACGCTGCCGATCGAGTTCTCTCGCTCCGAAGCGCCGATCACCGCCAGCGATTTGGGCTCAAATAGCGCCGTGAGATAGTGTCGTTCGAACATGGAAGCGCCTTTTCCGGTCGTGTCGGCATGGCGTTGTCGTTACATCAAGCTAGCATAGAATGCCCCGGCTGTCTGCACCGTGCACCTTGCCTTGCAGCCGCTTACGGTCTTTACTGCGTGTCCGGCTGGGCAGAGGTGGCGGCGCGCTGCGCGCTGATCGCGCGCGCCAGCGCGGCGATGCCGAGCGGCGATAGATCGTCGGTGCGCAGCGTACGCGGCGCGGTGAATCCGGCGAAGTTGCGGTTCTGCGAGCGGCGATAGAGCGGGTCGTAATGCACTTCGAGCAACTCGCCGACGAGTTCGCGCCACTCGCCGCCTATGGCGTAACCCTGCCAGCGCGCAATGGTTTCGCGGCTGTGCAGATCGCGCAGCACGTCAAGCCGCGTGTTGAGCCAGTCGGGCGCGTTAACGAAGTAATCGTAGTCGCGCAGCAAGAATTCGACGCGCGCAGCGAACGACGCCTCGATGTTCACGCACAATCCGGCACGCATGGTTTCGAGCAGCGCGTCGGGCAACTGGACGCTGCCGATCCTGCGGCTCTCGGCCTCAACATAGACCGGTCGATCCGCATCGAGCGCGCGCAGCGCGACCAGCAGTTGCGTCTCGAACATTCGTTGCGAGGGCTGCGCAGCGTCGGGCAGCACGCCGAGCACCGAGCCCTTGTGGCAGGCCAGCTCCTCGAGGTCGAGCACCTGTTCGCCAAGCCGCGCGGCGGCCTGGAGCACGCGGCTCTTGCCGCTGCCGGTGGCACCACAGAGCACTTCGAAGGTCAGGCGGCGCGGTAGGAGCTTGAGCTGCTCCATGACCTGTTTGCGGTAGTTCTTGTAGCCGCCCGCGAGTTGCTGAGCGTCCCAGCCGATACGCCGAAAGACATAAGTCAGCGCGCCGCTGCGCTGTCCGCCGCGCCAACAGACGATCAGCGCCCGCCAGGTCTTGGGCCGTTCGGAAAAGCGCTCGCGCAGGTGGCGGGCAATGTTTTCGGAAACGTAGGCGGCGCCTACTTTCTTTGCAGCAAAGGGCGAGGACTGCTGGTACAGCGTTCCCACCTCGATGCGCTGATCGTTGTCGAGCACCGGGCAGTTGATCGATCCGGGGATGTGGTCGTCGGCAAACTCGGCCGGCGTGCGCACGTCGATGATTTCGTCAAACTGGCGGTAGTCTTCGAGCTGTTCTACTTTGGCGATGCCCTGTTTCATGCGCTCATTTTAACAGCGGCTCCAGCCCTCGCCAGACATTGTCGAGCAGCCGCGGCTGCGCTTCGGCGGTCGGATGCAGGTTGTCGGGCTGAAACAGCGCGGCTTGCGTGGCGATGCCGTCGAGCAGGAAGTCGACGAGCGCCGTCTTGCGCGTGCGCGCGACTTCGGCGAAGACCTGCCGGAACTGCTCTGCGTAGGCGCCGTAGTTGGGCGGCAGGCGCTGGCCGACGATCAGCACCCGGGCGTTGCGCTTTTGCGCGCTCTGCACCATCGTCGCCAGGTTGTCGCGCATGGTCGCGAGCGGCAAGCCGCGCAGCCCGTCGTTGGCGCCGAGCGCGATGATGACGATGTGCGGCGCGTATTTTGCCAGTGCGGCGTCAAGCCGGGTGCGGCCGCCGCTCGTTGTTTCGCCCGAGATGCTGGCGTTGATGACGCTATAATCGATCTGCTGTTGCTGCAGGCGTTTGCCGAGTAGCGCCGGCCAGGCGGCGTCCTGAGCGATGCCGTAACCGGCCGACAGCGAATCGCCGAAAACGAGGATCGTGCGCGCCGCGTTCGCCGTCGGCGCGAGCAGGGCCAAGGCAACAAGCAGCACGGCGGATAATGAACGAACAAGCGAACTAAAAAACGAGCCGAATAATGAGCGAAGAAGCGAGTGCGCGCGAAACATGACTAGGCAAACCTCATATGTGGTGGACGTCAGCGGGCTGACCAAGCGCGTCGATAACGGCGGTGAAGGTTTGACCATTCTGCATGAGAATTCGTTTTCGGTCGCGGCGGGTGAAACGGTCGCCATCGTCGGCGCCTCGGGTTCCGGCAAATCGACCTTGCTCGGCCTGCTCGCCGGACTCGATCTGCCGAGCAGTGGTTCGGTCAGACTGGCCGGACAGACACTCGCTGATCTCGACGAGGATGCGCGCGCCGAACTGCGCGGTCGACTGCTCGGTTTCGTCTTTCAATCTTTTCAGCTTCTGCCTTCGCTCAACGCCATTGAAAACGTCATGTTGCCACTCGAGTTGGCCGGGGTCGCCGGGGCGGCGAGCGAAGCCGAGCAGTGGCTGGTCCGCGTCGGTCTCGGCCATCGCTTGCGCCACTACCCGAAACACCTGTCCGGCGGCGAGCAACAACGCGTGGCGTTGGCGCGCGCTTTCGCGCCGCGCCCGAAGCTGATTCTCGCCGACGAGCCAACCGGCAACCTCGACGCAGCGACTGGCCACCAGATCATCGAGCTGATGTTCGCCATTAACGCCGAAAGCGCAACGACGCTGATCCTCGTAACCCATGACGAGGAAATTGCCGCGCGCTGCGGCCGGCGCCTGCGCATGCAGGCTGGCGAAATCAAGGAGATTTTTAACTGACGCCCGCCTGATTGTGGATAGTGGCGTTTTTCGGTTAATGGGCTGTTAAAGACGGCGCGGCGCGAAGTCGCCGGTGTGTATCGTACGAGGTTACTGATGACCGAATACCCGGGATTGGTCTTTTCGCAGGAGAGTGCAGCGCATGCGTCAGAACTACGGCTGCGGCGCATTTTCGCGCGACGGCGAGAACGTTGTCTTTACCGGGCCGGGCGGCAAAGCGAGTGTTGCGACTTGATGGCCAGAGCGAAGGCCGCGCGGCGTATACATTTGCTTACATCTTCGCCAGGCGCCGGGAAACCAACATTCG
>Ga0136636_10002367_pt1 | contig 11214 bp, 8 predicted proteins | sample AntDrymUQ8522106_2_FD_104653 | JGI IMG/M metagenome (GOLD analysis project Ga0136636, IMG submission 104653) | Polar desert sand microbial communities from Dry Valleys, Antarctica - metaG UQ852 (21.06) | ecosystem: Environmental > Terrestrial > Soil > Desert | place: Antarctica: Dry Valley... | reverse complement strand
CGAAGACGAGATTGTCTTCGGCATGGAGAACCTCGGCCTGCCTCAGCCGATCATGCGGCGGCGCGTGGAGGAGGTGCTCGACCAGCTGGCCATCGCCCACCTGCGCCGCCGCCGCGTCTCCTCGCTCAGTGGCGGCGAGCGCCAGCGCGTGGCCGTCGCCGCCGCCCTCGCCACCCAGCCGCGCGCCCTCGTGCTGGATGAGCCCACCAGCCAGCTCGACCCCCACGGCGCCGAGGAGCTGCTCACCGCGCTCCAGAAGCTCAACGCCGACCTCGGGATCACCATTGTGCTCTGCGAGCATCGCCTGGAGCGCGTGGTGCAGTATGTGGATCGGGTGCTGTATCTGGACGATGGACGACGGACGGTGGACGGTGATCCGGGCAAGGACGGCCCTGCGACGCCGCCTTTGATGCTCGTCGGCCCGCCGCACGAGGTGCTGGCGCAGATCCCGCTCGCCCCGCCGCTCCAGGCCCTCGGCCGCGCCCTCGGCTGGCAGCCGCTCCCGCTCACGATCAAAGAGGGCCGCAGCTTCGCCCGCCAGATCGCTCCCTCTCTGATTCCACCCTCCCCACGCCTCCTGCCCTCCGATTATCGGCTATCGGCTATCGGCTATCGGCTATCGCCTCCCGCCGTCGTCGCCGCGCTCCATACCGTGACTGCGCGCTACGGCGAGCACGAGGCGCTGTATCGCATGAGCCTGGAGCTGCACGCCGGGGAGCTGCTCGCCCTGATGGGCCGCAACGGTAGCGGCAAGAGCACCCTGCTCAAGTGCCTGATCGGCCTGGTGCGCCCGCAGGCGGGCCGCGTCGAGCTGCGCGGGCGCGACATCGCCCGTGTCGCCGTGGAGGATCTGGCCGGCGAGGTGGGCTACGTGCCCCAGGACCCGCGCAGCATCCTCTACCACGACACGCTGCGCGAGGAGCTGGCCTTCACGCTGCGCGGGCGCGGGCTGGCACCGGCAGCGGCCGAGGGCGCTATCGCCGAGACCCTCGCAGCCCTTGGTATCGCCCAGCTCGCCGACGCCTACCCGCGTGACCTCAGCGGCGGCGAGGCCCAGCGCGCCGCCATGGCCGCCATCCTGGTGGGCGGCCCGTCCATCCTGCTGCTCGACGAGCCGACCCGCGGCCTGGACTATCTGGCCAAGGCTGCGCTCGCCCGGCTGCTGCGCAGCCTCTGCGCGCGCGGCACCGCGATCATCATGGCCACCCACGATGTGGAGCTGGTGGCCGCGTGCGCCGACCGCGTCGCACTGCTCGGCGACGGCGAGCTGGTGGTGGATGGGCCAGCCCCAGCGATCCTCGGCGACAGCCTGCTGTTCTCCTCGCAGATCGCCAAGCTCTTTCCCGGCAGCGGCTGGCTGGCCCTGGGCGACGCCCTGGCCGTGCTCGCGCCGGGGGCAAAGGAAAGCCATGAATCGCCTGCTCCCTAGCCTGCTGCTGCTCGCCCTGCTGCTCACCCCTGCCGCAGCTGCCACCCCCGCCCGCGCCCAGGAGCCCATCCAGCAAATGCGCGCCTTCTGGGTGGACGCGCTCAACCCCGGCTTCTACAATCATCCGCAGGTCGACGAGCTGGTAGACAACGTGGTGCGCGCCGGGGCCAACACGATCATTGTGCAGGTGCGCCGCCACGGCGACGCCTGGTATAACAACAGCTTCGAGCCGCGCGCCGCCGACCCGCGCCTCGCCCCCGCCGAGGCCTTCGACCCGCTCGGCTACCTGCTCGCCAAGGCCCACTCCCAGGGCATCCAGGTTCACGCATGGCTTGTGGTCTCCGTAGCCTGCCGCCCCACAGATCGGCTCTGGGGCAACCCGCAGCACGTCTGCACCGCCCACGGGCCGGGTGCGCAGGGCGCCGAGCGCTGGACGACGGCCACATTCGAGGGCGTGCAGGTGGGCGATCTCGACTTCGGCCACCCTGCGGCGATCAGCTACACGGAGCGCGTCGTCCAGCATCTGATCGGCGCCTACCCCGCGCTCGACGGCATCCACTGGGACTACATTCGCTTCGCTGGCAAAAGCTACGGCTACAACCAGGTGAGCCTGGATCGCTTCAACAGCGCCAACGGACGCGCGCCCGGCAGCCGCCCCGGCCCCGACGACCCCGCCTGGGGCCAGTGGCGCCGCGATAGCGTGACGGAGCTCGCGCGCAGGCTCTACATCCGCGCCAAGGCTCTGAAGCCGAGCATCCAGGTGAGCGCCGCCACGATCACCTGGGGCGGCCTGGGCAGCGATGGCAACTTCGCCGCCTCGGCGGCCTACGAGCGAGTCTTCCAGGACTGGCCGGCCTGGCTAGAGGAGGGCATCCTGGATTTTGCCGTGCCCATGCACTACTTCGAGGAGGGCGTGCCGCGCTCGCGGGGCTGGTACGACAGCTGGCTGAGCTTCGACCGGGGGCGCGCGGGGCGGCGCGCGATCGTGGCGGGCGTGGGCGCGTGGCTCAACACGCCCGAGCAGAACCTGGGCCAGGTGCAGCGCGCGCTAGCACCGGATGCGAGCGGCCGCACACTGGCGGGGGTGGCTTTCTTCTCCTACGCCAGCCCGCGCAGCGGCGCCAACCCGCAGTCGCGGCGCGCCTTTATGGATCAGCTGCGGGCCACAGTCTTTGCGCAGCCCGCGCGGGCGCCCGCCTGGCCTTGGATCGCGTCGCCCACTGGCGGCCACCTCCAGGGCATCGCCACCGTAGGCGGCCAGGTGGTGCCGGGCGCCAAGATCAGCTTGATCCGCGACGGCGTCTGGCTGCGCGACATCTTCGCCTCAGGCGACGGCTGGTTCGGCGCCGTGGAGCTGCCGCCCGGCGCGTACACGGTGGCCATCACCGCCCCCGACGGGCGCCAAGAGTGGCGCCAGGGCGCCGTAAGCCCAGGCCTCGTGACGAGCCTGTAGCCTGCGATCATCGCGTGATCTGACAATCTGCTACTTTGGCCGCTTGCTCTGGTGGCCCGCCTCCACGGCGCGCATGTGCAGTAGCAGGTTCGGGTAGAGCAGGTTCAGCCGCTCGAGGGCCGGGGTGGAGAGCGCCCACACCTCGCTTTGGGCGCTGGCCTGCGCGGTGGCGCTGCGCGGCATGCCGTAGAGCGCTGAGCGCCCGCCGAAAAACTCGCCTGGCGCGTGCAGCTCCTCGATCTGTGTGCCGTGCTCGTCGGTAAACAGGATGCTGCCGCGCTTGAGCAGAAAGCCCTCGTAGCCGACATCGCCATAGGCGAAGAGCTGCTCGCCTGGGGCCAGCAGGCGCGGCTCCAGATCCAGGGTCAGGTCGAGCAGGCTGGCCCACGGCAGCTCGCGCAGCACCGGCAGGCTAGCCAGCCAGTCAGCCCGCGCAAACGCAGCGGCCAGGCCCAGCTCGCGCGCTGCCGGCCCGAACACCTCAGGCGAGAGGCGCAGGAGGGCCACGCTGCCGCGTGCGAGCATCGTTGTAGAGCGGGCATCGCCAAGGATGGCGCCGCGCTCGCCGATGCTGCTGCCCCGGCCAAGCGTGCGCACCTGCGAGCCGCCGATGCGGATCTCCACCAGGCCAGAGTGGACAATGTAGGCGCAGCCGTCCGATGCGTCGCCCTCGCTCAGGATCGTCGCCTGGTCGGGCCAGCTGATAATCTCGGCGGCCTTAGCGAGGGCCAGGCGCTCGATCACGGGCAGGCGTGTGAAGAGCGGGCAGGCCGCGATTGTCTCCACGATCTCGGCGAGCTCGTCGTCGGGCAGGGGGGCGCCGAGGCCCACGATGTGGCCGCTGCCCGCAAACTCGATCCGCCCCGCCATCGCGCCGCTGTCGTCGGGCAGCAGATGCTTGCTGGTATGGGCCAGCACCAGGCGCTGGCTCTTTGCGGTGAGCGCCTGAAGCAGCCGCGGGGTGAGCGTGCTGTGGATCGCGCCGCCGCCAACATCCTGCACCAGCACGCTGGCGCCCTCGGCGAAGCGCACCAGATCGTCGCGTCGGGCGGCGGTGAGTACACCCCGCTCCACCAGCTCGGCGAACCACTCCTCGTCGTAGCGCATGTCGCCCGAGTAGCAGACCCCGTTTACGCGCACGGCGATGGTGGGAATGGAGTGGACCGCGTAGACCGCCTCGAAGCGGCGCCCCTCCAGCTCCAGTGGTGCGCCGGGGTTGAGCGGGAAGTGATCGAACAGCGCGCGCACGTCGGGCTCGGGCAGGGCAAACATGGCGCCCAGCACCCGCAGCAGGCTCTGGTAGATCAGATCCGAGGTTACCAGCCGCACGCGGTGGCTGCCCATCAGGATCAGCTCGGGCAGGCCAGCCAGATGATCCTCGTGCAGATGCGACAGCACCACCTCGGCCACGTGGCTCGGCGAGACGCCCAGGTTGCCCAGGCGCATCACCACGTAGGCGGCCGCATCAAAGAGCGTCGCCTGGGTCTGCGCGGTGGTGCCGAGGTAGGCCAGGAAGCAGGTGGTGATCCCGGTGGGGTCGAAGCCGTCGGAGCCACCAATAAACTGGAGCGTAAGCTCCTGGCGGTGCAGGGGGCGGGGCGGCGCCAGCATAAGCGGCGTGGCCACTGTATCGATATGGGTGCTCAGGTGGGCTACGGGCATGCCGCCCTCGTGGAAGACGAACTGATCGACCTCCAGCGTGATTCGCGTTGGGCCAAGCTCGCCGCCGCCCGCCTCCAGGCTTACGATCTCGGCCAGATCGTCGTAGCGCGGGGCGCGGCCGAGCGGCGGGAAGACAGCAACCGCAGCGCACTCGGCCTGGATCCAGCCGTACTCGCCGTAGCTCGCCAGGCTGGCGGGGCCGCTGATCGTCTCCTCGAGGATGTTGCGCAGGCGCTGGGCCTGGCCCTCGGTGGGCGTGATCAGCCGCACCTTGCGGCCCTGCACAAAGTAGTTGGAGTAGAGCAAGAACTCGACGCTGGCGTAGTTGCTGCCACGGCGCACAAAGCCGCTGGAGCCAAGCTCGCTGCCGGGGGCCACATCGGGGGGCAGCAGGATGATCGCGGGGGGCGTGAGGCCGGCGGCGATCAGATACTTCAGCGTCTCGGGTGGGCAATGTACCAGGACATCACCCGCCAAGGTGTTGACGATGGAGACAGTGTTGGGCAGCGCGGTGATCCGTTCGGGCACGCTGGTCGGCGGGTTTGCGCTACTCATCGGCGAGCTTCCTTTCGCGGACATGTGGGAATGATCAATGCCCCGCCCCAGGCGCTGGGGCCGGCCACACTCCCTCACAGAGTACTAAAGTAAACGCTGGCCGTAGTGCTGTTCGCGCAATAGTATCGCACATCTCGCCGCCATGTGTACAGCCCGACCGGGCGTGGCCCTATGCTATAATGTGGGGAACTAGCAACGACCGAGGAGGCACGTATCTATGTCCGGCCATTCGAAATGGCATACGATCAGGCGCTCGAAGGGCGTCGTCGACCAGCGCCGCGGCCAGCTGTTCACCAAGCTCGCCAAGGACATCACCCTCGCCGTGAAAGAGGGCGGCGGCGGCGACCCTGAGATGAACTTCCGCCTGCGCCTCGCCGTAGACAAGGCGAAGGCGAATAATATGCCCAACGATAGTATCCAGCGCTCGGTTGATCGAGGCCTGGGCAAGGGCAACGAGCTGGCTCTGGAGGAGCTCTACTACGAGAGCTACGCTCCCGGCGGGATCGCTCTGATGATCGAGGCGGCCACCGATAACCGCAATCGCACCAACTCCGACGTGCGCGCCGTGATCAGCAAGGCAGGTGGGACCCCCGGCGAGCCTGGCTCCGTAAGCTGGATGTTCGAGCTCAAGGGCCTGATCAGCGTGGATCTCACCGGCACTAAGCTCGACCCCGACGAAGTGCAGCTGATCGCCATCGACGCCGGCGCCGATGACGTGGAGGCAATCGGCGATGAGCTTGAGATCTACTGCGACTGGACGCAGCTCAACACGGTGCGCCAGGCGCTGCTCGCCCAAAAGATCCCCATCACCGGCGCCGAGAAAACCATGCGCCCCAAGACGGCGGTGGAGCCCGAGGAGAAGGAGGCGCTCTCCGTGATGCGCCTGATCGAGAAGCTTGAAGACCTCGACGATGTTCAGAAAGTATACTCGAACCTCCACGTGAGCGACGAAGTCGCGGCGAAGTTCGAATGAGAACGCTCGGCATCGACCCTGGAACCGCGATCATGGGCTGGGGTGTGGTAGACGAGCAGGACGGCCAGCTGAGCCTAGTGGATGTTGGTGTGCTGACCACGCCTGCCGGAATGCCGCACCCCGAGCGGCTGCGCATCCTCTACGACGGCCTGTGCGCAGTGATCGCGCGCCATCGCCCGGACACCTCGGCCATCGAGGAGCTGTTTTTTGGCAAGAATGTGAACACTGCGCTCACCGTCGGGCAGGCGCGCGGCGTGGCCCTGCTCGCGCTCCAGCAGGCCGGCCTGCCGATCGGCGAGTACAAGCCCCTGGCCGTGAAGCAGGCCCTGGCTGGCTACGGCGGCGCCGACAAAAAGCAGATGCAGGAGATGGTGCGCCTTACGCTAAGGCTCGCCAGCATCCCCAAGCCGGACGACGCCGCCGACGCCCTCGCCATCGCGATCTGCCACGCCTACACCGCGCCCACGCTGCTACGTCGGATGGCAGAATAATGCCATCTACTCGCCGCCCCGGCGCCCCCGCCGATCTTGAGGAGCTGCGGCCGCAGCTGTTCATCATCCACAACCCCGCCGCCGCCCCCATCCTGCGCGGCGAGGGCGACCGCGAGGGCGACCGCTTCCAGCTTACCTCGTGGCGCCGCGATGGGCTGCTCGCTCGCCTGCGCGTGCGTGGCTTCACCGTCCACACCCTGGAAAATCAGATCGCCGCCCTGCCCGGCCTACCATACGCAGTGCGCCTTGGCCCGCCTGTGGTGCGCGCCCTCGCCGCAGGCGAGCGGATCAGCTACTTCGCCCTAGACCCGCCTGGCTGGCAGCCGGCCCCGCCCGCGCCTGGCACGCCTGGCAGCGTGCGCCTGCGTGAGGGCTGGGTGATCCGCCGCCGCAAGGGGCGCGGCCCCGGCGCCTACTACCTTGTGACTCCCGGCACGCTGCGCCCGCTCCCGGAGGACGAGGCCTTGCGCCGTGGCTATGCCGCCGTAGACGGCGCAACCGTCGCGGTCGGCGTGGCCGACAAGGGCGAACTGCTGCTGCCCGACCTGCCGCTCCCGCCGGAGCATCGCGTCCTGCTGGGGCGTATCGCCACGCGCACCCCCGACGGCTGGCGCATCCCCCGCGAGCACGCCGAGCTGGTCGACGACCTGCTCGCCCGCCTGGGGCTCCAGCTGCGGACGCGATCGTAGGGACAAGGAGACAAGGAGACAAGGAGACAAGGAGACAAGGAGACACCTAGCGGCGCCGTCAGGCGGTCTCCTTGTCTCCCGGTCTCCCGGTCTCCCGCTGTTCCCTACCGTCCCTGCTCCTGTTTCAGCACTGCGATCAGGCTCTGCGTCGCCAGATAGGCGGGGCGTGGGCTCCAGTCGGGGTTGAGGATGCCGAAGGCCGCCTGCTCGTGGTCGGGGTTGCCCTCCTCGCCCCAGAGCACGGCGAAGTTTATGTTCCAGAGGAAAATATTGCCCACGAACGGGTACTGCTCGTAGGTGCGGCGCATGGCGGCAGAGATGTACTCGGCCTGCTGCTCACGCGAGACGAAGTTGCCGAACTCGTAGCCGGGCGAGTTGTTCGGCGTGGCCCAGCCGTACTCGGTGATCCAGGTCTCTTTGTCGGCCATGCCGTACTGCTCCATCCAGGCGCGCACGTTCTCGATATGGCGGAAGTAGTGAGTCTCGTCGTCGTTCCAGCAGCGGTCGGGCGCGGGCGTGCAACCCTCGATGAAGCTCGGGTTGTCGGGCCACAGCGTGTCGGGCGGGTTGGCGGCGCCGCCGGGGTGTATCGCCTGCACGTCGAAGTAATCGCGCACCTCGCCGCCGTTGTAGCTGTACATTAGGCGGTAGAACTCCTCGTCGGAGAGCGCGATGTTCGGGTCGGTCACGCCGCTGGAGGATGAGGCCGCAGCCAGCACGATCGCGTCGGGGCTCACCGCCTTGATGCGCGTGTACGCCTCCTTGAGGATCTCCACGTAGTGCCCTACGTCCTCGGGCACGATATTGCCGCCGTTCTCGACGGCCAGGTTGGGCTCGTTCCAGACCTCGTAAGCCTGGATCTTCGAACCGTAGCGCTGGGCCATCAGCTCCATAAAGCGCCCGAGCGTGGCCGGGTCGTCGGGCAGGCCGTTGGTGGCGTTGTAGGCTGTGGGCGAGCGCACAACGTTCACCAGCAGCTTGCGCCCGTAGGCGTTCACCGTGTCCACAACGCGGTCGAGCTCCTCCCAGCCGAAGATCTTCTGGTCCGGGTCTTCGATGTCGCGCCAGACAACCTGCTGGCGCACCCAGTCGAAGCCGGCGTTCTGAGTGAGCTGAAGCACGCGGTCGCGGTCGGTGTAGTAGAGGTGGCCGACAATGCCGAACTCAAGGTAGTCGGGGTTGATGGGGCCAGCATTGGGCTGCGCAGGGGCGGCGCTGGGCTGCGCGGGGGCGGTGCTGGGCGCGGTGGCGGTGCTGGGTTCGGGGGCCGCAGTGGGCTGGTTGGGCGCGGCGGTGGGGGCCGGGGCGCTGCTCGGCGCCGCAGGCTGGGTTGGCGCGCCCGCGCTCTGGTCGGGGGGCGCCGCGCCGCCGCAGGCTGCGATCAGCACCGCGAGGGCGAGGGCCACGGGCGCAAGGCTGTATCGATGCAGGCGTCTCCGCATGCGAACTGTCCTCTCCAAAAGAAGCATGGCCGCAGACGATTGGCGCCTGCAGCCATGATTATACGCCGAGCTTAGCGCTTCGGCATCTGCTGAATTGCATTGTAGGCCGGGCGAGGGCTCCAGTCGCCGCGGAGCACGCCGAAGGCGGCCTGCTCGTGGAACTCGTTCCTCTCCAGCGCGGTCCACGGCACGGCGAAGTTCAGATTCCAGACGAACATCGCGCCCACCCACGGCGCCCAATCGTTGCGCGCGATCTGGAAGCCGCGCACGATCCATTGAGCCTGGGCCTCGGGCGAGACCGAGTTGCCATACTCGTAGCCGGGCGTGTTGTTGGCGGTGGCCCAGCCAAACTCCGTCACCCAGATCTGGCGGTCGGCCATGCCGTTCGCCACAAGCACGTTGCGGGCGTCCTCGATCCGGCGGAAGTAGAACTCGTTGCTGTTGCGCCAGTTCGGGCCGGGGCCGGGGTTCTCGGGCCAGCGGGTGTCGGGCGGGTTGTAGTGGCCGCCAGGATGCACGCCGACGGCGTCGACGTGGGCGCGGAACTTGGGGTTGCTCGCCATCTGGCGCAGGAACTCCAGGTCGCTGAGCGCGATGTCGGCGCGGTTGGTATCGGTGGAGGTGGGGCCGCCGCTCACCACGATCGCGTATGGGTCGCTGCCCTTGATCCCGTCGTAGGCCACAGCGAGCAGATCAACGTAGTAATCGGCGCTGGCCGCACGGCCGCCGACGCCGCCATCCCTGGTGCAGTCGCCGCCATTTTCGCAGGCGCGGTTCTGCTCGTTCCAGATCTCGTAGGCCTGCACGCGGCCCCGGTAGCGCGCCGCCATCTGGCCCATAAAGTTTCCGAAGTCGCCGAAGTTCTCACGCCGGGGCATGCCAGGGCCGCCCGCCCAATCTGGCGCCGAGACGATGCTGAGCAGCAGGCTTACGCCCTGGCCGTTCGCGTCGGCCACAATATCGTCCAGTTCGCCCCAAAAGATCTGGCCGGAGGCGTCGTGGAGATCGCGCCAGCGCACCTGCTGGCGGATCCAGGTGATGCCCGCGTTCTTCGAGAGCGTGAGCACCCGGTTACGATCCTGCCAGCCGCTGCCCTGCCCGTATATGTGGGCGTTGAAGCCGTAGACAAACTGGCGCGGCAGGGCCTGGTCGGGCGTGCGCGTGGTGAAGGCGCGGTTGCTCTGGTGGAACTGCGCGCGGTACTCGTTACCGAGCAGGCCGAGCAGGATACGATACTGCGGATTCGGCTCGTTCGGGTGCCACTCCATGCGCTGGCGCTCGAAGTACTGCACCCAGTAGGTCTGCCCGTCGGCCTGGTTCACTTCCTGAAACTGCTCGCTGAGGGGGTAGCCGAAGACCTCCAGGCCGCCGTTGCTCAGCCAGTAGTCGCGGAAGGGCGCCGGGCCGTTGCGCAGCGTATGGCTGGTGGCGCCAAACCAGGTGCCGTCGCCTGGGTCGCCCACGGGCCGGAAGGGCGGCTGGCCCTCGCGGCCCTTCGCCAACTGCCTGCCCATGAGCCGGCCGAGGATGTAGAAGCGGTTGCCCTGCTGGCCGAAATTCTCGGGGTGCTCCTCGAGCACGGCGCGCTCGAAGTACTGCACGCGGTAGAACTGGCCGGGGTTGGTGAAGCTCTCCTCCACGAAGGGCTGCGAGATCGGGAAGCCGAGCACGAACAGCGCGTTCGGGGTGTTCTTCCAGGTTTCGAGGAAGCCGTTCACCGCGCTGTGGCCCGTCTCGCCGAAGAAGCGCACCTGGTAGGGCGGGAAGGTATCGGCGACGGAGCCCTGGGCGGCGCTCTGGCGCGGCCAGGCCACCAGGGTGGCAACGGTCGCGATAAGCATCAGGGCGGCGATGATACGTCTGGCCATACTGACATTCTCCTCGGAGCTGCTTAGCTCGATCTGATCAATCCACGGTGCGGGCGAGGACGTTGGCCCGCTCTAGCCTCGATTGTAGCGGCGAGCGCTGACGCGCCGCTGATACAGCTCTGAACTGGCGATTACTGTTTGATGACCGCCCCAGGGCGCCGCAGCGCACAGCCACACGGCCGCGCACGGATTCCGTGGGCGGCGCAGCTCATACGGGGAGAGCTCAGATTTGCGTGCGGGCATCGAGTGGGGAGGGGCGGACAGGCAGCGGCGCCTGGGCCAGCCATTGCTGTTCGTCGCAGCGGACGCGCCGATTATACGGTGGTGCGTAGCAGGCGTCAAATAGGGCGGCGCTGCGCCCGTACTGGCTGGTAATGGAACTGCAAGATTTGCGTGCAGCATAGCGGGGTTCGAGCGCATCAACGGGCCGGCTGCGCTGCTCGGCGTCTGCGAAGAGCGCTCGGAATGACATGGAGCGGTTGCCCATCAGGTCGGCTGCTGCCGCATCCCCTCCGGCGGCTGACGCAGCGCCTGGGCGACTTCGCGCAGCCGCATCCACCACTGCTCGCGCGGGCGGGCGGCGGCGGGCTCCATCATGCGCGGGAACTCTTCGAGCGGAATAGTCTGCACGCGGCCGTCTTTGTAGCCGATG
>Ga0136636_10002366_pt1 | contig 11214 bp, 12 predicted proteins | sample AntDrymUQ8522106_2_FD_104653 | JGI IMG/M metagenome (GOLD analysis project Ga0136636, IMG submission 104653) | Polar desert sand microbial communities from Dry Valleys, Antarctica - metaG UQ852 (21.06) | ecosystem: Environmental > Terrestrial > Soil > Desert | place: Antarctica: Dry Valley... | reverse complement strand
GGCGCGCCGGCCTCCTTCCAGGCCGTGAAGCCGCCGTGCATGTGCGCCACCTTGGGCACGCCGAGCTCCTGCATCACCTTGGCCGCCAGCGCCGAGCGCCAGCCGCCACCGCAGAACAGCACGTAGTGCGTGTCGGAGCTGTACAGCGCGGGCTTGTGGTACGGCGACTCGGGGTCGACCCAGAACTCGAGCATGCCGCGCGGGGCGTGGAAGGCACCGGGGATCACGCCCTCGCGTTCCAGCTCGCGCGGGTCGCGCAGGTCGACGAACAGCACGCCGGGCTGGCCGTGCAGGGCGCGCGCGTCGTCCAGGCTGTGGGTGGTGATCTCGGCGAGGGCTTCCTCGACCATGGTGGTGACAGACTTGCGCATGCGCGGCTCCAACGGTGGATGGGTTGCGCCCAGTATGGCCGGCATGCGGCGCTGCCAGAATCGGCAGATGCACGATGTTCCATCCCACGCAAGCCCGGACGCCGCCCCGGACCCAGCGCCCGACACAGCGCCCGACACGGCGCCCGGCACGCCACCCCAGCCCCGCAACCCGTTGCACGGCCTGACGCTGGAAGCCATCGTCACCGCGCTGGCGGCGCACTACGGCTGGGCCGGCCTGGCCGAGCGCATCGCGCTGCGCTGCTTCAGCCACGAGCCCAGCGTGGCCTCCAGCCTGAAGTTCCTGCGCAAGACGCCCTGGGCGCGCGAGAAGGTGGAAAGCCTGTACCTCTACATGCTGCGCGGGCAGCGCCGCGAGGCCACACGATGAACCGCACAATGAACCGCACGATGAACCACGACCAAGACTTCCACAGCCCCTTGCTGGCCGCACTGCGCGCCGACCTGGCCCTGGCGCTGCGCGCCGCCCACCACCACGGCCTGGCCGAGGGGGTGTGCAACCACTTCAGCGTGGAGCTGTCCGACGGCTCGGGCCGCTTTCTGCTGAACCCGCAGGGCCTGCTGTGGTGCGAGGTGCAGGCCGACGACATCGTGCTGGTGGACACGGTCGGCACCGTGCTGGCCGGCCGGCACCCGGTGGAATCGACGGCGATGTTCATCCACGCCGCCATCCACCGCATCGCCCGCCAGCCCTGCGTGCTGCACACCCACATGCCCCACGCCACCGCGCTGACGCTGACAGCCGACCGCGCGCTGGACCCGGCGCTGTCGCAGACCGCCATGCGCTTCCACGGCCGCGTGGCGGTGGACGCGCACTACAACGGGCTGGCGCTGGACGCGGCCGAAGGCGAGCGCATCGCCACGGCCATGGCCGGTGCCGACGTGGTGTTCCTGGCCAACCACGGCGTGGTGGTGTGCGGGCCGCAACTGGCGCATGCCTTCGATGACCTGTACTACCTGGAGCGCGCCTGCCAGGCCCAGGTGCTGGCGCAGAGCACCGGCCGGCCGCTGGCGCCGGTGGACGCTGCCCTGGCCGCCCGCGTGGCCGGCCAGATCCAGGGCGAGCGGCTGCAGAGCACACTGTTCTTCGAGGCGCTGCGGCGCACGGTGTAGCGCGGCGGCGCATCGGGCGCGGCCAGGCGCCACCGGCGGCCGTGGCTGCGCCGGCGCTGGCGTTTCAGCCCGGCGCGGCCAGCCACACCGGTGGCTGCAGCGGCGCCAGGTCGCAGTCGTCGACGCTGCTGCGCCGCTCGACCACCAGAAAGTCGCCGGCGTCCAGCGCCAGCAGCGGGTGGTGCCAGGTGCCCGGGGCCAGCCACACACCCTGCGCGCCGTCGCTGACGAAGGCTGCCAGGTCGGCCAGCCCGCGCGGTGCCGGCCCTGGCGGCGCCACCACCAGCACCAGCCGCCGCGCCGCCCCCAGCGGGATGAAGCTCTGGCTGCCCAGCGCATGCCGCTCCATCTCGCACAGCGCCATCGGCAGGCTGCGCGCCTGGGCGCGGCTGATGCTGATGACAGGCCGGCCGCCCTCGGCTGTCAGCCGGGCATCGGCCAGCAGTTCATGGCGCTGGCTGGTGCCGGCGTTGATCGGCCGGGCACCGGCGCCATCGGCCGGCACCTGCAGCACCCGGCCGTAAGGCGCGAAAGCCGCGTCAGTCAGGGGTTGGGGGTGCAGCCTTGGTCTGTCCATCGGTCGGTCCATCGGTCGGTCCATCGGTCTGCCCATGGTCCTGTCCATCGATGGCGCCCAGGCGCCAGAGCGAGGTGGTCTCGGCCGACCGCGCCGCGTGCAGCGGGTCGGTCGTATCGAGCGGGCGCTGGTGGCGCGGGCGGGTGTCCAGCCGGCCCAGCACCTGCAGGCCGGCATCGGCGATCCAGCCCAGCAGCGTGGCACGCGGGCGCAGGCCCAGGTGCTCGGCCAGGTCGGACAGCACCAGCCAGCCTTCGCCGCCCGGTGCCAGGTGCGCGGTCAGGCCGGCGAGAAAACCGCGCAGCATGCGGCTGTCGGGGTCGAAGACGGCGGCCTCCAGCGGCGCGCCGGCCGGCGCCGGCACCCAGGGCGGGTTGCAGACGACCAGGCCGAAGCGGCCGGGCGGGAACAGGTCGGCCCGGGCCAGCGTGATCTGCCGCTGCAGGCCCAGGCGGCCGGCGTTGTCGGCCGCGCAGGCCAGCGCGGCGGCCGACAGGTCGGTGGCCTGCACACGGAGCCCGCGCCGCGCCAGCACCGCCGCCAGCACCCCCGTGCCGGTGCCGATGTCGGCAGCGCCATGGCCCAGGGCTGCGGCCGGCAGCGGCGCCTGCGCCACCAGATCGACATACTCGCCCCGCACCGGCGCGAACACGCCGTGGTGCGGGTGGATGCGCGCACCCAGCGCCGGCACCTGCACGCCCTTGCGGCGCCACTCGAAGGCGCCCACCAGGCCCAGCAGTTCACGCAGCGACTGCACGTAGTGGCTGGCCACCGGGCCATGGGCCTGCAGGCCGGCGGCGCGCAGGTCGGGCGCGCGGCGCAGCGGCACGCTGTGGTCGGCGTCGAAGGGCAGCAGCAGCCCGCCCAGCAGGCGGGCACGCAGCGCCTGCGCCTGGCGCTGCACCTGGAAGGCCTCGCCCAGGCCGGCAGCTGCCCGGGCGGCGGGGGCCTGGCGCATGTCCTGACGTTTGTCCTGACGTTTGTCCTGATGTTTTTCCAGCCGCTTGTCCAGGCGCCGGCCCAGGGCCTGCAGCAGATGGCGGGCGTTCTGGTAATCGCCACACCACAGCAACGCGGTACCGGCATCCAGCAGGCGGTAGGCGGCATCGGCGGCCAGGCGGTCGTCGGCCAGCCGCACCTTGGCCGGCGGCGGGTGGCCGGCCAGCGAGCGCCAGGGCGCGTGCTGCGCCTGGTCGTCATCCCCGGGCCAGGTGATGGTGGCGGCGCCTGGGCCTGGGGTGGCTTGCATCGGCGCATTCTCGCCGCCTGGCACCGGCGGGCCGCAAGGCAGAGAAGTTCGGCGCCGGCGCCAGCCTGCCCCCAGAATCGGCCAGGATGCTCTTCAACGCCCTGCTCACCTTGCTGGCCGTGCTGGTGGCGCTGTCGCTGCGGCCCTGGCGCACCACCATGCCCCACGGCCCGCCCTGGCCCTGGCTGGCCTGCTGGGCGGTGCTGCCGCTGTGCTGGGGTACCGACAAGCTGGCGGCAACGTCCATCATCCAGCCGCTGTCGGGCGCCTGCCTGCTGCTGCTGCTGGCCGGCTGGCCGCTGACGGTGCTGGCCTTGCTGCCGGTGGCCGGGGTGATGGTGCTGCTCGGCGGCATGGCCTGGCCCGAGGCCCTGCACCGCCTGGTGTGGCTGGGCCTGGTGCCGGCCACGCTGGCGCTGGGCCTGGGCGCCGGCCTGCGGCGCTGGCTGCCGCGCCACCTGTTCATCTACATCATGGGCCGGGGCTTCTTCACCACCTGGATCGCAGTGGCCACGGCCGGGCTGCTGGCACTGGCGCTGGTGGACGCGCCCGTCGGCACCGACAGTGGCGACCTGGTGCTGGCGCGCTTTCTCACCGCCTCGGGCGAGGCCTTCATCACCGGCATGCTGACGGCCATCTTCGTGGCCTTCCGGCCGCAGTGGCTGGCCACCTATTCCGACAACCTGTACCTGCCCCGGGACTGAACTACAGCTGCTTGTGGAAGTAAGTGGTGCTGCACAGCGCGCCGTCGGGCATCAGCGCGTAGTTGGGGATGCTGCCCACACGCTGCCAGCCGCAGCGGGCATACAGCCGCTCGGCGTCGCCGCCCGTGACGGTGTCGAGCACCAGCACCGTCTTGCCTGCCGCGCGTGCCGCGTCTTCGGCCGCAGCCAGCAGGCGCCGGGCGATGCCCTGGCGGCGGGCGCGGCGGTGCACCAGCATCTTGGCGATGTCGGCGCGGTGGGGCTGGTTGTCGGGCTGGTCGAGCACCAACTGGACCGTGCCGATGACCTGGCCAGTGCCGTCTTCGGCCACCAGCAACACACGCTCGCCACGCGCCACGCCCTCGGCCACGCGCTGCCAGAAGGCCAGCGCCTTGGGCTGGGGCAGCGGCGCCATGAAGCTGACCGACGCGCCGCCATGCACGCAGTCGATCAGCACCTCGGCCAGCTCGGCGGCGTGGCCGGCGGCCTCATCGGGGCCCAGGGCACGGAGGGTGACGTCGGCGGGCGTGGCAGTTGGCGTGGCAGCGGGCGTGGCAGCGGGCGTGGCGTCGTTCACGGCGGGCTCCTCTGCGGTGGGCATCAGGCCAGCGCGCGCCCGATCAGGATCTTCTGCACTTCCGACGTGCCCTCGTAGATCTGGCACACCCGCACATCGCGGTAGATGCGCTCGACCGGGAAGTCGCTCAGGTAACCGTAGCCGCCCAGCACCTGGATGGCGCCGGAGCACACCGCCTCGGCCATCTCGCTGGCCATCAGCTTGGCCATGGCAGCTTCTTTCAGGCAGGGCAGGCCGGCGTCCTTCAGCGTGGCGGCATGCCAGATCAGCTGGCGCGTGGCCTCGATCTTCGTGGCCATGTCGGCCAGCTTGAACTGCACCGCCTGGTGCTCGAAGATGGGCACACCGAAGGCGACGCGGTCCTTGCTGTAGGCCAGCGCGTAGTCGAACGCCGCACGCGCCATGCCCAGCGCCTGGCTGGCGATGCCGATGCGCCCGCCTTCCAGCCCCGACAGCGCGATCTTCAGCCCCTGGCCTTCTTCGCCCAGCCGGTTGGCCGCCGGCACACGGCAGTTGTCGAAGACGATCTGCGCGGTGTCGCTGGCGTGCTGGCCCATCTTGTCTTCCACCCGCGCCACCGTGTAGCCGGGCGTGCTGGTCGGCACCAGGAAGGCGCTGATGCCCTTCTTGCCGGCGGCCTTGTCGGTCACCGCCATCACGATGGCCAGGTCGCCGTTCTTGCCGCTGGTGATGAACTGCTTGACGCCGCTGATGACATAGCTGTCGCCGTCCCCGCTCTTGTCCAGCACCGCGACGGTCTTCAGCCCGCCGGCCTCGCTGCCCACATGCGGCTCGGTCAGGCAGAACGCACCCAGCATGTCGCCGCGCGCCAGCGGCTTGAGGAAGCGCTCTTTCTGGTCGGCATTGCCGAAGGCCATCAGGATGGAGCAGACCGGGCAGTTGTTGACGCTGACCACGGTGCTGGTGGCACCGTCGCCGGCGGCGATCTCCTCCAGGATGATGGCCAGGGCCAGGTAATCGAGCCCGGCGCCGTCGAACTCGGTCGGCACGGCCACGCCGTAGCAGCCCAGGTCGGCCAGGCCCTTGAGCTGCGCAGCTGGAAACTGGTGGCTCTTGTCCCAGGCCGCTGCGTGGGGGGCGATCTCGGCCTGCACATACTGGCGCACGGCCTCCTGCACGGCACGGTGGTCGTCACTGAGCAGCATGGGGGTGTCTCCGGGTTCTTGTCTGGGGCCGGGCTCACCAGGGCAGCGGCTGGCCGTCGTGGTTGAGGAAGCGGCCGTTGTCGGCGGGCGTGAGTGCGGCCACGGTGGCGCGCAGGTCGGCCACGCTCTGCGCCACGCCCAGCGCGGCATCGGCGCCGCCCATGTCGGTCTGCACCCAGCCGGGGTGCAGGCTGACCACGGTGGCACGGCCGGCCAGCGCGAAGGACGCGTCCTTCATCACCGAATTGAGCGCCGCCTTGGAGGCCCGGTACAGCCAGCCGCCGCCGTTGCTGCGCTGGCCGATCGATCCCATGACGGACGACAGCAGCGCCACCTTGCCGCCCGGCACCAGCGCGTCCACCAGCTGCGGCAGCAGGCGCATCGCCGCCAGCAGGTTGGTGTGCATCACGCTGTCGAATTCATCCTGGGTGGGCGTCTGCAGCGCGCTGCTGCGCGGGCCGTAGACGCCGGCCACCAGCCACACCTGGTGGAACGACTCGCCGTCGATCTGCCAGGCCAGGCCCGCGCAGCCGGCGGCCGTGGCCACGTCCAGCCGCAGCGGTTTGGCGCCCAGCGCCGCCAGCCGGGCCAGGCCGGCGTCGTCGCGCGCGGTGGCCACCACGCGGTCGCCGGCGGCCAGGCCTTGCCGCACCAGCTCGAAGCCGATGCCGCGCGAGGCACCCAACACCAGGACATCCATGGGCTTGTGTCTTTCAGGCTCTTGCGGTCTTGATCAGCAGCGTGCCACGGCCCACCACCGCCGGCGTGGCGTAGCGCACCGCAGCCTTGCCGTCCAGCTGCACCAGCAGGCCGCCCAGCCGGGTGTTCGGCTCGACCGAGGCCACCTTCCAGCTCAGCTCGATGGTCTGCTCGGCGAACACCGGCGCCTTGAACGCGAAATTGAAGTTCAGGCACAGCACTTCACGCGGGCCACTGGCGTCGGCAAGGGAGAAATGTGCCGAGGCCAGGCCGATCAGCAGGGCGGTGGTGTGCTCGCCACTGGCGATGATCTCGCCGTGGCGGGCGCGCTGCGCAGCCTGCTGGTCATGGTGCAACGGGTTGCTGTCGCCGCTGATGCAGGCAAAGGTGGCGATGTCCTCGCGGCTGAAGCGCACGCTGCGGCTGCAGGCATCACCCTGCTGCACCAGCGGCAGCAACGGCAGGCCGGCTGGCACGTCGCTCACAGCAACTCGACGGCCAGTGCGGTGGCCTCGCCACCGCCGATGCACAGCGCGGCCACGCCGCGCTTGCCGCCCTGCTTGCGCAGCGCGCCCAGCAAGGTGACGACGATGCGCGCACCGCTGGCGCCGATGGGGTGGCCCAGCGCGCAGGCGCCGCCATGCAGGTTGACGATGTCATGCGGCAGGCCGAAGTCGTGCATTGCGGCCATGGTGACAGCGGCGAAGGCCTCGTTGACCTCCCACAGATCGACGCTCTTGGCGTCCCAGCCGGCCTTCTTCAGCACCTTGTCGATGGCACCGGCGGGCGCGGTGGCAAACCACTGCGGCTCTTGCGCATGCACGCTGTGGCCGACGATGCGTGCCAGCGGCGTGACGCCCAGCTGCCGGGCGGTGGATTCACGCATCAGCAGCAGCGCGGCGGCGCCGTCACTGATGCTGCTGGCGTTGGCCGCAGTGATGGTGCCGTCCTTCTTGAACGCGGGCTTCAGACCGGGGATCTTGTCGAGCTTGGCCTTGCGCGGCTGTTCGTCGTGCCGGATCACCAGCGGCTCACCCTTTCCGGGCAGGCTGACAGGCGCGATCTCCCAGTCGAAGCTGCCGTCTTCGTTGGCGGTGCGGGCGCGCATGGTGGAGGTGATGGCGTACTGGTCTTGCGCCTCGCGGCTGAATTGGTACTTGTCCACGCACTGCTCGGCGAACACGCCCATGGCCTTGCCTGCGCCGCTGGGGAGACGTTCATACGCGTCTTCCAGGCCGTCGATGGCCATGTGGTCGAACATCTGTGTGGCACCGTACTTCACGCCCTTGCGGGCGAACACCAGGTGCGGCGCATTGGTCATGCTCTCCATGCCTCCGGCCACCACCACGTTGGCGCTGCCGGCGGCCAGCATGTCATGGCCGAACATCATGGCCCGCATGCCGCTGCCGCACATCTTGCTGAGGGTGACGGCACCCGCTGAATCGGGCAGGCCGGCGCGCCGCGCCGCCTGGCGCGCCGGGGCCTGGCCTTGCCCAGCCATCAGGCAATTGCCCATCAGCACCTCGTCGACCGCGTCGCCGGGCACACCGGCACGCTGCACCGCCGCCTGGATGGCGGTGGCGCCCAGCTCCCAGGCGGCGAGCGACGAGAAATCACCCAGCAGGCCGCCGATGGGCGTGCGGGCAGCAGAGACGATGACGATGGATTCAGCCATGGCGGGCTCCGTTGGAAAGGGGTGGCGTGAACAGGGGCGGCAAACCGTGCGGGCTACATCGTGGCCGATGTGGCGCGGGTGTGGGCGAAGCGCTTGTGCTGGTCGTAGGGAAACACGTCGTACACATGGCCGGCCTTGATGCGCTCTTTGTGGCCTTGCCAGAAGGCGGCGTCCAGCAGGTCGGCGTGGTTGCGCATGAACACCTCGCGCACCGCCGGGTTGCCCAGCAGGAAGGGCTCGAAGGTCTCGGGGAACACGTCTTTCGGGCCGACCGAGTACCAGACTTCGCCCGACATCTCGTCTTCCTCGTTGCGCGGCGTGGGCACGCGGCGGAAGTTGCAGTCGGTGATGTACTCGATCTCGTCGTAATCGTAGAACACCACCTTGCCATGGCGGGTGACGCCGAAGTTCTTCCACAGCATGTCGCCGGGGAAGATGTTGGCGGCCACCAAGTCCTTGATGGCGTTGCCGTACTCGACCACCGCATGCGCCAGCTGCTCGGGCGTGGCGTCCTGCAGGTAGATGTTGAGCGGGATCATGCGGCGCTCGATGTAGACATGCCTGATGATCAGCGAATCACCATCGGTCTCGATCTGGCTGGGGCAGAAGTGCCGCAGCTCGGCCAGCAGTTCGTCGCTGATGCGCTGGCGCGGAAAGGCCACGCTGGCGTACTCCAGCGTGTCGGCCATGCGGCCGACGCGGTCGTGCGTCTTCACCAGCAGGTACTTGCTCTTGATCAGCTCCCGCGTGGTGTCCTTCTGCGGCGGATAGAAGTCCTTGATCACCTTGAACACATAGGGGAACGAGGGCAGGTCGAACACCAGCATCACCATGCCCTTGATGCCCGGGGCGATGCCGAACATGTCGCTGGAATGGCGCAGGTGGTAGAGAAAGTCGCGGTAGAAATTGTTCTTGCCCTGCTTCTGCAGGCCCAGGGCCGAATAGATCTCGTTGCGCGGCTTGCGCGGCATCAGGCTGCGCAAGAACTGCACGTAGGCGCTGGGGATCTCCATGTCGACCATGAAGTAGGCGCGCGCAAAGCTGAACAGCATCAGCAGGTCGTCTTCGGCGAACAGCGCGGCGTCGATGTAGAGCTGCCCGGCGTCGTTGTGCAGCACCGGCAGCGCAAACGGTGTCTCGGCAAAGCCGTTGACGATCTTGCCGATGATGTAGCCGCCCTTGTTGCGGAAGAACATCGAGCTGAGCACCTGGATCTGGAAGTTGGCGCGCAGCCGCACGCCATCGCCCACATGCTGGCGCAGTGCGTCCATCACCGCGTCGATGTCGCGGCCCAGATCGGCGAACTGCCGCTGCAACTGGAAGTTATCGACGATGCGCAGCAGGGTCTCGCGCAGTGAGTCGCGGCTGGGGTAGTAGGCCCTGTAGGTGGGCAACGACGCCGGCTCGTCGTTCTCGATGTACTCGGTACTGACAGCAGGCCGCACGAAGAGGAAGTCATTGCGGAAGTAGCTGTGGTGCAGGATCTTGGTGGTGACCGAATTGAAGAAGGTCTCGGCCAGCTCGGGCTGGCGGTGGTTCACCAACAAGCCGATGTAATGCAGTTTGACCTGCTGCCAGGTGTCGTCTTCCAGGCTGGCGGCATTGAACTCGCGCTGCAGGCGTTCCACTGCCTCTTCCACGCGCTTGTCGTAGAACTCGATGCGCTCGCGCTGGGCGCGTTGCTGGCCATGCCAGTCGGCCTGCTCGAAGCGGCGCTTGGCTTCGCGGCTGGTCTCGCGGAACAGGCGGTAATGGCGGTCGAAGCCGTCCAGCATGGCCTGGGCAATGGCATAGGCGCGGCTGTCGTTGAGGCGGTGCGGAAACATCGTCGGAGTCGCTCGGGCGGTCAGTGGTCGCTCAATGGTCGCTGAATGGTCGCTCAATGGTCGCTCAAGGCGCCGGCCGGTGTCAGCGGCGCGACGGGTGTCACAGGCGCCGCCAGGGCAGTCAGCGCGGCATGCTGCAGGCGGTAGCGCTGCCTGACCAGGGCCAGCGCAGTGTCGTAGGCCGGGCCGACCTGTTCGGCGGCGTCGGCGGTGATCTTCAGGTCTTCGAGCAGGCCGTTGTGCAGGCCGTAGACCCAGCCATGCACCACCACGCCCTGGCCGCGCACCCAGGCGTCGCGCACCACGGTCGTGCGGCAGACATTGCGGGCCTGCTCCAGCACGTTCAGCTCCACCAGGGCATCGACCTGCAGGCTCTCGTGCAGGCTGATCAGAAAGCCCTCGTGCGCGTCGCGCACGTCCTGCACATGGCGCAGCCAGTTGTCCACCAGGCCAGAGCGGGTGTTGTGCAGGGCCGCGCGCACACCGCCGCAGTTGCTGTGGCCCACCACGATGATGTGGCTGACCTGCAGAGAATCGACCGCGTACTGGACGACCGACAGCGCGTTCAGGTCGGAGTGCACCAGCAGGTTGGCCACGTTGCGGTGCACGAACAGTTCACCCGGCAGCATGCCCACCAGGTCGTTGGCCGGCACGCGGCTGTCGGAACAGCCGATCCACAGGTACTGCGGGTTCTGCTGGTTCAGCAGGCGGGTGAAGAAGCCCGGCTCGCGCTCCTCGGTGGTGGCAGCCCAGGCGCGGTTGTTCTGGAACAGTTCCTGCAGTTCGGTGCTCATGGACGGGGCCCTTCCGGCCGGCGAATGGTGCGCTGCACAGTTTAAGCAGCGGGCATGCCAGCCCTGGCGCCCGCGCTCACAACGTTTCAGCGAACAGCTCGCGGCCGATCAGCATGCGGCGGATCTCCGACGTGCCGGCGCCGATCTCGTAGAGCTTGGCGTCGCGCCACAGCCGGCCCAGCGGGTAGTCGTTGATGTAGCCGTTGCCGCCGAAGATCTGCACGCCCTCGCCGGCCATCCAGGTGGCCTTCTCGGCGCACCACAGGATCACGCTGGCGCAGTCCTTGCGCACCTGGCGCACATGCTCGACGCCGAGCTTGTCGAGGTTCTTGCCCACGGTGTAGCAGAAGGCCCGGCCGGCCTGCAGCACGGTGTACATGTCGGCCACCTTGCCCTGGATGAGCTGGAACTCGCCGATGCTCTGGCCGAACTGCTTGCGGTCGTG
>Ga0136636_10002365_pt1 | contig 11215 bp, 8 predicted proteins | sample AntDrymUQ8522106_2_FD_104653 | JGI IMG/M metagenome (GOLD analysis project Ga0136636, IMG submission 104653) | Polar desert sand microbial communities from Dry Valleys, Antarctica - metaG UQ852 (21.06) | ecosystem: Environmental > Terrestrial > Soil > Desert | place: Antarctica: Dry Valley... | reverse complement strand
TATCCCGGAAGCCTTTATGTGGTTGAAGCACGTAAGCAGTTCAGGGCGTTGAGGAATGATCAGGTGAATTGAATTGCAAAAACCAAAGGCCAAAGTTCAAAGTCCAAAAACCAAATTCCAAAAACCAAAAACCAAAGAAAGTAACACTCCCTTCTCCCTATCTCCTTGTCGCCCTGTCGCCCTGTCGCCCTTCTACCCTCCCCTAACCCCAAAATCCCAACCCCCAAACCCTCCCCCTTTGTACGAAGTAAGAGCAAAAAAACATCTTGGCCAGCACTTTCTGAAAGATGAAAGTATAGCTGCCCGGATTGCTGAAAGTCTTTCGCCATCAGCAAAACAAGTGCTCGAAATCGGGCCTGGAACCGGTGTGCTGACAAAATACCTGCTGAAGCAGAATTTCGAGAAGTTTGTAGCCGTTGAAATTGATCGGGAATCAGCGGCTTTCCTACGTACAAATTATCCGCAGTTAGCTGAAGGTTTGATTGAAGCTGATGTATTGAAAATGGATTTTTCAAGTCTGTTTACCGGGCAGTTTTCGGTTATCGGGAATTTCCCGTACAATATTTCGAGCCAGATATTGTTCCGGGTACTCGAAAACCATGAACAGGTTAATGAAGCTGTTGGAATGTTTCAGAAAGAAGTCGCAGTGCGGATTGCTGCACCTCCCGGCAAAAAAGACTATGGAATACTGAGCGTATTGCTACAGGCGTGGTATGATATTGAATATTTGTTTACGGTGGAGCCAACTGTTTTTGTACCTCCGCCAAAAGTACAGTCGGCAGTGATACGCCTGACTAGAAACAAGAGAACCGACCTTGGCTGCAGCGAAAAAATGCTTTTACAGGTTGTTAAAACCGCTTTTAACCAGCGCCGGAAAACGTTGCACAATGCATTGAAGCCACTAGGCATTTACACTGGGGAATTTGCAGGTAAACGAGCGGAACAACTGAGTGTTGAACAATTTGTAAAGCTCACCAATGATATGCAGGACATTATGAACGTATCCCATCCTGAGCTGTAACAGTAAGATTTTCTTTCCCTTGTCGGTCATAAAGTTTATTTTTGCCAGCCATCTTAATACGATTCATGCAAAACCGCACGCTTACAGCCTTTTTACGCCAAACTGCAAAAAACTTTCCTACACACGGGATTTACTATGTGCATGAAAATGGCCTTGAAGAATTACAGACTTATGCCGAACTATTGGAAGAGGCATATACACTGGCTTCCGGCTTTCTGCATGAAGGGTTTAAGCAAGGTGACAAAATAATTATCGCTACCCTGAATAACCGGCAAACCATTGCCTCTTTTTGGGGCTGCTTTTATGCAGGCTTGGTGCCAACTATCCTTCAAACACCTGTTTCGCTCACGGATAAAAGTCCGGCCTCGGAGAAACTGGTAAATGTTTACAATCATCTTGATCAGCCATTTATCATTATTTCAAAACCCTTAACTGCCACAGGAGATATTCCGGAGTCGAAATTCAGACTATTCGAAAATCTGAACAGGGTAAATCAAATACCCGGTTTTGAGCCTAAAAAAGACGATCTGGCTTTTATTCAATATTCATCCGGAAGCACCGGCGAGCCCAAAGGAATTATGCTCACTCATGCTAACCTTGTGAGCAATATTGCTTCAATAGTAGCAGGTTTGGAACTCACCTCAGAAGATCGGGGCGGAAACTGGATGCCTCTTTATCATGATATGGGTTTAATCGGGTTTCACCTCACACCGTTGGTTACCGCAACCAACCAATACCATATCGAAACCATTGATTTTATTAAGAATCCTTCTTTGTGGCTTGATCTTTTGAGTAATTCTAAGATTTCTATTTCAGGCAGCCCCAATTTCGGGCAATCGCTTATTCTCCGACATTTGCAAAGAAAAAAGGGAGAACCTGACTGGAATTTTTCAGCAATGAAAGCGGTACTGAATGGTGCTGAACCCATTTCAGCAAAAATCATGGATGATTTTACTAACGCATTGAGGCAATACAGATTTCCGGAAAATGCCATGATGCCTGTTTACGGAATGGCTGAAGCTACTTTGGCAATATCGTTCTCGCCGTTGTTGAAACCAAGCACAATTACAACTTTTGACAGCAATGCTCTCGACTTGAATGGGATTGCGGTTCGGGCAACTTCGCATCAAAAAGGACATCACAGACAACTTACTTCAGTTGGATTGCCGCTGAATGATGTTTCGATACGTGTAGCAGATGATAAGGATCAATTTTTGCCTGAAGGGGAAGTTGGCCAGATTCAGATTAAGGGGCCAGCCGTTACAGCAGGATATTATAAAAATCCGGAGGCAACTTCATCACTGTTTTGCGGCGACTGGTTGCGAACCGGTGATCTTGGATTTTTCCTTGACGGATGTTTATACATTAGCGGTCGTTTCAAGGATATTATTTTTATGAATGGCAAAAATTACTTTGCCAACGACCTCGAAAATCTGGCCTGCTCGCTGGAAGAAATAAGTTATGGGAAAGTCGCTTTTGGCGGCGTAACTGACCATAAAGCAGGGAAAGACAAAATCATTATTTTCGCGGCAGGAATCCCTGAATCGAAAGCCGCTGATACGCTTCAGACATTAAGGGCATTGTTCCGCAAAACGCTCGGAATTCCTATTGACGAACTGGTGATTTTACGTTCGAACGAATTCCCAAAAACATCGAGCGGGAAAGTACAACGGTACAAAATCCTTCAACGTTATCAGCAAGGAGATTTCTCGGCTAACCGATATAAATAAGCATTCATAGCCGATTCAGGAAGATGATTCCCAAATCACATGAACATTGGACTCAATTTATTGTGGTAAATTGCAAATTTGCGCCCTGGCTGTTTTTCAGCCTTTTTAATACCTTATTCAGAAATGAAAAAAACGCCACCAAAAGTACAGGCACCAGTAAAAAAAAGTATTACTGTCCGCAAGGCTGAACAAACTGAACTTTTACCAAAGTGGTATTCGAAAACCACTTTCTGGCTCAAAGTCATTTTGTTTGCTTTTGCTTTTGTGCTTTATGGAAACACCATGAAGAATGGCTATTCACTCGACGATCTGTATGTTACCTACAATAACCCGATGGTAAATCAAGGGATAAAAGCCATCCCTCAGATTTTAAGTTCGCGGTATATCAACCTCAATGCGGAAGAAGGCGGAAACATGAATTTTGGGTACCGTCCGCTAACCAAAGCCATGTTTGCTGTTGAGCATCAGTTTTTTGGGGAAGATCCAGCCACCAGTCACCTGATAAATATTCTGCTTTATGCGCTCACTCTCCTGATACTCTTTTCAATTATGCGTAAGTTGATGGCGAATTATTCAACCTGGTTTCCTTTTCTGATTGTAATGCTTTGGGCAGCGCATCCGGTTCATACCGAAGTGGTTGCCAGTTTGAAAAACAGGGAGGAAATTCTTAGTTTCTTATTCGGATTGCTGGCTTTACGGAGTTTTATGACGTATGTGAGAAAAGAATCCTACCTGCCGCTGGCAAGTGGGGCCATATGGTTTTTGATGAGTATTTTCACAAAACCATCGACCCTGCCGCTGCTTGCAGCTATACCATTTACGATTTTCTTTTTCACGAAAGCAAATGTCAAAAACTTGGTTATGATAACCGGTTCCATGATAGTAATTTCGATTGCGGCAGTACTTTTCGTAACATTATACCTTCCTGCAATTAACCGGCCGATGCTTTTTTTCGAAAACCCGCTGGCTTTTGAGAAAAATATTCTTCTTCATATTTCAACCGGCATGTATGGCTTGCTATTGTACTTGAAATTGCTGGTTTTTCCGCATCCACTGCTGTTTTATTATGGTTACAACACTATTCCTGTAGTGGGTTTCAGCAACATCTGGGTTATACTTTCCATCGCATTACACCTCGGGTTACTCGTATTTGCTGTGATGAAACTACGCGAAAGGCATATCCTTTCCTTTGCTATCTTTTTCTATTTCATCGTAATTTCGATGTACGCAAATATCGTAAAACCACCCGCCGGCATTATTGCTGAGAGGTTTCTGTATATCGCTTCGCTGGGATTCAGTATTGCGGTGGTGTATTTTCTTTTTAAACTATTGAAAGTTTCGACTGACAAGCCAGACACAGGTAAGCAAATATGGAAAGTGGCGCTTGCTTTGCTCGTTATACTTATTCCTTTCACAGCCAAAACCGTTGACCGTAACAAGGACTGGAATTCGCAGCTCAGCCTTTTTTCGAATGATATCAAATACCTGGGAAATTCAGCGAAAGCAAATTTTATTTATGCCACGACACTAAAAACTGAACTGATTGAAAAGCTGAATTCCAATGGTAACGGCGATAATATTCAGTCGCAGGCCGATAAAATTATTGGATTGCTGGAACAAACGGTAAAAGTTTATCCCGGATATTTTGAAGCCTGGAGCAGCCTGGGTGAGATGTACACCATGATGAAAAATGACAACGAAAAAGCGCTGGAATATTTTAGCCGTACGGTAAAAGAGAAACCGACTTATGCAGCCGGATGGTATAATTTGGGATATATCTATTTTCAGAAGGAAAATTTTGCTGTTGCGCTCGAAAATTTCCGCAAGGCTGCCACTATTGATACCACTGACTTAAAAACTTTATCGAACCTGGCAATGTGTTATAATAAAACCGGGCAAATTGATTCAGCCATTATCACAAACGAAAGGATCATAAAAAGTCATCCTAAAATTATTGTCCCCTTTGTTAGCAATGCCTCTTTTTACTTAGCGCGACAGGATTCGGTTAACGCAATGATATGGCTCGAAAAAGCTGCCGTTGTAAAACCAGATAACACAAAAGTTACCGCCGTACTGACCAGGTATTTCGAAGGAAAAGGAGATAAAGCGAAAGCCGATCACTATCGTGAACTTTATAATAAAGCACAAGGCAATTAATTCACTGTTATGCCGGCAAATACTCAACCTACGCGGATTTTCGACCTGCTGGAAGTTATCTCTTGCCGCCCGGCAGGGCAGGTAATGTTCACTTCGGTCAACAATGGTGAGTGGCGCGATTATACAATTTCGGACTACCGGAACTATGCTGATCGCACAAGTTATGCACTTTTAAATTTCGGAATATCAAAAGGCGAACCTATTGTCAGCATTACGCAAAACCGGGCTGAGTTTAACTTTGTTGATATGGGCATTTTGCAGGTGGGAGCTGTGCATGTGCCTTTGTATCCAGCTATAGATGATGAAAAGTTAACGAAAATCCTGCTCGAAACACGAAGTCGTATTGTTTTTGTGTCGAACCGATATTTGTTCCTGAAAATTTCGAACCTGTGTAAGAATCTGGATTTTATTGAGCACATTTTTACTTTCGATATTGTGCCCGGAGCAATGAATTACTATGATTTACTGAAAATCGGAAAAGAAAATCAGGATCCGGACACATTACTTGCTGTTAAAGCGTCGGTTACGCCTGATGATCTCGCTTCAATTATTTATATTTCCGGCGCTGCTACGGAAGCAAAAGGGGTTATGCTAACCCATAAAAACCACACGCTAACAGTATTGCATTACGCCGAACTTTTCAATTTCACAACAGGCACACGTACCATAAGCATATTGCCACTGGCACATAGCTACGAACGGACTTCAAATTATGCATTGCAGTATTTAGGTATTCCTGTTTATTACTCAGAGGGCTTAAAAACCATTTTCGAAGAAATTCAGATTGTAAAACCCGGTATTCTGTTTGCGGTTCCTCTCATGCTTGAGAAAATGTACTCTTCGCTGGTTCAAAAGACGCTACCAGTAAATAATCTTTTGCAAATTGTTTACAGGTCATTTATCCGCATGGCCTTGAATATGGGGCCGAAAAATGAAAATAAATGGTGGAAGCATTTGTGGCAAAAATTAGCCGATAAGTTTGTTTTTACAAAATGGCGAGAGTTTTTGGGTGATGAATTAAGCGTAATTATGTGCGGAGGCGCTGCATTGCCAAAGCAGATGTATAATCTTTACAAATCGGCTGGAATACAGATTTATGAAGGATATGGAATAACCGAAGCGGGGCCTATTGTTACTGTAAACAAGGAAAATCTCCACAGGGCTTATACATCCGGTTGCCCAATAAATGGCGTGAGCATTAAAATAGCTGATGATGGTGAATTGCTTGTAAAAAGCGATGGTGTTATGCCGGGATACTATAAAAAGCCACAGGATACTTCAGCCGTGATTGACAAAGATGGTTGGCTACATACTGGCGACAAAGGCAGTATTGACGAGAAAGGATTTCTTTCAATCACCGGCATTATGAAAGACATTTTCAAATTATCATCCGGACTTTATGTGAACCCAATACCGATTGAGGAGCATTTCTGTAAATCTTCCTATTTCAGAAATGTATGGGTATCGGGTCATAACCGTAATTTTCTATCTGCTATCATAGTGCCTGATTTAAACTTTATTGTATCTGCGCATCAGGGATTGATGGAAAATCCTGCCGACTATAATGCACTTCTGAAACAAGCGGAAATTGAAACAATTATCAGCAATGAAGTAAAAAAATATAATTCCGGTTTTCGCGGATCGGATCAGGTTGTAAAATATATAGTTATTGCTGAAGAATGGTCAACAGAAAATAAATTTTTGAAGAGTGATGGCACATTGAACCGGCAAGCTCTTACTAATAAATACGATGCGAATCTTGACAAGCTATACCGCTAAATTGGGTCTGCTGAAAAACAAAAACCAAATGTCTTAGTGTTTTCCCTTAGGGAATCAAAACAAATAGAATCACGATCATAGAGTACAAAATTGTCCGTAGGACATTAACGTTCAATAATTTATATTAATCCCCTAACGGGGAATCCGTTTTGTTGCTATATTTTTTTATTGATATTTATCTCCTAACGGGGAAAAGCAAATCTGTAATGTGCATTTTTTTATATCTAATGGCAACTTATCCTTGCATCGATTGTTTTTTTGATCAGCAGGCAAAGCATACATAAACAGCTATTTATTAATTTATAAGAAGCCCATAAACAGGAATTACGCTAATCGCATAAATCCATTGGTTAACTACATAATTTTCCGCACAAAAGGAATCTGCAGCAGCAACCAGGCTGATGCAAATGTTGCTGACAGAGCAGTAGGCGCTGCAATTAAAAATTTTATCAGCGGATGCAGATCAGTTCCGGCAAGCGCATAAAAAAATAAAGCGCAAATAAGCGGATGAAGAAAATAAGCTAACAAAACACTACGACCCAGAGCTCCAGCCAGTTTCCCCTGGGTATTAAGCCATTTACCAAATACCACGATCGCAAGCATACCGGTTCCCAGCGTTTTAATTACTTCCCAATACGCATAAAATAGTGATGCCACTGATCCGGCTTGCATGATCTGTCGTAAATTGAGATTATTTTTAAAAATCAGAAGCAAAAATATTGGTATCACCATTACAACGATTGCTGAAATAAACCAGGGCTTTGCATTTTTCAGTGTCACTTTATCGAGCCATTGATACCTGGCAGCGGTTGTACCGAGAAAAAACGAAGTTCCGAAAAACACCATTGAACCTAAAGGACGACTTCCTACAAAATCGCCACCCATCGGGAAAATTATACGGATGATGTAACTGGCCAATCCGATAACACTCACAAACAAAGCTATTTTTAATGTTGATGGGAACAAATCATCTTTGGGTTTGTACAAGCCATCGGGGAATAACTTGTAAAAAATCGCATACAAAACTGAAAAACAAAGAATAAGAAAAATAAACCACATCACTCCCAGGTAACCGTAAACACCTGATTTATACGATTCTGTTATAAACTGAATAAATGTCTGATCTCCCCCTTTGGCCAGCGTTATAACGTACCTTGCAAGTGGCCCAAGTACGAAATAATAAAGCACCAACGGAATTGAAAGCCTGATTATCCGCTCTTTAACAAAACGCGCAACACCTTTACTCTTTATCGATGGATATGTAAAATAGCCCGAAATAAAAATAAACATCCCCATAAGGAATGAATATGCGACTAGTATGAAAAGTGATAAAGCAGCTTTCGTCATGAAACTGTTAACAGGCTCAATGTAACTCCATCGTCCGCCACCAATAGCTCCGTAACTCACGGCAATATGCCCGGTAATTACATAAGCAATCAGGAATACTTTAATATTATCGAGGTAAATTAACCTTTGTTTCATGCGTGGAAATCAGAAAATGGCCTTTGTGTAATTTCGCCAAAGATAAAAAAGTAAGGGCGAATAGTTTCAGGAATCTTTTTTGCGGGCAGCTTTTTCCGAAACGATCCAATGCGAATAGCGTGGATCCCCTGAAAGTATTTCATCTTCGAAAGTGAGGCAATAATAATTATAGTTTGATATATAACCCCACATGGCTTTTTTCAGACTTTTCAGATTCCAAAGCGAACGCCGGAATTGGCTGCGTACAGTTTTGCGATTATATAGTTTTAACCAGATATCTTTAATTACCGACCCTAATTCCTGTGTTGACATATTTTTGGGTACAATTACCGGTTCCGAAAAATCGTAGAGGCTCCAATCGGCAGGATAATCGGTATAAATAATCCGATTTTCTGCTTTCAGTCTGTTATATAGCCCGGTTCCGGGCAACGGTGTGAGTATGGTGGTTTGCCATGCATCGACACTCGATTTCAGTATAAACTGAGCCCGATCGTAGAGTGATTGCTTTGAGTCGCTATCCATTCCAAAAATAAAAGCGCCAAGAATGCTGATGCCATGCCGGTGAATCTTCCTGAAAACCTTTGCATAGCCATCCACGCCTATATGAAGGTTCATTTTTTTTCCGGCTTCCTTGAGTTGTTCATCTTTTTCCGATTCAATCCCGATTAATACCATCTTGCAACCGCTGCGCGCAGCCCATTTCAGGACTTCTTCATTATCAGCAAAATTAAGTGATGCCTGACCTATCCAGTCAATCTTTATTCCTCTTTGAACAATTCCTTTAAAAAGAGCAATGGCTCTTTCCTGGCTTTTCTTACCATACCCAATAATATTATCATCGAAAAAGAAAACCAGGTTTGTGGGTAGTTTTTCCAGTTCATCAAGCACTTCGGGTATTGGCCTAAGTCTGTACTGACTCCCGTTGAAGGTAGAAACGGAGCAGAAATCACATTTCATAGGGCAACCTCGTGTAGTTTGAATGGCCGAAAACAAATATTCCTTGCTGAGTAAATCATGGCGTGGCATTGGCTTACCGCCAAGTTCGAGTAATTCACCACAGTATTTTTTTTGAAGTGTATTATTCTCAAAATCGGATATTACTTTTCCCCAAACACTTTCCGCTTCACCAATTACCACTGTATCAACATATTGCAAAGCTTCGTCAGGAAGCATCGAAGCATGAATACCGCCCATAACGGTTTTAATATTGCGTTGGCGGTAAATTCCTGCAAGCTCATAAGCTCTGGACGCGGTTGAAGTAAATGAAGTAAATCCAACCAAATCAGCATTTTCAAAAACAATGGTATCGAAATTTTCGTCAAGAATTTTCACATCCCAGGTATCGGGAGTTAAGCCGGCAATTAAAGCGAGGTTAAGAGGCGGATAGGTTGACAGATTTCGCATCCGTAATCCTTTACGCCGCTGATTTGCCGGATTAATAAGAATTAGCATTCTTTTTTGTTGATGCATACAGACATAGTTATTCTAAGGCTCAAAGGTATAAAGAAACATATAATGGTTCATAGATTTATAAGTTAATTTAAATTTTTCGGCTATGAAAGATTGAATAAATTATTACATTTGCTTTTGCAACTAAAATTTTAACACTCCTTCTGCTTTTTTATGCCACGACTGCTTTGCCTTTTGCTATTATGGCTTCTACCAGGCTCAATGGCTTTTGCCCAGTTCATCGTAAAAGATGTTCTGGCAGTTTCGCCACAGGCAAGCATTTTTGATCCTGAATACAACACAAATCTCAACCTGGTGTGCTGGAAATCGGAGGAAAATGGCGACCTATGGGTTAGTGGATTAGACCCTGTTACACACCTTTTTAAACCCAGTAATGGAAAAGGAACTTTTGTAACCAATAGTCTTTCGGCATTTAGTGGCGAGAGCGTTAACGGTCCTGAATGGATGCTAAGCAGCCAGAGTACACAGCTTGTTTATACCAAGGAAATCTCGGGCATTCGGTATCCGGGAGTTGCCACCATGGTAATCGGGGGCTGGCAAAATATCACGCTTTTGCAATATCCAAACGTGATTTATTTAATGGCAACAAGCAATTATGCTGACAGTGTAGCACGTTTTCTCTTCGAAACTACTGACACCCAAGGTATATATTGGGTTCGTAATACAAATTTCTTTACACGTTATTATTACCCTGAAGTTACGCTAGGATTTTTTGCCCGCGACAACCAGCAAATATGCTGTGCCACCTATAAATCGTTGCACCCTGGATTTATTGAAACTACCTGTAGCCTACCCTATTTTACCCCAATTTCTAATGATACTATCGGTGCACCGTTTATGTGGCACGATCCTGCATCCAATAAGCGTTTGTTTATGTACCGCACCAATGGATTCAAAACCTTAAAGATCATGCAGGAAATAAGCCCCGATTTCTGGGTTTTGTACAAGCAGTTCAACAGCCCTTTACCCGAACCCTATAATTATATTACTTCGCCCGAGCCTTTTACCTGCGGTGGCCAATCCTACATATCGTTTATGGCTGCGCAGTCAAGTGCGGGAAGGGATGGATTGCCTGCGCAAATATGGATTGCTTCGGCTGATCCTTCTGATTCCCTCATGAGGCGGGTGAGTGACAGTACAATTGGCATACGCACTGACCCTGAACCAGTTGTTTTCAGCGACAGCGCATTTATTTATTATACTGATGTGCTTACATCGAAAAATTCTACTATGCAGTATAGTGTTCGTAAATGCGACACAGGAATAGGCAATCTTTACACCCCAACGAAGAAAAAAGAGGAAATAAAAGAGGGAATATCTGTTTACCCCAATCCCAATAACGGATATATCAACTTATCCACATCATTTGGTTTCGAATCTGGATCGCAATTGGATGTTTTCGATATTACAGGTCGCAAAATGTTTACTTCATTGTTAGAAAGCACACTAAACGCTATAAATATCAATCACTTACCTAACGGAATCTATTTTCTAAAAATTCAGGATCATACCAAGGAAGCCGCAACCAAATTTACGATCAGTAAATAAAGCATTTAACAAACGATCCGAAGCTATT
>Ga0136636_10002364_pt1 | contig 11216 bp, 9 predicted proteins | sample AntDrymUQ8522106_2_FD_104653 | JGI IMG/M metagenome (GOLD analysis project Ga0136636, IMG submission 104653) | Polar desert sand microbial communities from Dry Valleys, Antarctica - metaG UQ852 (21.06) | ecosystem: Environmental > Terrestrial > Soil > Desert | place: Antarctica: Dry Valley... | reverse complement strand
TTCCATTTGTTCCTGCGCGACGAACATCGCAAAGGCGCGGTTTTTGGCACCGAGGGCATCGAAGCGGTCACCTTATGGCGTGGCCCCGGACAAGCGCGCGATACGATTTTTGATACCGCGCGACTGATGGTCCCGTTTGTCCAACGATTGCGATTCTCCATCTTGCGCGGACTTGAGGTCGCCCATTTGATTGAGAAGCATTTACCACAAGAGCCGGTCTGGTACCTGCATTATGCCGGATGTGACCCGGCATTCCAAGGCAGGGGATTTGGCGGCGCAGCAATCCGTGCTGGCCTTGAACGCGCGGATCAGGACGGGTTACCAGCCTATTTGGAAACCGCGGACGAACACAACATCGCACTTTACCAAAGCTTTGGTTTTATCATCAAGCATAGCTGGCAAGTTCCCGAAGGCCCCCAATTCTGGGGAATGCAGAGGCCAGGTAAAACCCGGCATTAAGCGCTAGTCGCATAGCCACTTGCCCTCCATTGAAAACCCGCTTAGCTTGCTCTCACGCACCAGGTCTGCGCGAGAGCGTGGATAATAGGGAAGCCGGCGAAAATCCGGCGCTGTTCCCGCAACTGTAACCGGCGAGCTTTTGCTCCAAATGCCACTGGAAAGACGGGAAACCGTCAAACTGGGAAGGCGGGGCAAAGGTACTGACCCGGGAGCCAGGAGACCTGCCTGATTGCGGTTTGTCCTTTGTGCTTGCGGGATACTGGCGCAATCGGGGTTTTCCTCCGCGTGACGACATCTTGTTGGACGTCATGCGAAGGAGATAAAACCATGACAATATTAAAGTACACGGCAATCGCACTTGCGATTCTGCCAACGAATGTCGTGGCGCAAGTTGCCGAGGACCAAATTGTTGTCACCGCGAGCGGTTTCGAACAGCCTAGATCCGAAACCGGGCAGGCCATCGAAGTTGTTGACCGCGACCGCCTGGATCGACTGCAGAGTGCGACAATATCCGAAGCCCTGCAAACGGTTCCAGGCGTCAGCATCGCCACGCGCGGCGGGCTTGGGGGCCAGACTAGCGCCTTCATTCGTGGCGGAAGCAGCGCGCAGACTTTGGTACTCGTCGACGGTGTGCGGATCAACGATCTCACCAGCCCAAATGGTGCATTCGATTTTGGCGCACTGATGACGGGCAATATCGGGCAGGTTGAAATATTGCGCGGGCCAAACTCGATTATCTGGGGAAGCCAAGCGATTGGCGGCGTCGTGAATGTTCAGTCGATTGTGCCCACAACCGCATTCGAAGGCCGCATAGGTGCCGAATATGGTGGTTTTGATACCAAGCGCCTTAACGCCAATGTTGCGGGCTCCAGCGGTATATTGGAAGGCAGTGCCGGCGGATCATTCGTCCAAAGCGACGGGATTTCGGCGCTCGCAGGCGGAACCGAACGCGATGGCTATGAAAACGCCACCGGCAACGCTCGACTAAAGGTCAATATCAGCGATAGCTTCAATCTTGATTTCCGCAGCTACTATAACCGGGCAAAGGTGGAGTATGACTCTGCCTTTGGTGTTGGCGCGAACGCATTGCCCGTTTCGCGCAACCGCCAATTCGTCGGCTATGTCGGCGCGAATTTCGACCTGCTCGATGGTCGACTGCAAAACCGGATCGCGTATACGCGAAGCGACATAAAGCGCATTGGCACTGACCCGGTGGTGTTCAGTTTCAACAATTTCAACGTGCGCGGTGCGATTGACCGGGCGGAATATCATGCAGCATTTGACCTGAACGATTCGCTGACATTAGTGGCTGGCGCAGAATATGAACGCAGCTTCGCCAGCACGTCATTCGAAGGCGCAGCGCCAGATGTGGCCCGCAACGACGTAGGCAGCGGCTTTGGGCAAGTGATACTGCGTCCAGTCACTGGCCTGACGCTCACCGCAGGCGTCCGGCATGATGCCTATAGTGATTATGGCGGGCAGACGACCTTTGGCGGTAACGCGGCTTTTACGCCCAATGACGGACAGACCATGTTCCGCGCGACTTATGGCGAAGGCTTCCGCGCCCCAACGTTGACTGAGGGCCAGCCACCCTATGGCAATCCGGACCTCAGACCCGAAACCGCACGCAATTTCGACCTTGGCTTTGAGCATCAATTTCTAGAGGGCAAGGCACAGGTTTTCGCGACCTATTTCAACCGCCGCAGCAATGACCTGATTGCATTTTCATCGATTAGTTTCCAGTCGGAGAATATCGACAAGGTGACTGCAACGGGACTTGAGGCCGGGTTGGACCTGAACCCTACCAGCAAACTCGACATCCGCGCCAGCTACACACTTGTGGACGCCATCAACCGCACCGCAGGAGCCAATTTCGGCAATCGCCAAGCCTTGCGCCCGCAGCATAGCGCCAGCCTGACCGCAGATTGGCAGACGCCTTTTGGCCTGTCGCTCGGAAGCAGCCTGCTGCTCATTGGCGATAGCTTTGACAATGCTGCAAATACTGTGCGCATAGATGGTTATGCACTGGTTGGGGTCCGCGCGTCGATGCCGTTGAATGAAGCGCTTGAGGTTTATGGCCGCGTCGATAATTTGCTGAATGCCGATTACATTGTAGTTACTGGCTATAACAGCTTCGGCCGCAATGCGACGATTGGCGTCAGGGCGAAATTCTGATGCAAACTGGCTGGTGCGTCCTGTCGGCTTTTGCCTTGGCCGGATGCGCCAGCCAGCCCGTCATCGCGCCTAACGGCGTCGTGTCGAACAATCCTTGCATTGACGCCGTATTGGCCGAAATCGCCTTGCCCGGACAAGTCACCGCCGTCAGCAGCTACTCCCATGACCCCGAAAGCGCGTCTGCACCCTTGGCATGGTCGGCAAAGCTTCCGGCCATTGGCACAGGCGCGGAAGAATTGCTTTTAGCGCGGCCCAAGATGGTGCTCACCGGAAACCTTGCGTCTTCGGGCGCCAACGCCGTGTTGGCCCGTGCTGGCGTCAAAACGGTGGCGGTGGGGGTCGCGCCAACCATCGCTGAAGACATGCAACAGATCCGTACGCTGGCTGCCGCACTCGGCAGGACAGATGCGGGAGAGGCGCTGATTTCCGACATCGAAGAATCTCTACCCGACACCCAAATTTCGAGGCCTCCGGTTTCAGCTATCATCTGGCAAAATGGCGGATTTGTACCGGGTACGGGCACGTTGCAAGACGAATTGTTGGCGCGCCACGGCTTTCGTAACGCCAGCGTGCAATATGGCCTATCATCTTGGGGGGTATTGCCGCTGGAGACCTTATTGCGTAATCCGCCGCAAGTCATCTTCATGCCTACCAAAGCGCGCGGTGCAGATGCCCGTGAGATGAACGCACGACAAAAGCTGCTTGCCCATTTGGGCGGGCGCACGCAGATCGTCGATTTCCCCGACAAGCTCTTATTCTGCGGCGGTCCGACGATTATCAAAGTGTCGTCGATCTTGGCGAAAGCACGCGCTGCGTTCGGTAAAGACATACCATGAAACCGCGTTCCCTCACATCGATCTTGCTGCTGCTCGCTGTTGCGGCATTCATGCTGTCGCTGATGGCAGGCAAGGTCTGGATTTGGCCGACGTCTTGGATGGCGGACAACGCAGACGGCTGGATATTCATCGAACTGCGTTTACCCCGTGCAGTCCTCGGTCTGTGTATCGGTGCGGTGCTTGGTCTTTCGGGCGCGGTGATGCAAGGCTATCTGCGCAACCCGCTTGCTGATCCAACCGTGCTTGGCGTGTCGGCAAGCGCAGCGCTTGGCGGCGTTGTTGCAATTTACCTAGGGCTTAACTTGCTGCCCTTCGGCCTTTTTGCCTGCGCGATGCTTGGCGCGGGCGCGAGCATATTGTTGCTGCTCGCAATTTCGCGCGGCGGCGGGCCGATTGGCTTCATCTTGGGCGGCATGGTGCTCTCGACGCTGGCTGGTGCACTGACCGCTTTTGTGATCAGCATCGCGCCCAACCCCTTTGCCGCGAGCGAAATCATCAACTGGCTGATGGGCGCGCTAACCGACCGGTTGATGGCCGATGTCTGGACTGCCCTGCCCTTCATGGCGCTTGGAGCATTGCTCTTGTTTTTCACAGGCCGTGCACTGGATGCCCTCACCCTTGGCGAAAATGGCGCGAGGAGTCTTGGTATTAACCTGTTCCGGCTGCAATGGATCATTGTGATTGGCGTCGGTCTTGCCGTTGGTGCATCGGTCGCTGTTTCGGGCGTGGTTGGCTTTGTCGGGCTCATCGTCCCGCACCTTATTCGCGCTGCCTATGGCGAACAGCCGTCGCGGATATTACTGCCATCGGCGCTTGGCGGTGCAATCCTGACGCTCACCGCCGACAGCCTCGTGCGCTTGGTGCCGGGACCGGGCGAAGTGCGGCTTGGCATTGCAATGGCGGTCCTTGGCGCACCGTTTTTTCTTTTGCTATTGCTTCGCTATCGGAAAGCCAGCGCATGACCCTGACCGTCCGCAATCTCAACTTCGCCCATGCCCGCCAGCCCACCTTAGATGGCATCGCCGCGAAGTTTGAAGCAGGGAAACTCAGCGTAATCCTTGGCCCCAATGGCGCAGGCAAATCCACCTTACTTGCTTGCCTCGCTGGCTTGCTGAAACCTGACACGGGCACCGCGCATCTTGATGACGAAGACATCAGCAGCATGGCCCCGACCGCACGCGCGCAACGCATTGGCCTTTTGCCACAAGGCGCAGAAACGCATTGGGCGATCACGTCAGAGGCTTTGGTCGCGCTTGGTCGCATTCCGCATATGCGCGGCGCTGGCGCGTCCACAGACGATCGCAGGGCTATATCGTCGGCCATGTCGGCCACTGCCACCGAAGGCTTCGCCAATCGCCCCGTCACACAGCTATCTGGCGGTGAGCGCGCCCGCGTTCTGCTTGCGCGTGTGCTGGCTGGTGAACCGCAATGGATATTGGCGGATGAGCCGCTGGCCAACCTCGACCCCGGCTTTCAACTCGACATCTTGGACTTACTGCGGCGGCAGGCTGAGGCGGGGAAGGGCGTCGTTGCGGTGCTGCACGATTTGCACCACGCAGTGCGCTTTGCCGACCACGTCGTTCTGCTGAACGCCGGCAAGCTATTTGCACAAGGCAGTGTCGATGAGGTCATCACGACAAGCAATCTGGCGCACGTTTACGGGATTGACGCGAATCTTTTCACAGACGAGGTAGGGGCAACCCAGCTATTCATTAAAGGCAAGATCAGCTCATGAAATATGCTCTTCCCGTTTTTGCTCTCCTGCTCTCCAGTTGCGCCGCCAATGTCACATCGCCCGCTAATATAGCTCCAGTTGCCCCACAGAGCGCGCAGGAGGCTCTGCGTCCTTATTACGCGACCCTGAACGCCAAATTGCCACAATCAGCCCCTAATCCCGCTCTAGCGGCGGATACGGTGATCACGCGTTTTGCCTTTGGCAGCTGCGTCAACGAAAACCGAGACATGAAATTTTGGGACGTCATTGCCGCCCAGAACCCGCAGGCGTTCCTGCTGATTGGCGACAATGTCTATGGCGACACAAGGCCAACCAATGGCGCGGATATCCCGACGCTTACCGCAAGTTACAAAAAGCTCAGCAGTCGCGTAGAATTTGACCGGTTCCGCCGGAGCGTGCCCATGATGACGGCATGGGACGACCATGATTATGGCGCCAACGACGCAGGCGGCGCGTTCGCCTTCAAGGAATGGGCGGAAAAAGCCTATGAAACCTATTGGGGTTCCTCGGACGAAGTAAAGTCCCGGCCCGGCGTGTATGAGGCCCGCATCGTTGGTCCAGAGGGCAACCGCGTTCAGTTCATCATGCTCGATGGCCGCTTTTTCCGCTCCGACCTTGCAACCATGCCCTATCGCGACCCCGGCCCGACGCTTGGCTGGTACATTCCAAATATGGACCCGAACGCGACCATATTGGGCAAGACGCAATGGAATTGGTTGGCGCAGGAACTGGAAAAGCCTGCCGATGTCCGCTTCATCATTTCATCGACTCAAGTGATTACCGATGCGCATAATTTTGAAGGCTGGACCAATTTTCCCAAGGAACGCGAGCGCCTTTATGCTTTGCTAGGTCAAAAGGGCATCAACAATGCCATTTTCCTGACTGGTGACCGGCACAGCGGTGGTTTCTACAAGACCAATGCCCCCGGCCTTTCCAAGCCGTTATGGGATTTCACATCAAGCTCGCTCAATTTCGCCTTTGGCAGAGGTGACGGCAGCGAACGAGAACCTGACCCGCGCCGGACAGGCGGTTTCTGGGGCATCCCGAACTTTGGGCAGATCGATATTGATTGGGCAGCAAAGAAGGTGACGATGACGCTGCGCAAGGACGATGGCAGCGTAATTGAAACGCAGGTTGCTAATGCGATTGATTGATCGCTGAATAATCGACGGTTGCCACCTTCCGCATAACTGCGTCGCGGATGGCGCGCGCCGTAGTAAGCGGCAGGGCAATCATTTCCAACGTGCCGCCTGCAATGCCGAACTTCAGCGACGCCAGCCCCAGGCGTCGCGCCAACGGTCCTTGTGCGATCTCGATGCTTTGTACCTTTACTTGCGGCGCGATGGTCAGTTGTTGCTGCCACCAGCCGCGCTGAAGGTATAATTGCTGGTCGTCCAGCCCGAACCGGTATCTGCGCCAATCAAGCCAGAACATGATTGCGGCAAAGACCAGCAAGAGCAAAAGCAAGGTCGTTCGAATGAAGGAGGCATCGGCAAAAATTACCAGTGCCGCCATCGCCACTAATATCGGCGGCCCAAGCAGGAGAAGCTGGATTATCCAATAGCGCGCAGAGCCTCTGCGAAGCCGCTCATCGCCATCCGGTGCGTCGATCTTAGCGGCTTGCGCGATGCGCCACACCTCATCCAATGTCGCGAAAGGGGCCGCGACATAATTGCTTTCTTCCTTGCTGTCCTGCGCAAGGCTCACAAATTTCAGGCTGTGCCAACCGCGCCATTTGCGGATTGGTCCGGTTTGCACAACGGCGGCCTGCACCCGGTGCGCAGGCATGACGACATCTGTCAGAGTCAGCAACCCGCGCCGCCGCCGGAAGCCCTTCGATGTCTGGGTCAGGCGGAAGCCATGTTCGCGTAATAACGTACGCGCAACGCCCGTGGCAAAGCCAATGAAGATCAGGCTGGTGAATGCGCCAAAGGCCAAGATAAATTGCGCAGCCATGCCAACGCCGTTGATCTTGTCCACGCTGACGCCGCTTTCTTCCGCAAGACCAACCCAGCGCTTAAAATCCCAAACGTCGAACGGCAGCAGAAAATCAAATTGCTGCGCAAGGCCGCCAAGAACCGCGAAAATAACGAGCGAAAAGGAATAGAGGCCAAGGATGAAGACTCGTTTGCCATCCATCGCGAAAATGGTTTCATCATCTTCGGTTTCGGCAGCCTGCGGGTCTTCTTGCGCGACCACAGCGCCAGCCTTGCGTGAGCGGATCAGCGCACGCAATCGATTGGCTTCCTCCAGAGTAACAAAGCTCAATTTGGCGTCGTCGCCATCGCCGCTACCCGTTTCAAACTTGACCTCACCCAGCCCCATCATACGGGCCAGCGGCTTTTGCTCGATGCTGACGTCCTGAATCCGTTCATAGGGGATCGATCGCGCAGTCCGGCTCAATATACCTTTTTCCACGCGGATATCATGGTCACCGACATGATAACGAAAACGCAACCACGCGAGCCAGCGGAAAAACAGGCTTAAAATTAGCACCGCTGCGATCACGATGGGGATGAGCGCCGGGTTCTTGGTTTCCCGTACGCCAAAAACGGCTGCGACCAGCGGGAACACGAGTTGTGGCAAACCCGAAACGAAACCAACGAACAGGCCGCTGATATGCAGCCGTTCGCCTTCGGCGGCGGTCACTTTAATGGGGTCGTCTATGGCTTCGTTCACAGCGCATCTTGCCGGATCGCGGCGCGAATGGCTTCACGCATCGCCAGTGCGTCAGCATGCGCCAAGCCCGGCAAAGCAACGGTGCTGTTGTGGTTTCCCGCGGTGTGGACCGTCAATGTCGCGAGGCCATAGCGCCTATCTATTGGCCCCTGGTCGACGTCAATATGCTGGATCCGCCCAAACGGCACAATAGTGTCACGATAGAAGAGATAGCCGCGCACAATGCGCAAGCGATCTACCCCCATGTCATAACCCCAGCGCCGGTATTTGCGCGCAGGCACCGTGAACGCGATGAATGCATACAGCAAAAGCGTGGGCACGATAAAACTGCCAGGTGGCAGGAGTTTCGCAATCTCCAACGCTCCCGCACCAATGACAAATGGCAGCAGGCCAAGCGCAGTTACTATTCGGGTGGTCGTTACGAATGCGGGGTCAAGCGGGGTGAGGTCCGGCGGGTTGTCATCGGTCATCCGCGTGATATGCGCACACTGTGTTGTATTGGCAAGACGGTTTCGCTCTAGCGCTCCTCCCCATCGACTTGCGATGGGGAGGATTTTCCTATCACCGCGCCAAGGCGACGTTTGCCTCGTCAACCAGCTTGGCAATGATATCGACCACAGGCCGTTCTACATGGACCATGCCAACCGATTGCCCGGCCATCACTGAGCCATATTCAACATCGCCATCAATCACAGCCCGGCGCAGGGCACCTGCCCAATATTTCTCGATCTCAAGTTGCGCGGTGTGCATGTCGATTTCGCCGCGATCAAGCATGGCCGCGACTTCGACCTGCTTCTTGGTGAACTCTTCCGTGCCCTTATTCTTCAACGCGCGCACGGGGATGACTGGCAAGCGCGGGTCAATCTGCACGCTCGCGACAGCATCGCGGGCATTGGCGCGCAGGAACGCCGCCTTGAAATTGGGATGCGCAATGCTTTCATGCGCGCAGACAAACCGCGTACCCAACTGAACCCCTGCTGCGCCCATCTCCAGATAGCTCGCGACCGCGCCGCCACGGGCGATGCCGCCAGCAACGAAAATCGGCAGTTGCTCGCCAAGTTCGGGCAGTATTTCCTGCGCCAACACGGATGTCGCCACTGGCCCAATATGGCCGCCTGCCTCACTGCCCTCAATTACCAGCGCATCAACACCCGACCGCGCGAATTTCTTGGCGAGCGTCAACGCGGGGGCAAAACAAATGACCTTCGCGCCAAATGCCTTGATTGCTTCAATGCTACCCTTAGGTGGCAGGCCGCCAGCGATAACCACATGGCTGACTTCATATTTTGCGCAGACGTCAATCAATTCCATGATCTGCGGATGCATGGTGATCAGGTTCACGCCAAACGGTTTCGACGTCAGCTTTTTGGTTGCGGCGATCTCCGCGTCCAACAGTTCCGGCGACATCGCGCCACACGCAATCACTCCAAAGCCGCCGGCATTGGAAATCGCCGACACAAGATTTCTTTCGGATACCCAGGACATGGCCCCGCACATAATCGCGACCTCGCAGCCCAGAAAATCGGTTCCGCGTTGCATGAGGTGTTGGAGTTTAGTCATATCGAGCCTTTATACACAGATCGTCATTGCCGCGAAGGCGGCAATCCAACTCCTGTCCTCTATTGTTGAAGCGCCGGTGTTGGACCCCGCCTGCGCGGGCGTGACGACGAAGTGAATGGCTTACTCAGCATCCAGCCCATAGGCCGTGTGCAGTACGCGGACTGCCAGTTCGGTCTCGTCCTCGTCAATCAGAACGCTGACCTTGATTTCGGAGGTCGAAATAGCCTGAATGTTGATTTTCCGATCCGCAAGGCTGCTGAACATCGTCGAGGCGACGCCTGCGTGGCTTTTCATGCCCACACCCACGACCGAGATTTTCGCAACCTTGGTATCGGGGATCAACCGGTTATAGCCAATGGCGTCGCGCTGGTTTTCCAATATATCGGTGCAACGCGCAAGGTCGGCTTGCGGGCAGGTGAAGGTCACGTCGGTCTCGCCCTTGTCGCGGCCAACGTTTTGAATGATCATATCGACGTTGATGTTCGCATCGGCCAAGGGCGCGAAAATATTGGCCACCGCGCCGGGACGGTCGGGCACGCGGGTGAGCGTGATTTTCGCTTCATTCTTGTCATGCGCGATGCCGGTGATCAGTTGGCGTTCCACTTGGCTATTCTCCAATTCTTCGTCAGTCACGATCATCGTGCCGGGGATGCTGTCAGCGTCGGGTGCGCTGTCGTCGACGAATGAAGACAGCACTTGAATGCGCACGCCTTCCTTCATCGCGAGGCCAACCGAGCGGGTTTGCAATACTTTCGATCCGACCGAAGCCAGTTCAAGCATTTCTTCGTAGGTAACGGCCTTAAGCTTACGCGCGCGGGCCACGATGCGTGGATCGGTCGTATAAACGCCGTCAACGTCGGTGTAGATATCGCAGCGGTCAGCCTTTACGGCGGCGGCAACGGCAACAGCAGAAGTATCTGACCCCCCACGGCCCAAGGTCGTGACGCGGTTATCGTCGGTCAATCCCTGGAACCCTGGAATGACCGCGATATTTCCTGCCTTCATCGATGTAAGCAATTCGCCGGTATCGATTGACTCAATCCGCGCCTTGGCATGGGCATTGTCGGTGTGAATTGGCATTTGCCAGCCGAGCCAGCTCCGCGCTTCACAGCCAAGCGCTTGCAGCGTGATTGCCAGCAGGCCAGCGGTAATCTGCTCGCCGGCGGCCACAACCACGTCATATTCGGCTGGGTCGTAAAGCGCATTTGCTTCTCGGCAGAAATTGACAAGCCGGTCGGTATCGCCCGCCATCGCGGAGACCACAACAGCAACTTCGTCGCCACGCTCGGCCTGACGCTTGACCAACTGGGCAACTCGGCGGATGCGTTCGGTGCCGGCCATCGACGTGCCGCCAAATTTCATTACAATGCGCGCCATGAAAACCTTCAATATTCGCTATATTACAATCGCGCGCACTGATAGGGACAGGATATGACAAACGCAAGCTTGCCCACGACAATTAACGCCTCCGAAGCCGCGCACTTTGGCGCGCTTGCCGCCGAATGGTGGGATCCGAAGGGCAGCTCTGCCATGCTGCACAAGCTGAACCCCGTTCGGTTACGCTTCATCCGGACTGCGGTTGATGCGCATTTTGGCGGAGACGGAAAGTCGCGCCATCCGCTGGCGGGCAAAACGGCGCTGGACGTAGGTTGCGGCGCTGGGTTGCTCTGCGAACCCTTGGCGCGGCTTGGCGGGGACGTTTCGGGTGTGGATGCTGCGCCTGAGAATATCGAGGCGGCAAAGGCGCATGCTGCGTTGTCTGGTCTTAGGAT
>Ga0136636_10002362_pt1 | contig 11222 bp, 8 predicted proteins | sample AntDrymUQ8522106_2_FD_104653 | JGI IMG/M metagenome (GOLD analysis project Ga0136636, IMG submission 104653) | Polar desert sand microbial communities from Dry Valleys, Antarctica - metaG UQ852 (21.06) | ecosystem: Environmental > Terrestrial > Soil > Desert | place: Antarctica: Dry Valley... | reverse complement strand
TTCAGGTATGAGCAATATTCCGGATACGGCTAAACCAAATAGCATTAAAGTGGCCACAGTTGGTTCCGGTCCCGCCTCCCTGTCGTTTGCAGGCGACATGGTGAAATATGGTTACGATGTCACAGTTTTTGAAGCGCTTCACGAAATTGGAGGTGTCTTAAAATATGGCATTCCTGAATTTCGTCTTCCCAATTCAGTTGTGGATTTTGAATTGGAAAATTTGCGGAAGATGGGAGTGAAATTTGAAACTAATTTTATTGTTGGACGAACCGCTTCATTCGATGATTTGAAAGAAGAAGGTTTTAAGGGTTTTTTCATTGGCAGCGGAGCAGGTCTTCCGCGGTTTATGGATATTCCGGGTGAAAACTACAATGGAATTCTCTCTTCGAATGAATACCTGACCCGTGTAAACCTTATGGGCGCTTCAACAAGCAAGTCGGATACGCCTGTTCTGAGAGGTAAAAATGTGGCTGTTATCGGAGGTGGAAATACTGCGATGGATTCAGTGAGAACGGCTTTGCGCCTGGGAGCTGAACGCGCTATAATTATATATCGCCGCTCCGAGGCCGAAATGCCTGCACGTGTCGAAGAGGTGAAACATGCCAAAGAGGAGGGTGTCGAATTTATGATGCTATGCAATCCGCTTGAGTATTTTGCAGATGATAAAGGACGTGTAACAAGGATGAGCCTCAACAAAATGGGCCTCGGTGAACCGGATGCATCGGGGCGTCGCAGACCTATGCCGATTGACGGATCTGAATTTGAAATTGATGTTGACCTGGTGGTTGTAGCAGTAGGTGTATCACCGAACCCGCTGGTACCGTCATGCCTTCCCGATCTAAAGGTTACAAGATGGGGAACAATTGTGGTCGATGAAGATAAAATGCAGTCATCAATATCGGATATGTTTGCCGGAGGTGATATCGTCAGGGGTGGAGCAACTGTAATTCTGGCCATGGGTGACGGGCGGAGAGCTGCAGAAAATATGCATCACTATTTACAGAAAGCAGATTAATTAACTAAATAATTAAAAGATGACTAATCTTAATGTCAAATATCTGGGACTTGATCTTAAGAACCCAATTTTAGCCGGCAGTTGCGGCCTTACAAATTCGATTGAAAACCTCAGGGCAATTGAAAAAGCGGGTGCCGGAGCGGTTGTTTTAAAATCTATTTTCGAGGAAGAGATTTATCTTGAATTTGCTAATGAATTCAATAAACTCGGTCCAATGGATAATAACCTCGAATTTCTTGATTACTACGATTACCAGATTAAGAAAGACAACCTTAAGCGTTACCTTGGCCTGATTAAAGATGCCAGGAATGAGTTGTCCATACCTGTTATTGCGAGCATTAATTGCCTTTCAACGCAGGAATGGGGTTTTTTTGCAAAAAAAGCCGAAGATGCCGGAGCTGATGCTATTGAACTGAATATGTTTATATTGCCGACAAACCTATCCCAAATGAGCCAGGATAACGAAAGCATGTATTTTGATATCGTCTCACGGATTGCTTCAAAAATAAATATCCCACTCTCGCTAAAAATAAGTTCCTATTTCTCAAACCTGGGAGGGATTATCAGGGATCTTTCGTTTTCAGAAATCAAAGGATTGGTGCTGTTTAACCGGTTTTACAGCCCGGATGTTGATATCGAGAATCAAAAAATCATTAGTTCTGATGTATTGAGCCACAAAGGCGATTATAAACAATCGTTACGATGGATCGGGATGATGGCCAATCGTGTGAACTGCGACCTTTCTGCTTCCACAGGCGTACACGACTGGCAAACCGTTGTGAAAATGTTGCTTGTAGGTGCTACAACGGTTCAGGTTGTCTCAGCGCTTTATCGTGAAGGTTTCACTGCTATCACAAGTATGTTACAAAACCTTGAAATATGGATGGAGGCCAATGGCTATAATTCAATCGCGGATTTCAAAGGAAAACTAAGCATTGATAACACAACGAATCTTGCAGAATTCGAACGTGTGCAGTTTATGCGTAATTTCGGAGATTATTAATCAGTGAGCCAGGGGATTCATGGTATTGTTTAACCCCGCCTTAAAAATCATAAATAGTAAACCGACTTCCGGACAGGTTGTCGGTTTATTTTTTTGTTGATGAACGATGCCGGTAGCTGCTCTCGTTTTTTTATCGTTATTTTGTGACTGAAATAAATAGTTTATCATGGCCCGAAAAATATTGACAATGCGCACTATATCAACTATTTTTACTTTTTTGATAATTATTCTGTTTTCCTTTACCCTTGCAGCCCAACAAAAAAGCGGAGGTGAAAAGGTGGTCATCAGTGGTAAGACCTACACGCTTTATACGGCAAACAGTGGGGATTCACCCTTTGGAATAGCCCGAAAATTTGGCATTACACTCGAAGAGCTGAAGGTTGCAAACCCCGAAATAGAGGAAAAATTAAATGCAGGCCAGACTGTCAGAATACCCGCAAATGAAAGAAAACCTCAACTTACCGGAGGATTAGTTAGCCAGGACCGGGAGGATGGCCTCTTCATTTATCATTCCGTGCGTAAAAGAGAGACTGTTTTTTCAATTGCACAAAAGCGTAAAATTACCTCCGAGGATATTTACCATAATAACCCGCAAGCCCGGGATGGTATTAAAGAGGGTGATGTCTTAAAGATACCCAAACCTCAAACCTTTTCAAATGAGAAAAAATCTGTAACCAAGGAATTTCAGCAACCAACAAAACACATTGTAAGCCGCGCAGAAACGCTGTATTCAATTGCAAATAAGTACAATGTCTCGCAGGAAGCAATTCTTAAATCAAATCCGACATTAAAAGGTGAATTAAAAACAGGAACAATATTAATAATTCCCGTTAGTTCACCCATCTCTGATATGGAGGATCAGAATGGTATAAAAAGATTTGACTTGTACCAGATTGTTAAAGGAGACAATTATTTTCAGCTTCGAAAGCGGTTCGGAATTTCGGAAGAGGAATTGATCAGGGTGAACCAGTCACTCAAAATGGGACTAATTGTAGGAATGTATATAAAAATACCCATTAAAAAACCTGTCGTTACAGGTGACATCAAGCCTTTGCAACCTATGGATTCTTTAATACCCCCCCGGGTTGCTGATCATCGGGTTTTAGATAAAATTTTTGATATCGGAGTTTTTCTGCCATTTTGCCAGAACCTCAACGATTCGTCAAGCATCGTTCAACGTACAGCCAGTTTCCTGGAGTTTTATTCCGGAGTTTTACTTGCAACCGAAAAGATGGCCGAATCGGGAATGAAATTAAAGCTTTATGTTTATGACACTTACCAGAATAACAAGATCATTGAAAAGCTGGTAAAAAAGCCTGAATTTCTGTCACTTGATCTGATTATCGGCCCTGTATATCCGGAGAATCAAAAGGTTGTCGCTGAACTAAGCGGCAAGAACCATATTCCAATGGTCTCACCACTTTCATCCGACAGCCGGTTTGTATCAGTTACCCCGGATTATTTCCAGATCAATCCGGGAAGACGGTTAAGGGTTGCAGGTACGGCAGATTATATTGCGGATAAATTTGCACAACAGAATATCATTGTACTTAATCATGGCACTAATTCAGATGATTTAAAACTCATCACCGACCGGCTTAATGAGAAGCTGGGAGCAGGAAGATTCAGCCAGTACAACATTATGTCGGGAGGTACTGCCGGGTTGGAAGGGATGCTTCGGGCAGACAAGGAGAATATCATCGTTCTTGCCGAAAAAAGTGAAGCAAATGTAAGCGTATCAATGACGCGGCTGAATACCATTTCGAAATCGAATAAAATCATTGTGGTTGGTCTCCAGGAATACACTAAAATGCAGAGTATCGATATTGAGCATCTTCACAATACCAGGCTCCATTATTTATCTCCCTATTTTATTGATTATGGAAATCCCCGGGTGATTGCGTTCATGGAAAAATACCGGTCTTCGTTTGGTGGTGAACCCACACAGTACAGTTTCCAGGGATATGATATTGCCTTGCATTTTATGACCTCTCTGGGTAGACCGGGAAACTATTTGTCAGCCATGGTTCAGTCAGCCGGAGTAAACCTGTTACAGGCGGATTATAGCTTTCAGAAAATTTCTGATTTCGGAGGTTACTTGAATCAAACACTCTACATTATTGAATACAGCGATTCCTACGATGTGGTGTCAACGGGAAAAATTCGCGGGACAATCATTACAGACGATACCGGGACAAAGTACAATGAAAAGAACGGATTTGAATAATTTTGGGTATTCCAACTTTTCACTTAACGAAATATGGTGATGTTTTCTGCACGCTGATTCTTATCATTATCAGGGAATCAACCTTAATCCGCTTAATGCGGAACTGTCATTTGGCCTGATAATTAATGCCTGATGAAACAACACTTTTGCTTCGGTTGGTTTGCTGCTGTAAAGTTTTGACCAGGCAAGCATAATGACCGAATCGTAGTCTAACGGATAGAGATTAACAATTTTTTCGAAGAGCTTTGTTGCTGTATTAAAATCTTTCCGGTTATAGTTAATCACCCCTAACCAATAATTGGCAACTGTATTTTGCGGATCGATGGTTAATATTTCGAGATATTGTTTCTTTACATTTTCCCAGTCTTCGAGGGCACTAAGCGGCTTTATACAACCTAAACGGGCCTCAATGGCATATGGTTTTAAGGCAATTGATTTCTGGTAATAACTGATTGATGTGGTATACTGTTTGGCAAGGTAATTCAACCAGCCTAGACGTATGTTAATTACATAGTTACCTGCGTTGTAGTAAGTTTTCAGTTCGTTGATTGCAGTTGAATAATTTTTGGCATTCTCTGCTTCATAACTTCTGCTAAAAGCTCCTTGCAAAACATCTGGCAATTGAGAAAAAGCGTTGAAGCTTATCAAAAGCAGAACAATAGTAAAGGTGTTCCTTCTTAAAATTTCCATATGATTCCTCCTGAAAATGAATGTTGTTGGTAAGTATTATTGTTTAATTCTATTTGTTTTAGCTCATATGAATAATTGCCGAACAGGGTAATGATTTTAACGGGAGACCAGAATAAGGTTACTCCGGTACGGAAGGTGGTCGGATCAAATGAGTTATATATGTAGAGAGAATTATGATCGTTGTAATTTTTTATATTCCCGCATGTTACATTTCCTTCTGCCCATAGTTTATTTACTAATCGTAAACCGGCAACCTGGTTGTATATTAGTCGTTTTTCGCCCTGACCAATTAATCCGTTAACGGAACTTTTTAAATAAATACTGGACTTTCCGGGCAAAGTTACTCCAGCGTGAAATCCGAATTGCTGGAAATTGCCGGAATTAATTTTTAATACTGAGCCATTAATACCCAAGGTAAACCGGTTTATGCTGGTTGAAAGTGCCGCAAATACCATATTGCCAGGATATTTGTACCCATCAACACCCAGGTTTAAATAATGATAAGCAACATCCAGAGAGAGGTGTGAGGTTATGGACCAATCCAGTAATGCGAAATATTCGGGTTGTCTGGTTTGTTGATTTGCGATAATTTGCTGATAATTCGAAACAGACTGATATAAAGTTAACCGGTAGCCAAGTTGTGAATTAACCCCTGCGCGGTAATAGGAGGGATTTGAACGTGTCCTAACATTGTTGGCTTTGAAATTATATTCCAGATCAATTGCATCAACAGGCTTAACCGCCTGCTCATTTATTTTTTGCCGAAGCTCATTTGTAAGTTTTTCGGCATGATAACGTGCGTATGCTTCATTGCCTGTGTTAATTCCGCAATAATAGAGATAAAGGCGGGTATCAGGATCAAAAGCATCAAAAGTCAGCGCTTTTTCGTACTGTAACTGAGAAGCGTAATAATCGGCCCGGGCAAAATAGGCAAATCCCATTCGTTGCCGAAGTCTTTTGTAGTCTATATTTTGATCAATTGCCTCTTTACCTGTTTTAATCAGCTTTTCCCAGTCGCCGGTCAGGTAACATTGATAAGTAATACTATCTGCCGTTGAAAAGGTGATTGGTTCCTGTGCCCTGACAGCTACCGATACAAAAAAAAGTACTGCTATTAAATATTTAACCATTTAGCCTTAATTTTAGTCTTGTCTGATTCATACGTGAATTCCTTTATACAATTTTCGCTTATATGGATCTTACTGTTGCTTTCGTTTTTTACGCGACCAAAGACTGATATCTTTATATTTGATCCCAGGACTATCAATGTATTATCTGCTGGATTATTTATTCGTTCGGGTTTAATGGTATGCCAAACATGAATGTACGTAAGAAACGGCGCGATAAAATCGTGTACCCAGATCCCTATTTTCTTATTACGGATAACATTGAGCGGTAATGCATCTCTTATTTCAAGATTCCCTGCATCGCCCAGATATACTTTATATGCTGACAGGTAGAAATAGTAAAGCAGCGATTTTTTATTCCCGTAGTATGCTGTAAAATAAAACATTGAGCCGTCATTTACATAATAGGCAATCGATTCTGTTTCCTTGCAGAACAAGTACTTGGTATTGTATGCATCGGTATACGCCTCCCATCGTTCCCTTTTTTCAATCCTGTTTTCATCAGAGTAGCTGTATTTTAAAATGTTATTTGGAACAATATCAAATGCAGCTTTCAGTAATGGATTTGTGTTTATTCCTGAGACCAGGGTCCCTTCGGAAGGGATCGAGAACTGATGCAATTTAGGCGTTATGCTTTCTTTTCCGTCGTTATAATATGCAAACGGATAACTGATTGGTCTCGAACCCACCTGGGGCGTGATTTGAACCTGGTAATGAAGGTGTGGCTCCGGCGACCGGCCGGAATTACCGCAGGTTGCCAATATATCGCCACGTTTTACGAAATCACCTTTGGATACCTTAAACGACCCTTTCTTAAGGTGAGACATCTGCGTATATAACCCGGTCAGGTGACGGATAATAATGGTATTGCCCCAATTATTGATGGTGTTTATTTTACCAGGTTCATTATCAACAATGTAGTCAACAATTTCTTCAACTATTCCATCGCCTGGTGCCAGGACAGGTTTATTGTAACTATAATAATTTTCACAAAATAAACCGTCTGACATATAAGTTTTTGATTCGCCGTCAACGAGCATAAAATCGAACGCCTTACTCCAGTCGCCTTTATGGGTGTGTTTCCCATTATGCCCCTGAGTAACCGTCCATTCGCCCCAGAAGGGTAAGTGCATTGGAAAATATAGAAAATTAGGGCGTCGTTCCTTATTGTTATTATGGGTATAAAGGTTTATTTCGGGTGAAAAGTATTGTATCGGGGTCAGCACCAGCTTCGATGGATTTAGTCTGAGCGTAAGAAAATAAACGAAAAGAATCACCACAAAAGAGAACGGAAGGGAAAAAACCGGTAATTGAAAAAATCCGAAAAACCTGCTCATAAACAACAAAACCAATGATGTAAGCGGTACCAGGAGAACTGTCCACAGGTAGGAATATTTTGAGGGAATTACATAAAAACCACCCAAAGCAATGGCCACCATGATGTAATTTGCCCCGATATTGTAATAGGTAATACTGGCAGCTGCCGAGCCGGAAAATTTTGCAAATAAATAGGCAGAGACAAATCCGATTACAGATAGCGAAAATGCAATCCGCGAACAAATCAGTAAGGCTACGGCAATCAGCAAACCCGCAATAAGGTTATCCTGAAAAAATATGGAACTCATCGACCGGAGATAAATATCCACCATTTTATTGACCGGCAGCGTATCCATTGTCTGCAAGAAGTTGAGCATATGATTCCCACCGATAGCATAGACTTCGTTCATCCAATAGATGTTTCGTTGTGTTAATCCCAGATTCTCAAATTGGGATGACGGTAATACAATAAACCAAAAAGTAATGATGAAGGGAATACTAAGAAATGGTAATCCATATTTGTAAAGCCAGCCTCCCAAAGTCACAGAAAGGATAAGGGTTAACAATGCTGCAAGCAACAATAAGCTGAAAAAAACTAATCCCGGGTCAAAAAAGGTTCCCATTCCGATCCCGGTCAGTAAGGCATTGAAACTATAAATTCCATTTTTTAACTGAAGCTTATCAAAGCCCATTGATTCTGCAACAAGAACAGCTAGCAGCACCGCAATTAAACCACTCAGTCCTGCGAAGAAATTAAAGAAGGAAACCAGCATTATCACTGATGCCAATAGCTTATTGTTAAAGAAGAAAATAATCGAATAGCTGTTCAGTGTTGCAGGCAGAACAGTATTGAAAAAAAAGATATTGGCTCGGCGAAATGGCATATCAGCAAGTTTTTATAAAGCAGCACGGCGTGTGTCTGGAAAATTGGAATTAAAGATCAATATTAACTATTTTAATGGAAAATGTTTCAGATGATCCGGTGTCAGCTCATTCAATTCAAGGTACTCAAGCGTTTCAGCCTTTCGGATCAAATGAGTATTATTTTCATTATCAATTAATACAATATTGGGCCTCAAGGTGATAAACTGCATCCACTGTGTCATGTTGTATGCTCCCACTTTATGCACTACAAGGTGATTTCCTTTTTCGAGCAACGGCATAGTTATGCTTTCGCGGATGATATCGATATTCATACAAAGTGGACCATAGAGCACCATTTCTTCGGTTTGTTTACCAAATGATTCAACCGGACTTATTTTATGATCGTACCAGAAGGAGGTAAATAACGTATTTACGCCAAAGTCGAGGATTGTGGCTCTGCGTCCATCCGAAAGTCGTTTGGTGGCCAATACCGTGCCTAACAAATATCCGGCATCATCAATCAGTGCCCGGCCCGATTCAAGGATTAACAAGGGTAAATCTTCCTGTTTAAACCCATATCCGAGTATAACATCGGTGATTGCATCGGCAAACTGATCGATTGAAGGAACGGTATCTGAACCCGGTAAATAGGCCCCTTTCAAGGTATTCATTGATGGAAATCCACCACCAAGATCAATGTACTGCAGGATCTTACTGAATTTTTCCCTGATGCTCCACATTAATTCACATAACTTGGAGGCAGCCGTTGCATAAGCCGAGGGTGCAAGCATAAAAGTTCCGATATGACAATGCAAACCCACTAATTCAAGGTTTTCGGAATTAATAATCCGTGTTATGGCATTCCAGGCCTGACCATTTTCAAAATTAAACCCGAAACGATCCCATTTTGGATGGATACCTGTATCCATATTTACGCGGATTGCCACGCGTGGCTTGAGGTTATTTTCCTCGCTCAACCTTATCAGCGTATACAATTCGTCGTAATGATCGATGTGAATCAATGAATTTTTGCGTGCAGCCTCAATAAGTTGTTTGTCAGTTTTAAATGGACCATTGAAAATGATTTTGTTTCCGGGTACTCCATTCCCAATGGCCTTATCATATTCGAAACCTGATACCACCTCTGCCCAGGCCCCTTCCTGGTGAAATACCTGGCAAACGGCATTCATATAATTGGTCTTGTATGGCCAGGCAAACTGCACTTTTGGATACCGGGTTTTAAAGATCCGTGTCGCATTCTGATAATTACGCCTGATCTGTTTCTCCGAAATTACAAACAGCGGAGATCCGTATTGATTGATAAGGCTTTTTACCGGTACGCTTTCGATATGTGTCACAGGTTCAAACGCCGTCCGGGTGCCGAATTTATTCATTAATCCCGTATTCATTTTCTGAATTATCGGCCTTTCATATCTTATTCTTTCCATAGTGATATTCATTAATTTGTAATGATTAATAAGTAAAGACAGGGCAGAAGTCCAAAGCCACTTCGTGATCCTGTTTCAATAACCTATGCTTTATAAATCAGTTATAGTTCACCGGTTCCTGAAATCTTTTGAAATTGGCGGATGTCAGTAATCAAATCCCAGGAATACCGGATAAATATTTTTCCAATTTCATACTCTTTAAATGGGGTTACTTTTTCACCAAGGGCCATTTTGACCAGTGCTGCAGGTTGGTTTTGTCCTGCTGCTGCAGTCAGATAGATCCAGGCTGGAAAACGGGGATTAACTTCCATGATATATGATTTTCCATCAGCTGTCAGCATAATTTCGAGTTCGCATCCCCCTCTCCATTTCGTAACATGCACAAATTTTCGCGCAAGTTCAATAAACGAATCATCATCAATTGTTATTCCCGCCCAGGCTTTACCCTTATCTGTTATGTAGAGTTTACGCATCGGAATCACACTGATGGCATTTCCTTCGCCATCGCCCAAAGCCGCAATATTGATTTCAGTGCCATTAATAAATTCCTGAACGATAATCGGGAGACCCCATTTTGCCTGAATTTTATAGAAAGCCTTTTGAGCCTGTTCAAGTGTATTTGCAATAACTGCATCGTAAAACTTTCCTTTCACGACAAGCGGATAGCCCAGGTGTTCTGCCGTTTCGGCCAAATCTTTGACCTGGTAAAGTATTTTGTCTTTCGGAATAGTCAGTTTGTGTTTTTTCCCGAATTCATACAATTTTATTTTGTCGCGCGATTCAAATTGATCCAGTTCAGGCAAGAAAGTCGATATACCCACTTCTTTGAGTTTATCCCTTAACTTAATAAAATTGAAAAGTTCGGCATCGAAATTCGGAATAATTAAATCAATATGTTCGATTTCATGAATATGCATCAGCCGTCCCCACAAGGTATCCGTTCCCGAAGATGGATAGGGTATCTGGTAAGTTTTATCAACAAGATCCTGCATATACAATCCTGGCTCGAGCGATTCATAGGCAAGGCCAATGATTCGTACCTCGAAATCAGGACATTCGCGAATCGCACGTATTACCGCGACTCCGGGCCCCGGACTATCAATCGCATTAAGGGCGGTGACAGCAATCACTATTTTCCTTCCGGAGGATTCCCTGGGGTTGTTTAATTGATTTCCCATAAGGTTATTCTAAAATCGTATAATCTTTCAGTTGGGATAAATAATCATCAAGATCTATTTCGAACTGGTTCTGATCAACATCGTATTTTGTGCAAATCGTCCCGATGATAAATTGATGCGGTTTCTCATCTTTGAGCATCGAAATAATTTCTGTTCCAATAGTGTTGGTCGAAAAAGAATCTCCGGTGCCGGGATTAAAGATAAATCCCTCTTCACTTGTTGCAATATTCTTTTTAAGTTTCATTGGCGGTGTATTAGATTTAAATTATTGACAGGCGCTGATTGTTCTTGTTGAATTGACAGTGAAGTTAGATTACGTACTTCACTGAATCTAATGAAATCTGCAAAATGGT
>Ga0136636_10002360_pt1 | contig 11226 bp, 8 predicted proteins | sample AntDrymUQ8522106_2_FD_104653 | JGI IMG/M metagenome (GOLD analysis project Ga0136636, IMG submission 104653) | Polar desert sand microbial communities from Dry Valleys, Antarctica - metaG UQ852 (21.06) | ecosystem: Environmental > Terrestrial > Soil > Desert | place: Antarctica: Dry Valley... | reverse complement strand
GCAAAATAATGACCGTACAGCGATCCTTGAACTGGTTCGCGCCTACGCCGAAAAAAAACTAAGCCCAAGCCCCTTCATACCCGGACAAACCCCCATCCCTCCCTCCGGCAAAGTGCTCGGCGCTGAAGAAATCGTCAGTCTTGTCGACGCATCACTTGATGCCTGGCTCACCACCGGCCGCTTTAATGATGCTTTTGAGAAAAAACTCGCCACCTATCTGGGCGTACCTCACGTACTCACCTGCAATTCCGGCTCCAGCGCCAATCTACTGGCGCTCAGCGCCCTCACCTCGCCGTTGCTCGGCGAGCGCGCACTCAAACCAGGTGATGAAGTCATCACCGCCGCCGCCGGCTTCCCGACCACGGTCAACCCAATTCTGCAAAATGGTCTCGTTCCTGTTTTTGTCGATTCAGAAATTCCAACCTACAACCCATCGCCGGCCAGCATCGAAGCTGCCATCACACTGAAAACTCGGGCAATCATGCTCGCGCACACGCTGGGCAATCCCTTTGATGCGCAGGCACTGCGTGAACTGGCCGACCGCCATGGGCTCTGGCTGATCGAAGACTGCTGTGACGCACTGGGCTCAACACTGCATGAACGCAAAGTTGGCACCTTTGGTCACATTGGTACTCTCTCCTTCTATCCCGCACATCACATCACGATGGGCGAAGGCGGGGCAGTTTTTACGGTCGACCCGAAATTAAAGCGAATTTTAGAATCCTTCCGCGACTGGGGCCGAGACTGCTGGTGCAACCCGGGCTGCGACAACACCTGTGGCAAGCGCTTCGACTGGCAACTCGGCGGTTTGCCAGCTGGATATGACCACAAATACATCTACTCGCACTTGGGCTACAACCTGAAGATCACCGATATGCAAGCTGCCATCGGCCTCGCCCAACTGGATCGGCTCGATGACTTCATCACCACCCGCAAGCGCAATTTCGCCGAATTGCAAGAACTATTGTCGGGATTGCAGGATTTTCTGGTTCTTCCGAAAGCCACACCAGGTAGCGACCCTGCCTGGTTCGGCTTTCCTGTCACCCTCCGCGACGAGGCGCCGTTTGACCGCGTTACGCTCCTGCGCTATCTGGACCAGCACAAGATCGGCACTCGACTTCTCTTTGCCGGCAATCTTGTAAGGCAACCGTACTTGGCTGGAAAAAACTTCCGCATTTCAGAGAACTTGGACATTGCAGACCTGATCATGCGCAACACTTTCTGGATTGGCATTTGGCCGGGTATCGACATTGACATGCTCGACTTCACCGCCCTCAAAATCCGACAATTTATCGGCGACAGTTTCTGATTTACTACGCAGTTTGCGCATGAGCCAGCCCCTCTTCCAGATCAAAAAAACTAGCATTCTGGGATGCTTGGAGATCCGTCCAAGAATCCACGAAGATATGCGGGGGCGCTTCGTCAAAGTTTTCCAGCAAGATTTTTTTCGCAACATGGGTCTGTGCGCCGATTTCAGCGAGGACTTCTACTCGGTTTCCCGCTGCGGTGTAATCCGTGGCCTGCATTTCCAGACACCCCCTGCGGACCATGTGAAGCTGGTTTACTGTATTGAGGGTCTGATCCAAGACGCGGCACTCGACCTACGCGTCGACTCACCGACCTTCGGCCGGAACACCCTAGTCGAGCTTTCCGCCAGAGAAGGCAATATGCTCTACATTCCCAGCGGTCTCGCCCACGGCTTCTGTACCCGGAGTGAAACCGCGGTCGTTGCTTACAAAGCATCCACGCCCCACTCCCCCGAACATGACCACGGAATTCTCTGGAATTCGGCGGGCATTCCGTGGTCCGAGAACAGCCCATTGCTGTCAGAGCGAGATCTCGCTCTCCCTCCATTTAGGGGTTTTCAGACCCCTTTCATCTACGAGCTCAAGGAATGAAAGTCCTAGTCACTGGTGCCACCGGCTTCCTGGGCTCCCACCTGGCTGCCCACCTGAAGAGCGAAGGCCACCAAGTTGGCTGCCTCCGTCGTTCAGGCTCGACATTGCCGGCTCTGCTTACCGGATTGCCGAACTGGCCTGCCGACGATAGCGGCAACGGCTTTAGGGAGGCGTTCAACGAGTTCCACCCCGACGTGGTTGTCCATCTAGCCGCTCTTTACGTAGCCGAACATCGCCCAGAAAATATCGGCCCATTAATACGTGCGAATATCGAATACGGCGCCCACCTGCTTGAATCCATGCGTGAAGCTGGCTGCACGGCCATGGTCCACACGGGAACCTCCTGGCAGCACTACCGGGGCGAATCATACTGTCCAGCCAACCTCTACGCCGCAACCAAACAGGCTTTCTCCACACTTGCCGACTACTATTTAGATAGCGCAGGACTACGCTTACTTGAACTTCATCTTTACGATTGCTATGGTTCCAACGATCCACGCAAGAAACTAATTGGGCAATTAAAAGATAGGGCTATGAACGGAATCCCCCTCCCCATGTCTAACGGAGAACAACGCATTCATTTATTACATATTGATGACCTTATCTGTGGAATAACCCAAGCATGTATACAAGTACTGAATTTTTTGCCTAGTCAGCGCGCGCTATACCGCCTACCTTCACCCGAGAACATTTCCTTACGTGAACTCGTCGCACAGTTCAACGAGGCGAACCCAAAACAACCAGTTCAAGTTGCGTGGGGAGAGCTTCCCTACCGCATACGAGAAGTTTTCACTCCATGGGAAGAAGGGGAGATTTTGCCTGGGTGGGCACCACGCATTACATTAACCAACGGTTTGCGCGATATTTGCCGTTAAAAAAGTATTCCCAGCCGATGAACTTTCCCACTTCCAATTTTTATTAAGAGAACCCCATGTCCGACCTTAACGACTTAGATCAACTGCTCCGGAAATTCGAGCTTGGAACACTCGAAAGTGATCAGGAAAGATTGGGTGCTTTGGGAGACCGTCCGCTTTACCTTTATGGGGCCGGCAATATGGGGAAACTCCTGTACCGTCAACTATCCGCAAACGGTATTTTGGTCGCCGGATTCATTGACAGAAACCCAATGGCAAAGCATGAAACTATTGCAATCTCGTCTTTCACACCGGACTCCCCTGATCTGACAGAAGCGAAAAAGACGGCCACAATCATCCTGTCGGGTTTGTTTCCACTCAAAGTTTGCCAAGACATCAAGGCCACATTGTCTGCCTTGGGTTTTCAACATATCCATGCACTCCATGAGATAAACTTCACACGCTTGTGTGGTGGCACCATTCGGCAAACTCTGTTTGATGACGACTACAACAAACTCGATGTTCTAGGTGAAGATCGCCCAAAAATCGAACAAGCCTTCGGGTTGCTGGTAGGCGAAAGTGACAGGCGGCTCTTCCTACTGCTGCTAAAGGCGCATCTCACAATGGGCTTCACCCGACTCGATGATCCTCATGACATCAGCCTTCAGTATCTGGCCCACGACATCCCGGATCATAAGGATTACACCCGCTTTATAGATTGCGGCGGTTACGATGGTGATACCTTCCGACAACTCGTGGATCGTGCCGTCCACATCGACGCCCTGGCGGCCTTCGAACCCCAGATAGAGATGTATCGGAAATACGCTGCCACCATCGCCACCCATCTGCAGCCCCCCCAGCAAACATTCCTTTTTCCTTGCGGCGTTCATTCGGAAACGACCCAGTTACGCTTTGCCTCCAACAGCGATGCCCAATCTGCAGCCCGACTCAGCATCGAAGGCGATCAAGTCATCCAGTGCGTTGCCATCGATGAAGCCCTGCAAGGGTTCTTGCCAACTTTCCTAAAAATGGATATCGAGGGTGCCGAAATAAGCGCTTTACACGGTGCACGAAAAACCATCGAATCCGCCGGACCGGGGCTGGCAATCTGTGTTTACCACCGTTTTTCCGATCTATGGGAAATCCCCTGCCTGATCAGCAGTATGCGCGCCGACTACCGCTACTATCTTCGCAATTACAACTACCTGGGTCTGGAAACCGTCCTGTACGCTCTACGCACCCCCGACTGACCAGAAGCAATCCTGGAGAAATTCCAATATGAACACCGACATCAAGGTCAAGGTCAAGGCCGAAATCAAGGCCAACGTGGACAACCAAAGAACCCGCCTAGCTGACGTCATTCCCCTTACTCACCCCTTCACCATTTACATCGAAACGACCCGGTACTGCAACCTGAAGTGTTTCTACTGTCTCATTTCGACTCAGGGGCAGCCTGATGGCGCCATGGACAAACTCGGACTCAAGGTCCAGCACATGGATATGGCGTGGTTCCCCAAAATTGTCGAAAACCTGAAGCAATTTCCCCAAGGCATCAAGCGAGTCGTTTTCTCCGGCCTGGGTGAACCATTGATGAATCCCAACTTGCCTAGGATGATCCGTCAAGTCGCCGATGCAGGCATCGCCGAACGTATTGAGGTTATAACCAACGGCTTGCTGATTACGCGCAAGAAGGCAGACGAACTGATCAACTCCGGCCTCACCAACATCAACATTTCCATTCAGGGAACAGATTCGGCTCAATATTTGGAGACCTGCGCTAAGGAAATTGACTTCCCCGGTTTCCTTGAAAATCTAACCTATCTTTTCGAGAAACGCGGAAACATTAAAATCTACATTAAGGCAATCGACGCCACTCTCAAATCGAAGGAGGACGAAGAAAAATTCTATGCCCTATTCGGGAACGTAGCTGACCGAATATTCATAGAGCACCTCGTGGTCATGCAGCAGCAAATGGACAGTCTCAAGGAGTTTGTCGACCCCACCAAGACTTTCTACAATGAAGAACTCGACCTCGACAGAAAAATCTGCGGCCAATCTTTTTACTTCCTACAAATCGGCTGCAACTTCGACATTTTTCCCTGCCCCGTTCCTGGACTACCACTGACATTTTCCATGGGAAACATGAAAAACCAAAGCCTGCTCGACATCTGGAACGGACCCAAACGCCGGCAGTTACTCGTTACCATGCTGAAGCTGGAAAAGGACACTATCCCGGAATGCAATGGCTGTACCTGTTTCAACGCCATCAACGACCCCCTAGAAAACCTCGACGCAGATGCAGCCCGTCTGCTCCCGCGCTTTCTCTAAGATTCCCATGGTTTCCAAAATAGCGCCAATCTACGGCACACAGCGCACCCGACTGGCAACTGCCGTTCCCTTGCAGACACCCTACAGCATCTATGTTTTCCCTAGCACCTACTGCAACTTCAAGTGCGTTTACTGTGCCCATATGTTCCCCCCTGAGGTCATCAAGGAAAAATATGGTCTTGAACGACAACACATGCCGATGGAAACCTTCCAGAAAGTCGTCATGCAGATGGCCGAGTTTCCACAGCGTTTCCGCCTACTCTCCCTGACCGGCCAAGGCGAGCCGCTGATGAACAAAAACATTCCGGAAATGGTCAGTATCGCCAAAGCAGCCAATGTCGCCGAGCGCATCGAAATCATCAGCAATGGGCGATTACTCTCCCGCAAGATGGCCGATGGTTTAATCGATGCGGGGCTGAATACCTTGCGCATTTCACTACAGGGCCTGACGACGCAGAAATACAAGGAAATTGGTGGGGTCAACGTAGAATTCGATGAGATTTACGAAAACATCCGCTACTTTCATCAAAATAGCAAAGAGACCGAACTGTTCGTCAAAGTCATGGATGTTTCCCTCGATCCAGGAGAAGAGGCCCAGTTTTACGACAAATTCCGTGACTGCTCCGACCGCATGTACGTTGAACGCATGCTTCCCGCCTACGCTGGTGTAAAGATCACCCAGGGGATGAAAACCAGTTACGACCGCTATGGCCGCCCGGTAGAGCATCGCAAAGCCTGCCCCTTGGCATTTTATATGCTCGGTGTTTTCCCTGAAGGTGACGTCGAACCCTGCGACACTATTTACAAGCCAATCGTACTGGGCAACGTCCATAATGAAAGCCTGGTGAACATGTGGCAAAGCGATAAACTGCGCGAATTCTGGAAGGAACACCTACGCGGCAATCGCAACAACAACCCAAAATGCTCCAACTGCAACGCCTCGGACGACGTATCGCACTCAGAAGACGTACTGGATCAGGATGCAGAGGTATTGCTCCAGCGCCTTGAATAAGCGGAAAGGAACAATGTGAAAGCCAGGCTTATCAACAATCAAACCCCCACGGGTAGCCGCACCCGTTTGGCAGATGAACTACCTTTGGCAACACCATACCTATTTCAGGTATTCCCGGTTTACGCATGTAATTTCAAATGCAACTACTGTGTCCTCAGCCTACCCAAAACTCAGCGGGGCTATATATCTGATAGCAAGTTCCTCGATACAATGCTATACCGCAAGTGCATTGATGACTTGGCCCAGTTCCCCGAAAAACTGAGAATGCTCCGCTTCGCCGGAACGGGAGAACCCCTGCTGCACCCCGACATCGTCAAAATGATTGTTTATGCGGCACAAGCAGATATCGCCGACTCAATCGATATCGTCACCAACGGTGCCATGCTAACACCAGAACTATCACAAGGCTTGGTGAAAGCCGGTACCAGCAGGATCCGTGTATCCATTCAGGGGGTTACACCCGGCCAGTACCACAGAACCACGGGCACTTACTCAGACATAGACAAGATCATTGATAATCTAACTTACTTATATCGGATTCGTGACAAAACCGAGGTATACGTCAAAATCATCGACTCAGCAATGGAATCCTCCACCGATGAAACCGAGTTCTACCGTCTGTTTGGTGACATCGCTGACGTAATCGCAATCGAACACTTGCTGCCGGCTTCACCGTTGATCGACTACACCCGCATTGCCGGGGCTGCAACTATGCATAAAACTCAGAATGGTGCCACGATCAGCAATGCTGAGGTTTGTCCCCAGCCGTTCTACATGTTGCAACTGAACCCGGATGCGATGATCGTCCCATGCTGCGGCATGGAATCACCGACAATGACGGGCAATGCTGCCCAACGCAGCCTAACCGAGATATGGAACGGACAAGAATTTAACCACTTCCGCCGCCTGCATCTTGAGGGAGGACGGAATCGCAATCCAGTATGTGCGAACTGCCAACAGTTTCGGCATGCAATGTTCCCGGAAGATGTTCTGGACGAAAATACCAAAAACCTCTTAGATGAATATCCAATCCCAACCCAGACGGTCATCCCAATTGCGCCAGGCCGTAGCGCGGAGGAAAAATGACAACATATGATGAGCAAGCAGAAAATGATTTGTTCGATAGCCAGAAGCTCTACCTTTCAAGACTAAGCATTGGAGAGAAACCGGTCATCTTTGATGTTGGGGCTAATATAGGACAAAGTATCGAAGGTTATAGGCGATTGTGTCCGGCTGCCGAAATCACCAGTTTTGAACCACTGCCTGAATGTTTCGCTAAACTTTACGAAGTTTATAGAGGACAAACCGGAATAATATTAAAAAATTTAGCCTTAGCAGATAAATCAGGGCACCGTACATTTCATGCAACTCGCTGCAATACGCTCTCTTCTCTTCTTCAACCCGACCCACGAATTCAGGAAATCAGTCCGAAACGAAACTACGATTTTAATGAGATCGAGGTTGAAGTCGATACGCTCGACATATATTGCCGAGCCAACCAAATAGAATCAATCGACGTTCTAAAGATTGATGTTCAAGGGGCTGAGCTATCAGTATTGCAAGGTGCGAAATCGATGCTGTCTAGCAAAAAAATACGGATAATCTATCTCGAAGTTATTTTTGCAGACAACTATCTCGAACAAAGCAACCTCGAATCACTTATCCAATACCTGAAACAATGGGGTTATGCAATGTGGGATTTTCGCCCTTTCTTACATACAAAATCTGGACGTCTTTGGGCGGGAAATGCAATATTCATGTCAGACCAGACGATTACCCACCTGGAAAACCACCAACCCACTTGACACAATATAGAAAGTTATGACCGAAATACTTTCACATATAGATCAACGAACCCAGAAAGCCATAGGCTCCATTGAATCTATTATTCAATCTCCAGAAACGTCGACCTTTTGATTCGTGACTCGCCTGAAAGAATATTGCTGACCTGGCGTAATGATCTAATATTCGGTCGTGGTTGGTATATATCCGGAGGCTGCTTGCTGATTGGAGAAAGTTTTGGCGACCGCATACAAGCCGTAGCGGCAAGCGAATTGGGTACGCAAGCTATCTTCTCGACAAAGCCGTTGGCGATTTACGAAACAGTAGACCGGACACGTACGTCAAGACCCCATCATGTTTCTCTGCTTTTCGACTGCACACTGACTGCCCCCCCCGATCAACATCGGCAGTACGAGGGTGGCAATCCCCAACCGGGGGCTTGGTCATGGCACTCCGCCTGCCCCAATGATCTGATCCAACCCGACTATCGTACCTGGTTTAACGAAGCCAGCTTGCCCCGAAAAATCAACAGGCTATGACATGGTGAGTACGATCCGTGTCCTACATATCACAGCCCACCTCGGTGGTGGTATTGGAAAAGTCCTATCCCGGCTGGTGGAGGAATCGGCGCGATCTCAGGATGGAGTCCGACATACGATTGCCACACTGGAAGCCCTGGAAAAATCGCAATTCGCTGATCATATCCAAGCACATGGCGGCAACCTGTACATTAGTCCCACTATGGATGAACTTAACGGGCTTGCAGCTTGTGCTGACATTGTTCAACTGGAATGGTGGCATCACCCGGCGATGGCCGCCTGGATCTGCTCAGGCAACCTGCCCCCCATGCGCTTGATTGTCTGGAGCCATGTATCCGGGCTACACCCGCCGCAGATTCTTCCAAACTTTGTTCGCGCTCCTCATCGCTTCCTATTTACCTCGCCTTGTTCATTGGAACATCCCGCGCTTTCTCAACTGGAACACGATGCCAAGCAGAGAACGGCGACAGTATTCAGTTCTGGTGGCTTCGATGACCTTCCCAAACCACCACGGCATTCAGAAAACAAGCCACTACGGATAGGCTATGTGGGTACGCTGAATTTTGCCAAATTACACCCACAACTGATGGACTATCTTGCTGCCGTCGATTTGCCCGGTTTCCAACTATCCATGATCGGCGATCCGACTACCGGAAATGAATTGTGGGCACAAGCGCAGGCTCGAGGAATGGCTGATCGCCTCGAATTACGCGGTTATTGTACTAACATTGCGGAAAACCTTGCCGGATTTGACGTTTTTGCCTATTTGCTCAACCCACTGCATTACGGGACGACGGAAAACGCATTACTCGAAGCGATGGCCATGGGAGTGGTGCCCATCGCTCTCGACAATCCGGCAGAACGCCAGCTGATCCGCAATGGAGAAACCGGTTTACTAATTGACAGCCCCAAGTCCTTTGCCGACGCCTTGAGCTTTCTTACCAATCACCCCGATCAACGCCAACGTTTGGCGATGAATGCTGCAACAGAAATACGGCATCGTTTCTCCGTGACAAACACCTGCAACACCCTTAACCTTCATTTCGCCGCAGTTATCGGAGAAGAGAAAAGGTCTTTTGATTTTCGCAGTATTTTCGGAAATAGACCGGCCGACTGGTTCCGTTCATGCCAAGGAGAGCAGATATGGCGCTTTACGGATATGCTAACGGATACACCTTCCAATACCCATGTTGGGCCGCATTATCTTTATGAAATGACCAAGGGATCTGCATTCCATTATCACAGTACGTTTCCCGAGGACCCGCGCCTCGCGGCATGGGTAAAAAACCTAGAAAACCATCGCACTAAGTCAAACCAAAAACAATTGACATAACACTGAACAAAAAAACCAGGATCACTAACGCACCATGACCGACATGACAACCCTAGGCAAGAGTCGCTTTTTCGAACGCACACACCACCCTTACTACATCGTTGCACCAGCCTTCCGCCAGACCTCTGCGGGAGTTAGAGCGCTTCATTATCTGTGCCACATACTCAACGAATTAGGATACGAAGCCTACGTCACTTTATCGCCAGCCCAGTGTAGCCCACACCTGAGGACGCCCGAGATCACACAAGAAATCATGCAACAACATAAAATCTCAGGCGCTACGCCGATCGCTGTCTATCCGGAAATAGTTTCAGGCAATCCCCTAGGCCTCTTCGTCGTTGCCCGTTGGGCGCTCAACAAACCAGGACACCTAGGGGGCGACAAAAACTATCTGGAAACTGATCTCGTTTTCCATTATCGTGGCGTGATTCTTGATGGCGTATTGTCGGACAGGCTGGATATGCCCCTGGTTGACCGACGGATATTTAACGAAGGCGACGGTCAACGAGAGCGCAGTGGCTTCTGCTACTATGCAGGTAAATACCTTCACTTTCAGCACAAAATTAGCCCGGATGTCTTAGAAAATTCATATGGAACCAGCCTGGCACTCAACATTCCGAGGACACATCAGGAAATAGCAGACATCCTCCGCACATCGGAAACCTTTTACTCTTATGAACCATCGACGATTATTTATGAAGCACTGGCCTGTGGATGTGCTGTCGCCTACGTCGAAAACCCTTACCTTGAGCAATTTAGTAACTCTTTAGACAACGCCCCAATTGTCATTCCAAAAGTCAAGGAATCAGATATTGGCAAAACAAAAATACCGATGATTGATGGAGCGGAACTCGAAAAATTCATTAAAGAAACAGAGTCCAACATATGGCCCGACGTCGAGATTTTCATAAAGAAAACCCAGGAGGCCGCAGAAAAACAAAACAAAATTTATCTAGGCGCTGAGGGAAAAACAGCACTGGAATTATCAAATGATGCCAAATCAATAGGCACCAGCTCATATCAAAACTGGTTAGCGCAACGTAGTTTTATCGAAACTGATACAAAATTTCTTCAACTAAATTTACCAGAACCCAACGAGCCCTTTCCTTTTTTTCGCATCATAGTTCGGCTATTCGCTGGCTTTGAGATACTGTTAGCTGACACGCTCGATAGCCTAAACGCTCAAATCCACGAAGGTTGGGCTCTCGATATCATTAGCACCCTTTCGCCGCCTGACGGGGTCAAAGAAGTGCCAAACCTTAGCTGGCACACACCAAGTATCAATAATGAATTCAAGCTAACGATAGATTTTCTTGCCCAGTCAAATCCAGATCATTGGCTGATCGAAATTCCCGCAGGAGCCAGGCTGGATATCCTTTATCTGTGGCGACTAGCCAAAGAAATTTTGGCCTCTCCTGACACGGGTGCTTTTTTTGTGGACGACGATTGTTGTGACAATTTAGGCAAACGGCACTCTCCG
>Ga0136636_10002359_pt1 | contig 11229 bp, 7 predicted proteins | sample AntDrymUQ8522106_2_FD_104653 | JGI IMG/M metagenome (GOLD analysis project Ga0136636, IMG submission 104653) | Polar desert sand microbial communities from Dry Valleys, Antarctica - metaG UQ852 (21.06) | ecosystem: Environmental > Terrestrial > Soil > Desert | place: Antarctica: Dry Valley... | reverse complement strand
GGCCAGCACCATCCGGGTCCAAGAGGGGACAGCAGGCTTCATCACGTGCTCCTTCAGATCGATCAGGTCAGTCGGGTCAATCGGGCCCGTCCGGTGGGCAGGCAGGCAAACAGGCAAACAGGCAAACAGGCAACGGGGCCATCATGCGCCCTGGCGCCGCCCACTGCAGGCGGCGGTCACCGGGCCTCCAGTTGGCGCTGCTCGAACAGGTAGTCTGCACCGGCCTCGTGGCCACCGCCCCGGCTGGCGCCGTACTGCGGGCGCTGCGGCAGCTTGCGTGCCACCGCGAAGCGCACCTGCTCGAACAGGTTGCTGCCGGGCTGCCAGCCGCCCACCTGCTGCAGCGACTGCATCAGGCTCCAGGCGAAGGGCGAATGGCCATTCAGGCCGGAATCGAACACCGGCTCGTTGCCGCCCGAGGTCATCACCACCACCGCGCGCTTGCTCAGCAGGCCGGCTGCGTCGGGCGTGGTGGCCACGCCGCGGATGCGCTCGCCAGACACCAGGCTGCCCGAGTAGCAGCTGTCGGACACCATCGCCAGCTGCCGGGCCGGCAGCTGGCGCAGCAGGCGGTCGATGTCGGCATTCGAGATCCAGGTCTCGGGCCGGGTGGCGTCGGCATCGGCAGGCTGCCAGTAGCCCAGGCCGGTCTTCTCGACCCGCTCGCCGTGGCCGGCGTAGTACACCACCACCGAATCTTCCGGGCCCACCTGCGCGGCCAGCTGGTTCAGCGCCCGGAAGATCGTCGCCTTGCCGGGGTTCTCCAGCACCACGGTCTCGTAGCCCAGGCTCTGCGCCAGCGTGGTGGCGACGGCCCGCACATCGTTGACCGCGTTGGCCAGCTTCGGGATGCGCTCGTCGCCGTAGTTGTCGACGCCGATCAGCAGCGCGATCTTGCGCTGGATCTGCGGCACGGCGGCCCGGGCCACGTTGCGACGCGGCGGCAGGTTGACCTGCAGGTCGGCCGGCATCGGCTGCACCCGCAGCGGCGGGGCTGCGGCAGCCTGGCGCGCCGGCGTGGCGTCGGCCGGGGCTGGCGAGGCCGGCGGCGCTGTGGCCGCCGTTGCGGCGGCTGCCGGTGCGGTGACGGGCGCGGTGACAGGCGCGGTCACCGGCGCGGTGACAGGCGCGCGCTCGACGACACGGGCATTGGAGATGTCCAGCCCCAAGCCCAGTGGCCGCATCACCAGACACTGGCCGCTGGCGGCCTGCTGGGCCGTGGCACAGCCGGCGGCATCGGCGGCGGCCGGGTTGGCCTCCAGCTCGTTGAGCGCGTCGCGGAACACCGTCTTCTTGTAGGCATCGCGCGCGGCCAGCACCGCCGCCACGGTGGCGCTGGGCAGGCTATCCAGGTCGAGCGTGCCGAAGCTGCCGCTGCGGCTGTCGCCCTGCAGGCCAGGCAACGCGTCGAGCGCCCGGCCGGTACCGGCCGAACTGCCCTGCGCCGTGGGGAGCACCGCAGCCACGGCGTCCAGCGTCACCAGCGCGTTGACCTCGCGAATCGCCGACTCGGGAACCGCCGGCGGAAGAGGGGGTGGCGGCGGTACCGTGATCGCCAGCGCGGCGGCATTGCCCGCCGCCTGGGTGAACAGATAGTTCTGCGCAGTGAGCCCGCTGCCGTTGACGGCGTACAGGCCGGCGTCCGACTCTGCCGTGGCCGTGGTCTGGAACAGCAGCTGCCCCTGGGTGGCGCTGGCCAGGGTCTCGCCGCTGACCAGGCCCTGCACCGCGCCGGTCAGCACCGGCAGCGTGGCGCCGCGCACCGCCGCCTGCGCGTCGGCCTGGTAGCGCAGCGTGGCCGGGGTGATGTCGGCGGTGGTGCTGGCGCTGCTGGCGGCCAGCCGGTAGTTGCCGGCATCCTGCCCGCCCAGGGCGGTGGCATTGGCGGTCACCAGCTTGGCGGTGCCCACATTGGCGTCGCCGAAACTGGCGCTGCCGGCGGCCACGTTGACCTGTTCGCCCTCGAGCACGCCCGACAGCCGCCAGCGGGTGATGGCCGCAACGGTGCCGCCGTCGTAGACCTTGCTGGCGGCCAGCACGTCCAGCAGGCTCAGCGTCAACGGGGCCACGCTGACCTGCAGCGTGGGCGTGTTGAAGGCGTAGCCGAAGATCGGCGTGCCGTCGCTGGCGACCACGGTGTTGCCCAGCGCACCCGCAGACGGCACCAGGGTCTTGCCCTCGCCGGCATTGCGGTCTTGCAGCTTCAGGCTGTCCACCAGTGTCTCGCCCGGCCGCAGGCCGGAGACACCGAGGTTGAGCGCCGACAGGTCGACCGTGTCGCTGCCGTCGTACGGCCTGGACAGCACCGATTCGCTGGTGGCCTGCAGCCCCAGCACCGGCGTGGCGGCGAACAGGAAGCCGTTGCCCGCCGCCGCCGGCGTGCTGCCTGGCGTGGCACCGTACTGCCAGAAGTCGGCGCGCAGGCCGCCGGGCTGGAAGCTGTTGCCGCCGCCGTCGTTGGGCGAATCGGCTGCTTCCACCTGCCAGTGGCCGTTGGGCGTCTGCAGCACGCTGCCGCCACCCAGATTGACGAAGTTCTGCACCGGCGTGCCGGCGGTGGCGCCGGTGATGCGCAGCGCGTTGTCGCTGGCGCCGGCATACAGCACCACGTCCGTCCCCAGCAGAACGTTGTCGGCAGCGATCTCCAGCCGGCCTGCGGTGGACAGCACGGTCAGCGCGTCCAGCGTGGGCTGGCCGGCTTCCAGCAGCGCACGCTTGGTGCCCAGCGCCCGCTTCGGTGGGGCGCCGCCTGCGGCCGACTGTTCTCCGTCGAAGTCGTCGTCGAACGCCTGCAATCCCGACATGAAGGTCTCGGCCTGCACAGACACCAGCGCGTCGCTGCTGAACTGCAGCCGCGTGCCGGCTTCGCTGGATGCACCGATGCCCACCATGCTGCCACTCAGCGCCACGCTGGCCGGGGTGCCGTCGATCTGCGCACCCTCGATGGACAGGTTGCCACGGGCCGACAGGACCAGGCTGCCGCCGGCGGGCGCCTGGATGCGGCCGGTGATGAACATGTCGTTGGCCGATGCAAGTCGCAACATGCTGCCGGCCGAGGCGTCGATCTCGACCGCACCGCTGCCCAGCAGGATGCCGTAGTGAAAACCAAGCGCGTCGACCTGGCCGCTGATGTCGATGCCGGCACCGCCCAGCGCCACCAGCTTGGTGCCGGCGTCGCCGATGCGGACCCCTTTGTGCAGCAGCACACCATCGCCGCTGCCCTCATCGACCACGGTGCCGTCGATCACCAGGCTGGGCGGGCTGCTGTCTTCCGGCAGGCTGGCGCCGGCCACACCCACGCGCAGCAGGCTGTTGCGGCCGATGTCCACGCCGGTGGCCCCCATCTCGCTGCCCTGCGGCTGGTTGCCATGCACGCTGCCGGTGATGTGCAGCTGCTCGCTGGCGGCCAGGCCGCTGTCGGACACCACCACGCCGTAGCGCAGGTTGCCGGTGCTGTAGGCACCGGCATCGACCGTGCCGCGGATGGTGATGCGGCTGCCTTCGAGCTGGCTGCCCTCGGCGATGCGCACGCCGGCGGTGTCGGTGAAGCCGACCAGGCTGTGGCCGTCGATCTGGATGCGGCCGCTGCCGGCGCGCAGACTGCTGCCGAGGATGGCGACACCGTCCAGCACGCTGCTGGCCGAGCTGGCCACCGCACCGGTGTTGCCGGCACTGCAGCCCAGCACCGGGCCGCAGGCCAGGCTGGGCCCGCCCAGCATGATGTCGCCGCCGCCGGTGGCGATCGACGACGACACCATGCGGATGCCCCCGCCGCTGCTGCTGCCATCATCGCCAGCGCCCACCTGGCCGCCCAGCGCGCCGGCCAGCAACTGCACCGACAGCGGTGCGTTCAGCGTCTGGATGCTGGAGCGGTCCATCAGCAGGCTGCCGCTGGCCTGGATCGTCAGCGCCACCGGCTCGGTGGGCGCCACGTTCAGGAAGGCGCTGCGCAGCGTGATGTTGCCGCTGCCCTCGCTGCCCTCGCCGCCGCCGCTGTTGCCGGTGGTGATGGTGACATTGCTGTTGGCATTCAGCGCCTGGCTGATGGTGTAGGTGCTGAGCCGGGCACTGTCACCGGTGGTGCTGAAGTCGGGCCCGCCGGAGATGTCGAAGTCGATGGTGTCGCTGGTGATCAGCAGGTCATCCGGGTCGATCAGCCACTGCCCGGCCCGGCCGGCCGGCGCGCCGGTGTCCACGGCGAGCGGCCGCACGTCGATCCAGCCGCCCGAGGTTTCGATGAAGCCGCCGTCGCCGCCCAGCGCGCCGCCGCGGGCGCTGAAGCTGCCGTAGGCGCGCGTTGTCTCGTTGCCCCACAGCACCAGCAGGCCGCCGTTGCCGCTGACCAGCGCGTCGGCGCGCACCTGCGCACCGGGCGCCACGAAGCTGGCGTCGGCGTTGCGCCAGGCCGGGTCGGCACCGCGCAGGCCGCCGCCCACGCGCACCGCACCGCCACCGGTGGCGCCCGACGCATCGACCAGGGCACCGTCGAGCAGGCCCACTTGGCGGCCCAGCAGCGCGATGGTTCCGCCCATGCCGCTGCCACCCACGGCGCTGACCAGGCCACCGGCCAGCAACGTGCCGCCGCCGGCATCCACCTGCACCCGGCCGCCCTGGCCGGCGCCGTCGGCGCTGGTGCGGCTGCCGGCGGCCAGCGTGGCGCCCTGGCTGGCGCTGATCAGCACCTGGCCGCCGGGCCCCTGGCCCAGGCTGTCGGCCCGCACGATGCCTTGCTGGTTGACCAGCGCGGCCTGCAGGTCGATGCGCCCGCCGCTGGCCGACAGCCGGCCCAGGTTCAGCACCTCGCCCTGCGGCGCGCTGAGTTGGAACGCCAGGCGCGGCGTGCCGGTGTCCACCAGGTCGACCTGGCCGCCGGCGGCCAGCACCAGCTGGCCGTCCGGCGCCTCGATCAGGCCTTCATTGCGCACGCCGCCGGCGCCACCGATCAGCAGCACCCGGCCGCCGCTGGAGCTGCGCAGTTCACCCTGGTTGACCACCGCAGCAGCGTAGGTGCCGTCGGCCGCGCCACCCAGGCTGAAACGCCCGGTGTCCAGGCCGGTGCGCCAGGCGCCGTCGTCCAGGCGCAGCGTGCTGGCCACCAGGCCGGCCACATCGACCCGCGCCCCGGCGCCGAACAGCACGCCGTTGGGATTGAGCAGCCACACCTGGCCGTTGCTCGACAGGCTGCCGAAGATCTGCGACGGGTCCTGGCCGACCACCCGGTTCAGCACCTTGCTGGCAGCCGAGGGCTGCACGAAGCGCACCGCATCACCGGCGCCGATGGAGAACTGCCGCCAGTTCAGCAGCGCGCCGGCCGAGTTGGTGACGGTGAGCTGGCGCCCGCTGGTCTCCAGCGTGGCCTGGCCCTGCACCACCTGCAGGCCCGAAGGCAGCACTGGAGCGACAGGGCCGGCAGCCTGCAACACGCCACCGGCGCACAGGCTGGCAGCAGCCAGGGCCAGCGGCCGCAGGGCACGCAGGCGGGAGGGAACGCGGGGGCTGAAGGCGGTCATGGTCGTGGGTCCGATCAGAAGCTGGCCGAGAGTGCGACATGGGCGCGCCAGTCGCCGCGCTCGGTGCCGATGGCGTCCTGCATGGCACGGGCGACGTCGGCGCGCAACTGCACCGGGCCCCAGCCAAGGCGCAGGCCGACGCCCAGCGACGTGGCGCGGCAGCGGGTGGTGTTGGCACGGCAGGTGGTACCAGCCTGGTTGTTGACCTCGCCGGCATCGGCAAAGGCCACTAGGCGCAGGTCCGATGTGGCCGGCAGCATCTCGGTGCCCAGGCGCGGGCTCAGCAGCTCCAGCGACAGCTGCCAGCCGGAGTCGCCGGACAGCTCACGCTCCTGGTAGCCGCGCACCGATTGCGCGCCGCCCAGACCGAACTGCTCGCCCGAGACCAGCGCATCGCCGCTGTGCTGCAAGCTGAAGCGGGCGGCCATGCGGGCGTCGTCCAGCACCGGCATGCTGCCCTGGGCACCGCCACGCAGCACGGTGTAGCGCTGCGGCGCCCCAGGGCGCACGGCGTCGAAGTCGGCCTGCGCGCCGTGCTTGCCGCCCAGCGCCAGGTTCTGCGTCAGCGCCAGGGTGAACAGCATCGGCGTGCTGCCGCCCTGCTGGGCCGCCCATTCCAGCGTGATCGGCTGCACCGACACGCTCTCTCCGGCTGCACCGCAGGCGCCCGCCGGCAGGCCGGCCACGCTGCAATCATTGAGGTAGGCGCGGCTCTCCAGGCCGGTGGTCAGGCGCTGGTCGAACTCGCCCAGGCGCGGCAGGTACCAGACCATGCGCGCACCGGCAATGCGGCCGGCGCCGGCAAAGCTCAAGTCGCCGGCGGCGATCATCTGGGTGCCGCCGTCGACGTTGGAATACGCGGCGAACAGGTCGAGCGCAGCGCGCAGGCCCGGCAGCGGCCAGCGGTAGCCGGCGCTGGCCACCTGCACCATGCTGGGCTCGGTGGGCGATGTCTGCAGGTTCAGGCTGAGAAGGTCGTCGTGGCCGGTCAGGTCGGCATGCTGCCAACCCAGGCCCAGGCGGTAGTTGCCGGTGCGGTCGTTGCCGGAGTTGTCGAGCGATGCGCTGAAGCGCTGCACCGGCTGCTCGTCCACCTTCACCGTGGCCTGCACCTCGCCGGGCACGCTGCCCGGGCCGAGCAGCACCGCCATGCTGCGGCCGGGGTTCTCGTTGGCGATCTGCAGCTCGGCGTCGATGCGGCGCACCCGCGGCGTGGCGCCTTCCACCAGTGACGGCAGCGCCGCGCGCACCCGCGCCGCGCTCAGGCGCTGGGCGCCCTGCACCTGCACCTGGCCCACCTTGCCTTCGACCACGTTCAGCGTCACCACGCCGTCGGCCACCGGCTGCGGCGGCAGGTAGACCAGCACCGCCGCCCAGCCCGCCTGCCCATAAAGCGCCTGCACCGCCTGGGCGGCCTGCTGCAGATCGGCCAGATTGCGTGCGCCGGTGTAGGGTGCCAGCGCAGCCTGCACCGCTTGCGCGTCGAGCAGGGTGTTGCCCTGCACCTGGAAGCTGCGCACCTGCACCTGCTCGGCGGCGGCCTGGGCAGACGCAGCCTGGGCAGACCCAGCCGGGGTGGCTGATGCCTGGGCAAGTGCGGCCTGGCTGATGACCAGCAGGGGCAGGCCCAGGGCGGCTGTCAGGGCCAGGGCACGCCCGCGTCGCGGACCTGCCGCGCGATAGGTCAACTTCATGGATCCTCCTCGTTCTGACGACAGGGCCCGGGGCATGCCTCGGCCGCACTCCCGACGATGCCATGTTGCCTGCCGGCTGCCCAGCCACCCATTCCGATGTCCACCGAATTGGAGAGATGCGGCGCGGGCGCGACAATCCGACTCGATCCAGCCCGATCCAGCCCGACGCCGAGCCAGACCACCACGCCATGCTGCAGCGCCTGATCCCCACCGTCCTGCCGGCTGTCACCGTCGGCGGCCTGCCCGCGCGCGCGCAGGCTCTGATCGGCCGGACTGCCGACCAGACTGCCGGACACACCGGCACCGTGGCCGCCACGGTGAAGGAGGCCACCGCCGGCGCCAGGCCGCTGTTCGACGCACTGAATATCGGTGGCGTCATCGGCGGGCAAAAGCTGGGACTGGTGGTGCTGCACGACACCTGCGACCGCCCCCGGCCCCAGTTCGACGCCATCGCCCGGCGCCTTGTGTCAGCCGGCGCCCGGGCGGTGCTGTTCCTCGGCCCGGGCACCGAAGTGGTCGAGTGCATCCAGGTGCTGCGCGCGGCCGGCTTCGTCAAGGCAGTCCGCGAGCAGGTCCGCCGGGCGGGGCTGGATGACGCCGACCTGTCGATCATCGGCGCGGACCGGCGCTTCCGGCGGTGAACCAGCCACCCGACACTGCGGCGCTGCAGGTGCAGGGCCTGCGCTACCGCTGGCCCGGCGCGCCGGCCGACACCATCGCCATCGACGACTTCAGCCTGGCGGCGGGTGACAGCGTGTTCCTGCGCGGGCCCAGCGGCTGCGGCAAGAGCACGCTGCTGAGCCTGTGCGCCGGCGTGCTGCTGCCGCAGGCCGGTACGGTGCAGTTGCTGGGCCGCGCCTGGCAGAGCCTGGGCGCCAGCGCGCGCGACCGCCACCGCGCCGACCACCTGGGCTACATCTTCCAGCAGTTCAACCTGCTGCCCTACCTCAGCGTGCTGGACAACGTGCGCCTGCCGCTGCGCTTCTCGGCGCGGCGGGCGCAGCGTGCCGGGCCCCAAGCCGCCGAGCACCTGCTGGCGCGCACCGGGCTGCCACGCGCGCTGTGGACCGAGGCCGCCGGCCGCCTCTCGGTGGGCCAGCAGCAGCGGGTGGCGGCGGCGCGGGCGCTGATCGGCGCGCCGGCGGTGGTGATCGCCGACGAGCCCACGTCGGCGCTGGACGAGGTTCTGCGCGAGGCCTTCATGGCCCTGCTGCTCGACAGCTGCGCCGAGGCCGGCAGCGCGCTGCTGTTCGTCAGCCACGACACCCGCCTGGCCGGCCGCTTCGCCCGGGTGGTCGACCTGCCGGCGATCAACCAGGCCGGGCAGGGGCTGGCATGAAGGCGCTGTTCACCCTGGCCGCGCGCAGCGCCTGGAACCGCCGCTTCGTGCTGGTGCTGGTGGTGTTGTCGATCGCGTTGAGCACGCTGCTGCTGCTGGGCATCGAGCGCATCCGGCAAGACCTGCGCGCCAACTTCTCGCAGGCGGTGTCGGGCACCGACCTGATCGTCGGCGCGCGCACCGGGCCGGTGCAGCTGCTGCTGTATGCGGTGTTCCGCCTCGGCAACGCCACCAACAACATCCGCTACAGCAGCGCCGAGGCCATCGCCCAGCACCGCGGCGTGGCCTGGATGGTGCCGCTGAGCCTGGGCGACAGCCACCGCGGCTTTGCGGTGCTGGGCACCACCGGCGCCTACTTCGATCACTTCCGCCATGGCCAGAAGCAGGCGCTGCAGCTGGCCCAGGGCCAGCGCTTCGACGCGCTGTACGACACGGTGCTGGGCGCCGAGGTGGCGCGCCGGCTGGGCTACCGGCTGGGCCAGCGCATCGTGCTCAGCCATGGCGACGGCGCGATGCAGGCCAACGACCATGCCGACAAGCCCTTCACCATCGTCGGCATCCTGGCGCCCACCGGCACGCCGGTGGACCGCACGGTGCACATCAGCCTGCAGGCGATGGAGGCGATCCACCTCGACTGGCAGGCCGGCGTGCCGCTGCCGGGGCAGTCGATCAGCGCCGAGCAGGCCGCCCTGCAAGACCTGACCCCGCGCAACATCACCGCCGCGCTGATCGGCCTGAAGAGCCGGGCTGCGGTGTTCGCGGTGCAGCGCGACGTGGGCGCCTTCCGGGGCGAGCCGTTGCTGGCGATCCTGCCCGGCGTGGCGCTGGACGAGCTGTGGGATGTCGTCGGCCTGGGCGAGCGTGGCCTGCAGGCGATGAGCGCGCTGGTGGCAGCCGTCAGCCTGGCGGGGCTGGTGGCGGTGATCCTGGCCGGGTTGAACGAGCGCCGCCGCGAGCTGGCCATCCTGCGGGCGGTGGGCGCCGGCCCGCGCCAGATGCTGGCCCTGCTGGCAGCCGAAGGCCTGATCGTCACCGCCAGCGGCGTGGCCCTGGGCGCGCTGGCCTGCTGGGGCGCGGTGGCCGGGCTGGGCGGCTGGGTGCAGCGCCAGTTCGGCATCACCCTGCAACTGCTGCCACCGGGCATTGCAGAATGGCAGCTGATGGCCGCCGTGCTGGCCGGCGGCCTGCTGGCCAGCCTGGTGCCTGGCTGGCGCGCTTACCGCCTGTCTCTGGCCGACGGCCTGTCTCCCAGGATCTGACCCATGCCCAACTTCCACCCGCCACGCCGCCGCTGGCTGCTGTCGTCTGCAGCCCTGCTGGCCGCCACGGCCCTGCCACTGGCCGCACAACCGCTGCCCCGGCCCAGTGCCAAGAGCGCCGGCTACACCGAGATCCGCTGGGACGACCTGGTGCCCAAGGGCTGGGACCCGACCAAGTTGCTGAAGGACAAGGGCTTCGACAACCTGGCGGCGCTCAACGACGGCGACCCCAGGGCCGCCGCGCTGATGGCGCTGATGCGCGAAGCCTGGGACAACGCGCCGACCGAGCCCGAGCTCGACGGCACCCGCATCAAGCTGCCAGGCTACCTGGTGCCGCTGGAGGAAGTGGCTGCCGGCCACACTGAATTTTTGCTGGTGCCCTACTTCGGCGCCTGCATCCACACCCCGCCGCCGCCGGCCAACCAGATCGTGCTGGTGGTGCCCGCCAAGCCGGCGGCGGGCTTTCGCAGCATGGACACGGTCTGGGTCAGCGGCACGCTGAAGACCACCCGCAGCAACTCGCCGATGGGCGCCAGCGGCTACCGCCTGGAGTCGGCCCTGGTGGAGCGCTACAAGGCCCCGCCCCGGTGAACGGCGGCGGGCTGCCGGGCGGCACCGCCTGGTGGTGGATCCAGGTCACCCGGCTGGGTGAGGCGCAGATCCTGCTGCCTGCCATGGCGCTGGCCCTGGTGTGGCTGCTGCGCCAGCCCGGCGGGCGGCCGCTGGCCGGGGTGTGGCTGCTGGCCACCGGCGTGGCGGTGGGCATCACCACGGTCAGCAAGGTGCTGTTCCTGGGTTTTGCCATCGGTCACGCGCCGCTGGACTTCACCGGCTTCTCCGGCCACGCGATGTTCGCCGCCGCGCTGATGCCGGTGCTGCTGCGGCTGGCCCTGGGGCCGCGCAGCGCCGACGGCCGGCGCCGGGTGCTGATCCTGGGCTACCTGCTGGCACTGGCGGTGGCGGTGTCGCGGGTGAAGGTGGGGGCCCATTCGGTCAGCGAGGTGGTCACCGGCTTCAGCCTGGGCGCAGCGGCCAGTGCGGCCGCCCTGCGCGCCGGGCGCTGGCCGGCGCTGGGGCTGGCGCGCTGGATGCCGGTGGTGCTGCTGGCCTGGGCGCTGGTGGCGGTGACCGGTGCGCCGGCCTCGCGCACCCACGATGCCGTCACCCAACTGGCGCTGGCGCTGTCGGGCCGGCCCCAGGCCTACCAGCGCTGGGAGATGCACCGCGACCACCAGCGGCAGCAGTCGCCACCGGCGCTGTCACTGCCAGCGCTGTCACTGCCAGCGCTGTCAACACCGGCGCTGTCACTGCCGACAGGCTGAGCCGGCCGCCGCCGGCGTGGCCAGCGCCGCGAACCACAGCGCGGCCAGGGTGCCGTCGGCATCGGGCAGTTCGCTCGGCCCCAGCTCCTGCACCGCCAGGCCCTG
>Ga0136636_10002358_pt1 | contig 11230 bp, 11 predicted proteins | sample AntDrymUQ8522106_2_FD_104653 | JGI IMG/M metagenome (GOLD analysis project Ga0136636, IMG submission 104653) | Polar desert sand microbial communities from Dry Valleys, Antarctica - metaG UQ852 (21.06) | ecosystem: Environmental > Terrestrial > Soil > Desert | place: Antarctica: Dry Valley... | reverse complement strand
CTCGCCGCCGACAGGGGCGTTGAGGTCCGAGCTGGCCTTCACCGACTCGATCACGCCGAAGCGCTGGCCGGGCGTCAGGCTGGCGCCGAGCTGGGGCAGCTCAAGGTAGACAATGTCGCCGAGCGCGTCCTGGGCGTAGTCGGTGATCCCGATCACCAGCTCGTCGCCCTCGCTGCGCACCCACTCGTCGGACTTACTGTACTGAAGCTCTGGCGGGATGTTTGTGCTCACGGATCACTCCTGGGCGATACGAGGGCAGCCACGCGGGCTGCCCCTACTTCTTATACCTGGGCTTGTAGAAAGGCATCTTCACGACGCGGGCGCGCACGGGCCGCTCGCGGACGATCACATCAAGCTCGCCGCCCTCGGCGCTCAGGGCCGTGGCCACCAGGCCGATCGCGAGCGGCCTGCCAAGTGTAGGCGAGGGCATGCCGGTGGTCACATAGCCAGCTGGCTCGCCATCTAGAGCGTGGATCGGGTAGTCGCCGCGGGCGATGCCCTTGCCGATCAGCTCCAGGCCGATGAGGCGGCGCGCGGGGCCTTGGGCCTTGATTGTGGCGAGGGCGGCGCTGCCCATGAACTCGCCCTTGTCGAGCTTCACAACCCAGCCGAGGCGCGCCTCGTACGGGTTGATCGTGGCGCTGATCTCGTGGCCGTACAGCGCCAGGCACGGCTCGAAGCGCAGGCTGTCGCGGGCGCCAAGGCCACAGGGCTTCACGCCGCCAGGGGCGCCGAGGGCGAGCGTGCGCTCCCAGATCAGGGCGGCGTGGCGGGTATCAAAGAACAGCTCGAAGCCATCCTCGCCGCAGTAGCCGGTGCGCGCGATCAGCACATTCACGCCAAATAGGCTGGTGAGCGCCACGCCGTGGAAGGGTAAATAGCCAAGATCACCGGCGGCCGACTCCTCGGCCTGCACGAGCAGCGTCTCGGCGGCGGGGCCCTGGAGGGCGAGCATCGACCAGCGCTCCGAGCGATCCTCTAGCTCCACGTCGAAGCCGGCGGCGTGCTGCTGAAGCCATGCCCAGTCTTTGTCGCGGTTAGAGGCGTTCACCACCACGAGGAACTCGTCGGGGATGTGGTAGAGAAAGACATCATCCACGATCCCGCCGTCCTCGGCGCAGAGCAGGCCATAGTTCGACTGGCCGAGGTCGATGGCGGACACATCGCAGCTAACGACGTGCTGAAGGAAGGCCTCGGCCTGGGGGCCGCGCACCATAAAGCGGCCCATGTGGCTGATGTCGAACAGGCCCGCGTTATGGCGCACCGCGTTGTGCTCGTCGACGATCCCGCTATATTGCACGGGCATTTCCCAGCCGCCAAACTCCACCATGCGCGCGCCTGCGGCAAGATGGGCAGCATAGAGCGGGGTACGTTTCAGCATCTAGTCCTCCAGCTCCTCGCGGACGCGGCGCAGCATCTCGCGGCACTCCACAGCGTAGCGGGCCAGATCCTCGTCGCCATTGGCGCGGGCCTCGGCCGCAAACTGCCAGAGCGCCTGGCCCACAACCTCCTCCAGCAGCACCGGGTAGCGGTCGATCACCTCGGCCATAGCATCTTCGCCCTCGGCGATCAGCAGCGCCTCGATGGCCTCATCGATGGTGGGCGCATCGGCTGAAGGGGCCTGGGCGAGCGTGGTGCGCAGCTGCGCCAGCACCTCGCGGCGCTCCTCCAGCGCCTGGGCCAGCCGCTCGTTGCCATCGTCCAGAGCCTGGTTCACGCGCTCGGCCAGCAGCACGTCGGCCTCGGGGCGCAGCAGCAGCGGGTGGATCTCCGCCACGGCGGCCAGCTCCGCGCCGCTTTGGGCCTGGAGCAGCGCCTGGAGGGCAGGCTCGGGCAGCGTGGTGACGGCCAGCGCGGGCGCGAGCGCACGGGCAGTCGGCTCGGCGGCCACGGCGGCGCCCGTGTGGGCAAGCAGCTCGCGGGCGCGGCCCAGGCTCTCGGCCACCTCGAAGGCGCGCTGCTCCACGGCCACCTCAGCCAGCTGGGCGAGCGTCGCGTCGGTGGAAACGTCGAGCAACATAGGAAATTCCACCAGCGCCCGGTCGAGCTCCTCAGGCGTGTTCGCAGCGAGCATCGCCTCGACAGCCACGAGGAGCGGCGGGGCTTGCTCGCTGCGCTCGCTCGCAGACAAGGAGACCGCGCTCGCTTCGCTTGCGCTGGAGACAGGGAGACCAGGAGCGGCTACCTTTGGAGCTGGAGTATCCCCTGTCTCCCTGTCTCCCTGTCTCCCTGTCTCCCTGTCTCCCTGTCTCCCCTGGCGGCGCTCAAGCTTGCGCAGGCGATGGGCGATCCCAGCCAGATCCTGGGTGATGTCCACATCAGCGAGGTAGGGGCGGCGCTGCTCCTCGGGGATGGAGCCCACAAGCACGGCGTGGAGCTCGCGGGCCTGCTCGCGCCACTCGTGCTCGGCGCTGCCGGGGGCAGGTGCAAAGAGCACGAGGCGGGCGAGACCATCGTGGTAGAGCAGCGGGGCGCCGGCGGGGCCGCTGTTGCCGCAGTGAGGGCAGACCACCATGTTCAGCTTATCGCTGCGCAGCGCTGCGACGGCTTCTGGCTGCTCCTGCGCATCGAGAATCAGCCAGATCGACGCCGCAAAGTCGGCGCCGCAGGCGGGGCATATCAGCTGGGTCTGCTCCTGGTAGGCGATCAGCATAGGGCCAGTTCTGCTCCGCTCCGCTTCCTCAGAACACCTACTCTATTGTACCATCACTTCTCAGGCGCACCTGCCGCGCGCACTTCCAAGGCCCCCAGATAGGCCGCGAGCAGGCTGTGAGTCTCGGCCAGCAGCGCCTCGCTATGGGCCGGCCCAAGGGCTTTCTCCGCTGTTATCAGGCCGAGCAGCGCCATCACCGCCGTGAGCGCCACGCGGGCGGCGCGCTGCGGCTGGTCGGGTGGCAACTGGGGCAGCCGGATGGCGAGCAAGGCTGCAAGGTGGTCGGTGGCCCACGGCGTGCGCAAGGTGGTGTACGCCAGCTGCTCGGGTGTCCTCGGCGCCCGCAGCGATGGCGCCCCAGCCGACGAGACCACCCCGCCCGACACGCTGGTCTACAGCAATCTATACTTTCGCAGCAAGCTCCTGGCCGAGCAGGCGGTCGCAGGCTTCTTGCGCACCAGCCCGCTCTCCGTGACGCTGATCCTGCCGGGCTGGATGTTTGGGCCTGGCGACTGGGCGCCCACCAGCAGCGGCCAGATCGTGCTGAGCTTTCTGAATCGCCAGCTGCCTGTCGGTATCTCTGGCGCCGGCGCACCCACGGATGCACGCGACGTGGCCGACGCCATGCTTGTGGCCGCCGAGCGGGGCCGCAGCGGCGAGCGCTACATCGTGGGCGGCGACGAGGCCGTGAGCCTCCGCACGCTCTTTGGGCTGCTGGAGGAGCTAAGCGGCATAACGGGGCCGCAGCTCTACCCGCCATACCCAATGGCGCTCGCGTACGGCTTTGGCTCCGAGCTGTTCGGTCGCCTTACCGGCAAGCCGGTGCTAGCCACACTAGAAGGTGTCCGCACTCTGCGCAAGGCGCGGCGAACCTCGTCGGCGAAGGCCGTGCACGAGCTTGGCGCCACCTTCCGCTCCCTGCGCGACACGCTGCGCGACGAGATCGCGTGGTTCCGCCAGGCGCGCCCAGGTGACAAGGTGACAAGGTGACACCGAACGGGGCAGTTGGGCGGCTCAAGTTAGGATACCCGCGTTCCAGATCGTCCTGATGGGCTGTTACATCTGCGCGGATCTCGTCGCGCTTGGCCGCGACCGCCGCTTCGTTCTTTTGGGATCCCGCGCCAGGATCTGTTTGTGGCTCAACCCCGCTGCTTTCAGCAGTACATAGACGGGTGCTCTTCACAAATCGGATAAGATTTGTATAACTTCAGTACTCCGCAAGTCTCAGGACCATGGGGCTATTGTTGGAGATCAGACGGAAGATTATACTGCTGTTCGTAGGGTAACTCCTACAAACAACATCAAACAAGGAAGGGAGGTGAAACACATGCTTCGTAGCTTCTTTGCTAAGGAAGAGGGCCAGGGCCTCGTCGAGTACGCGCTCATTCTGGTGCTGATCGCCATCGTGGTTATCGGTATCCTGACACTGCTCGGTAACCGCGTATCGCAGGTCTTCTCGACCATCAACAGCGGTCTGAACTAGTCCTCCTCGCAGGGGATGCCTTCAGCCACATGCTCACAGCGTTCTAACCAGCAATCTATCCATTTTAGGAGATAACCGATGCTTCGCAGTTTCTTCGCTAAGGAAGAGGGCCAGGGCCTCGTCGAGTACGCGCTCATCCTGGTGCTCATCGCTATTGTTGTTATCGGCATCCTGACGCTGCTCGGCAACCGCGTGTCGCAGGTCTTCTCGACCATCAACAGCGGCCTGAACTAGTCTTCTTCCATCGGTTACGTTCACCGCGCGCCCCCCAATAGTTGGGGGGCGCGCGGTTTTATTGTGTCCAGCGGACGAGTGCTACAATGCGGCGCGGAACCTCGTAGCGGCAAGGAGCACTCGTGACCGATCAAGCGCGCAAGTGGTGGGCTCTGGCGGCGGTGGGCAGCGGCGTGCTGCTCTCCACCATCGACGGCTCCATTGTAAATATCTCGCTCGGGACATTCGTCACGTCGTTTGATATAGCAATCCTACCAGGGTTGTGAAGCCGTATGACCGACTGCTGCTTCCTGATGCGGCACCGATAGAGCTTGGCGCAAAGGACTTCACGAACAGCGTAAGCTCGCTCTAGCAACCTGAATGTAGTGGAGTGGGTGGTGCTGGCCTATCTGCTCACGCTCACATGTCTGCTGCTGCTGATGGGTCGGCTGGGCGATATGTTCGGCAAGCGCCGGGTGTACGCGGCCGGCTTTGTAGTCTTCACCGTGGCCTCGGTCCTGTGCGGGCTGGCGCCTACCGTCGGCGCGCTGATTAGCTTCCGGGTGCTACAGGCCGTGGGCGCGGCGATGATCCAGTCGGTTGGCCCGGCCCTGCTCGTTACGGCATTCCCGCCGCAGGAACGCGGCACGGCTCTGGGTGCTATCGGCTCGTTTGTGGCTCTGGGCATCCTGATCGGCCCGGCGCTTGGGGGCATCCTGCTGCGCTACGTGGGCTGGCAGGCGATCTTTTTTGTAAACATCCCGGTGGGCATCGCTGGCACCTGGCTCACGCTGCGCAGCCTGGCGCCGGACTCTCCGGCGGCGCGAGGGCAGACGTTCGACGTGGTAGGCGCTCTGCTGCTGCTCGCCTCGCTGCTGGGCCTGCTGCTGGCACTCACCGAGGGGCCACTCTGGGGCTGGGGCGACGCGCGAGTCTACGGCCTGCTAGGGCTGTTTGTGGTGGCGGCGGCGGGCTTTGTGGCCTGGGAGCTGCGCGCGCCGCAGCCGATGATCGACCTGCGCATGTTCCGTAGCCCGGTCTTCTCGCTCAGCCTGCTCGCAGGCTTCATCCTGTTTCTGGGGCTGGCCTTCAACCTGCTGCTTATCCCGCTGTTCCTCCAGTTTGTGTTCAAGTTCGACCTACAGACCACGGGTCTGACGCTGATGGCGCTGCCGCTAACGCTGTCGCTCACCTCGCCGATCAGCGGGCGGCTCTCGGATCGCTTTGGGCCGCGCGCCCTGACGATCACTGGCCTGGTGCTCTCGGCAGTGGCTCTGGCGGGAAACAGCTTCACCACGCCCACCACGCCCCTGTGGCAACTGGTGGGCTTTCTGATGCTGCTGGGCGCGGGGATCGGGCTGTTCCAGAGCCCGAACAACAGCACAGTGCTGGGGAACGCACCGCCGGAGGCGCTGGGCGTGGCGAGCGGCCTGCTGGCCGTGATGCGAACCCTGGGGCAGACGGCGGGCATCGCGGTGGCGGGGGCGATCTGGAGCTCGCGGGTGTTCGCCCTGAACGGTGGCCCGGTGAGCCCGATTACGGCAGCGTCGCCTGAGGCACTGGCTGGGGGCTTCGACGTGGCGATGCGGGTGGCGGCATGCCTGGCGCTGCTGGCGATCCTGCCCTCGCTGGCGGGCGGCAGGGCGCTGGCGAGTCGCGTGGCGGTGGCCGATAGCCGATAGCCGGCACCGTCCACCGTCCACCGTCCACCGTCTAGCTGGCGCCGCGGCGCATGGCGAGGGCGGCCTGCCAGGCGGGGATGGGCTCGCCGTCGCGGAGGTGGCTGGCGACGATGGCGGCGGCGCGCTCGGGGGTGACGCCGACGTAGCGGCAGGCGCCGGGGTGGATCAGCAGGTTGGGGCCGTGGTCGCAGTGATCCTGGCAGCCGCTCGCCTGGAGCTCAACGGTGTCGAGCAGGCCAGCCTCCCAGAGCGCCGTGTCGAGGGCCTGACGGGCGCGGGCGGTGCCACGCGCGGTGCAGTGTGGGCCATGACAAAGGTAGATGCGGTAGGTCATAGCCAAAGGGTAGCCGGGTTGGGCGCGGGTGTCAACAGCGCTTTTGCGGCCGTGCTATACTGCGTGGCGCCGCGTAGCCCAGAGAGAAGCTGAGAGCGATGTTTACCGCAGCAAGTCTGATCCGCCCCGAGATCGCCGAGCTCGAGCCCTACACCCCGATCCTGCCGCTAGACGTGCTGGCCGCCCGTCTGGGCCTGCCGGCGGAGCGGCTGGTGAAGCTCGACGCCAACGAGAACCCCTACGGTCCCTCGCCAAAGGCGCTGGACGCCCTGGCCCACGAGCCGTTCTATCACATCTACCCCGACCCCGCCCACACGCGGCTGCGGGCCGCCCTCAGCGACTACAGCGGCCAGCCTGTTGAGCGCATCCTCTGCGGGGCCGGCGCCGACGAGCTGATCGATCTGACCCTGCGGCTCTGCATTGCCCCCGGCGACGCCGTGATCGACTGCCCGCCCACCTTCGGCATGTACAGCTTCGACGCGGGCGTCTGCGGCGGCCGTGTGCTTACCGTGCCCCGCCGCGCCGACTTCAGCCTGGATCTGGAGGGCATCGAGCGGGCCGCCACGGACGGCGCAAAGATCCTCTTTCTCACCTCGCCCAACAATCCCACCGGCAACCTCACGCCGCCGGAGCAGATCGCGCGCCTGCTGCGCCTGCCGCTGCTCGTGGTGGTGGATGAGGCCTACCTGGAGTTTGCGGGCGGGCAAGGCGTTGGCCCCTGGGTGGGGCGCCACGACAACCTGGCGGTGCTGCGCACCTTCAGCAAATGGGCCGGGCTGGCCGGGCTGCGGGTGGGCTACGGCCTGCTGCCGGATTGGCTGGCCGAGCAGCTGTGGAAGATCAAGCAGCCCTACAACGTGAGCGTGGCTGGCCAGGAGGCCGCAATCGCATCGCTCGCCGACCGTGAGACGCTGCTGGCGAACGTGGCGCGAATTGTGTCCGAGCGCGAGCGCCTGCTGCCGCTGCTGGCGGAGCTGCCATTTCTGCGACCCATTCCTAGCGCGGCCAACTTCATCCTCTGTCGGGTGGAGGGCCGCAGCGCTCGCGAGCTCAAGCTCGCCCTGGAGCGCCAGGGCATTCTCGTGCGCTACTACAGCACGCCCCTGCTGCGCGACTACATCCGCATCAGCGTGGGCACCCCCGAGCAGAGCGCGGTGCTGCTGGCGGCGCTTGCGTAAGCTTCCCGGAAGCGAATGGGGGCTTCGTTTGGGCGAGCCGAGCAGCCGTGTCACCCTGCGCCCGCCCAGCGCCGCCGACGAGGTCGCGCTGCTCGCTGTGAACCAGGCCAGCCGCGCCCTGCATCACCCCTGGGTGGCGCCGCCGCTCACGCCCGAGGCCTTCGCCGCCTACCTGGAGCGCTGCGCCGCCCCCGAGGTGGCGAGCCTGCTTGTGTGCCGCGCAGCCGACGGCGCGGTGATGGGCGTCGTCACCCTGAGCCAGATCCTTTATGGCGCTTTGCAGAGCGCCTACATGGGCTACTACATCGGCGCGCCCTACGTCGGGCAGGGCCACATGGCTGCCGCCCTAGCTCTCGCGCTCGATCACGCCTTTGGCCCGCTGCGGCTGCACCGGGTAGAAGCTAACATTCAGCCCGGCAACCAGGCCTCACTCGCCCTCGTCCGCCGCCTCGGCTTCACACATGAGGGCTTCTCGCGGCGCTACCTCTTCATCGACGGTGCATGGCGCGATCACGAGCGCTTCGCGATGCTGGCCGAGGATTGGGCGGAGCGCGGCTCACGGTGAAGACTATGCTCGAGCTGTCCGGCTGCCCTGCCCCCTGTACCCTGTACCCTGTGCCCTGTGCCCTGTGCCCTTACTCTACCCCCAGCTCTTTACATTGGCCTGTGCGTAGCCGGGGGCCACGGCCATGCCCCGCGCGCCAAGCCCTGTAATGAGCTGGATACGATTGTCGATCATCGCGCTCACGATGGACAGCTCGGGGTGCGCGAGGTAGTAGCCGTTCCAGTGCTCGGCGAGCTCCCAGCTGTGCAGGCGCACCACGCGCCGCGCCTGCGCAAGCATAGCCGCGTTGAGCGCGGGCTGCGTACGCTCAGCCTGGGCGCCCGCGTCGTCGAGGCTGAACTGCTCGCGTGACGCGCCGATCAGCACGCTGCCGTCGTCGCCCTGGCGCACGAGCAGCTGCATGTCACAGCCCAGAGGCTGCCTGACCTCACGCTCCCGCAGCAGCAGGGGGTAGGATGCGCAGTCGCGGAAGGCGGGGGCGCAGCCGATGGCGCCGCCCGCGAGCACCGCGTGAGGTAGCAGGCGCTGCGGCTGAGGCGTCGTGCGCAGCATCTGGAGCTTGCAGAGCCGCACGCCGCTTGCGCGCAGCCGGCTCGGGAAGAGCGTGCTGTAGTCGGCCCCGCTACAGATCAGCACGCGATCGGCTTGAAACACAGCACCATCGGCGCTGTGGACGGTGGCGCGCAGGCCGCCCGCCGTCACGCCCACCACGTTGGTGCAAGGGCGATAGCGCAGCAGCCCGCCCACGATCCAGCGCTCTAGCAGCCGTGGCAGGAGCGTCTGCGGGTCGAAGCTCAGATCGTGAGGGAAGCGCAGCGCGCCCACACAGCCATCCCGGCGCAGCCAGGGGTGGCGCGCCTGGGCCTCGGCGGCGCTGAGGAAGTCGCAGTGCTCGCCCCAAGCGGGCGAGGCGGCCAGCTCGGCGAGCACCGCCGCTTCAAGCTCGCTCTGCGCCAGGAAGAGGCTGCCGCTGGCCCGCAGCGAGAGCTCGCCCTCGGCCTGGAGCGCCTGGTAGATGGCGCGCGTCGCTGCGGCGTGCGCGGCCCACTCGCCCTCTGGCTCGATGCTTACGCGCGCCAGTAGGCCCCCGTTGCGCGTGGAGGCACCGATTGGGCGGCTGTCGCGGTCGAGCAGCAACACGCTCCAGCCGCGCACCGCCGCAAAGTAAGCGTGAAACGCGCCGAGCACGCCCGCGCCCACCACGATCAGGTCTGGGTAGCCGTTGCGCATAGCCTCCACGAGCAAGGGCACAGGGCACAGGGAAAGCAGGGCGCTTGCTATGCTCGCGCGAGCGCAGCTGGTCGGCTCTGCCCCATGTAACCTTAGCAAGCGCAGATTAAGCGGAGGTTAAATAAATGTTAGGGCTTCGCGGAATCTGTTGGTGCGTGCTGTGGGGTGCAGCGGCCCTCCGCCGGTGCGAAACCGCCGGGGCGGTGCGCCGGGCGCCCACCTACGCGGGCGGGTCCGCACGCGTCGGCCTGCGCCGACGCGCGACCGCAGGCCCCTAGCCGCGGCTTCAGCCGCCAGGCACCGGGAACGCCCGAAACCATCCGCCGCAGCCAATTCTCAGCTTCCTGTCAGATCATGTTAAATTTGTGATATACTCCTCCCCGGCCACCACGGCGTGGCCCCTACCACGAACGTAGAAATCGGAGGACTATTGAGGTTCAAGCGCACCCCCACGCTGCGGTCGCGACCTACCTGGGCCCTGCTCATCCTTTTCGCCGCCCTCGTCCCCTCTAGCCTCGCCCTCGCAGGCAGCCCTGATCGTGCCGACGCCCAGGCGCCCATCGCGCTGCTCGACGGCGCCACCAGCGGCCCTGGCGGCCTTGCGCTCGCCGCAGACGCCGGCCCAGCCCCAGCAATCTTCCTCTCCCAAAGCGCCAGCGCCGCGCATCGCTACGGCACCATCCTGTTTGAGCCCGTAGCGCTCGCCGCCCCCAGTGCCCGCCTGCGGATCAGCTACAGCGCCCTTGTCCCCCCCGGTGCCGTCGCCAAAGTTGATCTGCGCGGCAGCCTCGACGGGCGCACCTGGCTCCCCTGGGTTGTGGGCCTGACCAACGGCGCCGTGGTCGCTTTTCAGCGCCCTGTGATCCATGCGCAGTATCGGGTGACGCTGCTCGGCAGCCCTGGCGAGAGCCCGATTGTGCGCGATCTGCGCCTCGCCACCACCAATCAGGCGCCCACGGCAAGCGCCGCCGCCCCCTCGCCCTACGCCGTGGCGCCTACGTTTCGGGTGCGCGCCACCCGCCAGGGCATGATCGGCGGGCGCACCGCCAACGGCTACATCATCCCGCCGCGCGCCCACTTCGTCTCGCTGCCCTCGTGGAGCGTGCTCTCCACACGCGGCCGCGACGAGTACCGCGTCCGCATCAGCTACAACGGCCGCAGCAGCGTGGTGCCCGTGTACGACGTTGGCCCCTACAGCGAGCGCGACGACTACTGGGACCAGCAGCGCGACGGCTTCCCCCAGCTTGATCGCGGCTGGCCGATGGACCACGCCGCCTACTACGAGGGCTTCAACGGCGGTAAGGCCGACAAAGGCTTTGTGCGCTTCCCCACCGCCATGGATGTCGGCGACGGCGTCTGGTGGGACGATCTAGGCATCAATGGCGACCAGGCCGAGGTCGAGGTGACCTTCCTCTGGATGGGCCAGGACCCGCTGGCCGGCCGACCTGCCCGCGACCCCGCCGCCGCCGAGCAGATCGTGGACGAGCTGGGCGGCGACTTCTGGCACAGCACGCCCACCCTGGCTTCAAGCGCTGTGGGCTGCGGCCTTGGCCGCCACGCCTACTGGGCGCCGAGCAGCCCCGATGCAGGCGCCGCCACTGTGGCCCGCTGGCAGCCTGGCCTGCCCGCCGAGGCGCTCTACGACGTGTTTGTGTACGTGCCCGTCTGCCCTGCCAAGCGTGCGCCCGTAGCCCAGGCGCGCTACGTGGTGCAGCACCGCGACGGCGCGGTGGAGCTCGCCGTGAACCAGGCTACCCAGACAGGCTGGGTGCTGCTTGGGCGCTTCCCGTTCCGCGCCGGGGCCGAAGGCTTCGTGCAGCTCGGCGCGCTCGCCGGCAACGCGGGCGGCACCGTCTGGTTCGACCAGGCCAAGTGGGTGCGCGTGCCGTAGG
>Ga0136636_10002357_pt1 | contig 11233 bp, 10 predicted proteins | sample AntDrymUQ8522106_2_FD_104653 | JGI IMG/M metagenome (GOLD analysis project Ga0136636, IMG submission 104653) | Polar desert sand microbial communities from Dry Valleys, Antarctica - metaG UQ852 (21.06) | ecosystem: Environmental > Terrestrial > Soil > Desert | place: Antarctica: Dry Valley... | reverse complement strand
TATATGCAAAGACCCACGCCTTGCTGGTGTGCAGCCGCAACGAGGCCATGGGGCGCGTTACCGTGGAAGCCATGGGCAGCGGAGCGCCGGTGATCGGTTACGCTGATGGGGGTACGGTGGAGCTGATACAGCACGAAGAGAATGGACTTCTCTATTCCGGTGGAGAAGCCGAGTTGGCACACGCCATGCTGCGCTTGGTGAATGACCCCGGGCTTGCGCGCGACTTGGGCGAGAAGGCGGCTGAACGCAGCCAGGAACGATTCGGTATCCAGCGCTGCGCCGGGCAGGTTGCCGCTGTATATCAGGCCGTGCTGGCAGCGCGGCACAGGAACACGTGATCCCCCCATCATTCCTTCAGAGGCACCATCGCTCTGCAAGTTGGATGGACGCAATTTCATAAGGCCATACCGGCGAGCACATATTTGGTCAATTTTGTCAGAACACAGACCATGCTGCCGCGTATTTCACTGATCACTCCGAGTTTCCAGCAGGCTGGTTACCTGGAAGAGTGCATGGCATCGGTACACCAGCAGGGCTACCTCTCGCTGGAGCACATCGTGGTGGATGGTGGCAGCTCGGATGGGTCCAAGGCCGTGATCGAACATTATGCGGAACGTCTGGCGTGGTGGTGTAGCGAAAAGGATCGTGGGCAAAGTCACGCCATCAATAAAGGCTTGGGACACGCAACGGGTTCGATCTTCGGCTGGTTGAATAGCGATGATCTGCTTTTGCCCGGTGCCTTGGAGCGAGTGGGCCAAGCCTTTGCAGCGGATCCCCAATTGCTGGTGCTGTGTGGCCGACGCATCATACGCGCAAGTGATGGTGGGCAAACCATAAGCCCGTTGAACGATGCAGCTACGCCTGTTGAATGGTTCACCGATCCCGTAGTGAACCAACAAGCCACCTTCTACCGCATGGATGTGGTTAAGGCCGCAGGTGGCGTTGACGAAGCGTTGCACTACGTTATGGACCTGGACCTGTGGTGGCGTATCCTATTCATGTTCGGTACAACCAGCGTGCGCTTCGTTCCAGCAGAACTTGCCGTGTTCCGTTACCACGCCGAAAGCAAGACCACGATGGACAGTTCTGCCTTCAGCAGGGAGACAGGTGCGGTGTTGCGCGGCCTGGTCGAAGGTTCGCAGCAGCAGGACCTTCTGGAGGTCTTGTCAGTTGCTTATCCGGCAATTCCTGGCTTGCGGCCCATGCCGATCACCGAGGAACATCGCTCCATCATTCGGCACATGGTCGTTTCCTTCGTGCTGAAATGGAACGCGACGATCCACACGCGGGAGGAGTTTGAAATGATGCGCATTTTTCGGCGAACCATCTCGCTGGAGGGTATGCTTTTGGATCAGGATCAACGCGCCCGCTTGTTGCGGTTGGATCTTCAATTGCGTGCTGCGAATTGGCTGATGTTCCGGATGCAACGCAAGATCGGATCTTTCAAGGCATGAAAGCCAGCGTTGTGATCCCCGTCTACAACAAGGCGCCTTTCTTGAAGGAATGTCTGGAAAGCGTGTTCGCACAGTCGTTCCAAGACCATGAGGTGATCGCCGTGGACGATGCCAGCACAGATGACAGCCTCGAATTGCTTCGTTCTGTGACCGACCCCAGACTTCGGATCATTACGTTGGAGCAGAACGTTGGTCCAGGCGGTGCTGCACAACGCGGCATGGATGCAGCCAAGGGTGAGTACATACTGCGGGTTGATGCGGATGATATCATGCTCCCTGGTCGGTTCCAAGGCCAAGTGGATCTTTTGGATAGGGAGCCTGCCATTGGAGCGTGCAGTGGGCACTTGCAGCTCATGTCCGACCCCAGCGTGCTCCATCGCGTGGAATTGGAAGATGCAGCCTGCAAAGCGCGCATGTTGTTCGGTGTTCCGTTGAATCAACCCGCAACGGCCTACCGTCGCCAAGTGCTCGTGGAGAACAACGTTCGTTTTCAGGATCACTGGCCGCGCTACGGCGAGGACTGGATGCACCAGGTTGAATTGGCGCGGTACACCCAGTTCAAGAATGTGGACGAACCCTTGATCCTCTATCGCACAGGAAAGAACAATATCGCCTTTGGCCGTGATCGGGCCCACGACCTTATGTTCCTTTATCGTTACGTATTTGATAAATTAGGAATGCCGGCGACAACGGAGGAACTTGTGCTTCAACTTTACACGGTGAAGTGCTTTCCACATGCTTTGCGTGCTACCGATGTTCTTCGGTTCCGGTCCTGGTTGGATGAATTGGCTGTGCGTGATCGTCAGCTTGGCTTGTTCGATGGGCCGGCATTGCGGATCCAACTGGATCGTTCGTGGGAAGAGTTGTTCTACTACCTTCCTGCATTCGGCTGGTCTCCGGTGTTGGCCTACGTTCGAGCGGGGGGCAATTGGTCCATGGCGAAAGTGTATTACCTACTGGCATCCTTGTTGAAAAGGGGATCACCGCCATCCAGCCTGCGGCCATGAAGGAATTGTGGCTGTTCACAACGCGCTACCCGTTCGGCCTGCGCGAGGCATTCTTGGAGAACGAGATCCCCATCCTTTGCCAACGGTTCGACCGGGTCGTGATCTTTCCCGAACACGCAGACGGGCCTCTGCGTGCGTTACCGAGCAATGCAGAGGTGCGCCTGCCAATTCCCGATCCGTTCGCTGTTCCTTCTGGTAGGGTGTTGCTGGCTTCTCTGCCGCTTTTATTGGAGCTTATGCGCTCGTTATGGGAGGATAAGCCATCGTTCAAGGCGTTACGCGCACAATGGCCATCCTTACGCAGTCGCATGGCGCAGTTCATTCATCGTGCTCACGTGTTCAGCGAGAAGGTGATGCCGCAGTATGATCCCGATCACGTGACCGTGTACTGCTATTGGACACATGATTGGACCACTGTTTTGGGTTTGGTGAAGAAGCGGGATCCGCGCTTGCGATTTTTCAGCCGCGCGCATGGCTTTGATGTGTACGAAGCACAGAACCAGGACCGATGGATCCCCTTCCGCGCCTTCCAGTTGCAGGCACTATCCACGATCTATTGCGCTTCGCGCAGCGCTCTGTCCCACTTGCAAGAGCGCCATCCGCAACGTCGGGAGCTTTTTGAATTGGCCCGGCTGGGCACGACCGATCACGGCTTAGGTCCATTCGATCCGGCAGGACCCTTGAAGGTGGTCAGCTGTTCGTTCTTGATCCCGCGAAAACGCGTTCTACGACTTATTGAAGCACTGGCCTTGGTAAACTGTCCGGTCCAATGGACCCACTTTGGCGGTGGTGATCAGGAGGAAGAGGTAGTGCGAGCGGCCAGGCGTTTGCCGCAACACATTCGTTACGAGCTGCGCGGTATGACGCTGAATGCCCGGATCATGCGCTGGTACTGTGAGAACCCGGTGGATGTTTTCGTACACCTGAGTGAGTTGGAAGGTGGTGTGGTGGTGGCCATTCAGGAAGCCACCAGCTTTGGCATACCGGTGATCGCTGCCGATTCAGGAGGTGTAAGGGATCTTGTGGATGCACGAACAGGGGTGCTATTGGGCCAGGATCCACACCCCCGGGAAGTGGCTGATCTACTCGATGGGTTCAACCATAGCCCTATGGCCAAGCAAGCATTCCGGGAAGGAGTGCATGCCGCGTGGGCCACGGATTTCGAGGCCAACGCGGTGTACAACCGGTTCGTTGACCGGGTGATCAGGCTGGACTGATCTGTGTATCACCACAGCGTAAAGGATGTGCGAACTTCTCCCGAACGCTTGATGTGAAGCCACGTAGGTGCGTACTTTGCTCAACAAGGGAGCCGCATTCTCGTGCCATGAAGATCGCCGTAGTCATACCGTGCTATAATGTGGAGCACTATATCGGCATTGCGGTCAAGTCCGTATTGGATCAGACGTATGAGGATCTTGACATGTACATCGTTGACGATGGCTCCACTGACGGTACACGCGATCGTATCGCCCAGTTGGATAGAGAGTATCCTGGACTTTTCCGTTGGGAAAGCGTGGCCCGAAGAGGCGCGTGCGCGTGCAGGAATATCGGGCTGGCAAAGACCTCCGGGGATTACGTGCAGTTCTTGGATGCCGATGACACCATCTTGACCGACAAGCTTCACCGGCAGATCGCTCTAGCCAAAGTGCAGGCATTTCCAGATCTCGTGGTAGGCGATTTTCGGAACGTGTTCGAAGATGGGCACGAAGACACCATTACGGGCTTGGGTGAGCGGCCTTGGATGGCCTTGATCCGTACCCAGCTTGGAACTACTAGCGCCAACTTGTTCAAGCGCAATGCCTTGGAACAAATGCACGGTTGGCGCGAAGATCAAGCCAGCAGTCAGGATTACGAGCTCATGTTCCGCATGTTGAAGAATGGCGCTTCCGTGGGCTGGGATCCGAACGTATCGAGCTTGGTACTCAAACGGTCCAAGGGTTCAATTAGTCGCACTGGTCAAAGTGGGAATTGGAAACGCTACGTAGCCTTGCGACGCGAGATCCGCGACCACCTGATCAACCTCGACAGTGGTCGGTTCTCTGAAGAGCTGAACACCGTTGATCAACATCTCTTCATGGCCATACGCGTGTTGTCGAAATTCGACGCAGCTGCCGCATTGGAAGAATACCGCGGTACTGTGGCACCAGGCTTCCGTCCAGATCGCACCTCAGCGACCACGGCGCTGTATGGCAACGTTTATCGCCTATTCGGCTTCCGAGCAGCTGAACGGTTGGCCAAAGTGATGGGCTGGTTCAAAGGACAACCCACTCCTAACTAAAGGAGGCTGCTTGCAGGTCGATAACGGCAGGATAGCGATCTTGCGGGGCGATCCACCTTGGGTCGCTGGATGATAACGACGGCCAGCGAATGAAGAAACTGATGGTGGTGGTGGGCACCAGGCCCAATTTCATCAAGGTCACGCAGATCAAGCGAGTTGCAGAACAACGGGGCAATTGGCACGTTCGGTTGGTGCATACCGGGCAACATTACGATGCCCGCATGAGCACCGTCTTTTTTGAGCAATTCGGATTGGTTCCAGACCATTGGCTGGATGTGCCGCCTGGATCGCCGAACAGCCAAATGGCCAACATCATGCTGGGGCTGGAAGCATTGGTCCATGCTGATAGGCCTGATCTCATGATGGTGGTGGGCGATGTCAATAGCACCTTGGCAGCGGCACTTACAGCGAACAAATGCGGAATACGCTTGGCGCATTTGGAAAGCGGATTGCGCAGTCGTGATAGGGGTATGCCCGAAGAGATCAACAGGATCCTAACGGATCGTATCACCGACGACTTTCTTGTTACCGAACCCAGTGGTACTGCGAACCTGCTGGCTGAAGGAGTGGCTCAAGCCAGCATCCACTTCACCGGGAATACCATGATCGATACGCTCGTGGCTTTCGAGGATCGCATACAAGCCTCCTCCGTGTTGGAGCAAATGGGTTTGGCAGGTGGTGCCCACGTGCTCATGACCATCCATCGGCCCGCCACGGTAGATGATCCGTTGCAGCTAGCCAACCTCGTTCGCCTCGTGGAAACCGTTTCTGTCGACCATCCTGTGGTCTTCCCCGTTCACCCACGGACCCTGGCGAATTTGAAACGATTTGGCTTGCATGATAGACTTCTCGCTATCAAGGGCCTGCAGCTGGGCGGACCCATGGACTATTTCGCCTTCCAGAAGCTCATTGCCACCTGCGCCTTTGTGATCACCGATAGCGGCGGCATCCAGGAAGAGACCACGTATCGGCGCATTCCGTGCCTTACCGTAAGGCCCAACACCGAGCGGCCCATCACCGTTACCGAAGGCACCAACGAATTGATCACCTTCGATCTGGACGCGCTGCGCGAAGCCATCGGAAGGATCCACACCGGCCAGTTCAAGAAAGGTCGTGTTCCGCACCTTTGGGACGGCCACGCCACGGAACGCGTTTTTGACGCCTTGGATCGCGCATTGTGATCATCTACCTCACCTACAACGATCAACCTTCTGGGGTCTACTGGAGCCAGGTGACCGATGTGGTAGCGCATTTGAATGGTCTTAACGGTCCAGCGGTTCGCTTGGTCGCCTTCGTGAGCCTGCGTGGTTTTTGGGCAACACGGTCTGCGATCAAGCAACGTTCTCCCTCGGCCTGGGTGGTGCCGATGGTGCCCCGGATGAAGCGTTGGAAATGGAATGCGTTCACGCTGGCGTTGCTCTGTATGCTCTTGCGCCCCACCGGTATTATTTCCCGGGGCGTGTTCGCCACCTGTATGGCCCTTCGGATGCGGACTACCGGTAGAACGAACGCGGTCTGTTTCGATGGCCGTGGTGCCTATGCTGCGGAGTGGGAGGAATACAGGTTGATCGATGATGATATGCTCATCGCTTCCATTAGGCCATTGGAGCAAGAGGCGGTTTCTCGATCGGATTTTCGGCTCGCAGTTACAGAGGCACTGGTCGTTCATTGGCGCGAACGCTACGGCTATGTGGGTGATCAGCACATCGTGGTGCCCTGCACGTTGGGGAAGGATCACGCGGTATGGGTGCAAGGTGGGGGGGCTCCCCAGCGAGCAGGGACACCCTATCTGGAAGATGATGTTGTGCTGGTGTACAGCGGTAGCACCGCAGGCTGGCAGTCTTTCGGTCTGTTGGAGAACCTCTTGCGCGATGTCCTCGAGCATCAACCCAAGGTCAAGGTGCTCTTTCTGGCGAAACCGGATCCGAACACCGCAACACTACAAGCCAGCTACCCGGATCGGGTTCGGGTGGAATGGATATCCCCGAAGGAAGTTGCTCGATGGTTGGCCATAGCCGATCACGGGATCATGGTGCGTGAGGATACGCTGACCAACCGCGTAGCATCGCCCACCAAGTTCGCCGAGTATTTGGCCGCAGGTGCAGCCGTGCTTGTATCGCAAGGTCTTGGCGACTTCAGTTCATTGGTGCAAAGGGACGCACTGGGTGCAGTGGTTCATCCAACACATCCGCTTCCGGTGTTCCTGCGAACAACTTCTACGGATCGTCAACGATTGGCCAAGTATGCCGAACGCCATTTCACCAAAGGAGCCTACTATCACCAGTACGGCCGTTTGTTGGCGGCGCTTTCAGGAGCCGCCCATTAAGTGGGAGCCCCGTACTTTCGCCATCGCTCATGGCAACAGGTTCACGCATCCTCATCACCGGTGGGGCAGGCTTCATCGGTTCTGCGCTTAGTAAACACTTGCAGGAAGAAGGTCACGAGGTACACGTGCTGGACGATCTTTCGTTCGGCAAACGGGCACTGGCCGGTGTGTCTGACGCTCGTTTCCACCTTGTGGATATTCGCGATCGCAGTGCGACACTATCCACCATAACCGGTATCGCCCCCGAGCGCGTGCTTCACCTCGCCGCCGTTCACTTCATTCCATACTGCAACCAGCACCCTGTAACCGCAGCAGAGATCAACATCACGGGCACCATCAACGTATTGGATGCCTGCGAACAAGCCGGATCGGTGCGGCAGGTCTTTGCGGCAAGTACGGCTGCGGTCTATCCCATTGCCAACGGTGCCATGGACGAAGCACATGCCACTGGCCCCATGGATATCTACGGGATCACCAAGCTGGCTACGGAAAAGCTCGTTAGCGAATTCCATCTGCGCACGGGTATTGCTACCATCGTTGGCCGTTTTTTCAATGCCTTTGGACCCAACGAGACCAACCCGCATTTGATCCCCGAGATACAACGGCAAGTGCTATCCGGCGCGCGAACATTGAAATTGGGTAACCTGGATCCCAAGCGCGATTTCATACACACCGAGGATATGAGCCGGGCCATGGCGGCATTGCTCGAAGTGCGTACCTCTGGACATGATACCTACAACATAGGCCGTGGGATCGAGTATAGCGTGCGCGAGATCGTAGAGGCTTTTGAACGGCAATTGGGCGAGAAGCTCACCATTGATGTTGATCCAGCGCGGGTGCGGAAAGTGGAGCGCATGCACCTGCTGGCGGATGTGGAAAAGTTGAAGCGCGATACAGGCTGGCAACCAAGGTGGGGCATTGACGAAGGCGTTGCCACGCTACTGAAGGAAACGGTGTCTTCTTGATCTTTTCTGCATGACCGGGTCCGACGCAGTGTCTGAAAGCAGCGCGATACGCGTGGTGATCTGTACCGACGGGGTTTTTCCTGATGCAATGGGCGGTATGCAGCGGCATTCTCGTTTATTAGCGCAGCATCTTGCAGAACATGACGATGTACATGTTACCGTGTTGCATCCGCACGGCAAGCAAGTCTTCGATGGCGCCTTGGGGATCGCTGAAGTGTTCATACGCCCCATCGATACCGGCAAGTTCTATCTGCGCGAACTCTGGCGTTACAGCGAACGCATTTCCAATGCGTTGGACCGAACACCGCATGATGTTGTTCTCTCGCAGGGGTTTTGTGTTTGGAAGAACATGCATCGATACCGGGATCAATTGATCCTGCATCCACATGGCCTGGAGATGTTCCAAGGGATCAGCCTGAGGGAGCGCGCCTTTGGCTGGCCCTTCCGCGCCGTGCTCCGCTACATGGCCCGGCGAAGTAGGTTCGTGATCTCGCTTGGCGGGCGGCTTACCCCCGTGCTCCAAGGGTTAACAGCCGGCTCATCCGCTTCCGTTGTGACCGTGCCGAATGCTGTGGAAATGCCAGCAGTGAAGGTTCCGTATGAGCCTGTGGGCAAACCTTTGCGCTTGTTGTTCGTGGGTCGCTTCGCTTTCAACAAAGGTCTCGATGTGCTCATGCGCGTGGCGAAACGATCGGAAGAGGAGGGCAGGGTGAATGATATCCGATTCGAATTGGCAGGCGACGGCCCTCTTTTAGCATCGTACCAGGCGATGGGGTTGCCGAAGAATGTTGCGTTGTTAGGCCGTGTTGATGACGATCGCCTCTTCCAACTCTACACCGAATGTGATGCGTTGGTGTTGCCGACCCGGTTCGAGGGTATGCCCACTGTGGTCCTGGAAGCCATGGCCCGGTCGCGGCCGATCTTCGTAAGCGATGTTGGTGCAACTGCCGAACTGGTGGATGGCCACAATGGAGCCCTGCTACCCAAAGGTGATGCAGAAGCGTTGTACAGGGCGATCATAGCCTTCGATGCTGCACCCCTTGAACAACGGCGCGCCATGGCCGATGCATCCTACAGAAGGGCTGCTCAACGCTTTGATTGGAGCGCCGTGACCCTGGATCTGATCAGGTTGTTCCGGAAGATAAAACCGGCACCATGAGGTGTGCTGTAGTCGCCTCCTTTAGCGCGTATAGCAGCATCGGTAAGCCTGACCACTGTTGCCCGTAACGAACCACGTGCCGGCCGCTTCACAGTCGCCTGCGCCAACGATCCGTGCGGTACCGTCCTCGTTGGAGGTGTTGTTGGTCCATTCCCAACCGTTGATCATGCCGGTCAACCCCAATGCACCCGCTTCCTGGCAAGCGGCGATGAATTCTCCCCAAGAGCACAATCGCCGGCCCGCTTCAGCACAACCGACGGCAGCGTCGAAGAAGTCAACTGCTGGGCGTTCGGTGGTCTCCATGCAGTATTGCTCGTTCACAGCCACCATCCCGCTCAGGCAGGGTCTGCGCTGGTCGTTACGACCATTCAGCACCTGAAAGGTTGTACCATCGAATACCAGTGAAATAGGAGCACCCGGTTCCAGGCTGGAGCCATCTACCGCAGATGTGCCTTGCATCACTTGAAAGGGTCCTGAACCGTTCAGCAACAGGCTTACCGCTCCAGCTGTGCTGGCAGGAGCCAGAAGCACAAGGTGCGAACCTACCACTGGTGCGGCACCAAAGGCAGGCAGTTCCACGCTCCAGGTATTTCCGGCAACGGCGATCGCGCTATTCATTGCGCCCCGTTGGGCGGTTCCAGCCGTCAGCACATCAGCAGGGGCGTTGGAGTCCGGTAGACCCGTGATCTGTCGATCGCTTGGTAAGGTGCCGTTGAGCAGGAGCTCACCATCCAGTTGCACTTGACCAAAGCAATGCGTGCAGGAGAAAGCGATCATCATCAATGCAACCAAGCCCAGGTGCGAAAAGGACGATCCGGCTATTGATGGGTTCGCCAATTCAGAAGCAACATTTCGGGCTTCAACCCGAGTCGGTTGGCCAACGCTGATCATGGATATGACGCTGCTGGTCTTCATCGTGGGTGATAGCAACAACGGGCATCAGCGGTCATGACCGTGATCACATTGGCGGCGCGTTGGCTTTGGCAGGTGAACCGCCCAACTTGATCCGCCGAATGGGTATGATTGGAGCAATCGTCGATCCATTCCCACTCATCGAATAGTCCGGTAAGTTGGGTTTGGAGCATGGTGCAGCCAGCAACATATTCGTCCCATGTACACAACTTGCCACCACGCTCGCCACACCGCTCGGTGGCTTGGTAGAACAAGGTGCCTGGACGCGCTTCCACGTCCATACAGACCCGCGCGTTGATCGGCAACGAGCCGGGAGGGCACGTCGCATGCGAGAGGTTCATCAGTATCCAGGACCCACCTGCGAACAGGAGCTCGGCGACCGAACCAACCCGTAATGCACCTTTTTCCAATTCCCTGCCATCGTTACCCAGCACAGGAAATGCACCCAGGCCATCCACATCGATCCAGACCTTACCCGGATTCTCGGCATTTGGAACGAACCTTACCAGGAGACCTATGCGGTAGCCTGTGACGTCCGGATCCATGGCCAGCCGAAGGGTGTCGCTAGTGGAGCCCGCCACAGCCCAATGAACGATCCCCGACGCGGCGACCGCCACAGTGATGGCAGAGCTATCCGTTGTCGGCGTCGCCAAACCGATGAGCTTGCGCGTTTCGGCCGGGCCGCTGAAATGGACCGATGTGCCCAGTTCCACCTGCCCTTGCGAAAGCGAGGCTACAAGCATGGCGCCTATGGCTGTCGTGGTCCTCATCGATTCGCACAACAACGATAACCGAAGGCAGCCGTGGGTGGACTTTGGCCACCATAATTGCATCCACTCCCTTGTACGGCGTTCTCCCCATCGCTTCCCGCTCCGACCAATTTCGCGCCATTGTTGTTGTTGGCTGCATGGTCCACCCATTCCGCAGCCGCAACGCCGGAAAGGAATCCAGGTAATTTCCGACACGCATAGGACCATTCGCTGATGGTACAGAGTCGGGCACCTTGCGCAACACAATTCCGTGCTGCTTGGAAAAAGTTCACAGCTGGCTGCGCTTGGTCGGCTATGCAATAGCCGTGGGTCACGGCTTTGAAACCAGTGGGGCACTCCAATTGGGTGGAACTGATAAGATG
>Ga0136636_10002355_pt1 | contig 11237 bp, 8 predicted proteins | sample AntDrymUQ8522106_2_FD_104653 | JGI IMG/M metagenome (GOLD analysis project Ga0136636, IMG submission 104653) | Polar desert sand microbial communities from Dry Valleys, Antarctica - metaG UQ852 (21.06) | ecosystem: Environmental > Terrestrial > Soil > Desert | place: Antarctica: Dry Valley... | reverse complement strand
GTTTTGATACTTGGGACGATCCTGCACAGTCCAATTCATGGTTTGATGGTTGTGTAGGTGGAAGCCCCGGCAAAGCATACAGCCCATGTCAAGAACAATTGATCGTTACTGAGGTCAATTATCGGTCATCAATTGATAGTGATGCAGGTGATTGGCTTGAAATATACAACACCACCAACGCCTCAATCTCATTGAATGGATGGGGACTACGAGACAACTCAGATGCCAATTATTATGCTTTTCCAACAGGAGTGAGCATCGCCTCTGGTGCCTATTTGGTTGTGTTTCAAGACGGAGCCAAGTTCAATACCCGACACCCCAATATCAGCAACGCGGTAGGCTCGAGTAGTATCGGACTAGGAAGTGCTGGTGATGCTATTAGGCTTTATGGTCCTAATGGAGTGGTCAACTATGCTATGGTCTTTTTAAACAAATTGCCATGGCCGCTTGAAGCAGATGGAGAAGGAAAGACCTTGGAAATACTGGACTATAATGGCAATGCAAGTGAAGGCAGCAATTGGTTTGCCGGCTGCCCTGAAGGCTCGCCTGGAGTAGTTTATAATCCAGATTGTACAAACTCAACTGATGAAGTAAATACAATGAGTGATCTGTTCTACCCCAACCCTGCAATCAATTGGATCATTTTAAAATCAGATAAAATAAGCAAAGTCAGCTTGACCGATCTATTGGGCAGAACGATCATATTAAAGCCAAATGGACTCGGCATGATAGATGTAAGTCATCTGCCAGTTGGATATTACACGGTACTGCTTGAGACAGACAAAGGAGAAAGGATTGTACAAAAAATGGTAAAGCAGTGACTTAGAATAGATTAATTGTTTTATCTTTGGGAATAAAATATTTATAGTTTTTAAAAACGGAAAATTAGTACGAAATTTCTGCCAACTGCCAACTGCCAACTGCCAACTGCCAACTGCCAACTGCCAACTGCCAACTGCCAACTGCCAACTGCCAACTGCCAACTGCCTTTGGTTATTAATTATTTTGATAATAATGCTGGTTAGTCCATCATGTCAAAAAGACAAGTTGCTATCAGAAATCACTAATGAAACTGTTCCTATTGTTTATTCAGATTGGACTAAAAACGAGAAATTGTTTTTTGATTTAAATGGATCACAAAGCAACATTGTTCAGCGTGGCACGGATAATATATTATATCGCAAAGAATTAATATCTGCTTACAATGAACTTGCAAGAATTAATCATACTCAAAATATAGTTGATTCTTTATTAATGAAATTTGGGCGACCAATTTGGAAGTATTCCCATGTTTATAAAGGCAATAACTTAGGTGAAACATTAGTCATTCTGCCTTTTGCCTTTACCCAAGAAAATAAAACTACAGCAATTTTATCAGTTTATAAAAGTTATGATTTAAGCCACAAAGAAAGGTATAGTATTTCGGGTTACACACGAAAAGAACTTATGGAAGCTGACTCAAATTCCAATTGCTATAAGAAAAACTATATCAAAGAGATCATTTCATTTGATCAAAGTATATTTCGTTTGACTGATCTATCTCTCAAAAATTCTTTTTGTGATTGTCAAGATGGAATTTATATGCCACCGCTACCTCCTGGAGGACCGTATTGTCCATGGAAGTTAGTTGAAATTTGCTATGATGATGTTAATAAGGTTTTTTGGAATGGTGGCATATTTAGGATGCCTCCTCATTTGGATCATGACCTGGATGGCATAATTAATTATCAAGATCAAGATTGGTTAGATTGGAGTACAAGACATAATGTCAATCAACAGCAACTTCTAAAATTCTTCCAAGACCATTGGAATGATATTTTTGCCGAGAGTTATGAAAGTTGGTGGAATAATGTTAATTCATATGTTCCAGAATACATAGAAGGACTTGCGAATGGTTTAACAATAGCAGAATGGGAAGACTTTTTTGAGAATTATGCAATTGATCATGGTCTAGATTTTCAATATTTGACTGAAGAACAAATGTGGGATGCAATATTCGATGGTATTGAGCAAATTTATGATCAATGGGGTGATGAATTAAGCAATGAATATGATGAAGGGATTGATGACACACAAGATATAGATGACGGGGACTGTTATGATTTCGGCCAGGTTACTGGAAGCAAAAATGAATCAAGAACCGTTAGTTGTTCTTGGTATTATGTGAAAGATTGTGGTATTTATTATTCAATTGAAGACTGGTTCAAGGATGATAATTTTGGGGGTATTATACCTTGTGTACCATGTGTTAGTGGAGAACCATTGGACGATCAAGCACTTTTAACAGCTTATGTTCAGAATTTCATATCTGAATTTCAGTTTGATTTTTTATCATTCAATCAATTGTTAGGTCTTGCTGCCCCCATAAATATATTTCAAACCCCCCAAGAATTGTTCAACGACCAATTATGGGAAATTTTGTTAGAGTATATTTTAAATCATTTCGATGCATTTGATGCAGATCAAATAGATTGGATTAAAGCAAAACCAGAAAGAATTTGGATGCTTTATGAAATTGCTTACAAATACCCTTTGATAGATCCTTATGCTGCTGTTGAAGCGGTTTCTGCCAATGTAGGTGTAAGCTATTATGATATTCGAGCTGAATACGTTAATTGGACAAATTTAAACTCACCTATAGATTTTCCTCAAGTACCTAAAATTGACCATCCGAATGTTAGTGTTGAAAATTTTGATTAAGCAAACACCACAATAGGTGATATTATTGGAATAAATAATGATAGATCAAAGACCGAGGATTTAGAATATGGAACAGCAGGAAATACCAAAGGTATAGATCGTGAAACTTTGGGAAGGCCGGAGTCACAATGTTTTACTTTGATGGGTGCATTATTTGAACTCACAACACTATTTGACAATCAACTGGATGAAGTCGGGGAAGATATTATTCAAATATTTGATGATGGCGTCAGCCCTGAAGTTGTGTCCAATAATACTTTGAACAACAAAGTGTGGGAATCAAATTCTACTTATAATTATTTGGAAGATTTTGCTTATGAAATGAATAACACACTTAAGTCCACCAATGGTGTTTTAGATGGGATTGTAATTGATAGGAAGTTGGATAGACCGATATTCAACTCAACTTTTGATTTATTTCATGGATTAAAAATATTAGTCAATGATACCAATAACACAAAAGTAACCATCAATCAATATTATTATAACCCATCCACAAAAGACTGGGTAGCAGATTGCAATATTACAATAACCGATCACTTTGGCTTAGATAAGCGTGATGCCTTGACCTACCAATGTTACCACGATGGATTTGCAGCTTGGTGGCTTTTACAAAACAAATATGCAAATTCACCATTTATAACCAAGATATCATTCAGCGCCACACTTAGAGGTTCATTAGACTTATGAATAGGTTCTTCATTTTAATTATGGTGATTTTCTTTTTATCTTGCAATTCAAAAAGTTTAAAAATTAAATCCATACCTTATTTTGCAACTGAACGTCACACCGATGAACCGTTTAGTAATAATAGGAACTTGCCATTTGTGAATTACAATTATTTTGTAAGTAATTATTATTTGGAGGATAAGACATTTGAAGAAATATTAGATAGCTTTGTTTGTTGCAATTATTGCAAACGAATCGATTCGGTAAGAGCTAGTTATCGTTTCTTCAAATCTTCTTACCGAACAAGTAAATGGTACTTAAAAAAATTTGAAAGTATTGGGTTTGTTGAATGCGAATCAAAGGATCAAATTAGATCTTATAAATGGAGTTTTTTAAAGAACAAAGCCTACGGTACTAAAGATTATGCTCATGGAGGGATGGGAACTAGTTACAATAGTGAACAATTTACCTGTAATTGTGATAGTCTGAAACCAGAGAATTCAAAGTATATAGAACTGAAATGGACCAAAGATTTAGAATTAATTCCAGACGTCAAATGACCCTTATTGTATCTCCCTAGGAGCGTTTAAAATTCAAATTTTAAGTAGCTCAAAAACAAGCTTTGGAACAACTAAGTAATAAGTCGTTTCAGCGTTAGCCAAGTATATTTGACATTTAATGCTGAACAAACAACCATTCAATTTTATGTTGGTTACTGTTATTCATTTTTAATAGATAAACACCATTGGCAATATTGCTAACATCAATCACACAAGAATCGCTGTTGACTGAAATGGTATCAATAACTTGACCTTGTATATTTATTAATTCTATGCTATGTATATCATTCAAGCCATTAACAGTTACAATGTTGTTTGCAGGATTGGGCATGATTTTTATATCAGCTGTTTGGCCCAAATCAGAAACAGAAACTCCACTACAATCGGTACTGTAAATGGTGTTTGGTTAATGACTGTATAGTGGTAGGATAGTGGTAGGATAGTGGCTGTATAGTGGCTGTATAGGGGCTGTATAGGGGCTGTAATATGGCTTGAAAGGGCATGAAATAGGCTTAAAAGGGCTTGAAATAGGCTTGAAATGCTGTATTTAGTGCTGCAATTACCTGAATGTCAGTCATTTATAATGCATTTTTTATGCACAATAGCACTGCGCTTTGCATAATTGGGTACATATTTACAGGATTATGTTTATTATATTCCATTAGTATAATAACGAAAAAAGTATTGAAATAGGCACATAAATGATTATTTTTTATTGGTATGATCGGTATGATCGGTATGGTTGGTTAATCGATTGGTCGGGTGGTCAGTTGGTCAGTTGGGCGGTTTGATCGGTTATTTGTTGCATCGTTTAGTTGTTTAGCTGTTGAGCCATTAAGTCGTTGAGGAAGCACGACGCATTTAGGTTTTTCAATCGTAATTTGTCAATTGTAATTCGTAATCTGTCCAGCCAACAACGAAAGGGTAAGAGCTTATTTTGTTGACTTGTCCCCTTTTAAATTAGTGCGGTCATAAAACGTTGTTTTATAGCTGTTTAATATTTTAAAATGCTATTTTTACCGCACTAAGGGGTGTTTTTCATGAAAACAAGAGTTGTCAAGACCGCATCAAATGGCAAGGCTGTTCAGGTAGTTCGTTATCACCAAAACAAAAGGTTCATATTGCGGCACATTGGTTCTGCTCATTCCGAACAAGAACTAGATAACTTGTTTCTATTGGCAGAGCAATGGATTAAGGACTTTAGCAGTCAACTTTCTATATTTCCTGATGAAAATCCAAACAAGGTGTTACACCTCAACCATAGCAGTTTTATAGGGGTTAAATACCATTTCTTTTATCAACAAATAAGTGCTTTACAACGTCAAATTGGTCTGGGTGATTTACCTGCTTTGCTCAATGATTTGGTCGCGATACGGATATTTGAACCCGCCTCAAAATTGCGTGCTCTGGAGTTGATGGAACTGTTTTTTGGTATTGGTCATAGTCGTAAAACATACTATAAGATTGCCCCCAAATGCATCGAACTCAAGCAGATCATAGAGCAACAGATTGTAGGCTTTGCTAAAGCACATTATGCATTTAATTATCAACTGGTTTTTTATGATGTAACCACTCTTTACTTTGAGACTTTTCAAGAGGATGAGTTGCGTAAAAATGGTTTTTCAAAAGACAATAAATCCCAACAACCACAAATATTAATAGCCCTAATGGTAAGTAAAGAAGGCTTCCCTATTGCGTACGAAGTATTTTCGGGCAACACGTTTGAAGGTCATACCTTTATTCCCTCCATTAGGAATTTTATTGAAAAGAACGCGGTAAATGACCTTACTGTAGTGGCAGATGCCGCGATGATTAGCACCGACAATGTGAAGCAGTTAGTGCTAAATAAAATAAACTACATTGTGGGTGCGAGGCTGGGAAATCTATCCACCTCGTTGCTGTCTAGCATAGACAAAAGCATCAATAGAGAGGACGGCAAAAGCATCAGAATAAAAACAGATAATGGTTATCTGATTTGTAGTTATTCTGCACTCAGATATCGAAAGGACAAATATGAAATGGAGAAGCAAGTGGAAAAAGCAATGCAAGTGATTGAACAACCTTCAAAAAGCAAAAAATTAAAGTTTACACAGACTGATGGAACAAAAATAACGCTAAACCAAGCCTTGATTGAAAAAACTCAAAAATTATTAGGTATTAAAGGATATTACACAAACCTGGAAGCGTCGGTAGCAGACGATACAACTATTGTAGGGCGTTATCACGAACTTTATCGAATAGAGCAGGCGTTCCGAATATCTAGGACCGACTTGCAAACAAGACCCATCTTTCACTTTAAGGAGCAACCCATAAAACTGCACGTACTTATTTGCTTTATGGCATTGGTTATCTCTAAACACATCGAACAAAAAACAGGACTATCCATTAGAAAATTTATTGACGAGTCAAAAAAAGTTGTTGACGGAGAAATATTGAATCAGATTACCAATAAAATAGTGAATATAAAAGCCGAGCCTACAATCAAAATGAAAGAACTAATTGCAAAATTAAACGCACCGCACTATAAGGGACAAGTCAGGAGCTTATTTTGTTGAGTCGTTGAGTCGTCGAGTCGTTGAGGAAGAACATCGCCTTTTGTTTTTCGTCTTTCTCTTTCTTCAATCGTAATTTGTCAATTGTAATTCGTAATTTGTCTAGCCAAAATCTAAGCGCCAATCGCTGAGTGGGAGCCAATCGCCATCCACCGTCTTTCGTCTTTTCAATCGTAATTTGTGATTTATAATTTGTAATCTTTCAAATACCGCCAAAGCATCACCAAGCCATAAGCGGAGGCGTATTGAATGTTGCGGAGCCGATCTTTGGTAAAGAGAAATTTTTCACTGATAACTTTTTCTTTGGTGCCAACTGATATCCATACAGTTCCTACTGGTTTTTCTGTTGATCCACCTGTCGGTCCGGCCACTCCGGATATTGCTACCACAATATCAGCGTTCAACTTATTCAATCCCCCACCCACCATTTGTTCAACACAAGCTTGGCTTACAGCACCTTCACTTTCAAATATTGCATCACTCACCCCAAGCAAGTCGTACTTAATGGAGTTGTTATAACTAACTATTGATCCCATAAAGTAATCCGAACTCCCAGGATTAACCGTTATTCTATGTGCCAGAAATCCACCTGTGCAAGATTCACAGGTTCCCAATTTCATGTTTTTTGAAAGCAAGAATTCGGCAATACTGAGTTCCAATGTGGTGTCTCCGTAGGCATAAATGGAATGGCCAATTATCTGGCTTACTTCATTTTGAATATTCGCAAATGCAAGGTCACATTCTGATTCTTCCAGGCCCGTTGCCGAAAATCGCAACCTGACCATTCCCAGATCAGGCAAATATGCCATTTTAATCTCTTTTCGCAGATTGGTTTCCACATGTTCAAGCAGACTCGCTATCTGGCTTTCACCCATCCCCAAGGTACGGATGGTTAAATGTCGCACTGCTGGTCCAGTAGCTATTTTGGTCAGCAGGGGAATGACATGTCTTTCCATCAATTGCATCATTTCATGCGGAACTCCTGGCATGGATATCAATATACAATTATCCAACTTGAAGAGCATACCTGGAGCAGTGCCTACATCATTTGGGAGTATCTCAGCGCCAATGGGCATGAAACATTGCTCCTCGTGTGCTTCAGTAAAAGCTATTTTACGTCGGGTAAATATCTCATGAATTCGGTCATTGGTCTCCTGATGGAATTCCATTCCCACATTCAGATATTGAGCCAATGCTTTTTTGGTGATATCATCTTTGGTTGGTCCAAGGCCACCCGTCATCAATATCAAATCACTCCGTACGGCAGCTCTGCTCAAGGCATAGATGATTTCATTCATCTCATCGCTGACACTCAGAATTTCACGTATCCTAAATCCGTATTCATTGAGTATTTTGCCAATCCAGGCACTGTTGGTATCAATAACCTGCCCTATAAGTATTTCATCACCAATTGTGATTACAGTTGTATTCATAATTTCATCCGTATTTCAGCTAAGCTGTAAAATTTTACTTCGTCATTTATTTCTAGCCCTAGTTTGCCAGTTGCATCAATATCTTTTAATACGGCATGGAAGTTTTGACCATCCGGGAGCAAAAATTGTTCAGCTTGACCCATTCCTAATAATCGCTTCAAGTACTTGTTTTTTATAACATCGTGATTCAATTGATCAAGCATCATCAATTTTGACATGAAATATTCATAAAATTCGTTGGCAAATGAGATCAAATCTATGGATTGGCCACTTGCTTCCTTTAAAGAAATGGCATCAGGAATACTGTCATCAAATAGTTCTTGATTGATATTGATCCCAATTCCAATGGTGCACCATTCCCATTGTTGACCCATTAAAGTATTGTTAATGAGAATGCCGCCAAGTTTTTTACGGGAGCTGATGAGGTCATTGGGCCACTTTAACGCAATTTTAATATTGAGTTTCTGTTCGATAAAATCTGCTATTGTATTGGCTGCAAACATGCTCACTCCAAATTGATTGGCTATATTCCAGGACCCAGGTGGACTGAAAACAATACTCATCGCCATATTTTTTTGTGGCTCAGATTGCCATTTTCTGCCGAATTGGCCGACCCCCGCGGTCTGATTGAAAGTCAAAATGGCAGTTCCTGACTTTGGATTGCTTTTTGTGATGCAATCTAATGCATATCTTTGTGTAGATTCCAAGATTTCATGAAATTGGATCCTTTGGTTTAAATCATGAAAACGAAAATCCATATACAAACGTTAAGAATAATAATACTTCAAACATAAAAAATAAAATATTGTCAAAGGCTGCTATAACTCCGGCACATGTTGTGAATTCACTGAATGATCTCATCATTGATGCCATACAAGATATCAAAGGTAAAAATATCACCAAGTTCGATCTCAGAAAGTTAGGAGATACTCCCACAGATTTTTTCATTATCTGCGAAGGGGAATCAAATACACAGGTTTCATCGATTGCTGAACGCATCAACAAACGTGTAAAAGACGAAATGAAATTGATGCCACACTGCGTTGAAGGGAAAACCGGAGGGAAGTGGGTATTGGTGGATTATTTTGATACAGTTGTACATGTATTCTACAAAGAAACAAGAGCTTACTATGATCTTGATGATTTGTGGAGTGATGCACAAATTACCCATTACGAAAATATTTGATTAACTTAGATTCTCAACATTAGTACAATATTCCTTGTTACTCTATTATGGAAGAAAAACCAAAAGAAAATAAACCCAAATTACCCGGCGGATTGAGAGGCAATTCCTATTGGATTTATGCTTTGATCATTTTGTCGTTGGTAGTGATCAACTTATTTACAGTTGTAAACTCCAACCCTACAGAGCTGAGTATGAACAGTTTGGAAAAAATGATTCGTGCAGGTCACGTTCAAAAACTCGAGGTAATTAATGAAAAGTCAGCTCAAATTTATTTGAACCCTGATTCGTTGAAAGCCTATAAGGAAACCCTTTATAAGAACGCTGTCAATGAAACAATGCTGGGGAAGGCACAACCTAATTTTATCATGAATACAGGTCCTGCTGAAAGCTTTGACAACAAAATTCAAGCAATCAACAAAACCTTACCTGCCAACATCGCACAGATGGACATCAGTTATTCCACACGACAAAATTGGTGGGGTGGCATACTGAATTGGTTGTTGTTGCCATTGCTATTCTTCGGACTGATGTTCTTCGTAATGCGCAGAGTGGGAGCAGGAGCGGGCGGCGCTGGTTCTCAGATATTCAACATCGGCAAATCCAAAGCTTCCTTATACGATCAAAATATGAAGGTTGATGTTACATTTGAAGATGTAGCAGGACTCGATGAAGCCAAAGAAGAAGTAATGGAAGTTGTTGATTTTTTGAAGAATCCTAAGAAATATACAGCTTTAGGTGGGAAGATACCGAAAGGCGTATTGTTGGTAGGCCCTCCAGGCACCGGAAAAACACTGCTTGCTAAAGCAGTTGCGGGTGAAGCAGGAGTGCCATTTTTCTCATTGTCAGGATCTGACTTTGTGGAGATGTTCGTAGGTGTAGGAGCATCACGTGTCCGAGACTTATTCAAACAAGCACGTGACAAAGCGCCATGCATTATCTTTATTGATGAAATTGACGCTATAGGGCGAACAAGAGGTAAAGGAGCGATGCAAGGAGGAAACGATGAGCGTGAAAATACACTCAACCAATTGTTAGTGGAAATGGATGGATTCAGCACCGATAAAGGTGTAATCATCATGGCTGCTACCAACCGACCAGATGTATTGGATGTCGCCTTGTTGCGTCCGGGTCGTTTTGATAGACAAATAGGAATCGATCCGCCAGATTTGGTAGGAAGAGAACAGATATTCAAGGTTCACCTGAAAAACATCAAGTTGGGATCAGATGTAGATCCAAAAGTTTTGAGTGAAATGACTCCAGGATTTGCCGGTGCAGATATTGCCAATGTGTGCAATGAAGCAGCTCTAATAGCAGCTCGACACAATAAGAAAAGCGTAGAAATGGAAGATTTCAACTACGCATTGGACCGTGTTATTGGAGGTTTAGAGAAGAGAAATAAGCTTATCACAAAAACAGAAAAAGAAATAATTGCCTACCATGAAGCAGGACATGCCATCTGCGGTTGGTTTTTGCAACATGCTTCACCTTTGGTCAAAGTTACCATAGTGCCAAGAGGGATAGGAACTTTGGGTTACGCACAATATCTCCCAAAAGAAGAACACATTACACGTACTGAGCAATTGCTCGACAGAATATGTATGACATTTGGAGGAAGAGCGGCCGAAGAAATTGTTTTCGGTAAGATTTCAACCGGAGCACAATCTGATTTGGACCAAATTACCAAAATGGCATACGGAATGGTAGCCATCTACGGTATGAATGACAAGGTCGGTAATGTTTCATTTTATGGCCTGCAGCAAGACCAATTTCAAAGGCCATATTCAGATGAGACCGCAGCTATGATTGACTCAGAAGTTAGAAAACTTGTATTGGGTGAATTTGAACGCAGCAAACAGTTGTTGAGAGATAAGCGCCACGAACTGGATGTATTGGCACAACATCTATTAGAAAGAGAAGTATTGTTGAAATCAGATGTAGAAAAACTACTCGGACCGCGAACTGCCGAAGCTATGGAAGAAGAACAGCAATTGGTCCACTCATAAAACAATAAACGCCGATATAATTATTTGAAGCCTGAATTTACATTTGTAGATTCAGGCTTTTTTATTACCTTGGAGTTTATAACAAATTCTCCTTGCTGTTTTTGTTTAATCTTTAAATCCATTATCCGTTAATT
>Ga0136636_10002353_pt1 | contig 11237 bp, 10 predicted proteins | sample AntDrymUQ8522106_2_FD_104653 | JGI IMG/M metagenome (GOLD analysis project Ga0136636, IMG submission 104653) | Polar desert sand microbial communities from Dry Valleys, Antarctica - metaG UQ852 (21.06) | ecosystem: Environmental > Terrestrial > Soil > Desert | place: Antarctica: Dry Valley... | reverse complement strand
CTCACAGGAACATCTACATGGGCTGTAAAAGCGCAGATTCACGCCGGTGGCAGAGGTAAAGGGGGAGGAGTGAAAATTGCAAAATCACTTGATGATGTAAAGCAATTTGCAAAAGATATAATCGGAATGACGCTAATAACCCACCAAACGGGACCAGAAGGAAAAACAGTACATAAAGTGCTAATTGAACAGGGCATTTTCTACCCAGGAGAAAGCGAGATTCGTGAATTCTATATGAGTGTTTTGTTAAACCGAAGCACTGGCAGAAATATCATAATGTACTCGACCGAAGGGGGAATGGATATTGAAACTGTTGCTACAAATACTCCGCATCTCATTTTTAAAGAGGAAGTTGATCCTAAAACAGGTCTGATGCCATTCCAATCCAGAAGGATAGCGTTTAACCTTGGATTAAGTGGTAAAGCCTTCAAAGAAATGACAAAATTTGTGCATGCACTTTACAATGCATATATTGGTTCTGATGCCTCGTTATTTGAAATTAACCCGGTCTTTAAAACTTCAGATGACCTTATACTCGCTGCTGATAGCAAAGTTAACCTTGAGGATAATGCTTTGTACCGTCATCCGGATTATGTTGAGATGCGTGATCTCAATGAAGAAGATCCTACAGAAGTGGAAGCCGGAAAGTATGATCTTAATTTTATAAAGTTGGATGGAAATGTAGGCTGCATGGTTAATGGAGCGGGACTAGCTATGGCAACTATGGATATCATAAAGCTTTCAGGTGGAGAACCTGCCAATTTCCTTGATGTTGGCGGCACAGCTAATGCTGAAAGGGTTGAAGCCGGATTCAGGATTATTTTGAAGGAACCCGCTGTAAAAGCTATCCTCATTAATATTTTTGGAGGGATTGTTCGTTGCGACCGCGTAGCGCAAGGAGTTGTGGATGCCTACAAATCCATCGGAGATATAAAAATCCCGGTGATTGTTAGGTTACAAGGTACAAATGCAGTAGAAGGTAAAAAACTTATCGACGACTCGGGCTTAAAAGTCTACTCAGCCATTTCCCTGCAGGAAGCTGCAGATCTGGTTAAAGAATTGGTATAATATGAATTGAGTTTAAAAAGGGGTTGGTATTTGTGCCAATCCCTTTTTTATTTTAGAATCCTACATCTCCTGATAACCCTATCTCTCTAGGTCATTTCCACACAACATCCTTCCTTCGAATAGGCATTGTCATACATCTCGCACCGCCACCTCCACGCGCAAGCTCCGATCCATCCATGGTTACAACACATCGCGTGAATTTAGCAGGGTCTGTCTTGCCAGCATTCACATCTTTTGCTTTAAGAATCTCAAATCCAGCTTTATTCATATTTTCAAGGGTGTAAATATTTCGGTTGTACCCAATTACCTTTCCGGGTGCAAAGGCAAAAAAGTTAGCTCCACTGTGCCATTGTTCACGTTCCTGAATCATGTGATCAGTTTTTCCTCCGCAATAAGTAATTTCAAGATCCATTCCCAACTTTTTCAAAATTGCCGGAATATTTTCGCATTCAGATATTGAAGTAACTTTACTGTTATCTATTTGGATATGAACTGTTTTAAAACGGTTTGGGGCGAGAATCAATGGTTCGTATACCATGCAGCAGTTTTTATCAAGCAGGGTGAATACCATATCCAAATGAATGAATGATTCAGGTTCGAATGGTAATTCCTGGACAATTACGTGCTGCTTTTCGGGATTCTTTTTTAACTCCTCTAGGATAAAATCCACTCCCTGAGTGGAAGTTCTTGATCCTATTCCAATGATAAGAATGTCGTTTCTGGCGATAAGTATATCTCCACCTTCAATGCGGAATGACGAGTTTTGTGATCTTTCAAGAATAGGGTCAATAATTTTTGCGGAAAATTTAGGATGATATTCGAAAATTGATTGCATAATAAATGATTCCCTTTCCCTGACTCTGTTTGCCATTGATGCAATCAAAACATTATTGTGAATTGAAATGGATCCGTCGCGGGTAAAGAAGAAATTATGCAGGGGAGGTAAACTGTAATTGTCTTCGTTGAGAAAGTTAGTAACGGTATTTCTTTGAATAGGTACACCCTGAATCAATTGGTTCGCAAGTTGCTGACTATCAGTTGATAAAAGCTGATTAATAAGAACTTTCTGGTTCTCGTTAAAACAGATTTTGTTTATTAGTTTTTCTTTGCAGTCAGATATGGAAAGCACTTCTGCTAGCAGATCTTCGACGAAAAATGTTTTTGTAAATCCTGCAAGCAAACAGCTCAATTGCGAATATTCCTTTTGAGCCACGGATAAATTAAGTATATCGCTGTAAAGCGCCCGCTGGGCATTTCGGGGTGTCATGTTTTCAACTTCCAAACCCGGTTTATGAAGAATTACAGCTTCAAGTTCACCGATTTCAGAATCAATACGAGTAATAATTTTATCAGACATATTCAATTTAATATAAGATCAGGCACAATTTCAAATGCCCCAAACATTACAAAGCTACAAATTATAATTATCTCAATTTCACTTGATTTCTAAACGTTTGCTATTCAAATTCTATTGAATCTAGAAAATCTTATAGATGATTGCAATTATGAATGGCACCAAAATGGTTAGTATCACTCCATGAAGTAGGGATGTAATCATGTATTTGTTTCCGGAAGATTTCAGGATTATTGGCAAGCTTGTGTCCATCGAAGTTGCACCTGCTGATGCTATCGGTGCAAGCTTACCAAAATACCTGCTGAGGAGAGGTGCAAAAAGCAAAGAGAAAATTTCACGAATTATATTGACTAGGAGTGCCAGCGTTCCCATCGCTTCCCCTGAAAACTGAGTGATAAGAACTCCAGACAAACTATAATACCCGAAACCTGACCCGATGGCCAATGAATCTTTGATACCTATGCCCGGTATCAGCCAGTTGTATAGAAAAATTCCTATGAAAGTGCCTATGATAGTCGATACCGGCAATAAAAGAATTTTAAAACTTAGGGATTTTAGTATTTCTGGCAAACGTGGATCACTACCAAATGAAAGACCGATAAAAATCATCAGAAAATACAAAATGTACATTGTGAGCTTGTCGTACGACAGATCTGAAGGAGATATTCCGAGTTTTCCGGCTAAGATTCCAACGAGGAAAAAGCCTACAATAATCAGGCTATTTTTCATTTTTGCTTTGGATAAAGCGGTATAACAGATATGCCATAAATACGCTTCCGGCTATTGCGAATAAAGCGATTATTAATGCATCAAAGCCAATGTTGGCAAGGTTTTTCATGATTTCCGGCTTTGTGCCTACACTTAATCCCATGAAAAAAAGAAGAAGGTAAATGATATACATACTTACTTTGTCCGTTACTTTATTAAAACCCTTTATTCGGTTTAAAGCATAACCGGCAAGTGTTGATAACAGTAGTAAAATCAGTATTATCCACATTATATTGGAGTTTTTTACAGCAAAGACCAAAAATAGTAAAATTATGTTCAAAGAAATAGGTCATACATGGAATTGCGAAATTTTCGAATTTGTTGCAACAGGTTTAGATTCAAACTTTTCAGAGTAACAATTCGCGTCTGGTCAGAAATCTGGTTCAGAATGCTTATTTTTGACCCCATTTAATAAATATTTATGACGATACCTGACTGGCAAAGTCGAACCGAGCTACTCCTCGGGAAAGAAGCTATTTTGAAACTTAGGAACTCCCACGTTTTTGTTTTGGGATTGGGTGGTGTAGGCGCATATACTGCTGAATTGCTTTGCAGAGCAGGTGTTGGACGCATGACAATTGCGGATGGTGATAAGGTGCAACCCTCAAACATTAACCGACAACTTATTGCTATGGGAAGTACTCTGGGAGAGGAAAAGGCTGAGGTTATGGCTCAGAGGTTAAGAGAAATTAATCCTGCACTTGAATTAAGCGTTATTACTGAATTTCTCAGGGAGGATAAGATGGATGATGTTCTCGAAACCCGGTATGACTATGTTGTTGATGCAATTGACACCCTTTCTCCAAAAGTATTTCTTATTTTGAATACCTTAAAGAGAGGATACCCTATTGTAAGTTCGATGGGAGCGGGCGGAAAGCTTGATCCTTTGCAGGTAACTGTTACAGACATTTCCAAATCCTATAATTGCCGTTTGGCACACAGTCTGCGAAAAAGTCTACACAGGTTAGGGATTCATGAGGGATTCAAAGTGGTGTTTTCACCGGAAACCGTGTCTAAAGATTCTGTAAAACTCATTGAAAACGAGGAGAATAAGAGATCAACAGTTGGAACTATTTCATACATGCCTCCATTGTTTGGTTGTGTTATGGCTTCGGTTGTAATCCGGGAGCTTATAGGACAATAAGTTTTTTTTCTACTTCCTAAATAACACAAAGAAAGCTCGAAAAATTCTTAGCGTTTCTGCAGCATTTAATGGTTTAGGAGGAAAAACTAAATGCGAAGGCACGAAGGCGCAAAGGGAAACTCTAAATTTGCTTAGCGTATTTCTTAGCGTCCCGATGTCCATCGGGATGCGACTTTGCGTTTAAAGTACACAAGGGAAAACTAATTGCCAAGATTTCGCCAATTTTTTTTGTAGCAAAGTAATAAATGGAGTAAAATCGAATACTATTTATTCACAGAATTGTATTCCTTTAAAACTTGTGAGCAAAAAACAATAGATTTGTCCGATATTTGCAATACCATTAATTCACTTATAAAAATTGTAAACATGAAAAAATATATTTTGATTTTCTTACTGGCTCTAGGATTCGGGCTAAGTTCAAATGCGCAGATTCTTAGTTTTGGTATCAAAGGCGGATTGAATTATTCGAAAATGAAATTCGACGACATTAAAAACATTACTACTCCTACTGCTGTAAAATATAACCTCATGGAAGATGAATCTTTTCAGGGTTTTCATATCGGAGTAATGGGAAGATTGAAAGTTTTCAACCTCTTTGTACAACCGGAGTTATTATTTAATACTACCGGGGGAAAGGTTTTGGTTCAAGAAATTGGTAGTTCTGTTTCGAAAGTTAAACAGGTAAAATACAACAAATTAGATCTTCCTGTTTTAGTTGGAATGAAATTCGGTCCCGCAAGAATCAATGCAGGTCCTGTTGCCTCAGTTACTTTATCTTCCAATTCAGAATTGGGAGATATTATTCCAAACATGAAAACCACGTCGAAAGGCGCTACCATTGGCTTTCAGGCTGGTGCAGGAATTGATATTCTTAAAAAATTCACTATCGATTTACGTTACGAAGGCGGATTAAGTAAATTGGGTGATAAGCTTACTGTTGGCAGTAATTCTTATGCTTTCGATTCAAGGGACAGAAAGTTTTTAGTAAGCCTTGGGTTTTTCTTTTAATCTGTTAAGATTGCATTTTGAGTTTATCATTCCGGGCTAAGCTTCAATGTCAGGCTTGGCTTTGCATTCGTGCAATTCTTTGTAATTAGAATTATGTTAGGTTGTTTGCCTTTCAGTAAATTTGCTTAAAACAAAAATTAAATGGGTTATCGACTGATTTCCATTAAGATAGCAACAGATTACACTGAACTTGAATTGCAGGAAAGGATAAGTCGTGATCTGGGGATTCATGAATTCAGCTACAGTATCGAGGGAAAAAGTCTTGATGCCCGTAAAAAATCAAATATTCACTGGGTTTTACGGCTTGGGGTTTCATCCCCTGAATTAAAAGGCGGTAATCCAGAGCTGTCCCCTGAAATTGAAATCCCCCGAAAAAAAGTAAATAGAAAAGTTCTTGTAGTTGGAAGCGGACCTGCCGGATTTTTCGCAGCATTTTTCCTCCAAAAAGCTGGCTTCACAACCATTTTACTTGAAAGAGGAAAAGATGTTGCTAAAAGAGCTGAAGGGATTGAACTTTTCGAAAAATCTGGATCCTTTGATCCTCAGGCAAATTATGCATTTGGCGAAGGTGGAGCGGGTACTTTTTCAGACGGTAAGCTTACCTCCAGAAGCAAACATATAAACCCTGAACGGCTGTTTATTTTAAACTCATATATAAAAGCCGGTGCGCCTGAGGAAATTGCGTTTATGACTCATCCTCATTTAGGAAGTGACAAGCTCAGAAACATTGTTAAAAAACTTCGTAAGGAATACGAATCTCTTGGTGGCAGTATGCTTTTTGAAACATGTCTTACTGATATAGAAGTAAACACAGGCAAAGTAGTTGCAGCCATTACCGACAATGGCATTTTTGAAGCTGATTATTTTATCATAGCACCGGGTCATTCAGCATATGAGACCTATCGCATGCTCATTAGACATGGCGTAGCTTTCCAGCCAAAAAACTTTGCAATCGGAAGCAGGATAGAGCATCCACAACATATTATTAATGTGGCGCAATGGGGAAAACCATCACTACCGGGTGTAAAAGCTGCTGAATACAGGCTTACCTCTAATCCCGATGGTGCATTGCCGGTTTATACTTTTTGCATGTGTCCCGGAGGTATTGTGGTTCCGGCTGCTGCATACGAAAAAACCAATATTGTAAACGGTATGAGTCTTTACCGCCGCGATCAGAAATTTGCAAACGCAGCCTGCGTGGCAGCTGTAAATCCATTTGAACTAATTGGAAATGAAGCTACTGCTGAGTCGGTCCTCGACTGGTTGGAAGTCCTAGAGACAAAATTTTATAATTTTTCAGAGGGATATGCTTCCGCTTTTTGCTCCATTGACAATTTTATTAAAAGAAAGGAACCTAAATTTATACCGGAAACGTCATATCCATTGGGACTCAAAGCATCTGCTCTTTGGGAATTGCTTCCACCAAGGGTAAGTATCTCAATGCGTGCGGGATTACTTGATTTTTGCAAGAAAATCAGGGGATTTGAAACGGGAATTATCATGGGACTGGAGAGTAAAACTTCAGCACCAATTCAGGTGATAAGGGATGATTCAAGAAACTGCAGTGGATTTGAGAATCTTTATATTTCGGGGGAGGGAAGCGGTTTTGCCGGGGGAATTATTTCCAGTGCTGCAGATGGAGTAAAGACTGCATCTGCAATATGTGAAAAAGTGTAATGAATTTTTTATCTGGAACTTGATTTCTATCGGATATAAGATAAAACCTCCGGGGTTTAAACCCCTCATGTTTAATGTCGTGAAAAACTAAAAATCAGCGTGTCTTTTCAGCTTTTTTTGAAAATCGCCAACTATTTTAACCTGTGAGGTCTTAGACCAGACAGGTTTGATTGATTAAAGGAGTAAAGAATTTATTCAGTACTTAGCGTGGTTGCCCATAATCCAGCTACCCAGCCGGTACTCCAGGCTATCTGCAAGTTAAATCCGCCGGTATCGGCATCTAGATCAAGCACTTCACCTGCGAAAAACAGATTTTTAACGAGTTTAGATTCCATGGTTTTAGAATCAACTTCAGATGTACTTACTCCGCCAGCAGTGATGACAGCTTCTTTATAGGATCTGCATCCTGAAATTTTGAAGCGCATTTCCTTCATCAGCAGCATTATTTTCCGACGTTCTTTCGAGCTGACCTGATGACACTCTTTTTTTGGATCGAGTGATAAAAGTTCGAAGAATACAGGAATCATGCTTGATGGAAGCCAGAGTTTAAATGCGTTTTCCAGTAACTTTTTACCGTTCTCGTTGAGATCGCGGATCAGACGGGTATCGAGTTTCTGTTCATCCAGAGCAGGTTTTAAATCGATGGAAATTTCTACACTTGCACCTGTTCTCAATGCATCCACTGCAATCCTGCTAAGCGTCAGAATAATTGGACCGGATATTCCGAAATGGGTAAATAGCATTTCCCCAAAATCTTCTGCTTGTTTTTTGCCGTTTACCCAGAGACTGGCAGTAACATTTTTTAATGCCAGCCCTTGAAGTTTAGAGGCTGTTTCCCCAAGGGTTTCCAGAGGTACCAATGCCTGATGCAAGGTTTCAATCCTGTGTCCGGCTAACTGTGCAAGTTTGTATCCATCACCGGTGGAACCTGTTGCAGGATATGACTTTCCGCCGGTACAGATAATAACTGATTTTGCATTTATCAGTTTGAAAGAATCACCATTTTCCACATTTAGTCCGGTTACTTTTCCATCGTGAATTAGTAATTCAGAAACTCTGGAATCATAGAGAATTTCAACATTATACTGATTTACCCAGTGAAGGAGGGCATTAAGCACGTCCACTGCCTTGTTGGTAACCGGAAACACCCGGTCTCCGCGCTCTGTGACTGTTTCCAGACCATGTTCTTTCAAGAGTTCCAGAATATCCCCTGAAAAAAACTGTGAAAAAGCTGATTTGAGGAATTTGCCGTTGGGATGAACTTTGGAAAGAAACTCCGACATGGGAGCCATGTTGGTAATATTGCATCTTCCTTTCCCGGTTATAAGAAGTTTGCGTCCCGGTTGGCGCATGCGTTCCAAAACCAGCACTTTTGCTCCCGATTCAGCGGCTTTGCCTGCAGCCATTAGCCCAGCAGGACCTGCACCAATAATCAGCACATCATATTTTTCAGGGCTTTGCATACGGTTGTTTAAAAACGAAGCAAAGATAGTCTTCAAAAAGAAATAAAAGCAAGGATCATCAATTTGAATTTACTGCTGAATACCGGAATGCTTAAAATTTATAAAACAACCCCGTCTCACCAGTTACATTGATTTCCCTGAAAGCATCATACGAAGCATAACCTCCCATTAAATTGAAGCTTACCCTCTTGAAAATGAGGAATTCTATGCCAATCCCCAAGCCGTTATTCCACTGATGTTTATTATCTTCTGGATAAATGTTGGTCGAATTATCCAAAACTTCGTTGTACCGATAGTGATTCCCTTCATAAACGAAAAAACTGGTTGTTCTGGTTTCAACTACATTGTACATAAATGCAATACCGAGACTCAGACTCTTTGAATAATCGCTTTTATAGGGAGCGAAGGTTCCCTGGATAGTCCAACGGGAAGGGCAATAACGATAGGATAAACCATATCCGGTCGTGAATCCGGCGGCCATTCCTAGTCCGTGTTTGTAATTTATCCGGTCAGATACCTCAGTGCTTTCCTGTGCAATGATAGAATTGGTTTGTATGCAAATTGCAGAAGCAAAGAATAAATAGAAGAGAATTTTTTTCATTATTTAGGTTTAATAGGGTTATTCAATTATAAAGCTACGCAAAATATTATGAATACTGACATATTTGAATTATGGGCTACAGTTTGTTTTAAAAACTGAGGCTGAACTATTGTCAAATAAGAATATATTTTGACAGAATTATAATTTGTAGAAATTTTTTGACAGCAAATCCGCACATCTGTCAAAATTAGTCAAATTTTGACAAAAAGAAATATATATGTCAATCTCTAATGTTTTTTTCGACAGACATAATCCATACAATAATCAAAGGGCCATCATCATCATCTTTTGCACTATCCTGATAATTCAAATTGATGGGTTTCTTTTTGCGAAAAAGGTCAATAATACGGTTATCGGCCACTTTATAAAGCCATGCTGTCAGGTTTTCAATTTTTCTGAGATCCCTGAAACCAAGAGTGAGTTGGTAGAAAATATCCTGCAGAATATCTTCGGCTTCCACACTTTCCGGAATACGTTTTTTTATATAGCCAAGCAGACGTTTCCGCTCATCTTTATATACGGTTCCTATTTTTTCTGATTCTTTGGGGCTCATTAAAAAGGTTTATAACATCTTAGACGAAGGAGGGTAAATAATATTTCAAACCTGTCAGGTCTTAGACCTGACAGGTTTGAATCAATATGGTATAAATGTTAATAAAATCAGCCTTTTCGGAGCGGACGAAATTTTTATCCCCAAAGCAAAAAAATATTTTATCTGCCCTCAAGTCTGAATCCAGGGATTTCATTTTCCATTTCCGCTGATTTTCTTGTGCCGGAGGGAATTGTAATTCCCAACCACTCTTCAAGAGTATTGAAGACTTCATCAGGATTGTCCAAGTCTGCAATTTTTACACGGTGGTTTGCTCCATCCTGCATAAATAATAATGCATCAACGGTATTAGAAAGTTCAATGGCTCCGGCCGACCAAGGATCATTTTTCCCATAAATATAAATGATGTGATCCCCATTATTTTGAAGCCATTCATAGATATCAAGAATGGTATTGTAATTAAAAGTATAGGAAATCCCTTTGGGTGCCATTAGCTCATAGTTCGGATTTCCACTGGCATGTGGATCAATTTTGTTTAAATGTCCCTCTAAATAATCCATTTGGTAAGCAGGTGCGCCCATTTCGGTTATTGCCTGATATACATAAGGTTCATAGTATGCCGCATTTTCATCCGAAAAATTGTTTGGAGGTACAATTCCCGAGTAATGCTGAAATATTTGATAGGCAGTGCTTGTTGAGGTATCGGGAATTGATGAGCAATCCAGACTAAAATATTGCCAGAAGCTGAATGGATAATCCATGATGTTCAGTTCAAGCATCAGTTCTTTTTCAAGGGAATAGGTATAATTATCTGCATTTATGTAGGAATCCTGAAAACCCAGCATCTCAACTCTATGGTCAAGTACATAAATCTGTATGCCTTTAAGTTTGTCAAAGCATTCTATTCCGCCCAGCTGAGTCAGGTACAGAGGAAAGCGTTCATCTTTTGGTCCGAATGTTAAGGGAGCAACGTAAGCAATTGTGGCATCAACATCATCCGGGTAATAGCGTTTATGAAACAGGGGAGTAAGTCCGCTTTTGCTGGCTCCGCTGCTGATCCATTTTCCCTTGTAAATCTTTTTAAAAAGCTGAACAATCTGGTGGTGATCGGCTGCCGACTGTTCAATGGTAAGGTATTGCCAGTTAAGCGGATCGGGCCGTGAATTGTAGAAATAACGATGAGTAACATTAAGGCAATTCGTTTGTAATATTTTTGCTATTTCCTGAATGGATGTAGGGGAGGAGCCGTAGCCATTGGGTGCAAAAACCATTGGCGTTTTTTCATCGCTGTGGGATAGGTATAAACGCTGGGTAAATTTTGCTCCGTTGGGATTTTTATGATCCACGGGCTGAGTCAGGTCGATCTGAAAAGCTCGCGCATAGTTGTAAGCTGGGGTAATTTCGGTTACCGTGACACCTGGCAGACTTTGAATTTTTTCAAGAATATCGAGGCTGTCGAAATCAGGTTCTTTTTTACAGCTGGTAAAAATAATGCTTGATGTAATAACAATATAAATTAATTTGAATGAAATTTGAGTTGGGATTTTCATTTTAATGGATTTTGTATTTTACACTGTTACCAGTTGTTATTCTGTCTGTCGAAT
>Ga0136636_10002352_pt1 | contig 11239 bp, 11 predicted proteins | sample AntDrymUQ8522106_2_FD_104653 | JGI IMG/M metagenome (GOLD analysis project Ga0136636, IMG submission 104653) | Polar desert sand microbial communities from Dry Valleys, Antarctica - metaG UQ852 (21.06) | ecosystem: Environmental > Terrestrial > Soil > Desert | place: Antarctica: Dry Valley... | reverse complement strand
TGCAAAACTATATCCTGAGAAATGGTATGCATCCACTTCCATTTTTGAATATGCTGGTAAGACCTATAAAGTTATTGTTAGAAACAATCTACTGGCTGAATATGCAATACAAGAAAATGGCAGGGATTTATTAAGTTATGGCTTAGATTCCGATAATAAGAAAATAAAAATCAGTATAAGATCATCGCGAATTATGGGCAGTATGAAAATATAGAAAATAGTCTTTGTTTTGAAAAAGAGTTGATGAAATAATTGAAATTCTAAAGAAGTTATCTAGCAATCAAGACCACTAAAGTTTATTCCAATGTTAAGATTTTGAATCCTCTATAACTTTATAATTTGCATCTCTTTTATGGGTATAGTGTTGCAATGCAATCTATTAATTTTAATACATGCATAGCAAATAATGTCAACGGATTATAGTGTATTGGTGCAGGTGTCATGTTTATCAAATCCTCAGTTTAAGAGTAAATAGGCTCATCAACATTTTGGAACCTCGCCTTTTAAGAACCCCTTTTTCTCATAAAAATCCGCTCCAGAAGTTATATGTGTGAAATATGTAAATTGTTATCGGGGCGGTGTAACCCTGTCTCAGTCAAATAGAATCAATTTTGTTGTGCAGTGAAAATTCATTCTCTGTATAAATTAATGTTAAATGGAAAATACAAAAATCGGGGAAGACAAAATTACCAATGTAATTGAAAAACAAACTGTTAAATTACCCTCTGATACGTTTTTATTCACGGCTTTCGGTGCTGCTGCAGTTTCCCTAGCTTTTAAACTCACGGGTAAAGATAAAAACGCGACGTTTATAGGGCAATGGGTGGCTCCCATCCTTATTATGGGTGTTTATAATAAATTAGTTAAACAACAAAAAATGAAATAATAATGAATCAGAATCAATTTAAAATGGAAAACGAGATGAAAATGCCAAATATTTTAATAGGCATATTTGCAGGCGCAGTAGTTGGTGCAGTCATCGGAGTAATATTTGCGCCGCAGATAGGAGCAGTAACTCGCAAAAAAATTATTGATGCAGCTGATGATTTTAGCAGAGACATGCAAGAAACAATTGCAAACAATATCAAAACATTTTCAAGCCGATTCGGAAATGCAAATGTAGATGCAAGTGGTTTGGTTGACAATGGAAAGTCAAAATCAGAAAATGGGTACAAGAAATTTCAAAACATAGACTATTCTGCAGATTTTTTACCAAAAGCATAAGTACATCATGAAAAACCAAACGTTCGCAACTCTATCATTTATTACCATACTAGCGATATTTTCAAGTTGCGCAGTTGTAGGCGATATCTTTAAAGCTGGCATGGGTTTTGGAATTTTTGCAGTAATATTAATTATAGCATTAATCATATTCCTCATAAGTAAAATAGGCAAAAATAAATAGTTAAATTGAAAGACCAAAAATAAGACAGCTCAAATAATTTCAAGTCAAACAAAAATTAATGAGTGGGATTGTTAGAATGTATTGTTTAAAAATGGTAATGGAAGTTCACCTCAGGAAAAGGTGAAGATGCAAAGTATTTTCAATCAGATTGGAATCCAAAAATGCGGAACCAAATCATTATTAAGAATAACTGGGCTGTTTTAAAAATCAATCTTTAACTCTTTGGTAGGATAAAAATAAATATTTTGAGCTACCAGTTTAAAATTATCTCGATATTAAAATTAAAAAAACTAAAAGATGAATAATATTTTTAGAGGGCTTATAGCCGGCTACGGAGCAAAAAAATTTGGAGGTGGATGCTTTGGAATGGTCGTTGTTTTTATTTTGATATGGATGGCATTGGGTTATTGCAAGTGAAGCAAATAGATCATTTGTGTTCAAAACTCTTAGTTCAAAGTCTGAAAATCAAATTGCTATAAGTTTAGGTCAGCTAAAAGAAAAGCCAATATCAGAATCAATCAAGCAAAACTTAAATCAAAGTCAAATACAAGCTTCATCCCACGATACACTAGTTGATAAAAAAACATAGAGGGTACAAAATAGACAGGACTTACCTCGCCCTACCACACGCTGCAACATGTGTAATATTGACAACAAATAGGAATCAATACCATCCCAAAACGCAGTTAATTCTTTATACCCGCAATTAAGAAGGAATGTTTTTAAAATACTTGTCTACAGAGTTGAAACAAAAAATCAAACTCATTATTTCTTGAGTTGCGTTTTCAGCTCCATTAAAAGTAAACTTCCTCACGACTAATTTTTTGTCAAGTTAAAATGGAATTGATTCTTCAAAAGAATGAGTTTGTTGCTATTATTTAATGGATATGTGATTAATGAAACTTATTCTTAAATTTTTGTAACTCATTACTTTCTTTTTTATCCAACCTTTGATGAATATATATCAATAATCTTAAATTTTAAAAAAAAACTAAATGAAAAAATTAGCAATTTTTATGATGCTTGCTTTTGCAATATGTCATAACACCCTAAGTGCCCAGCAACCAGAAGTAGTATTGAGTGACAGAACTGGGTGGCACAAAATAGGAGAAACAACCGTTGACTTTACCAAAGAGAGCGATTTCATTTCAGTGATCGGGGCAGACAGATTTGCTTCTCTTCAATTTAAAGTAACCGAAGCACCTATCAATCTCATTAGCGTAGAAGTATATTTTGAAAGCGGAGATTCACAGAAAATTGAAATCAATATGCCTATCAAAGTAGCAGGTGAAAGTAAACTTATTGATTTAAATGGTGGTGAACGTAATCTTAAGAAAATTAAATTTGTGTACAAAACGCTCCCCAACATTAAGAATCAAAAATCCCAAGTTGAAATATGGGGTTTGAAAACAAATTCAGACAGAAAATAAAAGCTTATTCAACACTTACAAAGTCCGCCTTCATTTTGAAGGCGGGTTATGTAATTAATTGAACCAATAGTAACAAAGATCAGAGTAATGCAATGGATCATCAACATAAACACATTTGTATCGCAAAAAATTAAATGAAATACAATCAAAAAAACGATCATTAAAAGAAAAGTAACAATCTTGATCGAAAACCAAAAACAATCGAAATGAATACTGATATCAACAAAACAGATTCCAACTTATCAAAAAAAATATTGCAGACAGAGGTTAATGTTGAAGATAAATCTTAAGCTCACACCAAATATATGAATACTGTTAAAGGGCTCGATGGAACCAACTATGATCATTATTAAAAAGCTTCAAATGTTGAGAAAATAGACCAATTCCAATATCAATGAGAACAAGTGCAAGGATAAACCTTCAACTTTTCAAAAATAGCAAAAGGCGCACAAAAGAAGGTTCTAAGAGGGTATTAACCAACTAAAACGTTAATGATTAGTCAATTGAATTCAAATAGTCTTAAGATTTTGGTTGGAACATTTCTTAAAATAAACTATAATAATCAAAATGGGAAATATACTATTTGTAGCTAAAAAAATTTTATATTCATTTTGGACTAGTGGTTTTTTTTATTTTATCAAATGGGGCAATAATTCATAATCTGTTTTTGAAAACTACCACGTCAAACATTAAGATAATTATAAAAGCTAACAACCCTATGTTATATAAAAGTTACAAATCATTTACTTAAACAATTTAAAAACAAAAAATTATGAACGCAGGAAAAATTTTAATAGGCGTGTTTGCTGGCTTAACAGCTGGTGCTGCTTTAGGCATTTTATTTGCCCAGGACAAGGGATCAAACACTCGAAAAAAAATGTCTGGATCAGGCGAAGATTTTATGGAAGAGATGAAAGAAAAATTTTATGATTTTTTAGAAACTTCTAAAGGTAAATGGAACAGAGCTAAATTAGAAGCTCAAGATATGATGGAAAAAGGTATGGCAAAAGAACAAGACATTATGAAAGAAGTAAAAAATGTCGAAGGTTAATTCCACCACAAAATCATTAAGAATTTACTAAAACAAAAAAGATGGAAGAGAAAGCAACCTTAATAGAAGCCCTTGTCGAAAAGGCAGAAGTATATACAAAAAGTAGCATTGATTTATTAAAGCTTATAGCGATCAATAAATATGCAAATTTGATGTCTTCATTTGTATCTACACTTATCATATCAATAGCAGTTTTATGTGTTACCATGATGGTTAATATTGGAGCAGCATTATGGATAGGTAAATTTTTTTCCAGTTCGATTGGTGGTTTTTTTATCGTTGCTGCTTTCTACACCATTGTTGCAATTATATGTAGCATTTTCAAAAAATCTTTAATAAAAGCACCGCTGGCAAACTTTATTATTAACCAGATTCGCAAAAATAACACAGAAAAAGTATGAAAAAGCCAATCGCTCCAGGAATTCTAGATCAAGATATTTTACTATCTGAAATGAAATGTAGAGAAGATTTTAAAGCTTTAAAAGAGCAAGTTCAGCTTACTTATGAGAGCTTGAAACCTATTAATTTAATAAAAAACGCATTTAAAAATGCAACAGAATTGCCCGAAATGAAACAAGGACTTGGCAAGGTTGCAATTGGTGTAGCCTCTGGATATTTAGCCAAGAATTTGATATTTCATTCTTCAAATAATTTCTTTAAGAGAATAACCGGTATAGCACTTCAAACAATTGTTACAAATATAACCGCAAAAAATTTTGACGAAATATCACAATCCGGAGTTGGTATTTTTAATGTTTTAAAATCCTTAATTGTACCTAAAAGAAAGGAATATCCTGAAAAAGAAATATAAATTATTAATAAGTGAAGTATCAATTTACTTTTTAAGCCTGTCAAATTCCGATGCAGTAAATTATTTAGAATTAAAAGAATGATTGGATAGAGGGGTTTCTTAAAATAAAGTAAATTAAATAAATATCATTTTGCACTGAAAATAGACCATTTAAAAATTGTAAAATACAACAATTTAATAGTTGCAGAAAATACAAAATTGAAACTAAAAGCAAGGATATTAAAAGATGGTTGGCGAAAAATACTGATATCAATCTCTGTAATTGTTGTCATTTTATTTGTGATATCTATTATATTCATTTCTCCTATTACAAAATATTTGGTGGAAAAATATGATGTAACTTATACGGGCAGACAGATCAAAATGGAATGGGCTTATGTAAATCCCTTCAGTGGCTATGTTCACTTTTCAGGTATCAAGATAATGGAGCAAAAGAATGACACAATATTCTTCTCTGCGTCAGGTGTTTCACTCAATTTCGAAATGATGAAACTTTTCTCTAAAACATATGAAATATCCGCACTCAATATTGCTGATCCACAAGCATTTATTAATCATGGAAAAGGTAATATTTTTAACTTCTTAGATATAATTGAAAAATTTACAAAAAAGGATAAACAGGCTCACAAGAAAAATGGCCCACTAAAGCTTAATATTCTCAACATAAGTATAAATAATGGAGAGTTTTTTTACAAAGAAAACTTTACTCCGATTAACTATTCCATTAAAAAAGTAAATATTGAATGCAGTGGCAAATACTGGAATGTCGATACCATGAATTTTAAATATGCCTTCAGTTCTGGAACTGGCTCTGGTGAAATAAATGGAACATTAGACCTGAATACTTCTTCTTTAGATTATCGAATGGGTGCAGTAGTGAAAAAATACGATCTGACGGTCATTGAACAATATCTGAAAGTAATGATGAATTATGGAAAATTCCGTGCCATTCTTGATGCTAATGTCAAAGCAACCGGAAATCTAAAGGATGCACGAAATTTAAATGCGAAAGGTATTGTATCGATTAGCGATTTTCATTTCGGGAAAAATCCGAAAGAAGATTATATGTCTTTTGATAAGTTCGTTATTGATGTCATTCAATTGAATCCTAAAATGAAACAGTATATCATGGATTCTATTTCACTAACTCATCCGTTCATAAAGTACGAAAAGTACGATAACCTAGACAATATCCAGAATATTTTTGGAAGGAAAGGGGTAAATGTAAAAGCAGTGGCTGCCGCCAAGAATACTCAATTTAACCTAGTTATAGAGATTGCCAACTACGTAAAATTAATAGCTAAAAATTTCTTTAACTCGGATTACAATATTGGTAAGTTGGCGATTTATAAAGCTGATATTCATTATAACGATTTTTCACAAAGTGAAAAATTTTCCATTGCTCTTAATCCTATGAGTATAATGGCTGGTTCGCTCTACAGTAAGAAAAAAAGAATCATAATGACGATGAATTCAGGAATAAAACCATATGGGAGCTTATATGTTAAGCTCGGTATCAATCCTAAGGACAGTTCAGATTTCGATTTGACTTATGACATCGACAAAATAAATGCTGCTGTGCTTAATCCTTTTCTAATAACGGCTACTACTTTTCCACTAGATCGTGGAAGCATAGCAGTAAAGGGTAGTTGGATGGTGAAAAACGGAAGAATTAAGAGCCAAAATCATCTTCTCGTAATCGATCCTAGGATCAGTGACCGCATGCGAATGGATGATAATAAGTGGCTGCCATTAAAACTTGCCATGTTTTTTGTACGAGAACGTGGTAACGTCATCGATTTTCAAATACCAATCACTGGAAACCTTAAGGATCCGAAGTTTCATTTGTGGGATGTGATTTTTAATGTCCTAACCAATATATTTGTAAAGCCTGCAACTATATTTTATAGATACAAAATTAAAACAATGGAACTGCAGATTGAAAAATACTTGGCTATTAAATGGCAAACAAATGTGAGCAAACTTCTTTCAGAAGAGGATGATTTCGCTAGGAATTTAGCGAAATTTCTAAAGAAGAATCCTAAATCAACCATCAACGTAACGCCAATGATATATGTTGAAAAGGAGAAAGAATATATTGCAATGTTTGAAGCGAAGAAAAAATATTTTCTACTGCTGAACTAAGATAAAAGCAAAGTATTTACACAGGAAGATTCTCTTAAAGTTTTCAAAATGTCAACAAAAGATGAGAAATTTAATAAGTACCTAGATTTGCAAGTCAAAAATAATATGTTGTTTACTGTTCAAGCGAAATGTGAAGCCCTACTCGGTTCGAATTTCTTGGAACGGCACTTTGAACATCTCAACAAAAAGAGAGAAGAGGTTTTTATGAATTATTTCATAGAGAAGAAAGTTAATAAACAAATTAAAATCACGGCTGCAAAAAACGAAGTGCCATTCAATGGATTCTCTTATTACCGTATTTCATATAACGGCAAACTACCTGACGATTTGAAAGTTGCTTTTAATAAACTACATGAATTCGATAATAATAAGCCTCGTAAAAAGCTGAAAGAAGAAAGAAAAAAGACAAGGAACTGGCTAAAAAAAGGGAATTGAAATTATGAGAAAAATTCAATTAAATAAAATTGGTATGTTGCTTAAATTAACAAGCAAAAAGTGGTACCAACGCGATCCATTCAGGGAAAGTGCAATAATAGCGTACAACGCCATATTCTCTTTACCAGGTTTATTGGTGGTGGTAGTAAGCTTTGCCGGATACTTTTTTGGCGCCGACGCGGTAAGTGGCCGCTTGTACAGTCAAATTGCATCTACAATGGGCAATGATTTAGCGATACAAATTCAAGATATGATTTCAGCCGCCAACAAAAGCAAAGATTCGTGGTGGGCTACTGTATTGGGAATTATAACTATTATTATTGGAGCCACAGGAGTGTTTGTCCAAATTCAAAAATCACTAAATACGATTTGGGAAGTGAAAGGAACAAGCTCCAAATCAGGCATTTGGGTGTTTTTAAAAACACGGCTCTTTTCGTTTGGATTAATAATGTCTATTGCATTTTTACTGCTGGTTTCATTAGTCTTGTCATCATTGTTATCAGCGTTAGGAACCTGGACCATAAGCCGTACCTCTGAGGGTCTCTTAATTTTATTTCAAATTTTAAATTTCATTTTCTCATTAGCAATCATAACCGTATTATTTGCATGTATGTTTAAAATATTACCAGATGCAAAAATTAAATGGAGATTGGTGTGGATTGGAGCATTTTTTACTTCCTTGTTATTTGTTATTGGTAAATCTGCCTTGGGCTTATATTTTGGAATGGCAAACCCGGGTTATGGTTACGGAGCAGCAGGCTCAGTTATTCTCATATTGTTGTGGACATCTTATTCCTCTATGATTGTTTTTTTTGGTGCTGAATTTACCAAGGCCTACTCTGATTATTATTATGGAGAAATTTCTGCTTCAGAAAACGCTGTCAAAGAGAAAGAAAAAATCAAATGAAGATGATAAAAACACTTTGGTTTGGTAAAACATATTGAGTAAAATAATATTTATTGAAAAATATAATTAGCAAAAATATTTTGTATGCGAAAATATGTAAGAAAAAAGTAACGAATGTTTGTTCTATTGTAAAGTTATTGCTCCTGCGGTTTTACACAATTGCGCAATAAAACAGGTTCTTTACCTCTTAAGCAGCGCTATTTTCTTGAATAAATACCGCCTAGAGGCAATAAGCGTGAATGATGTACATTATTTCAAAAGTTGTGTAAAACTTCTGGCAATGAATACGTGCAAATTTGTACCGTTAAACTTAATTCACAAACCTATTTAAAACTTAAATAAAACCTAATAATAAATGAGAAAAAATTTACTCAATTCAATTTTATTCGCCACGATCTTTTTGACAGGTGGATTTAGCTATGTAGCAAATGCACAGGCTCCCAATCTAGGCACCGCAGCAAATTTTGTTCTATTTACTACAATTGGAGCAGTTAACAACACTGGTATTTCACAACTTACTGGCAATGTCGGAACCAACAACGGCTCTATCACTGGCTTCGGAAATGTGAACGGTGTTATGCACAATGCAGATGGAGCAAGCGCACAGTGTGCAGCAGATTTATTGATTGCCTATAATCAATTGAACAGCACTGTTCCAACTTTTTTCCCAGCACCTTTGCTTGGAAATGGAGAAACGTTATTTGCTGGTGTCTATTCTATTGCACAGGCAACAACTTTGAACGGCAATCTGATATTGGATGCACAAGGCAATCCCAATGCAGTATTTATTTTTCAGATTCAGGGACCTCTCTCAACTGCCGCAAATTCAAGTGTCACATTGGTTAATGGAGCATTGGCATGTAATGTGTTTTGGAAAGTAGAAGGTTTGGTAGAGATGGCTGCAGGAACTTCGATGAAGGGAAACGTTATTGCCAATAACGCAGCAATTAACTTGAATTCTGGCTCGACCCTTGAAGGAAGAGCACTTTCAACTACTGGAGCAATTACTGTTGACGGAGTGCTTGCTTACACACCAATTGGTTGTGGAAGTCCTTCTCTTACAGGACCTGCAAGTCCTGAATTGGCTTCCACAGTTTGTTATGCAATATTTTCAGGTAATGGACCTGTTGCGAACTCTGGTGTAACTTATGTTGTCGGAGATGTTGGAACCAATGTGGGCTTAACCACTGGTTTTAATCCTTTGTTCGTTACTGGTGAGATTCATCCAATCCCAGATGGTTCCACTGCGGCGTGTGCAGCTGATTTACTTAATGTCTACACCTATCTAAATACGCTCCCTTACGATATTGAGTTATTGTATCCTGCACAGTTTGGTAATGATCTGGTACTTACTCCACACACCTACCTGATGAATGCAGCTACCACATTTACAGGCAATGTGTTTCTGAATGCAGGGGGAAATTCTGATGCAGTGTTCGTTATACAAATCAACGGCGCATTATCAACAAGTACTTATTCAAAAGTCAATTTGATGAACGGAACACAAGCTAAAAATGTGTTTTGGAAAGTTGACGGTGCTGTTGACATAAATGACTATTCGGATTTCAAGGGGACAATTATTTGTAACAACGGTGCGATTAATTTAAATACGGGTGTAAAATTAGAAGGAAGTGCACTCACAACAGATGGAGCTGTAAGTACCACCGCAATTATTGCTACCATAACTTCAGATTGTACTTCAACCGGGATTAGTTCTTTTGAGAATGGAAATTCACCAGAAGTGCTTAGCATATTTCCAAATCCATTTAGCACATATACTACCATAACCATAGACGAAGAGTTCCCAATCAATAATTGTGAAATTATTTTGTACAATGTTTGGGGAAAGCAAGTAATGAATAAAATTTTATCCAATCAAACAACCATTCTTGAAACAAGTTATCTTCCTTCAGGAATATACTTTTACAACGTGGTTAGTTCTGGAAAAACAATACAATCAGGGAAACTGATTTCAGAAAAGTAAAGTGTTTTCATGTAAGAAAGTCCTTTATCTGATATAATTGGGTAGAGGACATTTCTATTAATATTTATGAGATGAAACATTATAAAAGGCAGTTGGCCTATCACGCCACATTAGCTCTATCAAGTTGATCTTTATATTATGGGTCATATTCGAATCAATACAAGTAAAACAATCATAAAGAAAGTGAATAGTCCTCAGGGAAAACCCAAGCGCCATTATAGTAGTTGGCGTTGTTAGTTTTTCTGTAGTTTCCTTACACCGTATCTGGTCCCGGAATTTTAAAATAATTACCCTAATTATCGATCACATTTTAATCAAAGATACTATAAACTAATTCTTGGCGAATTTCAAGAGCCTAGGATATAGATGCTGTTCTAGAACATTCTTAGACTTTTGACTCAAGATATTCTTCTTGGTTAAAAAGATATTTTATTCCGTAACTAGCTATTGCTCTTCACCAAAGACTCCTTTTGTTTTATCCTCATTGAAAGTGTAAAAAGTTAAAAGAATTTCGGAAAAAAAATGTAAACTTGTGGAATAATATAGAATCATAACTGCAATTCTTTTATGGGACTATCCAAAATATATTTCATCAGAACATTTCAGAATTTCAAACTTATGAAACACCTTGTTTTTACCCTACTCTTATTGACATCACTTCAAGTTTCTTGTCAAGTGCATCTCGGGCCAGGTCAATCGTTTCTCAACATCCAGGCAGCTGCAAATGCTCAGGCTATTCAGCCTGGTGATACGGTGTATTTGCACGCAGGCAATTATTTTGGATATCAGTTTGTTACCCAACTCAAAGGAAAGGCCAATGATTGGATTGTGATCCGCCCGTATAAGCAAGATGCCATCGAGATAGCTGGGACTTGGCAATTTGTCAGTGCAGAATACCTCCGTTTTGAGCATCTGACTTTCAAAGGCAATGCCAACTATCCTGGCCGTTTGTTCAGCGTAGATAATGGCGGTAGTTGTCTCACCCAATCCAAATTTATCGTAGTGGACAGTTGCCACTTCTCCAACGTGACCGATCCTACTGCTATTGCCGGATTTAAGTTCGGTGGTGTT
>Ga0136636_10002351_pt1 | contig 11240 bp, 8 predicted proteins | sample AntDrymUQ8522106_2_FD_104653 | JGI IMG/M metagenome (GOLD analysis project Ga0136636, IMG submission 104653) | Polar desert sand microbial communities from Dry Valleys, Antarctica - metaG UQ852 (21.06) | ecosystem: Environmental > Terrestrial > Soil > Desert | place: Antarctica: Dry Valley... | reverse complement strand
TATTACAATTACTCAGAAACCAAAACCAGACCTTACAGTTCTTACCATTTGTATTGATATTGATACCGGAATCACAACAAATGCTTTTATTGAAAGTGGGTTTGCAGCACCACAATATGCCTTTGAATGGAAAAGTGAGGATGGAACTTTAGTTAGTACAGCCGAGAATTTCTCAACAAACGAGCCCGGAAATTATACGCTTACGGTCACCAATTTAGCAATATTTGGATGTACCTCTGACATTGTACCTTTCACAATTATAGAGTCTTCAAAACCAGCTTCAGTAACATACACCACCAGCGGATGGTTTACGGATAACCAAACTATAACTGTAAACGCCGTTCCGTTTATAGGTGATGGAAGCAATTTCCTTTATTCGTTAGATGGAGGTTCACTTCAAATAAGTAACGTGTTTAGTAATGTCAGCCCTGGACTCCACGAAATTACAGTAAGCGATGCTAATTGTGGGACTTTTACTATTCCGGTTACGATCAAACTTATAAGCAGTCCAAAATTTTTCACTCCCAATGGAGATGGTTTTAACGATACTTGGAACATAACAGGAATTCCAAATAGTGAAAATTTAAAATTATATGTCTTCGATCGTTATGGAAAACTATTAAAACAATTGTTTCCTAACGGCTCGGGATGGGATGGAACCTTCAACGGATATCCACTTCCAGCCGATGATTATTGGTTTACCATTACCTATACTGAGGACAACATTGCTAAAGAATACAAATCACATTTTTCTCTGAAACGATAAATCGGAAGACAAAAATTAAGGAGGCTTTCCTAATCGAAAGCCTTTTTTTTGTTTTAAAAAAATTAAAATTAAAACATCTGTAACAAAATAAGGCTTTAGCAGTCTACTAGGTAGATTCAAGTAAAGACCATTTATATTTAATCAAATAGTATGGGTTGCGTTAGGTAATTACTTTTGCGTCACACCAAGTGGGTGGTTTAAATGTAATCCAATCTCCTGTTTATAAAGAAAGAAATATCGCTATAGCTATTTTACGGGAAATTTGATTTTGCTATAGAAAATCACTGCAAGTAAGAGGTTCATTTAGTAGATGAAGCGTACTATTTTTTTTAGGTTTAAATTGTAGATGCGAAAAAGTCCTGAATTCAAAAGTTTTTAATAAAAATTGGTTTTAATAGTTAGTTACAAAAAGAAAAACCCGGAGTATGCCAACTTCGGGTTTTTTGATGGAAAGCGCTACTTATTTGCAATCTAAATTTGCTTTAATAACGTAAATTCCTTCGCCATTTGCAATTTCTCCCGAATCGACAATTGCCGAGGAGTGTAAAACCTATTACCCATTTTCACTTTCAAAAGCTTTAAATTAGTAGAGCGTAAACCGCCGCAAGGCATAATTGCAATGCGATTGGCTGCTTTTTTTGATTAACACGGCTAAAACTGCTATTCCGTCCACACAATTTTCTGCACGCCCTGATGTCAAACTAGTTATAAATCCACATTTTAGAATTGATTCTAATACTACAGTTCTATTTTCAACCTCATCAAAAGCACGATGAAAAGTACAAGGCAATGGTTTTGCCAAAGCTACTACATCACAATTCTGTTGTTGATTGACCAAACCACTTTCTTTTAAGATACCACATACAAATCCGTTTGCTTTTGCTTCTTTGAACGTTTCTATTGAAGCTTTCATTTGTTCCAATTCAAAATCAGAGTAAACAAAATTGCCACTTCGAGACCGAATCATAACATATAGAACGATGGTTGTTTTATGACGTACAGTTTTAAAAAGTTCAAGATCTAGTGTAATACCACCTGCATTTCTATTGGCACACAATTCAATTCGCTCAGCACCATTGGCTTGTGCCACGATAGCAGATTAAAGCAGGCGATTTCTAATTTCGATTTTTTCACTTAGTGCAAAAAGTATTCAGCATCTATTAATCGGTTTCCTGCTGCATCATGAACGGCGTAATTAAAACCGCCTTGAATGCAATACGAACCAAATTCTCCTTTTTTATTTAAAGCGATAAAGCCCACTTGAATGTCTTTTACGTTTTTATTTCTTTTTTTAGTCAAATTTATAATCCGGGCAACCGCCTCTTCACAGGCCTTTTGTGGTGACTTTCCTTGACGCATTAATTCAACAACCAAATGACAACCCGAAATACGAATCACTTCCTCTCCATGACCAGTGGCCGTGGCGGCTCCAATTTCATTATCAACATACAAGCCTGCTCCAATAATTGGGGAATCACCCAAACGTCCCTGCATTTTAAAAGCCATTCCGCTTGTAGTGCATGCACCTGAAAGATTTCCAGCAGCGTCCAAAGCAATCATCCCAATAGTGTCGTGATTCTCAATATTAGCAATGGGTTTGTATTGACTGGTTTTCAACCATTCTTTCCATTCTTTTTCGGATTCTTCGACTAATAAATTTTCTTTTACGAAACCTTGAGATAAGGCAAACTGCAAGGCTCCGTCACCTACCAACATCACGTGCGGTGTTTTTTCCATCACGGCTCGAGCCACTGAGATAGGATGTTTTATAAATTCTAAACAACCAACGGAACCAATATTTGCATTTTCATCCATGATGCACGCATCCAGTGTAACGCGACCCTCTCGATCCGGTCTTCCACCATACCCCACGCTGCGCTCCGATGGATCTCCCTCGGGAATTTTCACTCCAGCTTCAACGGCATCTAAGGCCCGTCCCTTGTTTTTTAAAATAGCCCAAGCCGCCACATTGGCTTTTAGCCCAAAGTTCCATGTCGAAAGTACAATGGGTTTGATACCTTTTGCAAAGGAAAGATCATTTTCTTTCTCAGGTTTACCTTCAAAAGATTGCAAGGCCACAGCTGCAGAAGCAAGAGCCGCTGTTTTCAAAAAATTTCTACGGTTTGTCATTGGGTTAGGGTACTAGTGGTTGTTTCGGTTTTGAAGTATAAATATAAAGTATCCTATTTACATAAAAAAACCTGCACATTAATTTGTGCAGGTTTCGTATTTGTGTAACCAAAAAGTTTGTTTTAAAGTAAAATTTTTACCCCATTATTACCATTTGATAATTGCGCTTCCCCAAGTAAAACCACTTCCAAATGCTGCTAAAATAACAGTATCTCCTGATTTTATTTTTCCTTGTTCCCAAGCTTCGGTTAAAGCAATTGGAATAGAAGCTGCGGTCGTATTTCCGTATTTTTGAATATTATTAAACACTTGATCGTCTGTCAAGTTGAATTTCTTTTGGATAAACTGAGAAATTCTCAAGTTTGCTTGATGCGGAATCAACATGTCAATATCAGAAACCTCCAAATTATTGGCCTGCAATCCTTCATTAATCACTTCGCTGAAACGAACGACTGCATTTTTAAACACAAATTGACCGTTCATATATGGGAAATAACTTTCATCATCAGGATCATTATCAGCCAAAATATCGGTTATCCATCGGCCTCCCATTCCTGGTGCTTTTACAATTAATTCCTCTGCGTGCTGTCCTTCAGAATGCAAATGCGTGGATAAAATTCCTTTGGTCAAATCTTCTTCTCGGCTCAAAATAGCAGCTCCCGCCCCATCTCCAAAAATTACAGAAACGCCTCGTCCCCTAGATGTCATATCTAATCCTGTCGAATGAACCTCTGATCCAATAACTAAAATGTTTTTATACATTCCGGTTTTTATATATTGATCTGCCACTGACAAAGCGTATATAAATCCTGAACATTGATTTCTTACATCTAAAGCTCCTACGGTTCGTAGACCCAAATCACGCTGCACCAAAACTCCTGGACCAGGAAAATAGTAATCGGGACTCAATGTGGCAAAAACCACAAAATCAATATCCTCTTTCGCTACTCCTGAACGTTCAATCGCGATTTTAGCCGCTTTTACTCCCATGGAAGTGGTCGTGTCTTCGCCTTTTATAATGTGACGTCGTTCTTGTATCCCTGTTCGCTCCTGAATCCACTCATCATTGGTATCAATAATTTTTGATAAATCGTCATTTGTGACCACGTTTTCGGGAACATAATAACCCAATCCTGCTATTTTTGAATGATACATAGTATTGTTATTTTATTAAAATCAGATTTCAAATTTAAAATATCCTTAAAATAAGAGGACCAAATTACCACTTTTTTAGCAATTTACAAGTTTTATCCATTTATCAGCCTTTCAAAGCCTTCTTACTACAAAATAGATAAAAAATGCGATGCGAATGAAATAAGTCGCAACCAAGCAAGAACCAATGTAAAAGTTAAAAAATGATATTTAGGCTCAAATGTAACAACATTGACTTATTTTAGCCTCATAATACGTACTACTAACGCTAATTTAAAATCATTCAAATTATGAAATTAAAAATTCCATTATTTTTCTTTCTTGGACTGAGCTTAACCACCTTTGCACAAGAAAACCTATCGTATCAAAAACCATCTCAATCCATCTTAGCTTTAGCTGATTATGAGAGAGCCCCTTCGGTATCAATGGATACCAAAAAAGAATACCTACTTTTGACGTATCGAAATACTTACAAATCACTAGACGATTTAAATCAGGAAGAACTGCGTTTGGGCGGATTGCGTATCAATCCTATTACGAATATTTCTAGTACAGTTACGTACGTAAACAACCTGAAATTACGCAAAATCAAAGATAAAAATGAAATACAAGTGACAGGATTGCCTACTAATCCTCGCATCAGTACAATCAGTTGGTCTCCAAATGACAAAAAAATCTCATTTTCGCACACGACGGCTACCGGAGTAGAACTTTGGGTTCTTGATGTAGCTTCGGCGAAAGCCAAAAAATTAACAGAAGCCACCGTCAATGCTAATATAGGAAGTCCATTCAGCTGGATGGATGATAACGAAACCATTTTGGTAAAAATGCTTCCAAAAAATAGAGCTGCGTTACTAGATGCCAAAAAAGATTTGCCAGCCGGTCCAATAATTTCAAATGCGGATGGAGCCAAGTCACAAAACAGAACCTATCCGGATATGTTAAAAAACAAGAATGATGAAATCAATTTTGAGAACATCATGACGTCTGAATTATACAAAGTAAACTTGGACGGAACCGCAACCTTGTTCAAAAAAGCGGACATGTATGCCGGAGAAAGCTTTTCCCCAGATGGAAATTATTTAATGGTAACCACGATTCAAAAGCCCTTTTCATACATCGTTCCCCTGAGTCGGTTTCCGTCAAAATCTGTAGTTTATGACAAAGCAGGAAACGAAGTTAAAGTAGTGAATGAAGTACCGCTAACTGAAATTATCCCAAAAGGATTTATGGCCGTGCGAAAAGGAAAAAGAAACATGAGCTGGAGGGCTGATAAGCCAGCAACCTTAGCTTATGCTGAAGCTTTAGATGGTGGAGATCCAGCCAATAAAGTGGAATTCAGAGATGAAGTTTTCCAATGGAACGCACCATTTGATTCCCCTGCCACATCATTAGTGAAAACACCGCAGCGCTACGACAGAATGATTTGGGGCGATGACAATAATGCTATAGTTTCAGATGAATGGTATGACACCCGAAATACCAAAACCTACTTAATCAACCCATCCAATCCAAGTCAAGCTCCAAAAGTAATTTTTGACAGAAACTCTCAGGATGTGTATTCCGATCCAGGGAATTTTGAAACAAGAAAAAACGAATACAACCGCTATGTTTTAGCCATCGAAGATGACAATGCTTACCTTATTGGTGCTGGTTTCACTAAAAACGGACAATTTCCATTTATTAGTTCCTTCAATTTAAAATCAGCACAAGCAAAACGTTTGTACACTTCGACTTACACCGATAAAAAAGAAGATATATTAGAGATTGAAGACTTCAAGAAAGGAACGGTTTTAGTTCAAATCCAGTCTAAGAATGAATATCCTAATTATTACTTGAGAAACATCTACCAAAAAAACAAGTTGACTCCGATTACTACATTCAAAAATCCATTTGAAAGTATTAAAAATGTAAGCAAAGAGGTAATCAAATACAAACGTAAGGATGGCGTTGAATTATCAGGAACGTTGTATTTACCTGTTGGTTATGACAAAGTAAAAAAAGAGAAAATGCCCTTGTTAATTTGGGCGTATCCAGCAGAGTATAAAGACAAAAATTCAGCTGGGCAAAGCACACAAAACCCAAATGAGTTCACATTTCCTAGTTATGGTTCTTTCGTATATTGGGTAACCAAAGGCTATGTTGTTCTGGATGATGCTGCTTTTCCAATTATTGGTGAAGGAACGACGGAACCAAATGATAATTTCATCACGCAATTAGTAGACAATGCAGAAGCGGCAATCAATGCGGTAGATGCTTTGGGGTACATCAACAGAAAAAAAGTAGCCGTTGGTGGTCACTCGTACGGTGCTTTTATGACAGCTAATTTACTGACACATTCCAATCTTTTTGCCTGTGGAATCGCCCGAAGTGGCGCGTATAATAGAACGTTGACCCCTTTTGGTTTTCAAAGTGAGCAGCGCAACTACTGGGAAACTCCAGAAGTGTACAATGCGATGTCGCCTTTTATGAATGCGGATAAAATGAAAACGCCTATGTTGTTAGTTCACGGTGAAGCTGATAACAATCCGGGAACTTTTACTTTGCAAACCGAACGGTATTTTCAAGCTTTGAAAGGTTTAGGCGCTCCAGCACGAATGGTGATTCTTCCAAAAGAAGCGCATGGATATGTAGCCAAAGAGAACATCTTACACTTGCTATGGGAACAAGATCAGTTTTTAGAAAAGTATTTGAAGAATTAATTCAACTCGCAAATAATTTCAAAACCCCAAAATCGTTGATTTTGGGGTTTTGTGTTTTTAGGCTAACATTAAGTAGACTTCTTGATTGAGATCTAGTTTGGTATCGTGCTCGAAGAAAATGGCCCTTTTTTCAAAAGCCGCTTTGACTAAGTAATGACTTCCTTTAAAATAACATTGCTTCACCACTGCTTTCATCAGCGCGTTGTCTACTACTTTCAATTGATGTGGATACAGTAAAAGCAGGGCATCTTCATCTGCTTCAAGAGCTATCAGCTGAGACAGTCGCAGCTCATTTACCTCTCCAAACAGAGAAGCAATGTACTTACTACCTGGTTTTTCATATATTGTTTTTGAATCTCCTTTTGCTACTACTTTTCCATTTTGAACCACAATGGTTTCATCAGAGAAAGACAAGGCGTCCGTGCTGTCGTGCGTAGCAATAATACACATAACGCCTTTGTCTTTCAAGTAACGGAATAAGTTGCGACGCAAGGAGTTCTTCCGAAAAGAATCAATTTGACTGAACGGTTCATCTAACAATAATATTTCAGGCTCCAAAGCCAAAACCCTAGCTAACGCCACTCTTTGCTGCTGTCCTCCACTTAGAAATTTTGCTTTTACTTTTGCGAAAGCACTCATCTCGACCATATCTAATAACTCTTGAACGCGCGTTTTCTTTTGCTCAGGATACATATTCGACAGGAACTTGCCCACATTTTCTTCGACCGTGATGTACGGCATCAAATCAAAATCCTGGGCTAAATATTTAATAAAATCTTCCCCCGGAACGAGGTTGTGTTTGGGCCCTAAAATGGGCTTTTCGTTATACTTTATTGAACCGCTATCCAGATCATACAATCCATATATGAGTTTTAGCAAGGTGCTTTTCCCGCAACCGCTTTCGCCAATAATAGCTGCATTTTGACCTTTGGCAATCGTAAAACTAACCTGCTCGATAACGGGTGTATCACTGTACGTAAACGATATGTCTTTTATCTCTAGCATCATCTGTATTTAAGAGTGCAAATTTACAAAGATTAATTCAAATTTAGACACAAAAAAAGGCTGCTTCTTAACGAAACAGCCCTTGTATTTATGGTAATTTTTGCTTAATTTTTTACTTCCGCTTCCGCATCTTTAACCATTTTGGCATTTGCAGTAATAGCAAATTCAACACGACGGTTTTGACTTCTACCTTCAACCGTTTGATTAGAAGCAATTGGATCTGCAATTCCTAAACCAGTAACTTGGAATCTACTAGAAGAGACACCTTTACTGTTTAAATAATTTCTAACAGCAGCAGCTCTTTCTCCTGAAAGTTTTAAGTTATAATCTGCTGGACCAGTACTGTCTGTGTATCCATATATAGTAATGTCTGTATCTGGATATTCTGCAAAAACAGGAACTAATTTATCTAAGTTTGCTTTTGCACTTGCAGTCAAGGACGATTTGTTAGTATCAAAACGTACGGCATTTTCATTTAAAACTAATTTGATTCCTTCACCCACACGAACTACTTCAGCTCCAGGAAGAACAGCATCAATTTCTCTAGCTTGCTTATCCATTTTATTACCAATAACGCCACCGGCAACACCACCTACAACGCCACCTAATACAGCTCCCATTGCACCATTACCGCCTTTACCAAGGTTGTTCCCTAAAACACCACCTAATACAGCTCCTGCAACGGCACCTATTCCGGCTCCTCTTTGCGTTTTATTCGTATTCTTTAATGATTCACAACTTGTAAACAGGGAACCCATAATCATTATTGTTGCCATAGCAACTATTGAAATCTTTTTCATATCTCTATTTTTTTTAATTAATTAACTTTTTGAAATTGATACACTACATCAGTCATTTTACCTCCAACATCGATTTTATCAATCAATTGAAAAGAACTTGCTGTTTGATTTGCAACATATAAAATGTAACCATCTCTTACTTTTCTCGCTTTTTCCCCTGCATCAAGTACTTTTAAAACAAACTGACCGTCATTATTAACAAACCAAGTAATTGGAGAATTAAAGGATGCACAATTTGCTTTAGTCAAAGCCATATTTCCTTTGTTATTATTGGAAATAAATTTCCATGTACTTCCTACAAAACACTCTGAGTCTGCCAATTGAAAAGTATTTACTTTGATGTATTGCGAACCGGGATACGTTACCGAGCTGATTACCCAATTCCCTTTCATAGCTACTTGCGCTTTTCTATCTGTATTGGTACTTGTCACTGATGTTGACTTACATGCGAACATCAAAACAGCCAATGTGCACATTAAAATTACTTTTTTCATTTTCTTAAAATTTAATGAATTAATACTTACACAAATGTACGAAGCATTGAAACAAGTTTGTTTCAAAATTATAATATTTTATATCATAATTAACGCTTACGACAATTTGTCACTTCCTTTACAATTGGTATTCTATTTGAAAGAATTGTAATCGTAAAAATTAATTTAAAAATTCAAAATATGACAACAGGTAAAATTAATGTTTCGGTTGAAAACATCTTTCCTCTAATCAAGAAATTTCTATACAGTGATCACGAAATTTTCCTACGTGAATTAATTTCCAATGGAACTGATGCTACGTTGAAATTAAAACACTTAACCAGCATTGGCGAAGCCAAAGTGGAATACGGCAACCCAATCCTAGAGGTGAAAATTGATAAAGAAGGTAAAAAGCTACACATCATTGACCAAGGTTTAGGAATGACGTCAGATGAAGTGGAAAAATACATCAACCAAGTTGCCTTTTCTGGAGCTGAAGAATTTTTAGACAAATACAAAGACTCCGCTAAAGATTCTGGAATCATTGGTCATTTTGGTCTTGGCTTCTACTCCGCTTTTATGGTTGCCGAAAAAGTGGAAATCATCACTAAATCTTTCAAAGACGAACCAGCAGCACACTGGACCTGCGACGGAAGTCCTGAGTTTACTTTGGAACCCGCTGACAAAACCACTCGTGGAACTGAAATCATTTTGCATATTGCCGAAGATTCATTAGAATTCTTGGAAGAATACAAAATCAAAGAACTTTTAAATAAGTACAATAAGTTTATGCCTGTTCCAATTAAATTTGGAACCAAAACAGAGAAAATTGAACAAAAAAAGGGCGAAGAAGTAGCTGCCGAAGATGTGGACAAAACCTTCACTGAGGTGGAAGTTGACAACATCATCAACAACCCAAATCCAGCTTGGACAAAGCAACCAACTGAATTGTCTCCAGAGGATTATAAGAATTTCTACCATGAATTGTATCCAAATCAGTTTGAAGAACCGTTATTCCACATTCATTTAAATGTAGATTACCCATTTAATTTAACTGGTATTTTATATTTCCCAAAATTAGGTTCCGACTTACAAATTCAGAAAGACAAAATTCAGTTGTACCAAAACCAAGTGTACGTAACGGATAACGTAGAAGGAATTGTTCCTGAGTTTTTGATGATGCTAAAAGGGGTCGTTGATTCTCCAGACATTCCGTTGAACGTATCGCGTTCTGGATTGCAAGCAGATGCTGCAGTAAAGAAAATCTCGAACTACATTACTCGTAAAGTTGCTGATAAATTAAAATCATTATTCACTGAAAATCGTGAAGATTTTGAGCAAAAATGGAATGATATTAAAATCGTTCTCGAATACGGGATGCTATCCGAAGATAAATTCTACGAAAAAGCGGGCGCCTTTGTTTTGTATCCTACAGTAGATGGAAAATTCCACACACTAGAGGAATTAAAAGAAAAACTTGCCGCTACACAAACGGATAAAGACGGCAAACTAGTTGTTCTTTACGCAGGAAATAAGGAAGCGCAACACTCGTATATCGAAATTGCAAAAGAAAAAGGATACGAGGTTTTATTGCTAGACTCACCTATTATCTCACATTTGATTCAAAAAATTGAAGGCGACAACAGCAACATGACTTTTGTACGTGTCGATTCAGATCATATTGATAATTTAATCAAGAAAGACGAAACCACGATTTCTAAATTATCCGAAGAAGAGCAAACCAACCTTAAAACGGTTCTAGAAGCAATTGTTCCTAAACAAACCTACAGTGTTCAACTGGAAGCTTTAGACAGCAACGCGGCACCATTTATCATCACGCAACCCGAATTCATGCGTAGAATGAAAGAAATGAGTCAATCCGGCGGTGGCGGAATGTTCGGGATGGGCAACATGCCAGAAATGTACAACTTGGTGGTAAACACTAATTCTGAGTTGGCAACAAGTATATTAAACAATAAAGATGCAGCCGCTCAAGAAAGCTTAGTTAAACAAGCCCTTGACTTGGCTAAATTATCTCAAAACCTATTAAAAGGTGAAGCCTTAACTGCTTTTGTAAAAAGAAGTTTTGAGTTGATTAAATAGTTTAGTTTATTTATTTAATCGGTTCCTTTTTGAACCGTTTACGCGTAAACATATCAAGCCTGCTAGTGAAAACTGGTGGGCTTTTTTTTTGGAGCATAACGACTGGTTT
>Ga0136636_10002350_pt1 | contig 11242 bp, 12 predicted proteins | sample AntDrymUQ8522106_2_FD_104653 | JGI IMG/M metagenome (GOLD analysis project Ga0136636, IMG submission 104653) | Polar desert sand microbial communities from Dry Valleys, Antarctica - metaG UQ852 (21.06) | ecosystem: Environmental > Terrestrial > Soil > Desert | place: Antarctica: Dry Valley... | reverse complement strand
TTACAATCAGTTCGCCTTTCTGGTAAGACTTTACCTGATAATGAATTTGCTGAAAAAGTTCGGCCAAACCTTCAGGAGAAATACCCCTGAAGATGGGCGATTGGCAAAGTATTTCGGATTGAATCATGACCTAAGTTTATTTATTTCCTCATTTAGGTTTTCGAGGGCTTTTATATCTTCAGCGCCCAATCTTTCCTTGTTGTATTTATCGTATTCGGTTTCGGCCATCTGCAAAGCCAGTTCATGCGAAATTTTTCCTGCATGTTCTAAAATTTCGTTTTCGTTGATCGTAAGTATGTCGTCAAGTTTTCTAACCCAATCTGACATGTACATTACTTTTTTCTGCCGCGCCTGATTCTCGGCAAAGGCCAGAAATTGCTCCACCAATAAATTCAATTGACTCAGCTCTTCTTCGCTTAGGTAATTTTTTGCAATTCCAACATCGGTTTTTCTGATTTTAGAGCCTTGCCACGAGTTTAAACCCATGTTTTTCTTCGAAGCTAAGCTCGTTGGGCAATCAGTTCAGCCGCGGTATGTTGATGGATTGCCCAGTGAAGTTTGTTCTGGATAGTAGCAAAAAAGTCTTTTGCCCGACTGGTTTTAGCATCATAATCGACACTAAGCGTAAAGATATCTTTAACTTTTTGGTAGAAAATACGTTCGGAGCTGCGAATGTCGCGAATACGCTCAACCAGTTCATCGAAATAACGGATTTGCCCGGCAGCTTTTAACCGCTCATCGTCCATCGTAAAGCCTTTGACGATATATTCTTTTAGACGCGGAGTCGCCCAAATGCGAAATTTTGTGGCAACGTGCCTCTTAACGCGATACCCAACCGAAATTATCGCATCAAGATTGTAAAATTTTTGGTTACGCTCTACCAGTCTATTTCCCTCTTTTTGAACTTGTAAAAAATCCTTACAAGTTGAAATCTCCTCCAATTCGCCTTCTTCAAATATATTTTTTAGATGAATAGTTATGTTCTGGGGATTTGTTTGAAAAAGCTCGGCCATAAGCTTTTGTGTAAGCCACACGGTTTCATTCTCCAAACGGACATCAATTTTAGTGATGCCATCTTCGGTTTGGTATAGGATTATTTCGCTGTTTGATTCCATACATTCACAGATTTTCTATTTCAATTTCTGCATCATCTTTATTCAAGGTTGCTGCAAAATACCACATAAAAATGAGAATCGGCAGTTTGTAGAAAAATACTTTTTTTCAGGGTTTGTAACAAAGGGTACAATCTGTCGAACAGAATGGATATACTTTTGTTTCAGAAAAAATATAAGAAACTATGATACGCGAAATTGTAAATATAGACGAAGACTTGTGCAATGGTTGCGGAATTTGTATTCCCAACTGCCACGAAGGTGCATTGCAAATTATTGATGGAAAAGCCAGGCTCATTAGCGAATTGATGTGCGACGGATTGGGAGCCTGCCTTGGCCACTGCCCTGAGGGAGCAATTACGATTGAAAAACGTGAAGCCGACGAATACGACGAAATTTTAGTCGTTCAGCAAATTATTCCGAAAGGCAAAAACACACTGGTTGCGCACATGAAACACCTGAAAGAACACGGCGAAACCGTTTTCCTGAAACAGGCTGTTGGCTACTTGAAAACTCACGCCAGCGAAATTCCTTTCAGTGTTGAAGCTGTAATTGCCGAAGTTCATTCCACCAAAGTGGAATCATCGGGCTGCGCCAGCGGAGGTTGCCCGGGCTCTCAGGAGCAAAGTTTTGATCCTAAGAATCTCCGTTTTGCTCCGGCAGCAGCTTCAACTGAAATACCTTCGGCTCTTCGCCAGTGGCCGGTACAAATGCACCTGATCAATCCGGCTGGTGCAGCTTTTCAGGGAACTGACCTGCTTTTAGCTGCTGATTGTGTCGCATTCAGTCTTGGGAATTTCCATTCAAAACATTTAGCCGGAAAATCCTTGGTCATTGCATGCCCCAAACTCGATCAGGGCAAAGAAATCTATGTAGAAAAAATCCGTCGACTCATTGACGAGGCCAAAGTAAATACCATTACTGTGATGATGATGGAAGTCCCATGCTGCGGAGGTTTATCTCAATTGGTTCAAATGGCTGCAGCCCAGGCAACACGTAAAGTTCCGGTGAAGGAAATTATTGTCAGCATCAAGGGCGATATTCTGGAAGAAAGCTGGGTGTAGAAGAGTTTCATGTTTCATGTTTCAAGTTTCAAGATGTCGTGATTTTATGAAATATACCACGTCAATACGCGTCGTAGTCTACGACCGATACACCAACTTTTGATATTGGTATAGGCGAAATCCACCAGGCAATTTTCACGCTGGAAGAGATATTCAAATTCCTCGAAGATGCCGACCGACCTTGCATCGTAGCCATTGACGAGTTTCAGCAAATTGGCCAATATCCGGAAAAGAACATCGAAGCCGAGCTGAGAACCTATATTCAGAAATGCAAAAACACATCTTTTATATTTGCCGGAAGTCAGCGGCATTTGATGCAGAACATCTTCTTCAGCTCTTCGCGTCCGTTTTATCAAAGTGTCAGCCTGTTGCAATTGGATGCAATCAGAGAAGAAGAATATGTGAGGTTTGTGATTGATTCGTACCAGCCATTTTATCAAAGCACTTTATCGCTCTTGCCCGAACGACAATAGGAGATCCACTATGCCATTGCTAAAGAAGGGAAAGCTATCGGTATTACTTCAGGCGCCTTTATTAAAAAACATGGATTGTTATCGCAGAGTTCAGTTCAAACCGCAGTAAAGCAATTGTTCGACAAAGAAATAATCAACTCTGAAAACAATGTTTATCAGGTGTATGACCGCTTTTTTGGCTTGTGGTTGGCGAACTTATATGGAACGGGATGGAAGGGGTAAAACTCCAGTCTTCAATACATTGGAAGAACTTAAAATTAACTTTCAGGAAACAATTAATCATTAAGTAATTGAATTGTAATAGTTTATTATTTTAAAATTAACTCTAATTTTAAGATGGTTAGCTAAAAGTAGTCTACTTTCGTCATATAGATTTTGGACATATCTCCAACAAATATGACATTAAAACTTATCCTCATTGCCAATCAATATACCCTGATTCGTGTCGGGCTACAGTTAATTCTTGATGAAACCACCGATTTGGCAATTAAAGAAGAAGCCTCGAATGGGTATGACTTACTTAAAAATCTCACTGACAGCCCCTATAACTTTGCGATTTTGGACCTGGACATGAAAGGGAAAGATGTATTGGAAATACTTAATGAGATAAAAACAAAATGGCCTAAAATACCACTGGTTATTTTTTCCCTAAATCCAAATGATACTCAATCTATGCGCATAGTGAGGAACGGAGCTTTCGCATATATCCATAAAAATACAAATTCCGAATCCATTATCTCAATCCTTCGTTCAGTAGGATACAGCAAAAAACTTCATCTTCCGCATCATGCCGAAATGCTTGCTGAACTGCTCTCTTTCCATGAAAATCCAGGTACTTTATCTCCTGAATTGATTTTTGCAAAAGAATTTCAGAACATCTATTCATTTTGCCCAAGTCATCATACGGTAGAAAAAGTAAATATATTAAACAGAGAATCATTCATACGAAAAAATTAAATCCTATGATAACGCTACAAAATCCGGAAATTGAAAACCTGAAAATTGAACTGGAAAAGACCAAAAATGAGAATGAAATCCTTTTCTCATTTCTCGCCAATGATCTAATGAAACCCATATACAAGGTTCAGAAAAATACTGAAATGCTCGCAAAGAAACATGAGAGTATGAACCATGATACTGTTCAACGTTTACTAGTAGAACTTAATGAAATCGCCACATCTGCAACCCAAAAGGTGGACAATTTGCTGAACTGGACGCGGTCAAAACTAAACCAAATAACTCCAATAAAAGAAGATCATTCCTTGATATCACTGGTCGCTGAAACCATTAAAATATATGAAACCATTTTGGACAAAAAAGGAATCAGTTTGCAAGTAAAAATTCAGGAAATGGCGCAAATATTTGCTGATGCTGAATTGTTTAACTCTGTATTACGCAACCTGATCTCAAATGCAATAAAAGATACACCTTCCGGCGGAACTATTGTTATCGGTTGCGATGAACATGAATTGGAATATGTTATGAAGGTGAGTGATTCAGGAAAAGGAATCAACGGATGCAGTATACGGAAGATTTTTAATGTCAACGAAAATCTTAGCCATTCAGGATCGATTCAGGAAAAAGGATTAGCTCTGGATTTGAAAATCTGCACTGAATTTGTTGAACTTAATGGTGGTAAAATTTGGGTAACCAGTGAACCCGACCAAGGAACTACATTCTCTTTCACCGTTCCTAAAGGATATTCTCACATTGACCTTGAATTCTACGAAGAAATACTCAATTACAATATCCAATATCTGAACAGGTATTCAAATATATCTGCCTGATAAAACCTTGAGCAACATGAAGATTACAACCGGGAATTTTAACGATTCCTATTTCCTAATTTTGGACGGAGTAGGAATTACTTCTCACAATTAATTAGCGAATAGAAAGTTATATTGTGATTGGTAGTGAGGAGTGGTATGCTCTCACAAGAAGTAATTTTTGACCCGAAAAACCTACAGTTTGTCCCGGTTTCTCATGCCACCGAAACTCCATTCGAATATACTTAATAAAAGATTAACTGAATATTAATCAACATGTAACGAAAATGGGGCAACTTGCGGTCGTTAATAAGCTCAGGCTTTATGAACGACGATATAAGAAAAATAGATTTAGCAGTCATTTCAGATGTACATCTGGCAACTCTCGCCAGTAAGGCAAAACCCCTACTCAAATATTTAAAGTCGATTCATCCCAATATGCTGGTTTTGAATGGCGATATCATCGATTCGTGGCGGTTTAGTCGGAATTATTTTCCAAAATCTCATTTGAAAGTGATCCGTCAGTTGGTGAAAATGATCGAAAAAGGGGTTCAGGTAGTCTACATTACCGGCAATCACGACGATGTTTTCCGCAAGTTCAACAATACCCGACTGGGGAATTTCAGCATTGTCAACCAACTCGAAATCACGAGTGGAAATCAAAAAACCTGGATCTTTCACGGCGATGTTTTTGATCACATTATCCATCATTCGCCCGGACTGGCAAAATTTGGTGCAGCGGCTTATGGTTTACTTACCGGATTTAATAAGGTTTTGAATGTTGTTCTTCATTTATTTGGAGGTCAAGATATGATACTTTATAAATCGATGACAGACCGAATAAATAAAGATAAAAAGATATTGACCAATTTCGAACTGGCCATTGCCAATGCGGCATTGAGTAAAGAGGTCGATTTGGTTATATGCGGACACACCCATATTCCCGTTGATAAAATCATCCAAACAGAAAAAGGAACGGTTCGGTACATCAACTGTGGCGATTGGGTGGAGCATTTTTCTGCCGCTGAGTGTCTTGACGGAGACTGGACACTGAACTATTTCAATTCGGATATCGATGATGATGAAGATGAATCTCCGGCAGATGAGCTTTATATTCCGGACAAAAAACAGTTGTACCGGTCTATTCTTGAAGAAATGAAAGTTGCAAGTTTCTTTTAATCGCCAATCAAAATGAAAATCTTATATGCTATTCAGGGAACGGGAAACGGTCATCTGGCACGTGCTACAGAAATTGTTCCGATCCTGAAATCGATGGCCGATACCGATGTGCTGGTCAGCGGTACTCAAGCCGATTTGAATGTTCCTTTTCAGATTGATTATTGCTTCTCAGGAATGAGTTTTATTGTCGGACATAATGGTGGAGTCGATATTCCAAAAACCATTCAGAAAATGCCGGTTATACAGTTTTTCCGAGACATTCGGAATTTGCCGCTTGATCGGTACGATATTGTGATTAGTGATTTTGAACCAGTTTCGGCATGGGCTTGTTGGTTCCATAACAAGGAATGTATCGGACTGAGCCATCAGAATGCAGTTTTACACCCTTCAGCGCCCCAACCCGATTTCAGTGATTGGTTTGGGAAACAGATTTTAAGACACTATGCGCCATCTACGTATCAATACGGATTCAATTTTAAAGCTTCCACTCCAACTGTTTTTCCTCCGGTAATCCGTTCGTCTATCCGAAGAGCCAAATCCACTTTTAAACCTCATTATAGCGTTTATCTTCCGGCTTACAGCGATCAACAAATTCAGGATGTTTTGCTGAAAGTTCCGGAGACTTCATGGGAAGTGTTCTCCAAGCATTCAACCCATGAATATCATGTTGAGAATATTCACTTTCGACCAGTCTCGCTGGAAGGCTTTACCGAAAGCTTTCTGAATTGTACCGGATTATTGTGTACTGCCGGGTTTGAAGGTCCGGCAGAAGCGATTTATATGGGCAAAAAACTTTGTGTGATACCGATGAAGAAGCAATATGAGCAATATTGCAATGCCGCCTATCTGAAATCGATGGGGATCAAAGTTCTTGATCATTTCACCAATTCATCTCCCGAACTTGCCAATTGGATTCAGCATTCAGCAGCGCTTCAGATCAGATTTCCGGATTTGACCCATGAAATACTCGAAAACATTATCCGCAAGCATTATCCGTACTCAACGACTTCAGGATTTCTGAAACAACCTTATTTTCAGAACTAAAAATCCCCAATAAACTATTTGTTCATTAGGGATTTTGATGAAAATATCTTCGCTGACTTATTTATCGAACAAATTGCTCCAGTTTTTAGGTTCACGGTGTTTCCACGTTCCCTTGTGGTAAACGCAGCTGACAATTAAAGGAAGTACCGAAGTCGCCTCAGCAAATACCATTTGCTCATCGGTTACCTGAACCTTACCCCATGAGCTTGCCTCTTTCAATGTTGAAGAAGAACATGCTCCATCGCGTACATCGGCAACCGTAATCTGAACGGCATATTGGTGCATCGGAACCTCTTTACCCAAAATCTCGGCACAAACAACAGTATCCTGCGCAAAGTTCTTTGGAACACCACCACCAATCATAAACAAACCGGTAACACCAGCCGCCATTTTTATCCGGGTCAGTTCGAGAAAGTCGGCCACTGAGTCGATGGAAACGTGTTTTTCAGGATTTTCCCACTGATGTTTGGCCAAACCAAAACCAGCGCTCGAATCAGAAAAAGCAGGACAGAAAATTGGCACGTTGTTCTCATAACAAACCTGGATGAGGCTGTCCTTTTTTACTGAATTTACAGTCAGCCATCTGCCCATTTCATGGATAAATTCGCGCGAGGAGTAAGGCCTCCGCTCTAGCGAATCTGTAATATCTTTGATCGTACCATCACAATTCTGCAATTCTTCTTCATCAATAAAAGTATCGTAAATACGGTCGATGTAGAGATCGCGCAGAATTCCGTCGTTAATTTCAGTAGATCCGCGGTAGTGCTTGTGTCCTAAGGCTTCAAAAAAATCCATATCAATGATCGATGCTCCGGTGGCTACAATCACATCAATCATTTTATTTTTAACCATTTCCACATAAACCTGCATACAACCAGCAGCACTGGTGCTTCCGGCCAGGGTCAGAATGTTTGTACATTCTTTATTTTCAACCATTTTCATCAAAATATCGGTAGCGCTCGCGGTATCGCGCGAAGTGAAAGACATTTTACGCATCGCGTCAATAATCGGGGTCGAATCGAATGACTTAATGTCGATATGTTCGATGGTGTCTTTTAATAAATCTGCTTTCTTCATTGTTCTGTGTTTTAACCTTTAATTATCCTTGCTACAAATCTTCTATTTAATTCAAAATAAGCCTTATAGGCTTTCAGCTTTACTAAAAAAAGTGTGCAAATATAGTATAAATTAATGGGTAGAATGGTCAATTCAATCAAATTTTATTGGTTCAATTCCTGAAGTTAACCTTATGGAAATGAATCATCCTGAAAATGCCCTCCTAATAAAAAATTCCGGATTTATGATTGAATCGTTTAATCTCAGAGCGGATTCACCATGTCTTTCAAGAAGATTTCGGCAATGTCGCTGATCGAAGAATCGAGGCTTCGGTATTCGAAACCGTTGGTTTTTGTAATTTTTTCTCCTGAATACTGGTTCTTCTGGTTCGATCCTGACACAGTATCACGCGTAATGAGCGGGCGTTTCCCGGTAAAAAAACTCGCAGCTTTGGCCATTCGCCAGGCGATATGTAATTTCACGTCAGAGGCAAAACTCCTTGGACGAGGTCTGTTCAGTCCATCCGCTATTTTGTTGAAAAAATCCTGATAGCTCAGGTTCCCGGCATTCAGAATAAAACGCTGGCTCTTTACCTGTTCAAATTGCCGGTCGTCCATCAGCAATATCATAGCTTTTACGACATCACGAACATCAACAAAGCCAGAAATTCCTTTGGTGTAATAATTCAAGCCTTTCCATATCGATTGAAAAAGCTTAGGGCTGCCGATTTCCCAGTTTCCCGGACCCATGATGATCGACGGATTGACGATTACTGCTTCCAGACCTTCTTCGATCCCGCGCCAGACTTCCATTTCAGAAAAAAACTTGCTAAGCGAATAGCCCGATTTTCGCTTCGATGGTGTCCAGTAGGTCTCTTCGGTAATTTCACTTCCATCTTGTGTTTTGCCCAATGCGGCTATTGAACTGACGTGGCAAAACCGGCTGACACCATTGTGAATGGCCGCATCAATCAAATTGGCAGTTCCTTTCACGTTATTGTTGAGCATCATGTCGTTGTCGTCGCCATGAAACGAAACAATGGCGGCGCAGTGGAAAATTCCGGTTACGCCTTTCAGCGCTTCTTCCAGACTCAGATAATCGAGAATGTCACCTTCCACCCAGTCAATCCGGGCATACAGTTCATCAACGTTGGTGCAGTAATACGAAAATATCTTCCGAACCCAGTTGGTATTACTTTGTGGACGGCGCAAAGCCTTTACCTGTTGCCCTGAGTTCGTCAGTTCATAGAGCAAATGAGCTCCAACCAATCCGGTTCCACCTGTTACTAAAATCATTGTTTGAGTATTTTAACCAGCAAACGGCCTTTTTCTGTTAGCTGGTATTTTTGGCTTTTGTCGTTTGGATTGTCCTTGTTGGTCAGTTCAATCCAGTTTTCAGTTAGCAAAGGATTAATATATTTCTTCTTATTTTTTGTTTGAAGGGAAACGCCCAGCAACTCTTCCAATATTTCTTTACTTTTCCGTGGTATTTCAGATAAATAGATTAGAATGAGTTCGGCTCTTTCACCAAATTGATCAGAAATAAGATTCTTTACTTTGTCAGTTACTTTGTCAGTTACTTTGTCAGTTACTTGGCCACTAAAATGAGATAACAGCGAATTGATCTCTTCTAATAAATTAATATTCTGAATCTTATCTTGGTTACTGGTTTGCTCGAATGCCTGGACACTTTTTGCATCAGGATGCGCATAAATTACCGTCAAAAAGTAATTGCAATCAGGGTCTGTTTCCAGAATTGGTTTTGGAGAACCATTACGTTCAAGCGCCCTGTACATTTTTGGCACACCGGTGCCTCTGCCCTCTGTCAGATGTAATTCTTTCAGAAAATCGCCGATACGCCGATTTCGATAATCGCGTGCAACAATCCGCCGTTGTGTAGCCAATATTTCAGCATTTACTGGAGGTACAGGACCCGGAAAACTTAGGATTTCAATCTTGTCAGGCCAAATCTGCACCTCAATTGGTTTATCCAATTCGTAACTTTTGTGATAAACAGCATTGGCCAACGCTTCTTCCACAGCTTCGAACGGGAAATTATAGAAACGTACAGCTTCGGCTTGCCCGGATATTTTTTTTACTTTTTCCAGGATGATTTGATTCCTGATAAAGTTAAGTGCATTTCGAAGCTGATGGTGGATGGGTCCTTTAAAATACTTTTCATCAAAGTCGTCTCCTGTGTCATCATTGCGAATTACGACTTCAATCCATGCGCGGTTAAAGTAAGTTTCAGGATGATTGGAAAAGAAAAGTAAGCCTGAATTTATTGGGCGAAAATCTTCATTGGGACCTTTTGCAATATGAAGTTGCCGGCAAAGATCATTAAATGAAATCAGTAAGCTTTCTTCGAACAAGTCACTCTTTATTTCCTGTAAAAATGAGCGGATCAACCCCAAATCAAAATCTTTAACTGATGCGTGATTGTTAATCCGGTCATCAAATGGAATTCGGGCAGTGAGTTCTTGCAACCTTTGTAAGTTGGCATCTACTGCCACAATGCTGCGTGAACCAAGGCGGATATAAGGTTGCAATCGCGCATTTTTACCTTGGGTGGATGGTGCAGTGTAAGGCCGAATATCTCCGGCAGGAACCCAAATAACCAAAATATGTTTGTTCTGCAAGATATAGGGCTGAGTAATAGGAATATAGTTGGGAGTGATCTGATGACAAATCTTTACTAGATCACCTTGTATTGCATCCAATCTGTTGGGTTCAATTCCAATAGGTGGTAAAATTGGCCTTCCGTTATTATCCGCAATCCCAATAATGATATAACCGCCGCCCCAATTATTAATATCGTTCGCAAATGCACAGATGGAATGAATTGTTTCTTCGGGATTCCATCCTTTCTTAAATTCCAGCCGATCCCATTCAAGTGAATGACCATGAATTAATTCTTCGATGTTAATTGGTAAAGCCATAAAACAAAGGTAGAAAATAAGTGCCTCAAATTGTTTGAAAGATTGACTATTACCACATTTACCATTTACAAATCCAACAATGAACTGAGCAATTCAAATCGTAAATCGTCAATGAACAAATAGTAAATAATTTTACTTCTTCCACGGCGTTACCGCCTTCGCTCCAAATTCCTTTGCTGATAATTTGCTGATTGGAACCAGCAGAATACCCACATTTCGAATGGCCGGTTCACTAAATTTGAAAGGGAGTTCGCTGTATTGGGTCATGAATTGCCGGATAATCCGCTCTTTTTCTATCGTGTCTTCCACAATTTCGGCAGTTCCTTCAATAATTACCGATTTCGATTTTACGCGGTAGCTACAACCTACCTGTTCATCCTGCCAGGCCAATTCTTCTCCCAATGTCCAGTTGATGCAAACCTTTGGATTTCTAAGGATCGTTTCCCACATGCGGCCATGCTGAGCCGAGTGCAGAATAACCCGGTCGCCATCCATCGCAAAGTTCATGGGCAAAACGTATGGCGTATTATCTATCGACATAGCCACAAAACAGGTTTTACACTGTTTCAGGATGGCATCAATTTCGTTTCGGTCGTTAATAAAATGTGTT
>Ga0136636_10002347_pt1 | contig 11249 bp, 8 predicted proteins | sample AntDrymUQ8522106_2_FD_104653 | JGI IMG/M metagenome (GOLD analysis project Ga0136636, IMG submission 104653) | Polar desert sand microbial communities from Dry Valleys, Antarctica - metaG UQ852 (21.06) | ecosystem: Environmental > Terrestrial > Soil > Desert | place: Antarctica: Dry Valley... | reverse complement strand
TTTTATCAACACCACAATGCGCTCATTGGCCTGTTCCAACTTTGCTTTTTCGGCTTGCAGGGCCGCTGTTTGTTCATTGTCACGTAGCCGCGCAGCTTTCAAGTTCTCCTTCATTCGGGCCAAGGCCATGCCCAGCACATCTTGCCCACCACGCACCGTTACGGGAGTGTCGTAGTTGCCTTTGCCTATAGCCTCGGCGCTGCTCGCTTGCGACCGGATGTTGTCCATCATGCCGTTGAAGGAAAGGGCCATTTGGCCGATCTCATCGCCTCCACTCACAGGTACTTCGGCACTAATATCCCCCATGGCCAACGAGCGGGCAGCGTGTGTCACTTCATTCACCGTATTGCGCACGCCGCGCAGGATCACTACACCCATAACGATTACGGCTCCGACCACGCCGATCAAGGCGGCTAGAACGATCAACAAACGGATCTCGGCACTTTTGGAATTCGCTGCAGTGCTCTCTTGTATCAAACCCAGGGAGCGATCTTCCACGTCCTTCAGCTTTTCTAGGGCCTGTAAGGAAAGGTCCCACCATTGGCGAGGTGCAATGGCTACAGGGTCCACGGTGCGGCGTTCCTTCACGGTGCCGATCAGCGCCCGCAGGAAGTTCACATCGGGTCCTTGGAACAACTCCCGGTAGGCGGTCAACGCTTCCGGGGGCGCATCGCGCTCGAAGAGCAAGAGGTTCGTCTCGTATTGGGAGATCAGGTCGTTCAACTCACCTTGGTCACCTTCCAGCGCAACACCTTCGGTACCTATGCTAAGACGGTCCCTTACTACGCAGAGCGCTTGTTTGGCATTGAGCAGACGCAGATGCGCGTACATCCAATCCTTGGTCTCCGAGTCCAAGCCCCACTTGCCGAGTTGGCCTATCTCCTCCAACATCCGCGTGTCCATGTTGGCGTAGGAGCGCGATACGGCTCTGGGGTCTATCCGCCGGTCCAGCACACGCTTCCGTAAGATGTTCAGCCCATCGAAAGGGCGTCCATCACTGATCACCGGTGCGGCCGAGCGTAAAGGATCACGCAGGTTCTGGATGCTATTGTTGGTCAACGATTGCTGCACCGATAGCTTTTGCGTGGTGACCTGTTGGCCAGTGAGGAAACCGACCGAGTAGGCGCTTTCCTTCTGCATTTCATGCACCACCTTGGAGTATTGCCCGATCACCGCCGACTGCTGGTTGACGAAATCCATAACCTCCAAGCGCTTGATGCTGGAATCCACCTGTTTGCCAATGAGCAGCACCATGCCCAGCACAGGTATGCCCAAAGTGAACATGAATTTTGTACGTACCGGAAGATCCGCGAACCGCCAACGCATGGAGCCCGAAAGTACGGCGCTCCGAACTTCGACCTTCATCGAGCCATGGATAGGGGCCGCACAACGCTCCTCCGCATCGTACAAGATGAATGCATGCGAGCCAGCGCCATTCACCCCGGCACTTCCGCAACCATACACTACAAGACCGATCGTTTCTTCTGCAGCGGCCCGGTCACTGCGTTCAACAGCCTTCTACCTTTGGCCGGCACCGGAGCATGCTGATAGCCCGCTGGACCATGAAGGAACATTTCGATAGACTGGATAACAAGACCGCGCAAGCCCTGTTAGGCGGCGGCGTAGAACGCATTGCCGCTCAGCACAAGAAAGGCAAGCTTACCGCCCGCGAACGGGTGGACCTGCTCTTGGATGAAGGAAGCTTCGAGGAGATCGGGCAGCTGGTAACACACCGCAGCGACAGTTTCGGTCTAGCCGACCAGAAGTTCCTTGGCGATGGGGTCGTTACCGGCTTTGGTCGCATTGATGGAAGACTGGTCTACGTGTTCTCGCAGGATTTCACCGTTATGGGCGGCTCCCTGGCCGAAGCCCATGCCGCCAAGATCTGCCGCATCATGGATCTCGCCATGCAGAATGGTGCGCCAGTGATCGGCCTCAACGATAGCGGCGGTGCACGGATACAGGAGGGCGTGGTCAGCCTCGCTGGCTATGCCGATATCTTCTATCGCAACGTGCGAGCGAGCGGTGTGGTGCCCCAGATCAGCGCCATTCTCGGCCCGTGCGCCGGTGGTGCGGTCTACAGCCCGGCCCTTACGGATTTCGTGATGATGACCGAAGGCACGAGCTACATGTTCGTGACCGGCCCCAACGTCGTGAAGACCGTTACGCATGAAGAGGTCTCCAGCGAAGATCTGGGAGGAGCCTCCACACATGCTTCCAAGAGCGGCGTTGCACACTTCACCGCACCGAATGAACTGGATGCCATACGACAGCTTCAGCGTTTGTTCGCCTTTCTACCCAGCAATTGCGAAGAGGAACCCCCGGCATTGACCTATACACTTGGTGATGAATTGCGGCCTGCCCTGGATTCGATCATTCCCGATAATCCGAACCAGCCTTATGACATTCGCGAAGTGCTTAATGCGGTGATCGATCCGGATAGCAGCATGGAGGTGCATGCGGACTATGCGCGCAACATGGTGATCGGTTTTGCGCGCGTTGCCGGACGATCGGTCGGGTGTGTGGCCAACCAGCCCTCCCACCTGGCTGGGGTGTTGGATATCGACGCTAGCGTAAAAGCCGCGCGCTTCGTGCGTTTCTGCGATGCCTTCAATATTCCCCTGTTGGTCTTTGTGGATGTTCCCGGCTTCCTGCCAGGTACCGACCAGGAGTGGCGGGGTATCATCAACCACGGCGCCAAACTGCTCTATGCGTTCAGCGAAGCCACGGTGCCGCGCATCACCGTGATAACACGCAAAGCCTACGGCGGTGCTTACGATGTGATGAACTCCAAGCACATTGGAGCAGACATGAATTTCGCGTGGCCCAGTGCAGAGATCGCCGTGATGGGAGCAAAGGGTGCGGCAGAGATCATCTTCAAAAGCGAGATCTCCAAAGCGAAGGATCCGCAAGCGAAGTTGTTGGAGAAGGAGACCGAGTACAAACAGCAATTCGCCAACCCCTACGAGGCGGCCGCCAGAGGGTTCATTGATGCGGTGATCCGTCCATCGGAAACGCGTCAACGGATCATCTCGGCCTTGGATATGCTGCGGAACAAGGTGGATACGATGCCTCGGAAGAAGCATGGGAACATTCCCCTTTGACCTGCGTAACAGCGGCTTCGCCGCATGGCGCTATCCTTTTCGACCATGAAGTTCACCATTGTCACGCCCAGCTTTGGCCAACTGGCCTACTTGAAGCTGAATGCTGCTTCTATTGCCGATCAACGCGGCCCAAGCGTGGAGGTGGAACATGTCGTTCAGGACGGTGGTTCCAAGGATGGTACGCGTGAATGGTTGCTTACCCAACCGAACATACGCGGCATGGCAGAAGCTGATTCCGGCATGTACGATGCCATCAATCGCGGTATCGACAAAGGCAATGGCGATGTCTTCTCTTGGTTGAACTGCGATGAACAATACCTGCCCGGAACGCTCGCGGCGGTGCGTGACTTCTTTGCCCAACATCCAGAGGCCGATATGGTGGCCGGTGATACCGTTGTTGTGGATGCGTTGGGCGAATACCGGTGTCATCGTAAAGCAGTGGTCCCAACAGCAGGGATCTTGCGCCTGGGCCGCACACCGGTGCAAAGCAGTTCACTCTTCTTTCGGGCGCATTTGGTCAAAGGCCCCAAGGCCGTGCTGTTCGATCCCCAATGGCGGGCCATGGGCGATTGGGCGTGGTTGCGGCAGTTGAACAGCAACGGAGCGCGCATGATCCGGATGCCTCGCTTTCTTTCTTCTTTCGTTGATGATGGGAGCAATCTGGGTATGGGCCCGCAGGCCATCAAGGAAACACGAGCGGTCTACGGTGCGCTTTCTCCATGGCATAGGGCAACGGAGTTTTTCGTTCGTGGTGCGGATTACTCGCGTAAGATCATCGATGGCTACTATATGCAGAAGCCGTTCGACTACGCCATCTACGATGCCGATACCACATCACCCAGTGGCGTGTCAGCTCAGCGTCGCAGGCGGCATGTAGAAAAGCCGACCTGGCATTGGAAAGGGCGCAGTCATTAAGTGCGGTTCATCCTGTCCAGTGCGCGACCGGAAGTTGGTCCCGGTGAAGAGATCCTGGACCGGCACTGAGGCGTGCTGCGCATTACGCGTCCTTTAGATAAGGCCGCTGATCAATGCCAGGGCGATCAACAACATCAAGCCGCCCACCGTGTAGCGCACACCGGTCAAGGTGATCTTCGGGATCAGTCGCTTACCCAACCAGGCACCCAGAAAGGCCGCCAGTGTGGTGGCCACCAACAAGCGCCAGGTCGCCGTCCAGTAAGTTGGGTCGAGTTGACCCATGTAGATCGGGATCCGCGTGAGATCGACAAGCAATGCGATCGCTATGCCAGTGGCGATGAAGGTCTCCTTGCCAAGTCCTGCCCGAAGTAGGAACACGCTACGGAGCGCACCCTGGTGACCGCTGAGGCCCCCGAAGAAACCGCTCAAAAGCCCGCCAGCAGGCATGTAGGTGGGCGGCAATGACCACGTAGAGAGGCTGGGTACCAACTCGAACAGCGCAAATACGATCATCAAGAGGCCAATGATCACCGCCAGAACACTGACCGGATGAAGGATGCCCGGATAGACATAGGGTAATTCGCCTACAATGACCAGTAGACGCGCTCCGACCCAGGCCCCCAGTACGCCGGGTATTCCAAAGCGCGCCACCACCTGCCGATCTACTGCCCGCCAAAGCAGGCCGAACTTGAACAGGTTGTTGAGCAGGTGGACCACTGCGGTCATTCCCACTGCCAATTCCAATGGAAAGAACAACGCGAATACCGGGAGCAGTAACGTGCCCAGGCCAAATCCACTGATCAACGTGAGCAACGAGGCCGCCAGTGCGGTGCCGATCATGAAGAGGTCTGCAAGGGTCATGCTTTCCAAGCTCAGGGTTACAGATGTCGGCGAAGTTCGGTGCCATTGATGATGCACATGGTATAAGTTTGTACCCTAACAACACCCACTCGTCATGTTGATCAAAGTCGCTTCCCTGCTCGCTCTTGCCGCATTCGCTGTGGTGCCCCATGATCCATTGCCCGATCTCATTATTGGCGCTGGGTTGCCGGCCGCAGATGTGCGGATGAAGGATGTCAGTGGCAAGGAGATCTCCCTGAAGGATGCCATGGGGAAGAACGGCTTGTTGGTGGTCTTCTCTTGTAATACCTGCCCCTTCGTTGTGGGCAGCGAAGGCAGCGAAGGGTGGGAAGGTCGGTATCCAGAGTTGGCAGCATACGGCCAGCGTATGGGTGTGGGCATGGTGCTCGTGAATAGCAACGAAGCCAAGCGCGCTGATGGCGACAGCTTTGATGAAATGCAAAAGCGTTACAAGGAAATGAAGTACGGTGGCTCCTATGTGCTGGATGCAGGGAATGCCGTGGCCGATGCCTTCGGTGCGCGCACTACACCTCATGTATTCCTTTTCGGCAAGGATATGAAATTGGCTTACAAGGGGGCTATTGACGATAATGTGGGCAGTGCTGCCGCAGTGAAGAACAAGTATGTACACACTGCGATAGCCAATTTGGCCGCTGGTAAACCCATCGACCCTGCTACGACCCGCAACGTCGGGTGCAGCATCAAACGGGTGGCTGCGGAGCACAAGCATTGACCGTTCCTGGTCGGTCTGTAACGCCGCGTTCCTAGGGGAGCGCGGCGTTGTTCATTTGTTGAAAACAACATTTCGGCACCGCCCACGCGGGCTGTTCCTTTGTACGAAAGGCATTCGGTATGAACGTGTTATTGATCGGAAGTGGCGGTAGGGAACACGCCATGGCGTGGAAGATCGCGCAGAGCTCGTTGCTTGACGAGTTGTATGTGTGTTCGGGCAATCCTGGTACGGTGCGTCATGGACGCAATGTGCAGTTGGACCTGCACGATCAGAAAAAGCTGCGCGCTTTCTTGTTGGAGAAGAAGATCCGCATTGTGGTTGTTGGGCCGGAAGGACCCTTGGTGGATGGCCTGCACGACCGCATTGCTGCCGATGCGCGCTTGGCCGGTGTGGTTACCGTGATCGGACCCAAGGCAGAAGGCGCCCGCTTGGAAGGCAGCAAGGACTTCGCCAAGGAATTCATGTTCCGCCACAACATACCAACGGCCGCGCACCGCAGTTTCAGCAAAGGCGAATTGAAAGAAGCCGTCGAGCATTTGGATCGCGTGCAGCCACCGTATGTCATCAAAGCAGATGGTCTCGCCAGCGGCAAAGGGGTGGTCATCACCAGCGACCGCAAAGAAGCCGCCAAGGTGTTGAAGGATATGTTGGAGGGTGGCCGCTTCGGCGCAGCGGGCGAACGGGTGGTGATCGAACAATTCCTCAAGGGGGTCGAACTCTCGGCCTTCCTGATCACCGATGGCGAATCATTCAAGATGTTGCCCGCAGCAAAGGACTATAAGCGGATCGGGGTAGGGGATACAGGCCCCAATACCGGTGGCATGGGCGCGGTTTCCCCGGCACCGTTCGCCGATAAGGATTTCATGCAAAAGGTACACGATCGCGTAGCGGCACCAACGATCCGCGGCTTGCGTAAGGACGGCATCGCATACAGCGGCTTCTTGTTCATGGGCTTGATGAACGTAAATGGTGAACCCTATGTGATCGAGTACAATGTGCGCCTGGGCGATCCCGAAGCACAAGCCATTCTGCCCAGACTACGCAGCGACCTGCTCGACCTCTTCGAGGGCATCTCCTCCGGTACCTTGAGCGAACGCCATGTTGATGTGGACGATCGTACGGCAGTGACCGTGGTGTTGGCCAGCGAAGGCTACCCGAACGACCCCGTTACGGGTCATGCGATCATTGGTCTGGACCTGGTGCGCGATGCCTATGTGTTCCAAAGCGGCACAGCGTTGAAGGGCGACCAGCTGGTTACCGCTGGCGGCCGGGTTCTTTCCGTAACCGCTTTCGGCAAGGACCTGGAACAAGCGATACTCTCTGCCCAACGCAGTGCCGCGTTGATCAGTTACGAAGGGAAGTACCTGCGCACCGATATCGGCCTGGACTTGGTGAAACAACCTGCCGTGCGCAATGCGCCGCAGGCCCAGCCCATTAAATGAGGGTGCCGTTCTTCGCAGCTTTCCGGCTGTACTTGCCTTGCAAGTTCAACCAAAACACCAGGCCGAAGCCCAATAGCACGCTGATCGCGATCACCGGTATCCAGCCCATGGCCGATAAGAGCGATAATGAGTCCTGAAGAAAGTGGCCGATCGCGAAGAAGCTCTGCTGCATCGTGTGTGGATTTCTAGACCGGTCAAAGATAGCCTCCTTATAGGATCCTAGAACGCCTATGATCGTACGCCTCTTTCGTACCAACCAGCCCGGAGTGCTTCTGGCCCTCTTGCTGCTCGTTCCGTTGCTCTTTCTGCAGCACCTGACCATGGTGCCGCCGCATCAGGAGAGTAGTATGCCACTCTACAAGGCGCTCCAAGCCCTTTTTACCGGCACGCCGTGGGCCTATGGCGCTGCGGTTTTCCTGATGGTATGTGCCTTGGCCATCCAGTTGACCGTGGCGATGAACCAAGCGGAATTGACCGATCGGCGAAATCACCTGCCCGCGCTCTTGTTCCCACTTCTCCTGGCCACCTGGGCCATCCCCGGAGCGCTGGGCCCAGCTTTCTTTGGGATGCCTCTGGTCCTTTGGGCCATTGGTCGCACATGGAGCATTGCGGGCGGCGGAAATGCTTCGGGTGCTTTGTTCGATGCTGGTATGCTCCTTGGCCTGGCTGCTTTGTTCTACATGCCTTTTGCTTTCTTGCTGGTGGTGATCTGGGCATCCGTTTCGGTGATCAGACCCTTCCAGTGGCGGGACTATCTTATACCGCTAATGGGCTTTTTGATCGCCTTTTATCTGGCCTGGGGCGTGCTCCAATTGATCGGTATCACTGATTGGCGACCCTTGCGCACCATCGCACGACCTGCGCCCTTCTCCGACCCCAAGCGCATTGTTCTCGACGGACTTCAATTAGCAGTTCTTGTTCCTCTTTTCGTTGTGTCGCTCATCCGATTTGCGGCCCATTACCAGCGCGGAGTGGTGCGGCAGCAGAACTTGCGAAGCTCCTTTCTGGCCCTCGCCACCTCGCTCGGTATCATTATCGGTGCAGTGCTGTTGCTCAATGGATGGTTCCCTCCTGTGCTGCTGGCTGCGCCAATGGCCATCTTGTTCACGTTCGCATTCCTGGGTGTCCGTAAAGCATGGTTAGGTGAATGCGCCGTGATCGTCGTGTTCTCTCTCGCACTTTGGCAGCAGTACGGTTGAGCGCTGCGCCGATCCCTCGCGGGCCTGAATGGATCAACTCATCACCCTTCGTGCATGTCGCAGATGGGCCGGACCATGATCACCGGATGGCCCTCCACCATCTCTTTTCAGCACCGCCTGTCTTTCTACCTTCGCCCCCGCGATCGGGCCACTAGGCCCATGCGTATAACTCATGAAATTCGGAGTCGTCACCTTTCCTGGTTCCAACTGTGATGAGGACATGGTCTACGTCCTTGAAACCTTGATGGAGCAGACCGTTGTGGAACTCTGGCACAAGGATCACGACCTGAAAGGGGTGGATATGGTGATCCTGCCGGGTGGTTTTTCCTTTGGGGACTATTTGCGCAGCGGAGCCATCGCGCGCTTCTCACCGATCATGCAGGAAGTGGCCGCACATGCGAAAAAGGGCGGCTTGGTCTTTGGCGTTTGCAACGGATTCCAAGTCTTGTGCGAGGCCGGTCTGGTGCCGGGTGCTCTGCTTCATAACGACGGGCAGAAGTTCGTAGCCCGCAACACCTTTATCCGGCCAGTGTCTCGCAAGACCGCGTTGACCAACGCCATGCCTGACAAAGCGTTGAAGATCCCGATCGCCCATGGCGAAGGTCGTTTCCATGCCGATGCCGCCACGCTAAAAGCGCTGAAGGACAACGACCAGGTCCTGTTCCGCTATTGCGATGCCGAAGGGCGTTCTACCGATGAAGCCAATCCCAACGGTAGCAAGGAGAACATTGCTGGTGTGTGCAACAAGGGCCGCAACGTTTTTGGCATGATGCCGCATCCGGAACGCGCTGCTGATCCCCGCTTGGGCAACACCGACGGGAAGTCGCTCTTCACGTCCATGCTGCAAGCCGTGCTTGTTTGATAGGTTCTGTTCACTAAGGAACGATCGGTGCGAATTGTGGTCGTAGCGATCGCAGCCGCGAAAGGTCCACCGTCACGCGCGTATCACTTCCGTCCACACCCTTCCATCCGGTGCATGTATGGCCTGGAGTTGGGATCGCTTCCAGCGACATGGGCACATTGGCAAAGCAGGTAACAAGCTGTTCACCCGGGGCCAGTGCCAAGCCTTCCAGTAGCAACACCCCTTCTTCTGCCCGGGGTGCGGTGATCGATACGTTGCGCAGTTTGCGGCCGGTCTTGCTACTCAAATGGCGAAGCAAGTGTGTGGGCCGTTCAGCCGTGAAACGCTTCAACTCGTTGTAGCTGGTTCCCGGATCGGGCCGCTCCATTTCGGCTTGCCAACGCAGGTGGTCGGCGACCAGGTCCATGCGATGGCTTTGGAACAAACTATCCGCCAAGGCACTTGCACTGGTCGCGGATAATGCCGTGGCCAACAAAGCGCTCATGCGTGCGAGGAGCTTTGCCTGTAGCGCTGTATGTCCAAGGAGCTGTGGTATGTATGGCGTTTCGGCTGCCGCACCCGAAGCCATTCGTTCGGTACTGTTCTCGAAGGCCGGTGCCCACAGGTCCATATCGAACATCACCCAGCGCCAGCGGCCATCATGTTGTCTTGGCCTGTAGCAACGCACGTTCAAGTCATGATCCGCGCGGCCGGTCCACAGGTCCAAACACGCCAGGTCGATCAGGTTATCGATATCGATGCGGCGCTCCAGACTATCCAACGGGGCCAGGGCGAGCAAGCTCTGCACCGCAGGTTTGAAAAGGTCGTCGCTTCCAGAGCGCACCACGCCGGCCGGACCTTCCAACACATCCACCGCCTGGCTGCCACTGATGCGCTCCAACCATTGGGCATCCTTGGGTGGCATCCACCGGTATAGACCCCAGTAGGCACCATTCAAGTACAGCGGCATGGCGCGCGAAGGCTGCACGTCAACATGCAAGTTGCGGCTTTGCACCAGCACCTCCATGAATCGATTGCGCAGAAAGGTGTGTGCTCCTGCATCAGCACGCAAGATCCCCTCTTGGAAGTATTCGTCCGCGCTCAACCGCAACCCTTTCACCGGGCTATCGTACCGATCGCGTGCATGCAGTTTGAACGATCGCTTGGGCAAGCCACGTGAACCACTGCCGTGTATGCTGATCCCGATGGGAATAGGGACATCCACGCTTCCGTTGAATTTCACCATCGCCAAACGTTCCCACCTCCGCCCCTTGCGGCTGAAGTTCGCCAGCGCGCCTTCCACATTGATGCCGGTGCTATCGTCGGTCAATCCGTTCTGATCCATGGCAATGGTGATCCCATGGACCGGTGCATCACCGAGGTGGTAGGTGGAACAGAATTCCTTGCTGGGTAAGCGCCCGCTGGCGAATGCACGTGCACGCACCACCATGTTGTGATCGATGGTGATGGGCGCATTGTAGTCCACGCCGTTGGAAACGGTAGGCTCGGTACCATCCGTGGTGTATCGGATACAGGCCCCTTCATCAGCAAGCAAGGGAAGAACGCTGCTGCTCCTGATAAGCGCGAGCGCTGTATCCACCAACGGGGTTCCGGTGCGGCCATGGATCGCAAGGGTCCCCTTGTTGGGTGCGCCGGGGGTTGCCGTGTCGAAGAAGCTCCAGTCCTTGCTGCCATCGGTGAGACGACCTACGCTAAGGTCACCGGCCATGGCCGGGTAGGTGAAGACATCCTGAACGCTTACACCATCCGCAGCGATCAACAACAAGGTGCCACCCTTGCGCGGTAAGGTGAAGCCGATATGATCCACGCCGCGCTCTGGTACTCCATCGAACCAGAGTACGCGATGCTCACCGGGTGCGATGATCAGGCTTTCCTGGATCACATGCGTGCGGCCTACTACCGCGAAGCGCATGCCTATGATGTCACTGGGCTCCTGGCTGCTGTTGTAGAGTTCGATCCAATCTGGTGTGCTGCCATCGGCGGCAATGGAGGTCCTGCGGTTGGCGGCCTGCAATTCGTTGATCTCCAGGGCAGGCTGCGCGAAGCTCTTGTACTGGGCCAAAAGGAAAAGTAGCGTGGCTAACGTTCTCACCAGCCGAAAGCAAAGGGATGCAGTTGTGCGGAACATGGTTT
>Ga0136636_10002346_pt1 | contig 11258 bp, 9 predicted proteins | sample AntDrymUQ8522106_2_FD_104653 | JGI IMG/M metagenome (GOLD analysis project Ga0136636, IMG submission 104653) | Polar desert sand microbial communities from Dry Valleys, Antarctica - metaG UQ852 (21.06) | ecosystem: Environmental > Terrestrial > Soil > Desert | place: Antarctica: Dry Valley... | reverse complement strand
TCTGGGGTGCGAAATTCTGCACAGCGCGCACTTTTTAGAATAGTACCTCCCTGTTGAATGATATTGCTTACATTTTGGGTCTGAAATTCAATGATTTCGTTTGATATCAAACCTCTATAACCTCTGTAAATTGCTTTTACGCGTATTCCGTTGAAAATAGCGGCACGAGTTACTGAACGAACAGCAGCATTCATTCCAGGTGCATCACCACCAGAGGTGAGCACGCCAATACATTTAATTTCGTATTTCATTTCTGTTTTTAAAAAAAAATATGTGTGTATATAGTAACAATTATCTTCTTTATACCTGCAATGCAAGTTCGTTTAATCTATTTGCTACGGCTTCCATTTGCCAACTTGGCGTGGAGGTAGCACCACAAATTCCTATTTTTTTTGTCAAATCAAGATGTAGAGCTTCAACCTCGCTGGCTTGGGACACTATGTAGGTGTTTGGGTTGATGTTTTTACTGTGTTCGTAGAGAACTTTCCCGTTTGAACTTTTTTTGCCGCTGACAAATATGATAATATCATTTTGTTGTGCAAAGGTAGTTATATTTGGAATTCTATTCGCAACCTGGCGACAAATTGTGTCAGTATTTTCAAAAATAGCATCTTCGTCTGTCATATCGGCAACTGTAGATACCAGATTATTGAACCCTTCGAGCGATTTTGTGGTTTGTGAAAACAAGCGAATATTTTTCGAAAAGTCGACTTTGTACAAGTCATCCTCACTTTCAATTACAATTGCCTCATCATTCGTCTGTCCCATAAGTCCATTCACCTCAGCATGTCCAATATGTCCGTAAATAACTATTTGGGTGTCGGGTGTTGGTCGGGTCTCGTAGGCGTTTTTGATGCGCGATTGCAGTTTTAGTACCACCGGACATGAAGCGTCAATCAGCGTAATATTGTTTTTCTTTGCCGTTTCGTAAGTACTGGGTGGCTCACCATGTGCGCGAAGCAATACTCTGGCATCGTGTAGTTTCGCTAACTCTTCGTGATCGATGGTGATTAATCCCATTTTGGCGAGTCGCTCTACTTCCAAGCCGTTATGTACTATGTCGCCAAGGCAATAAAGTGTTTCGCCTTTTGCCAGCTCTTCTTCCGCTTTTGTAATGGCTTTTACTACTCCAAAGCAAAAGCCTGATTTTTGATCAATTTCGATATTTGGCATACAAATTTCAGTTAATGATTAATAATTTACAAATTAAACCTGCGGTCATATTTTAGTTGAAAAAGCTGGTTTAATGTTGCGTAATTGCAAATCGTTATAACGTTTTTTCTGCAAACAAAGTTCGTAAAATTTCCCGTTGTTCTTCTCTTGTTAAATCCGAATTGTCTATTTCAATAGCATCGGCAGCTTTTTTTAGCGGGCTTTCATCGCGATTTTGGTCGCGGTGGTCACGCTCTTTCACATTGGCCAATACGGCCTCATAATCTACAACTTCGCCTTTTTCAATCATTTCGTCAAAACGCCTTTTCGCTCTTGTTTCAGGCGAAGCGGTGAGATAAATCTTTAGTTCGGCAGTTGGAAAAACTACGGTACCAATATCCCGTCCATCCATCACAATGCCCTTTTGCTCGCCCATGAGTTGTTGCTGACGAACTAATTCGCGGCGCACAAAACCTATGGTGCTCACTCTGCTGGCGCCATTGGCCACTTTCAAACTTCTTATTTCTTGTTCAACATTTTTGCCGTTCAGAAATGTCTCTGAAAGACCTTTTTCGTTTGTTTTAAATTCGATACGAATAGAACTGATATGACCTTCCAGTGCTTCAATGTCTATCTTTTCGTCAGTCATCCAGCCATTTTGTATGCAAAAAAACGAAACAGCACGGTACATCGCACCTGTGTCAACATAAACATATCCGGTTTTGCGAGCCAATTCTTTCGCCATGGTGCTTTTGCCACAACTCGAAAAGCCATCAATGGCAACAATTATTTTTTTCATTTATTTTATCAGCAATGTGCAAGTTATTTAGTCAGTTACAGTCTAAACTCGTTTAGATTGGTGGTGATGGAAAATTGATATGAGTAATTGCCGACTTGAAATTGCGACATTCCAAATCCGGCCTGAAATTTATAAATTTTTACTCCGCCACCAAATGAGAACCCAGCGGTACTCTTAAAACCATTTATGCTCATTTCTTTTTGGCGACGATGGTTATAGCCGATTGCCAGATAGAAATTTTTAGTGGGTACAAACTCAGCCGCTAGAATGGTGTGACGTAAGAACATGTCTGCAAAACCAGTCTTTTTTATGTTAGTCGCTGTTTCTAACGTTTCAATAGGTTGATTTGTTGATTGATATGCTAAATCCCATCGCTGCAAATTATGCAGTGTAAATGACAGTCGCAATGGCGCATGGAGGAACTTTTTTGATATTCCCAGTTGAATGCTAAACGGCAATGGTTCCATATGTTGACCATTTTCATCGGAATAATACCCTTTTAATTGTGTACCAATGTTTCGAAAAACAAGTCCTGCCGAGAAAAGTGAAGCTGTATCTTTGTAGCTTGCGCCTAAGTCCATTGCTAGGCCGTAGCTTGTATAGCGTTCATATACAGAATAAACCGGTTTCAATGTGGCACCCACTGAATATTTTTCTGACAATGGTCTTGTATATATTAAGCTTATTGACAGATCTTTAGCTGTGAATTCACCAGTAATTTCGTTCCAAGCAGTTGTTCCCTTAAATAATCCATAATCAACATATTGTATCCCAACGGCTAGGTAATTTTTAGAGCCAATGGTTCGTCCATACATTGCCGAGCCGAAGCGTATATCAGCTAAATAATTGGCCATGTTAATCCCCAGAGTCTTGTGTGTTTCGGCCGTTAATAATGCCGGATTTTGAAATCCAAAATTGATATCATTGTCGGTCAACGAAACATTTGATCCCCCCAAAGCTGCAAGTCGCGATGAAGCCGGCAAATCAAGGAATTTGTAGATTCCACTACCTGCTTGCGAAAATGCAGACTGAATGCTAAGAATGATGAATAAAAATGGAAAAATTGTCTTGTGCATTTCCAACTAGTTTGATATAAATGGAAGTTCAAGTTTACGAAATAGATTTACTCATTTCCATTTCAAAAAAACAGTCAAAGATACACAAATTTTACAGGTAGTTGATGAAATAAACCTATTTATAAACACTAGACGGTGAAAAGAGGTAATTTTATATTGTCGAAAGATTATATATGAACCAAACATCTTTTTTCTTTTTAAATTCGAATTATATCAGTTTTTTTGCAAAGAGTCAAATGAACATTAGAAAAAATATATTACATTTGTAAATCAGTTTTTTTTGAAAGAAATATAGTGCTACAAAGTTTTGATAAATTGACTAAAGTATTGTTTCATAAATAATAAACCTTTTAGATTGTTGAGATTTGTGGTGGCTATCATTTTGTAAGAAGTTGTTTTTTTGAAGATTGTAATAGTTTGTTTATACTGTTTTTTTTTACGAGTTGAGATATGTTGGTCAATATAAGTTTAAACAATAACTCAACGGTCAGTCTACATTGTTCTAAACTGAAGAATATAAACATAAAACCGTTTGGAATTGCCAAACGGTTTTTTTTCTAAAAATGAAATATGAAAACCGAAATATACGAAGAAAAAGCCGTGCTTGTTGGTGTAATCACCCAACTTCAGAAAGAAGAGAAGGCACGCGAGTACTTGGATGAATTAGCATTTCTTGCTGAGACAGCAGGTGCCTCGCCCGAAAAAATATTCATGCAGCGGTTAGATTATCCAAACCCGAAAACTTATGTTGGCCCAGGTAAGCTGTTCGAAATAAAGAGTTTTGTCGACGAGAACGAAATTGGAGTAGTTATTTTCGATGACGAATTATCGCCTAAACAGCTACGAAATATTGAGGCTGAACTTAAAGTGTTGATATTGGACAGAACGAGTCTTATTCTGGATATTTTTGCCAAAAGAGCACAAACAGCAAGTGCAAAAACACAGGTGGAACTTGCTCAATGTCAGTATATGTTGCCACGACTTACCCGTTTGTGGACTCACCTGGAGCGTCAACAAGGTGGTATTGGTATGCGTGGTCCAGGTGAAACGCAAATTGAAACCGACCGTCGGATTATTCTTACAAAGATTTCGTTGCTGAAACAGAACCTGAAGGACATTGACCAGCAAATGACCACCCAACGCAAAAACCGTGGAAAGATGGTGCGCGTAGCGTTGGTGGGTTATACCAATGTGGGAAAATCTACGCTCATGAACTTGTTGAGTAAGTCGGATATATTTGCTGAGAATAAATTGTTTGCCACGTTGGATACCACTGTTCGCAAGGTTATTATTGATAATTTGCCGTTTTTATTGTCTGATACTGTTGGTTTTATTCGCAAATTACCCCATCATTTGGTGCAATCGTTTAAATCCACGCTCGATGAAGTGCGTGAGGCCGATTTGCTGCTGCATGTGGTGGATGTATCGCATCCAAATTTCGAAGAACAACTGGAAGTTGTGAACGAGACCTTGAAAGAAATTGATCCTCAACAGAAGCAAATGATATTGATATTCAATAAAATAGATGCTTTTAGCTATGTGCCAAAAGAGGAAGACGACTTAGCTCCTGATAAGCGTGAAAATGTTAGTCTGGAAGAATTGAAAAAGACATGGATGGGTAAGATGCACGATAACTGTATCTTTATTTCGGCTCGCGAGAAGGATAATATTGACAATTTGAAGGCGTTGATGTACCAAAATATCAAAGCCATTCATGTGGACCGATATCCATACAATGATTTTCTATTTCAAAATTATGATGAAGTAACTGACTAAATATTAAATAATAATAAAGGTCAATTGTGGCCGGTTAATGAATAAATATGACAACTTATCGTCCACTTCTAGATAAAGAAATAGCCACACTCACTGTTTATGGTTGCTCTGCCGAAAGTTGGAAGCAAGTGCAGGTTGTTGAGGATTTTTCGGCATCTTATTTTTACAATGTGCACTTTTCGGGAGACGTATATTTGGGAACTCATACCAAAGTTTTCGAGCTTGCCGGCGGTGTAAAAAAACATTCGGGAATTTTCAATTGTCATTTGCACAATTGCGTGATTGCTAACGATGTATTTATTGATAAGATCAACAATTATATTGCTAACTACGAAATTGGTGAAGGGGCTTATCTTGAGAATATAAATCTGATAATAACCGAAGGCGAGTCTGCTTTTGGCAACGGCGTAAAAGTGCCGCTAATGATTGAGGCAGGTGGCCGCGAAGTGCATATTTTTGATCAGCTGTCGGCTTCATTGGCCTATGTACTGACTTTCTATCGGTATAATTCTAAGGCAATAGAAGCGCTGGAGCGCAGGATTGAAGATTATGCAAACTCACAAAAATCGAAAAAAGGCAGTATTGGGAAGAATGTCCGCATTACGAATTGTGATAGCATTAAAAATGTGCGCATTGCTGATTTTGCTATTGTTGAAGGTGCATTGCTACTTGAGAATGGAACCATAAATTGCAATGAACAAGCGCCGGTTTATATCGGACGAGGGGTGCAATGCTCTAATTTTATTATCAACTCGGGTACAATTGTTTCTGAATCAGCTCTAATCTCTAATTGTTTTGTGGGCCAGGGTTGTTTGATTAGTAAACAATTTTCGGCGATAGATTCACTGTTTTTTGCTAATTGTCAGGGATTGCACGGTGAGGCGGTTTCCGTTTTTGCAGGGCCTTACACGGTAACGCACCATAAATCTACGCTGATGTTAACCGCATTGTATTCGTTTATGAATGCAGGTAGTGGGACGAATTTTAGCAATCATATGTATAAGCTTGGGCCTGTTCATCAGGGAATTACTGAGCGTGGTGTGAAAACATCTAGCGATTCTTATATTATGTGGCCGGCCAAAATTGGCGCGTTTACGATTGTGCTGGGTCGTCATAAAGGTAATCCGGATATCTCAGACTTGCCTTTTTCTTATTTGATGGAAAATGAAGGCGAAAGTAGTTTGTTGCCCGCAATAAATCTCCACAGTGCCGGAACCATTCGCGATGTGCAAAAATGGCCAAAACGCGATAACCGGACTGATGATAAGAAGGATGATCAGATAAATTTCGATTTTCTATCGCCATACACATTGTCGAAGGCATTGAAAGGCATTGAAATTCTAGGTGCTATGTTACAAAGCATAGACGCTAGCACTTCTTTTGCATGGTATCAGAATTGCAAAATCAAACGCTCTTCTATTAAAAAAGGAATTGAATTGTATGAAATGGCAATCAATCAATTTGTTGGTAGTCAATTTATGGAACGACTTGGTGATAACATAATCAGCTCTAAAGATGATTTGCTTAAATTATTGTCTGCCGATTCGAAAATTGAGTTGGGAGAATGGGTGGATATGGCGGGTTTAATAGCTCCCAAAAGTGAAGTTGATAAACTGCTTAATCAAATTTCAACAACCGGTTTATCACTTCAATCAATTCAAGATAAACTGATCGAATTGCACGCTAATTATTCTGATTACTCGTGGAGTTGGTCGAAAAATATACTTGAGCAACAACTAGGAAAGCCGCTTTCAGTAATTGAGATACAAGATTTTATTTCAATTGTAGAAAAATGGGAAAAAGCGGTGCTGACCTTTGATGATTTGGTATTGCGCGACGCAAAAAAAGAATTTAATGCCATTTCAAGAACCGGTTTTGGATTGGATAGTAATGAAACAGATAAGCAGCTCGACTTTGATGCCGTTCGTGGTACATTTGAAGGTGATGTTTTTGTAAAAGAGATAAATAACCAAATGAATATAACAAAAGAGATAGCTGCGAAACTGATAGCTCAATTCTGTAATTTTAAAGATTGACGGTACGTTTTGCTCCACACTTATTTACTAAATAATTATGAATAACTTTAATTTTTATAGTCCGACTTCTTTTGTGTTCGGAAAAGGTCGTGAAACAGAAGCCGGAAAATACGTGAAACGTTTTGGCGGAACAAAAGTGCTCATTCATTTCGGTGGTGGCTCCGTGATAAAAAGTGGTTTGCTCGATCGTGTGAAAGCTTCATTAGCCCACGAAAATATAACTTTTATCGAGTTGGGTGGCGTAATGCCTAACCCACGCAGTGGGTTGGTGTATGAAGGTGTTGACGTATGTAAGCGTGAAAACATTGACTTTATTTTGGCTGTTGGTGGAGGTAGCGTGATTGATTCGGCCAAAGCCATTGCACTTGGTGCTTTGTACGATGGAGATTTTTGGGATTTTTATCAAGGCAAACAGGTTGAGAAAGCCTTGCCAGTTGCAACAATTCTGACGCTCTCGGCAGCAGGAAGCGAAGGGTCTAATGGTTCGGTTATTACTCACGAAAACGGTATGCTTAAGCGTGCAGCTGGAAGCGATTTGCTGCGTCCGGTTTTCTCTATTCTTAACCCTGAATTGACTTGCACCTTGCCAGCATTTCAGACAGCCTGTGGTGCTGCCGATATGATGGCGCACGTATTGGAACGTTATTTTACAAATACAAAAGACGTTGAAATAACAGACCGTTTGTGTGAAGCGGTTCTTTTGACCGTAATTAAAGAGGCTCCCAAGGCCTTAGCTAATCCGTATAATTATGAAGCTCGCGCTAATATTATGTGGGCGGGAATGGTGGCTCATAACGACATTTGCGGTGTAGGGCGTGAACAAGATTGGGCGACTCATCAAATTGAACATGAGCTTTCAGCGTTGTACGATGTAGCACATGGTGCAGGTTTAGCAGTTATGTTTCCAGCTTGGATGAAATATGTGATGCATCATGATGTGATGAGATTTGCGCAGATTGCCGTTCGGGTGTGGGGTTGTGAAATGGATTTTCAGCAACCAGAAAATACGGCGAAACAAGGAATTGTAAGATTTGAACAATTCCTTACTTCTATCGGGATGCCAATTCGCTTCTCGGAACTTGGTGCCAAAGCCGAAGATATTCCTACCTTGCTTAAAGTGTTGGACTTAGGTAATCATTCGTTAGGTAGCTTTGTAAAACTGACCGAAGAGGATATAAATAAAATTTATGAATTGGCGGTTTAAAAAAATGACCAGAAGATGATTTTGTGATTGTAAAGCAACTGATGATCGACAATGCTAAAACAAAAACTCAAAAAAACAGAGTTGAATTATGGAAATAAAACAATTAAACATTGTTACGGATGATATTAAGCTTCAAATTTCATTACCCGCATCTAAAAGTATAAGTAATCGCGCTTTAATTTTGGATGCGTTATCGTACAGCCCTTATGATATTCAGAATCTATCGGACTGTGATGATACAAATGTGTTAGTGAATGCATTAGATTCAAACAATACAACTTTCGATATTGGAGCTGCCGGAACTACTATGCGTTTTCTTACGGCTTTTCTGTCGAAAACAGTGGGCGAATGGGTGATTACGGGTAGTGTGCGCATGAAACAACGTCCAATTAAATTATTGGTGGACGCGCTTAATGGTCTTGGTGCAAGAATTGAATACATCGAAAACGATGGATTTCCACCCTTGCGAATATTCGGAAGTGCGCTGGTAGGTGGTGAGATTCATTTAAAGGGAAATGTGAGTAGCCAATATATTTCGGCATTGATGATGATTGCTCCAGGCATGCAGCAAGGGTTAAAAATTGTAATGGAGGGCAAGGTGATTTCTAAGCCGTACATCAATATGACCCTGCAAATGATGGACGAATATGGAATTGATGTTGACTTTATGGGAAATGTTATCCAAATAGAACCCCAAGAATATCAGCCGATTCCATATAAAGTGGAGTCTGATTGGTCGGCGGCATCTTATTGGTATGAAATACTATCTTTGGTAGGCAATGGCGGCATTTTTCTCAAAGGGTTGGTCGAAAATAGTTACCAGGGTGATAGCAAGGTAGCCGATCTTTTTGAGCAATTGGGTGTTAAAACTTCGTATATGGATGATGGGGTTCTTTTGTCGCCAAATGGAAATCAAACTTCGAGAATGGAATATGACTTTACCGATGAACCGGATTTGACGCAGACATTTGCGGTTACATGCTGCTTGAAAAATATTCCCTTTAAATTTATCGGTTTAGAAACCCTGAAAATAAAAGAAACAGATAGAATTGCAGCATTAATAAACGAATTAGCTAAGTTAGGTTATGTGGTTTATGAACCTGCTGAACGTCAGTTGGCATGGGATGGTGAACGTTGTGAACCAGCCTCGCCAATAAGCATTGCCACCTATCACGATCATCGTATGGCTATGGCTTTCGCACCTGCGGCCTTGGTGACTCCTATCGGTATTGAAAACCCGGAAGTCGTAAGTAAATCGTATCCGAACTTTTGGGATGATTTAGAAAAATTAAACCCCTAAAAGGGAATATTGCTGTGGAAGTATTTAAAATAGATAAGATCACCAAACAATTTTCAGAACAATTTGTGCTGAAAGACTTCTCTTTCAACATCCAGTCTGGTGACAAAGTAATTGTTTCAGGTCGTTCGGGCATTGGTAAAACCACACTGTTTCGTTTGTTGTTGGGTTTTGAAAAACCTGATAATGGCAGTATTTATTTCGAGAACTCCAAGTTGACTGATGTCAGCGTTTGGGGTTTGCGTAAGCGAGTTGCGTATGTAAGTCAGGATTTGAATATTGGCACTGGTAAAGTTCAGTCCTTGTTTGATGAAACTTTATTGCTCAAGGCAAATCTAAAATATAGACTCGGTGCTACCAGCGAAATAAAAAGACTGTTCGATTATTTCGAATTGCAGGATGGTTTGCTTCAGAAAGACATTGAAACTCTTTCGGGAGGCGAAAAACAGCGAATTGCTATCATCAATGCATTGTTGCTGAAACGAGATATTTTCTTTCTTGATGAGGTTAGTTCTGCACTCGACAAACCATTGAGAATTAAGGTGCTTAATTCTTTTTTGCTGAATCCGGATTTTACGGTTTTGTCTATCTCTCACGATAATTATTTGCCTTTGGGAATTGAAATTAATAACTTAAAGTTGGAATAAGTATGACTGGAGCAACCGATTTATCCGTATTCTCGATGGTAATGTGTGCCGTTTTGCTGCTCGTTCCATTAGTTGCTGTTTGGCATTTTAAGCTTGGAATAACAAAAAATCTTGTTACATCTACTTTGCGAATGGCCATTCAATTGGTATTGATTGGCTTTTTTCTTGAATACCTATTTCGTTTTAATAACTGGTTTTTGAATTTAGTATGGTTTTTGGTAATGATTAATGCTGCCACATTCTCAGTAATAAAAAATTCGGGACTAAAAATCAAACAGTTTGCATTACCTGTTCTGCTCTCTTTCATTATCGCCAATTTCTTTGTAGTTCTTTATTTCAACTATTTCATAGTTCATCTCAAATTTATTCTCGATGCAAAGTATATGATTGCGATAGGAGGGATGATACTTGGTAATTCGTTGCGATCCAATGTTATAGGATTAGGCGATTTCTATAAATCATTGCGAAAGGATGAGCAACTTTATTTTTACAAACTTGGTTTAGGAGCTACAAAATATGAGGCGTTACTCCATTTTGCAAAGAAGAGTTTCGTGTCGGCATTAAATCCTACTATCGCCACCATGGCTACCATGGGGATTGTGTCGCTTCCAGGTATGATGACTGGACAAATTCTGGGTGGGTCGGTGCCTTTGGTGGCCATAAAATATCAAATAGCCATCATGATTGCTATTTTGGCTTCCACGGTTTTGAGTATTACTTTAAGTATTCTATTTACAGTTAAATATTCATTTCATAAAAGCGGTGTGCTGGATAAGACTATTTTTGCGAGTGAATCATAGCCATTTAATCACCGACGATTCGGAATTAACCCGCAGAGAATGATTATTTTGTAAGATTTTCAAGCACCTCGAACACAATAGGACAAGTATAAGCATTTTTTATCGACAGGTTGTAGATTTGGTAAAACCGTTTCCGGTCGGTATGAGGGTATTCTCGACAAGCTTTGGGGCGAGACTCGTAGATGTAACTATAATTGTCCGCTCCCAAAAATGGACATGGCATAGTTTGAAAGACGGTGTCGCCATCTTCATCGATATGCAAGTAGTTTTTCATGACATCAACGGCTTTCATTTTAAGTGCTTTAGCCATTCGTTCAATATCTTTGTCGGTGATGCGGGGGCCAAGTGACCGACAGCAGTTCGCACACTTCAAACAATCGGTGCCGGCTGAGATCTTATCGTGCAAGGCTTGTACCCGAAGGTCTATTCCTTCGATTTTCTTCTTGTTTTTTACGTAAAATCGTTTCCATT
>Ga0136636_10002344_pt1 | contig 11262 bp, 8 predicted proteins | sample AntDrymUQ8522106_2_FD_104653 | JGI IMG/M metagenome (GOLD analysis project Ga0136636, IMG submission 104653) | Polar desert sand microbial communities from Dry Valleys, Antarctica - metaG UQ852 (21.06) | ecosystem: Environmental > Terrestrial > Soil > Desert | place: Antarctica: Dry Valley... | reverse complement strand
CTTGGCTCCAGGGCGAGTGAAACGAGCCCGGTCTCCTTGTCTCCTTGTCACGGCATCAGCTCCACCCCCAGCCGGCTCAGCTGCACACGCGCGGCGGCCGGCTGCTCGTTGTGCTGCTCGAAGCGGCTGCGCTCGAAGTACTGCACGGCAAGGGTTTGGCCGCCCTCCACCTGGGTGGGCGTCGGCTCGCTGATCGGGTAGCCGAACACGGCCAGGCCGCCGCCGCGCTCCCAGTAGGCCCGGAACGGTGGGCAAAGGCTGTGTCCGGTCTCGGGGAAGAAGCGGCAGCCCGGCGTGGGCGCACCGCTCACTTTTGGCAGGCTTTGCCAGTCCACGCCCTGCCGCGCCAGATACTCTACGCCCAGTAGGCCGCTCAGCACGTCGCTGGGCGGCGCATGCTCCGGGTGATACTCCAGGCGGTTGCGCTCGAACCACTGCACGCGGCGGTCGCGGCCGTCGGCGCCGCGCTCCGTGCGCTCCGCCGTGATCGGCAGCCCCAGCACAGCCAGGCCCCCGCCGCGCTCCCAAGCGCGCAGGAAGGGGTCGCGCAGCGTCTGGCCCGTCTCGGCGAAGGCGCGGCTGCGCCCTGCCACTTGGCGCACGTACAGCGGGCGCTCACTCACGGTTAGGCGGGCGACTTGGCCGCTCAATGCTTGCTCGCCGCCATCGCGCTCCACCAGGGCCGCGCTCAGGCCAGCGGCCAGGGGCAGCTCCACCACCTTTGTGCCCTGAAGGCTCCAGAGCACATCCACGCTGCCGCCGTCGGGCAGGGCGAAGCGGTAGTCCGCAAGGGCGCCGGGCCGATGCAGCGGGCCGGTGCCCTGGTAGCGCCCCAGCTGGAGCTGCGCCACCAGCGTGCCGTAGGCCACGTAGGCCGGCTTTGGCGCCAGGCTCTCGTGCAGGATGGCGGCGGGACCCCAGGGCTGCTGCGCGCCGCCGAACTTGTCCTCCAGCTGGAAGTAGCTCACGTGCTCCACGCCCGCCGCCGCCGCCAGCACGAAGCTGCGCACCATGTAGTCGGCCTGCTGCTCCTCGCTTTTGGCGAACTGAGGCGCGCAGGCGTTGCCGCATGTGCTCCAGCCAACCTCGGTGACCCAGAGCGGCTTGCCGCCCCCGCGCGCCGCTAGCCAGCGCTGCGCGACGCCGATCCGACCAGGCACCGTCACGTCGAAGCGCTCGCGGGCGTTGATCAGGCTGGGATCATCGGGGGCGTGGTCGATCAGCCAGGGGTGGATGGAGAGCACGTCGAAGCTGTCCCAGCCGGCCAGCTCTACCACACGATCCATAAACGCGCCCTGGCCGACACCGTCGAACACGTAGACGCCGCCGTTGAGCACGAGGGCGCTGGGGTCGGCGGCCTTGATCGCGTCGTGGGCCTTGCGCAGCATCAGCGCGTAGGCGCCGGGGTCGGCCCTGGGCAGCCAGGTGCCGTCCATATCCGGCTCGTTCCAGATCTCCCACGCGGCCACGCGCGGCGAGCCGGGCGCGTCCTTGTGGCCATCGGCGTCGTAGCGCTCCACCACGCGCGCGGCCCAGCTGGCGTAGGCGCCCATATCGGTGGGCGCGCACCAGTACTCGGGCTGGCCTGTGGCGAGCGCGTGCTGCACGCAGCCGGGGTCGCGGTACTCCTTGGGCGTGGTGAGCAGCATGCCGATCACGCCGATGCCCGCGTCGGCGAGCATGCCCAGCCTGCGGTCGTAGAAGCGGTTCTCCTCCTCGCGGCCCCAGCAGGCCCAGCAGATCTCCTCGCGCGTCCAGCGGGCGCCGATCGGTCCGGCGAGGCTTACGAGGGCGGCTGCCTCGGCGTCGCTGCGCTCGCGGCCCGTAATATACATGTTCAGCCCGAAGAGCGTAGGCGGCGCTGGCGGCTGGCGCGTTGCTGCTCGGGCGGGCAGCGCGGCGGGCGGCAACAGGCAGACCAGCAGCAGGAGCAGGGCGGCCAGGGTGAAGAGGGCGCGGGGTTGCTTGCTCATTCTGAAATCATACTGCCATAGTAGGGGCGCTTGGGTTCCGAGCGAGGGCGCTTGGGTTCCGAGCGAGGGCGCTTGGGTACGGAGCGAGGGCGCTTGGGTTCCGAGCGAGAGCGCTTGGACGCTTGTTAGGGGCGTTAGGGGCGCCCACGAGGGGCGCCCGTACGATGGTTAAGCGGTGATCGGCTGGAGCAGGTCGGGCGTGAAGATGAAGTCGAGGTTATCGGGCGATTGGCCGTGCGCGGTGAGGATCTGGGCCGCCTCGGTGCGATGCTGGTGCCCGTGCATGATCAGCTGGAGCAGCGGCGTGCTCAATACCGTGCTGTAGAGCTGGCCCTGCAAGTTGCGGATCTGCGTCGTCGCCGCGAGCTGCGCCTCGCTTAGTCTATCCACAAAGGCGGCCAGCGCGGCGTCCTCCTGCTCCCAGGCCGCCCGGAGACTCGCAAGGTCGGGGTAGGCCTCGGGCTGGAGTGGCGTGAAGGCCTGCTCCGGCCCAGCGGTGACATTGCGCCACACATGGTCCACGCGCAGCACGTGGAAGCAAATCGTGTGCAGGCTGCCGTGGCCGTAGCCGCTGTGCTCGTGATATTGCGCATCGCTCACGCGCGCGGCGGCGTCGAAGATGCGGGCCATGGCCCAGCGCCGGTGGACGAGCAGCGCCTGCAGCATACTCTTTGCAGCCATCGGGTCTCCTCCTGTGGGGTGCGACGAGCTATGCCACCACTATACCGCAGGTGTGGCCCTAGCGCTCAGAGCCGGGTGCGGCGTACGCTTTCGGGTTGCCCGCCGCTGTGGCGCTCCCGTTGTCTGGCGGCTGAAGCTGCGGCTAGGCGGACCAACGCCCGCCTGCGCAGGCTGGTGAGGCCGCACCGGCGGCCTTTGCACGCCCGCCCAGCCGGGCGCTTCAGCGCCACGGCGTGCTGAAAGAACCAGTGTCTCGAAAACGTACGGCGCACCCACGGGCGGTGGAGCCGCAGGCTCGGTGGCAATGCCTAGCGGTTGAACCCGCGGCGGCCGGGCCTGCGGACGCGCGTCGGCCTGCGCCGCCGCGTCCGGACACGCCCGCGCAGGCGGGCGCCCGGCGCAGCGCGCCACCACGGCGCGCGTTCACGCGCCTGCCTGCCGACCCTGACGTAGCCCTGGCGCTCAGAGCCCGCGCGCCACGCGCAGCATCGCCGCGATCGAGCGCTCCACATCCTCATCGCTGGTGGCCCACGACGAGACGCTGATGCGCATGGCGGCGCGCCCCTGCCAGATGGTCGCCCCGGCCCAGCAGGTGCCCTCGGCCTGTAGCGCCGCCACCACCTTGCGCGTCGTGTCGGCGTCGCCGAAGCTCACCAGCACCTGGTTGAGCACCACCTCGTTATGCACGCTGTGCCCTGCGTCGCGCAGCGCTGCGGCAAAGCGGCGGGCTTGGCGGCATGTGCGCTCCACCAGCTCGGCCACACCTGCGCGCCCAAGCGTGCGCAGGGCCGCCCAGACCTCTACGCCACGCGCGCGCCGCGAGAACTCTGGGCCGTAATGGGCTGCCTCGCGCTGATCCGCCGTCTGGAGGTAGGCGGCGCCAACCATCATCGCGCCGCGCAGCTGCTCGGGGTGGCGGCAGAAGACGGCGCCGCTGTCGTAGGGCACGTTCAGGTATTTGTGCGTATCGGTGGCCCAGGAGTCGGCGTCGCCAAGCCCATCGGCGAGCTGCGCGTAGGCGGGGCTGGCGGCCGCCCAGAGCCCGAAGGCGCCATCCACATGCACCCAGGCCCCGGCCGCCCTAGCTGCGGCGATCACCTCGCGCGCCGGGTCGAAGGCGCCAGTATTCACGTTGCCGGCCTGTAAGCAAACGATAGTGGAGTCGCTCAGGGGCGGCAGGGCGTCGGCGCGCAGGCGGCCCTGTGCATCCACAGGCACGCGCAGCACGCGCTCACGCCCAAGGCCAAGCAGGCCAAGCGCCTTCAGCACACTCACATGCACTTCGTCGCCCACCACCACGCTGAGCGGCGGGGCGCCAAACAGCCCGTCGCGCTCCACATCCCAGCCCTGGCGCAGCAGCAGGGCGTGGCGGGCGGCGGCCAGGGCGGTGACGTTCGCGAGCGTGGCGCCGCTCACTAGGGCGCCCGCGCAGCCCGTCGGCAGGCCGAGCAGCTCGGCGAGCCAGCCGAGCGCGATCTCCTCTAGCCGCGCGGCGGCCGGCGACATCACCGTGAAGGCGGCGTTCTGGTCCCAGGCGGCGGCGAGCCAGCTGGCGGCGAGTGCGGCCGGCTGCGTGCCCCCCGTGACAAACCCGAAGTAGCGCCCGCCAGCACTGGCCACCGTGGCGGGGCCAGCCACCTCATCCAGCAGGCGCAGCGTGGCCGCAGGCTCGCAGGGCTTCTCGGGCAGCGGCTCGTCCAGGGCGGCGAGGCCCGCCACAGCCGAGGACGATGGAAAGACCGGCCGGTCGTCGAGGCGCTCCAGGTAGCGGGCGGCCCGCTCGGCCGTGTCGTGTAGCAGCTCGCGCATGGGTTGATGCTCCTTTGGGCCCAACAATGGGCTGGAAATCTGTGTCATCTGTGGACAACAAGCCCGGCACACGAATGTTACATCAGCCCTCGCCCCCCTCGGGGCCGTAGAAGATCACCCAGGTCTGGAAGTCGGCGCTGAAGCGCTCGAAGCGGTGCTCAACGTCAGCGGGGACAAAGAGCACGTCGCCCGGCTGAAACGGGTGGCGCGCGCCGCCGTTCACAAACTCGCCGTGGCCTGCGATCACGATGTAGAGCTCGTCCTGGGTGTGGGGCGTCTGCGCGTCCTCGCCCTGGGGGGCGTACAGCTCCAGCGACATACTCCCGCGCGCCAGGAGCGTAACAAAGCGCAGCTGCTCTGCGCTCTGTGCCGGCAGGCGGGCGGCGGCCTCTGCGACGGTGATGTGATAGCTGCTCATGCGGGATGCTCCTGGCTGAGGCTGGCCTGGCCGATGCGGCAGCCTTAGGGTACCCGCAAATGCTGCCCAGCTCAAGCGACAATCGCTGCTCACATGGGGGGACATGCGCGCAGCGCGGCGCAGCGCTCAAAAGCGTGTGTTTGGGAGTGTGCATGGACAAAGCTTTTTTTGGGTGTATGATAGCGGTACACTGTCTGCTAAAAAGCATAGTACGGAGCACCCACAATGAGCCCAGGCCGGCGCAATCTTCTGATCGTCCTGCTCCTGTTCTGGCTGCTTATCGCCTGGCTGATCGCGAGCTTGCGCTGGGAGTTCGACATTGTGCAGAACACGCTGCGCATCTTCGTTCCGGGCGCACTGCTCCTGGGGCTGATTCTGAGCATCGAGATGCTGTCGGCCCAGCCCGACGCGGTGACGCTGCGCAAGGATCTGTTCGGCAACACCGATGAGATCAAATCGGGCAGCTACTTTGCGATCCCCTTTCTCTTCACTGTGGTTGCCCGCATCCCGGCCTACCCGCTCAAGACCGAGTTCGACGTTGAGATGATCGACACGCAGACGGCGAAGCTGCTGCGCATCAACTACGCCCGCGTGCGCTGCCACTACCGTGTCGATAGCTACAGCACGTGCGCGAAGCGCGTCTTCGATATGACCGAGCGGCTTAAGCTGATCGAGGCGACCGATAAGCTTAAGCCCACCGATACCGGCCTGTGGAAGAGCATTTTGGGCGCAACGATCAGTGGGATGATCGACGACAAGCTGCGCGAGAACGTCTGGCAGTGGGCGGATATGATCGCCAAGGACGTCACACTGGCGGCAAGCCCGTCATTCGCCGATCCGGAGATCGAGATCGAGAACGACCCTTATGCGCTAAGCCTCAACCGCACCAAGCTCGCGAGCAAGCTCGTGCAGAGCATTGAGGACGGTGCGAAGAAGTGGGGCCTCGTGATCGACCGGATTGTGTTTGAACAGGTGGTGGTTGACCCCGAGCTGATCGCGAAGCGGACCCGCAACAAGCCAGGCGAGCTGAAAGAGGCGACGCACCAGGCGACGCTCGACTACATTGCGATCCGTGCCAGGGGTATTGCAGAGGCCGACGTGCGCGCCCGCACTGTGCGGCGCATCCTGGAGGAGCTTGTCGCGGCGAAGAACCTGCCGCAGCTTACCGAGAAGATGGTAGCCGAGATTGTGCGCGCCGCGATGTACAGCGACGGCGAGAGGATCTGGAAGGGCGTGCTGGAGAAGAGTCTCCCCGGCGCGCCCGGCACCGCCGGCACGCCGCCTGGTACCGCCAAAACAGCGTAGGCTGTGCGGGTGAAACCGCAGCGGCAGCGCCTGCGGCCGTGCGTCGGCCTGCGCCGACGCGTCCCGACCCGCCCGCGCAGGCGGGCGCCCGGCGCACTGCGCCCCCACGGCGCGCGTTCACGCGCCCGCCTGCCGACCATGTGGGGCCGCTAGAGCCGCCTGTGCTACAATCAAGCCCGTCTCCGATCCCTTCCTACTGCCGCCGACCAATTTGCGAACGACAAAGGAGTCCCCCATGTCCGAGAGCTTCCGCACCGAGAAGGACTCGCTCGGCGAGGTGCAGGTGCCCGCCGAGGCGCTTTACGGCGCCCAGACGCAGCGCGCCGTGCTCAACTTCCCCATCAGCGGCCTGCGCCCTTATCCCGCATTTGTCTGGGCTCAGGCCGCCATCAAGCGCGCCGCCGCCGAAGTAAACCGCGACCTGGGGCTGCTCGACGCCGCCCTCGCCGACGCGATCATCAATGCCGCCGACGAGGTGCTGGCCGGCAAGCACGCCGCGCAGTTCGTGGTCGATCCCTTTCAGGCGGGCGCCGGCACCTCCCATAACATGAACCTCAACGAGGTGCTCGCCAACCGCGCCAGCCAGCTGCTCGGCTTCGCCCTCGATGACCCCAAGAAGCCGGTGAGCCCCAACGACCACGTCAACATGGCCCAGTCTACCAACGATACCATCCCCGCCGCCATTCGCCTCGGCGTGCTCTGGCGCCTCCCCGAGCTGCTCGCCGCCATCGACGACCTCGCCGACGCCCTGGAGCAGAAGGCTCAGGAGTTCGACAATGTGGTCAAGTCGGGCCGCACCCATCTGCAAGACGCAGTGCCGGTGCGCCTGGGCCAGGAGTTTGGCGCCTACGCCCTGGCCGTGCGCAACGACATGGAGCGCATCCAGACTGCGGCGGAGCGCATGCGCCGCCTCGGAATCGGCGGCACGGCTACAGGCACAGGCCTCAACGCTCACCCCGAGTATCACCAGCGCATGGTCGAGAAGCTCACCGAGCTCACCGGCCAGGGCCTGCGCAGCTCCGGCAACCTGTTCGAGAGCATGCAAAGCATGGCCGACCCCGCCGACTTCTCGGCCTCGCTGCGCACGCTCTGCATCACCCTGGTGCGCATCGCGAACGACTTCCGCCTGCTCAGCTCCGGCCCCGCCACTGGCCTCGACGAGATCCGCCTGCCCGCCGTTCAGCCTGGCTCCAGCATTATGCCCGGCAAGGTGAACCCGGTGCTCGCCGAGATGCTGAACATGGCCTGCTTCCATGTGCAGGGCTGCGATCACACCGTGAGCCTGGCCGCCCAGGCTGGCCAGCTCGAGCTGAACGTGATGATGCCGATCATCGCGCATAACCTCTTCGAGATGATGCAGGTCCTGATCGGCGCGATCAACGCCTTTACTACCAAGTGTGTTGTGGGCATCACGGCCAACAGCGAGAAGGCCGAGGGCTGGCTGGCCAAGAACGCCATCCTCGTCACCGCCCTCAACCCCGTGATCGGCTACAACAACGGCGCCGCCGTGGCCAAAGAGGCCATGGCCACCGGCAAGACGATCAAAACGGTGGTGGTGGAGCGCGGCCTGCTGCCCGCCGAGGAGGTGGACAAGCTGATCGACGCGCGCAAGCTCACCGAGGGCGGCATCCAGGGCGTGACGGCGGCGGGATAGACCCACAGGTACTTTAGCGAAGCGCAAAGCGTTTGAGCGCAAAGCGCAAAGCGGACGCGCATTGCAATGCGGGCCACAGGCCAAGCTCAGGCGCAACTGTTCTGCCCACCGCTGTAGCACTCCAAAGAGTGTTCGGCACTTCGCGGCGTTCTGGTGCCACACCGCCCATGTCACCCTGAGCGCAGCGAGGGGTCTTGCTGGACACGCTTCGCAGATGCTTCGCTGGGCTCAGCATAACAACCCTCGTTGTAGTACTGATCCCCGTCGCCCACACCGCCAACAGGACTCGCGGGTGATGGCAGGGTACGCTCAACAACGTATAACTGTAGCATGCAACCGGCGCGCGGGGCTTCCCCACCCCGCGCGACATCCTTGCCAGCATCGAAGCCACCGGAGAAGCCCATGCCTCGCCTCCCTCGCCTCCCTCGCCTCCCCCACCTCCCCGCAGCCCTCGCCCTGCTCGCCCTCGCCCTCGCCCTCTTCGTCCCCTCGACCCACGCCCGTCGTGAGCCACCGCCCGCCGGTCCGGTTTTCGTGGACACCGACATGGGCGTGGACGACGCCCTGGCCGTGGCCTGGCTGCTCAAACAGCGCAACGCAAATCTTGTTGGCTTTACCAGCGTCTTCGGCAACACCAGCGTCGACAACGCCACCCGCAACCTGCTCACCATCCTGGGCGCTGCCGGGGTGCAGAAGCCGATCACAGTGGGCGCGTCTGAGCCACTCGCCCTGCCACGCACACGCACTGGCAGCTTCATCCACGGCCCCGACGGGCTCTGGTTTGCCCAGCAGCCCGCCAACATCAGCGCCCTCCCCACCAATGCCCCCGCCGCCATCGCCGCCGCCGCGCGCGCCAACCACGCCACTACCTTTATCGCCCTCGGCCCGCTCACCAACTTTGCCCGCGCCATCCAGCAGTACCCCCAGGATCTGGCGGGCGTGCGGCTCGTGGCGCTGGCCGGCGGCAGGCACGGCAATATCACCCCCGTGGCAGAGTTCAATGTCTACGCCGACCCGGAGGCCCTGGAGGTGGTGCTCGCCGGCCCGATGCAGGTTGAGCTGGTGACGCTCGACGCCTTCGAGGATGTGACCATCGACAGCGCGCGACTGGTGGAGCGCCTGAGTCGGCGCGGCGGCGCCGTGGGCCAGCTGCTCGCCGCGATTCTGCCCTTCTATACCCAGGCCTCCACAGGCGGTGTGGGCAGCGAGATCAGCCTGGCTGACCCCACCGCCGTCATCTACGCCTTGCACGGCGAGCTGGGCACGCCCACTGCGGGTCTGGTGCGCGTGATCACGGGGAACGGGTACGCCCGTGGCCAGACGATCATCGCCGACACGGTGTTCGGGCGCATCCCTATGATCGCCGACGACGCGGAGCTGTCGCTGCTTGCCGACCAGGCCTTCACGCCTGGGTTCGACATCAACGCCGCAATCGGCGGCGTGCTCGCGCGCCAGCCCGACAACGCCAACGTTGTTCTGGATGTGGACGAGAACGAGATTGTTCGGCTGCTGCTGCGCGGCTTTACGCGCTAGGAGCGGCGCGTTGATCTCGCTGCCGGGGCATGGCACAGCGCCATGCCCCGGCTTCCTGTTTCTGGCGCCTGCTATACTGCTCGTTGTTAGGACCGCAGGGTGATAGACGATAGAAGTTAAAACGGCGTATAAAGCTTAATGAGTAGTTCGCCCTAACTCCCCCGGCCTTGTCTCGCATACCCTAACCATACAACTCCAACGCGAAAGCGAGCAGCATGAGCCGTGTGCATGAGCTTCTCCTCACCGACCTGCGCCACCTTATTGGCGACCTTGGTAAAGCTGGAGGCCAGATTGGCCCCTCGATCTACAACACCGCCCAGCATTTGCGCCTAGCCCCGCCCGCAGAGGGCGTCTGGCCCGGCCTCGAGTGGCTTATGACGCAGCAGCAAGCCGATGGCGGCTGGGGGCCATGCTCTATGCCCATAGCCCGCGATATGCCCACGCTTGCGTCAGTCCTGGCCCTGCACAAGATGAGTGAGCGCAAGGCGGTGCGCGAGGCGGTGCGCAAAGGGATGGCCTTCCTGCGGCGCCAGGCCAGCCTTTGGAGCGGCCCGCTGCCCGAGGATATTCCGATCGGCGCCGAGCTGATCCTGCCGACTCTGCTGGACGAGGCGGCGTCTATCGGCCTGGACATCCCCTGTCGGCCCTGCTACAGCGCGCTGCGCGCCCTTGGCGAGCGCCGCCGCCGCATGATCGAGCAGCTGTGCCCCGGCGCCGGCAGCACCGCCAGCCACTCCTGGGAGGCGTGGGGCAGCCACCCCGACCCGGCGCTGCTCGACGACTCAGGCGGGGTTGGCCACAGCCCTGCCGCCACCGCCGCCTGGCTGCATGCGGCCACCAACCGTGAAGATCTGTCCACCGAGCGCGCCGCCGCCAGCGCCTTTCTGCGCCGGGCATGCGCGGCCACTGGCCTGGATCTGCCGGGTGTGGCGCCAGCCGTCTGGCCTTACCCGCGCAACGAGCAGACGGTGAGCCTCTTCACGCTGCTGCTGGCCGGCCTGCTCGACGAACCCATGCTGGAGGTTGTCCTAAAGCCTCAAGTGGCCGACATGTGGCACAGCATGCGGCCCGAGGGCCAGGGCATCAGCGACACATTCAGCGCCGACGGCGACATCACCGCCATGAGTTTTGCCGTCGCGCACCATTTCGGCTACACCCCCGCGCGCGCCACGCTGCGGCGCTACATCGTCGGCGATTGGTGCATGACGTATACCAAGGAGCTGCAGCGCTCGCTCTCGGCGACCGCCCACGCCGCCCACGCCCTCGCGCTGCTCGGCGACGACCCGACACCGCTGCTCGACAACCTCTGCGCGCAGCGCAGCCCGGAGCGGCTCTGGGAAGGCGATAAATGGCACGCCTCGTGGACCTACATCACCGGACACACGATCAGTGCATTGCTCGCCGCCGGGCGCAGCGACGAGGCACTGGCCGCCCTGCCGGCCCTGCTTGATCGGCAGCACCCCGACGGCAGCTGGGGCGTCACCGAGGCCCGCGACGAGGAGACGGCCAACATCACGCTGGCCCTGCTCGACATCGAGCGCAGCGAGCTTCTGCCGGAGCAGCTGCGCGGTGCCCTCACTCGCGCCGGCGCCTGGCTGATGCGGCAGTATCGCCCGCTGGACGAGGCGACGGGCGCGTGCTGGATCGGCAAGGAGCTTTACCGTCCCAGGCGGATCGCGCGCACGCTACATCTCAGCGCCCTGCTTGGCTGCCTGCGCAGCGGCTACATCCCGCCTGAATGAGCCTGGAGCACCACTATGCCCGATGCCCCTGCTATGCCCGAGCTTGAGAGCTTCCTCGCGGCTCCTGCCTCCACTGTAGCCGCTGTGGCCCCACGCACGCTGATGTTTGCGGCGGGCGGCACCCGGCGCGACGCTGTGCTGCACGGG
>Ga0136636_10002342_pt1 | contig 11271 bp, 6 predicted proteins | sample AntDrymUQ8522106_2_FD_104653 | JGI IMG/M metagenome (GOLD analysis project Ga0136636, IMG submission 104653) | Polar desert sand microbial communities from Dry Valleys, Antarctica - metaG UQ852 (21.06) | ecosystem: Environmental > Terrestrial > Soil > Desert | place: Antarctica: Dry Valley... | reverse complement strand
GTTGAACCAACCAGACTGCATCAGGAGATAGCCTTGTACCCGGCTGTCAAAGCCCAACATCTGCCAGTCGATCTCGGAGCAACTGCAGGCCCAGGCTTTGCCTGCAGCAGCCGGCAACCGCCGCTCGATAAAACCTGCATCGAACTGTGCATTGTGCGCCATGAGCAGCGAAGCACGCGCTAGCATTGCCAGTGCCTGCCGATCGTCGATCTGCTGCCCTGCGACATCGGCGTCTGTAAGGCCGGTAATTGCGGTGATGCGCGGGTTTAATGGCACGCCCGGATCCTCAAGCCAGCTGCGTGGCGGCATGACGCCAACGATATTGCCTTGCGCATCAACAGTGACGAGCATGATCGCAAGCTCGATGATGCTGTCCTTCGCGATGTCGAGCCCGGTGGTTTCGACATCACAGACGGCGATGATCCGTCCGCCTTCAGGGATCTCGTCCGGTATGATCTCATATGGTTCGGGGACAGCGTATTGGATCTGGTAACGCGTATCCGATTGGATGTCGGTGAATACGACGCCGTTTTCGGCCCCTACGGACGCGCTAGGGTGTTTTGCATTTATCATAGATTTGCTTTCTTTTTCATGGTTTATGAGGCCGAAGGCCGAGTGGTATTTTCCACTCTTCCTTCTCACCTCACTTCACCTGACTCCAGTCAGCAAAAATGGATCTATCTGCCGGAAGCGGCCCGAACGAACTGCCGTTAAGAAGGCTCGTTATGAACCTGTGCTCGCAATCGGCACGAACCCGAGAAAATCGCTGAGAGAGTTTCTGCAAGCTTGCTTGGGGCGTTCAGTAACATAAAGCTTAATTTCATCAACGCCATGCGGTGAAAGGTGTCAGAAATTCACTTTATGCGAAGTGACTGTTGTCGCTAACAAAGCTGCCGTTTGAGTTCCACCGCCAAAATTCTAAAACCGGACATTCGTTCAGGTCGGACGAATGAGGTAGCATGGCCGTTGTCGGGCATCCATCTTATTGCAAAATTAGTGATTTGAATGCGAAATTTGACATTCGCGATACGCGCAATTCAACACCAAAATTTTGATCATCGACAGCGTGACTTCGGAGCTCAGCTGGTTCGAGTAAATGTTGGTGCACCAACCATTTCGCGCGATGAGTCGCAATTGGACAACCTTGACCTGTCTGAGCCCGGCTAGCGATATCGCGACAAAGGTTCCAACAGATCCATTTTTCTAATGATGAGAGAGTACCGGACCGACCGTGATGGAAGGGTCTTTGGGCGGGAATGGATTACCAGCATCTTTGCGTAGACCAGCTACCTCCGACCGCATGGCATTGACGCGGCCAAGCAGTCTTGCGGCCTCTTCCGGATGTTCTCGCATATAGCTGAAGCGTTCTTGCGGGTCTCGCTCAAGATCAAAAAGTACCGGCGTGCCAAATCTTTCAAAAGCTACCGGGTAGTTACGATAGAAGGTAGAGAGCACAAGCTTGTAACGACGGTCGCGGACCGCAGCAATGTCATTGCCATCAAAGAAAAATAATACATCGTGCGGCGAGAGCTCTTTGCGGGCCAACAAGCCGGAAATATCGCGTCCGTCAAGGTTGCGATCGCCCGACATATTGACTCCTGCAAACGCAGCTATCGTCGGCAGGATGTCAATGTTCATGGCCATTTCCTGTGAGACCTGACCTGGTGCGATTACGCCTGGAAGCCGGGCGATGAAGGGAACGCGGAATCCGCCCTCATGCGTGTCACCCTTGCGTCCGCGTAAATTTCCCGCATCGCCTTCGAACCAGGGACCATTATCAGATGTGATGATGACTAGCGTATTGTCGGCAAGTCCATTCGACTCAAGCGCCTTCATGATCCGGCCGATCCCTTCGTCAAGGTGCTCAACCACATCACCATAAAGTCCGGCTTCGGAGCCGCCGGTGGCATTATCGGGTACAGCCAAGGGCAAATGAGGGAAAGTCTCGGCATAATAGAGGAAAAACGGCTTGGCGCGATGGCGAGAAATAAAATCGGTAGCGGCATTCGCATAGCGATCTGTCAATTCGCGCTGCTCGGCTGGCGATTGCACGACCGTTTTATGATGATACAGATCAAATGGCTGCATATCGTTGGAATATGCAACGCCGTAAAATTCATCGAACCCGTGGGCGGTTGGCCAGTGCTCGTCACGGTGGCCAAGATGCCATTTGCCGACCATGCCGGTTGAATAGCCAGCATCACGCAACATTTCTGCGATTGTATACTCTGATTGTGGTAGCCCAAAATCGCTGTGTGGCATGACGACGTGCTGCATACCAGAACGAATGGCGTAGCGCCCTGTGAGCAACGCTGCACGTGACGGGGTGCAGACGTTGGCGCCCGCATAGAAGCTGGTCAACCTTATGCCTTGGGCCGCTAGACGATCGATGTTCGGGGTCTTGATCAGATTTGCGCCGTTTGCGCCGATATCGCCCCAGCCCATGTCGTCGGCCATGACGACCACGATGTTAGGCGGACGCCGCTCGGAGTCTTCAGCCCGTGCCTCGTGCCACCAGTTGGCGATTAGAACAATGGCAAGTAGGATGCGAAGTGCGTTCATGATGGTTCCTGGTTCAATAGCGCACGGACAGTCGCACACCCCATGTGCGCTGTGCCTCTAGGCTGAGAAACTGTGCATAGCCCCCCGTGTCGAATGTTGCGCCGACGATATTCTCGACAAAGTTCTGGTCGAGCAGATTACGTACAAAGCCCACAACACTAAGTTTATTGTCGAACAGGTTAACGCCCACTTGCCCGTCAACCAGGGTGTAGGCCCTAACGATAGTGTTAGGATCGTTCAGGATGGTCGATTGCGCATCGTCACGGAATTGAATGCCCATTTGGATAAAGCCATCGGCGGTCGGACCAATCGCGGCGTCATAGCGGACCAGACCGTTTGCGACCAATTTCGGTGCGTTGGCAAGCGCTGCTCCGTCAAGGTTCTGTACCCGCTGGCCGGATATGACGGTGCAACCCTGCGCCGCGGTTTGTAACTGATAACATGGAGCATTGGGGAAACGAGCGAAGGTTGCATTTGTGTAGGCAACCGCCGCGCTTAACGACAGTCCCTCGACGGGAGCGACTGTCAGTTCTCCCTCAAATCCATATGTCTCGACCTTGCCGGCATTTGCCACTGTGAAGATAGCAGTGCCATTGGGATTAGGGACAAGCGTCTGCGCCTGAAAATCTTTTACTTCGGTGAAAAACCCCGTGAAATTGGCTGTAACGCGCTTGTCGTCGCTTTGATGACGAACACCGATTTCATACTGGGTGGGAATTTCCGGGCGTACGGTTGGCAGAGTTTGCCCGCTGAGTGGCCGAATTGTAAGACCCTGAACTATCCCTGCAGCTTTATAGCCGCGCGTTACTGTCGCGAAAACATTACTGTTTGGGTCGATTTTATATTGCGCACCGAGCCGCCAAACAAGAGCCGTATCCTTGTCAGACGCTTGCTCCAGCGCGGTTGAAGCGACTTGCCCAGCAAATGGACCGAAAAAACCGGGTGCAATACGCTTGAACTGGCTGCCGGACACTTCGGAGCGAAGCACCCGAAATCCGGCGATCAGCGAAAGCGCATCATTAACGGCGAATTCGCCTTGGCCGAATACCGCATAATTTTTTTCAGAAAAATTGGATTCAAGCTGCGTTCCTAACTGGCGCCCAGCGGGCAGTGCTCCCAGCAGGTTAAGGCCCGCCGTGCCGCCTTGAATATTGTCCTGGGCGATATCCTGCTCAAAATAAAATGCGCCAAGGGTATAGGTAAACGGCTTGTCTCGAGGAGAAACCAGCCGGATTTCTTGGCTGAATTGGGACTGCGCCAGATCGCCCAAATTCACTGAAAGCGTTGGTAATGGCACAAGGTCGGCATCGTTGTTATCAACGCTGTTCCATTCACGATATGATGTCAGCGAAACGAAGTCAAAATCGCTGAGGCCGGTTGTAAACTGGGCAGTCGCGCTCCAAGCATCCATTTTGGAAAAGAACAGTCCTTCCGAACCGATGTCCCTATTTCGTGGTCCGGGAATGATTCCCAACGCTGCGCTGGCCGGCCCAATAACAGCTCTGCCGGACCCAAGGAGCCCGGTGCCTGCACCGCCCGCCGATGGCCGGCGTAGTGTCAGGGCTCCGGATTCCTGATCGCGCTTCACATAATCACCGCTAAGAAGCAGGTCTGACCCGGGCGCAAACTCGAAATTTAGTTTTCCGCGCATTCCAAATTCATCGCGGTTATTCAGCCGGTCTTGGACCGCTGTTGGATTGAGATTGCGGATGTAGCCGTCGCGCGTATTCCGATAACCGGACAAACGAGCTGTAACGGGCCCAGCAATGGGGCCACTGACAGCGGCGAACAGATTTAGCTCGTCATAAGAGCCATAAGCAACATTCGCTTCTGCCTTGAACACGTCGGTTGGCCCTTTGGTGATGATAGACACAACACCGCTCGATGCATTTTTGCCAAACAACGTACCTTGCGGCCCGCGCAGGACCTCGACTCGTTCAACATCTGCAAAATCAAAAATACCGGCACCTTCGCGCCCCATGACTACCCCATCAACCGCGATAGCAGCCGATGCCTCGATACCGATGTTAAACAGGCTGGTCCCGATCCCGCGGATCGTTGTGGCCGATTGGCGTGCGTTGACGCCTGCGTTAAAAGTTATGCCAGGAGCAATGAACTGCAACTGATCGAAGCTATCAATCTGCCTTGCCTGCAGTGCGTCGCCGCTGATCGCAGTGACAGAGATCGGGACGTCCTGAATGTTCTGCTCGACCCGCTGGGCCGTCACGACGATCACTGCGTCAGCAGCTGTTTCGTCAAGATTCCCCGCCTGCGCGTACACTGCCGTTGGCAAAGACATTGCAAGCAGGCTCCCGCCTACCAAGAAACTGAAACGCATATCCCCTCCTTTTTAAACTTTACGCTCGTCTAATTTAGACGTTTGGAAAGTTTGTCAAGGGTTTTCAGGACGCGAGCAGGGGTTTGTTGCGTGCGGTTTCAGCCCACGCAGGAAGTGATGGCCATTGCGATTGATCGACGCTTCGTTCGCCCAACACCAGTGCAATCACCGCTTCTGTATGTGCATCAATGGCAGCCTGGGACGTCATTTGGACGCCGTATAGCTTATCGATTGCATTGGTCAGCACGAACGGCATCTGGCAAACTGACGAAACAATATAGAAGAATGAAACCAGCCAGACCTCGGGTACAACACCTTGCTGCATCAGTCTGGTAAACACGGGGATGAGACCAACATGGCTGCGCCTTATATGTTCGACCATATATTCCAGACGGTCGGTTGCAGCCATTGATTCATGTATCATAATTCTGACATGCTCGGGGTGCTTCGCGCAGTAGGCGATATATAGCCGAAGCCATGATCGCAGGCCGTCCGGAGTGCGGAGATCAAGGTAACCTGTTTTATCGTTGCCGAAAGCTTGGCTTAGCCCCAAGAACATGTCATCGACAACCTCCTTCCAGAGGTCTAGCTTGTTGCCGAAGTGATACCGCACAAGTGTGTGCGTAACGCCGACCTGTTCGGCAATGTCGCGTATGTTGGAGCCTTCATAACCGCGCCGCGCAAATGCAATACGTGCCGCATTTAATATGTCGTGCCGCGAGCGCTCTGCGCGCTTCTGACGCGGCGCCGCCCTTTGTCCCGAAGGTAAATTCATTTCCTGCAAATTCCTTTTTTTCCGAACTGTCTTTTCTGACCCATAGAACAAAAACACTTGCATAAAAACTTTCCCTTTGGAAAGTATAACAATCAGGCGTATCCCTTGACGCGCCGCGCGAGGAGAAAAATATGAGCGGTGGCAGTTATGACAAGGGCGCACAAAAATGCACCAAGCTTCTTGCGGAATTGTCACTGGAAGAAAAAGTTGCATTTCTTTCGGGCAGGGATTTCTGGACCTTACCATCGCTTGATCGCCTTGGAATAAGATCGCTTAGGGTATCCGACGGGCCAACCGGACTGCGCTCTACCAATTCGGAGGCGGCTACTGTGTTTCCGGTAGGCTCAGCGCTGGCTGCTAGCTTTGACCCATCACTTGTCAGCGATGTTGCCGCCGCGATTGCAAGGGAGGCTATAGCGCACAAGGTGGATGTTCTCCTTGCGCCAGGGATCAATATTCAGCGCACTCCGCTTGGGGGAAGGAACTTCGAATATTATTCTGAAGACCCGGTGCTCGCAGGCACGATCGGTGCGGCATATGTGCGCGGCCTACAGAAGGAGGGGGTTGGAGCATCCGTTAAGCATTTTGCGGCGAACAATCAGGAATACCGCCGAATGGATGGGTCTTCCGATGTCGGCGAACGTGTTCTTCGCGAAGTATATCTCGCCGCCTTCGAACAAATTGTTCGCGAAGCAGCACCATGGACGATCATGTCAGCTTACAACCGAATCAACGGTGTTTTTTGCTCCGAAAATGATTGGCTCCTCAATAGGGTTCTCAAAAATGAATGGGGTTTTGATGGCGTAGTGGTTTCCGATTGGGGTGCAGCGAAGTCCACAGCAGCTTCAGCAAATGGCGGGCTTGATCTTGAAATGCCAGGGCCTGCGCGCTGCTATGGCGAAGCTCTTGTAAAAGCGGTCGAAGCGGGCGATGTCAGCATCGCAACGGTCGATGATCATGTCCTGCGTATACTGCGCCTGATCGAGCGGTGCGGATTGCTTGATGGTGACCCCAAGTCCTCGGCCGCTCAGCTGTGCACACCAGCACACCGCAGCCTTGCTCGTCGCGCGGCAGGTGAAGCCATGGTGCTGTTAAAAAACGACGACAATATGCTACCGCTGGGGGAATGCAAATCTATCGCTTTGATCGGCGATCTTGCGGATTCTCCAGCGATCCAGGGCGGCGGCAGCTCGCAGGTGACGCCCGACCGAATCGTTACTCCTCTGGACGGTCTGATCGAATCTTTGCCAAAAACTATACGGCTGCATTTCGAGCGCGGTATTGACTCAGAACCCCGCCTGCCAACGCTTAATCCGCGGCTTCTCTCCACCTTGCAAGGTGAGCAGGGGTTGTCCGCGCGGTATTTTCCCAATCCAAATTTTGCGGGCAGCCCCGTCGCTGAACAGGTCGAATGGTGGTTTTCAAAGCTAGGCTTTGGCGAACAGGCGCAAGATGATGGCGATCTCTCCTTCAGTGCGGAATGGGTTGGCTCTATGCGACCTCGGTTTACTGGCCGTCACGAGTTCGAGATTACGCATTCCAACCCTGAGGTCTGGCTCGAGATTGATGGCCAAGCGATTGTGTCTGAACAGACAGAGCGTGCGACAGAAATGCTATTTATGATCATTCCTCTGTCGCGCAGGCACGTGTCAATCGAACTGGAAGCGGGACGCGATTATCAGTTTCGAATTGCCTATTCCCAGCCAAGCGAAGGTAGCATCCGCGCATTCAATATATTGAACGTAGCCATGCGCGAGCCGTTGCCTGAACGCGAGCGAGCAATCGCTGCGGCCAAGAATGCGGATATCGCCATTGTATTCGTTGGCCCTGGCACCACGGCAGAAAGCGAGGGTATTGACCGGACATCCATGCGCTTGACCGACGAGCAAAATCAGCTGGTCGAAGACATCGTTGCCGCTAATTCAAATGTCATCGTCTGCGTAAACTGTGGCGGTCCTGTCGAGATGCCTTGGATTGACAAGGTAAAGGCCGTTCTGCTGACCTGGCTACCGGGACAGGAAGGTGGGCAAGCACTTGCTGATATACTGACGGGCGTAATTAACCCGTCAGGTAAGCTTCCGGTTACATTTCCGCGGGCTTATCAGGATAATCCCAGTTTCCTTCATTACCCCGGCGGAAGCCATGTGCATTATGGCGAAGGCCTGTTCGTTGGATACCGGCATTATGATACAGCCGGGATAGCGCCGCTGTTTCCATTTGGTTATGGTCTGTCCTACACGCGCTTTGAACTGTCCGACATAGTCGCGCCCGCGTCTGCCAAAGCATTTGAGGATGTTGAGGTGACCTGCACGCTCGGTAATACAGGCGAGAGGGAAGGGGCGGAAACGGTACAGATATATGTCGAGCATCTTCAGCCAGTCGAAACCATGCCGCTGCGCCAGCTCAAGGCATTTGCCAAATGCAAGATTCAGGCGGGAGAAAGTAACCTGATAACGCTTCGTGTTCCTGGTCGCGGATTGGCCTGGTATGATGTCGATGCAGCTAAATGGACAGTGTCGCCTGGCCGCTATCGGCTCCATATCGGAACCAGCTCACGCGATCTTGCGCTAACCCACGATATCGAGATTGTGCGATGAACAGGACGCCTGTTGCGCGGCCTTCGGTGCCGCTGGGTACGCGCATCGGCTTTGGCGTTGGCGATTTCGGGTTCCTGCTGGTGTGGCAAGGCACCACGCTGTTCCTCATGTATTTCTACACCGATGTTCTGGGGATCGACCCTTTTCTGGCAGGTGCGATTTATATGGCAGCAATGATATGGGACGCGATCACAGATCCAATAATTGCAGCGATGGCTGAACGCACGCGCACCCGCTGGGGGCGCTATCGCCCGTGGATTGCGCTCGGCGCTATTCCCTTCGGTGTGTCTTTTGCTCTCGCGTTTTCACCGCCAGCGATTTTGCCGGCAGCGCCGTGGATCTGGGCGCTTGCAACACACCTGCTTTTACGCACCGCGTACACCGTTGTTTCAATGCCGTTCAACTCAATGCAGGCCCGTCTCACCAGCGACTCCAACGAACGGACAACGCTGGCTGGTTTCAGGATGGTGGGCGCGGCAAGTGGTGGTTTATTGATCGTTGTACTGATGCCGCTGGTCGTGCGGGCCTTTTCTGTTCGTGGCGAGGCTTATGGTTATTTTGTCGCTGCAAGCCTTGCCGGTGCGATGGCGGCCGCCGGGCTACTTTATTGCGCGATAGCCATGCGCGAACCGAACGTTGGCCTTGAGGCTCCGCCTGAAAACTCGTTGCTGGAGGATATCCTCGCAATTCCTTCTTTGTTCAGGTCGAACGGCCCATTAGTTCGGGTATTTGGGGTGATCGTGATCGGTTCGATCTGTCTTGGTATGTTTGGCAAAAATATACTGTATCACTTCAAATATGATGTTGGGCGCGAGGACCTTATAACAACTGCATTGGTTCTGCCGGCGATTCTGCTGGTTGTTTCTACTCCCTTTTGGGTCTGGCTCTCAAAACGCAGAAGCAAGCGGGATGCTCTGAGCTTCGGCCTGATAATTGCCCTTGCAGGCTATGTTTTCTTCTTTTTCAACCCTTCGCAGTTTCTACCCGGTGCATTCGCTGCAATCGCGCTGATCGGGTTCGGCGGAGCGGCTCTACCCGTAATGTTTTGGGCTATGCTGCCAGACACTATAGAGTACGGGGAGTGCCATTCGGGCATTAGGGCAGAATCTCGAACCTTCGGCTTTGCTACATTTGCTCAGAAAGCGGCTGTGGGGATAAATGCATTGCTCTTAGGGGCCATGTTGAGCCGGGTCGGGTTCGAAGCCAATAGCGTGCAGACCGCATCCACGCTTTTCGCGATGAAGGGAATCATGACCCTTGTCCCTGCAGTTGGCACAGTCGTTATCCTTGCTATCCTACGCGGATACCGTCTCGATCAAGCTGCTCATGACGCCCTAGTTCGAGAACTGGAAGAGCGAGGAGTATCCTGAAGAGGGGCCCTGCCAATCCGTAATGAAATGACAATAGCTCGCTTCTATCGTGAAAATTGACGATCTGTTCCAGTGGGGATGGAAATGCATTTGCGGATTGTAGCTCTTGATCATGTGCAACTCGCAATGCCTGACGGACAAGAAGAGGTCGCGCGCCAGTTCTATTCCGGACTCACAGGTATACCAAAGGTTCAGAAACCGCCACATGTGACGAAACGGGGAAGTTGTTGCACTCAGTGCGTAGTAACAGTTTTGGAGATCCAGAATGTTCTGTTGCTCATCGGCTGCCGCTTTTGTTGCCCGCGCTTGCTCGGCATCAATGCAAGTGGCCAAAACTTGTTGCAGTGCTGGCGACGTCTGATCGTTAGCTACAACAGGGCCACCATTTTGAAGTTGAAGCTTCATTGTGATTTGCTGCGCCTTCGCCCAATCGTCTACTTGGCGAAGCCGCCGTTCAATTTCAATGATGTTGCCAAATCGGGCACCGCCTAGCTCATACGGGTCATTCTGACCATCAAGGCGGAAGATCGCTTGCTAAGAAGGCACCCATTGGAATTTTATTGCTCGACACAGTTCGCCGCGCTCTTGCCCGCGAGGAATGTCAGAAACTTGTAGCCAGTATTCCGTTCTGCGCACAGGAAACAGTCGTCTCGATGAGGAACTGGTCGACCTCAAAGGCGCGCTCGGCAGAAACCACGTTAAGGTCGGTCATTGGGTCGACACTTTCGGATTTTACCCAAAGCGATCCGGCAGAGCAGAGAGAGATTTTGACGGCCCTCTGGCAGTTTCTTGAGTGGTTACAAGCCCGGCCCGTTGCTGGCCGACGACAGTTGCTGCACGTTCTAACCCATCTGATGTTCCCTGACGTGTTTGAACGAATTAGCTCGGGTGGCGACAAGGAAAGCATCTTGGCTGCTTTCACTGAAGTCGCCATTCCTGTTGGACTGAACTGTTAGCGTAAGCGCCCGAAGCGAACGTCTGATTTGGAGCGAGCAGCTTGTGCTTGTCAATGTCGTGAATGTCTCGATGGCGGAATTAGCCCTCTTGTGAACAAACGTCCGCTTTCGCCGGTTTCATCGTAAAAACCGGACTGTCCGGATCGTCCAACTGAGCCGCCGTTTGCAATACTGTTGAAATTCGTTTCTTGCGCCGGTTTGTACTCAGGGTCAAATTGCCGAAGTTCGCAGGACGCTCAATTTTCGTGTGCGAACGACAGCAGTTTTAGAGGCGTCAAGTCGACTCATCAATGTTATGAATGTTTGCGAGCACTGCTGGTCCGCAAAAACGTGAGGCTCATGCTCTAAACGTGGGGAAAACCCAGGCGTCTTTTCTTTAATCGCTTTCCGGCACAATACCGCGATCCATCTGCCGACTGATTTCCTGAGCGCGGTCGTCGAATGGACTGATCTGGTTTGACTTAGTATTGCGGTTGTACTGGGAGTCTCCCTTAATCTTTTCCTGGTCAGCGCGTGTGAGTTTGCGTGCAATGCGTGTTACTTCACGGTCTGCAACGATGGTCTCTGCGATGAGACGACGTGCCTCGAGGTCGCCGCGGGCATCGGCCATGAGATATTCATCAAGCTTGGGATGGATACCTGTCTTGAGTTTAACGCCTTTGTCCTCAACATT
>Ga0136636_10002341_pt1 | contig 11275 bp, 10 predicted proteins | sample AntDrymUQ8522106_2_FD_104653 | JGI IMG/M metagenome (GOLD analysis project Ga0136636, IMG submission 104653) | Polar desert sand microbial communities from Dry Valleys, Antarctica - metaG UQ852 (21.06) | ecosystem: Environmental > Terrestrial > Soil > Desert | place: Antarctica: Dry Valley... | reverse complement strand
CAAAGAAACTCAACTCTGAAAAAGTAATCGAAAGTCATTACGCCAATATAAAAGATTTCACGACCGTTTATATTAAAGCCGGTGCACGGTACGAAGACGCCAAACAGAGTCAGAACGTAACGGCCGAAATCAGGATAAAGAAGGACGAGATGATTCTTGTAAGTATCCGTTTCTTGGGTATTACGATGGCAAAAGCATTGATCACTCCAACTCAGGTTCAGTATTACGAAAAAATTAACGGCGAATATTTTGAGGGCGATTATTCGACGTTGAGCAAATGGCTCGGCACCGACCTTGATTTTAAAAAAGTACAGAACCTTTTGATCGGTCAAGCTTTGGACGATCTTCGCAAAGAAACATATACGACTTTAATTGAGGAACAACTTTACAAGCTTAGCAAATCCGACAACAATACAGAAAAGGATTATTATTTTGAAGCCAGGAAATTTTTGCTTAAAAAAGCCATGATCAGTCAGTCGCATCAAAATCGCAGCGTACAGATTACCTATCCTGCTTACACCGAGTATAATCAGATAACCTTGCCAACGGGAGTCATAGTCGAGGCGCTGCAGAAAGGCGCCAAAACCAACATCAACATTGATTACAACAGCATAACGTTTAACGAGGAACTTTCTTTCCCATATAGTGTTCCCGAAGGATACGAGAGAATTTACATTAATTAGCTTTGCACAAAATCATCCCAATGCCAAAACTTATTACAGGACTCTTATTTTTATTGATTACTTCGCTAGTTTGGAGCCAGCCTTCGCAAAAGGAAAAACTCGAGCAACGAAAAGCACAGATTTTAAGGGAAATTCAGGAGAAAGAGCGAATGCTTCAAGATGTCAAGTCGAAAGAAAAGACGGTGACGACACAATTGCAACTCCAAAACGAAAAAATAAATCTCAAGGAAAGGTTGATCAACACGACTGAAAAGCAGACTAAACTGCTCAACAACGATATGTATATCAATCAGGTCAACATCAACCGACTCAAAAAAGAACTGGTCGCACTCAAGGAAGATTACGCAGAAATGGTTGTAAAATCATATAAGAGCCGTTCGGAGCAAAGCCGCGCGATGTTTTTGCTGTCATCGAAGAACTTTCTTCAGGCCTATAAAAGGGCGCAGTACATGAAACAGTACGCAAGTTATCGGAAAATGCAGGGAGAGGAAATCGAGAGCAAGTCAAAAAACTTGGTCAATTTTAACGATAAAATTGCGGTACAGAAAGTAGAGAAAGAAAAACTACTCGTCGAAAACCAACAGGAAAAGCAGGCGCTTGAAAAGGAAAAGCTCGTTCAACAGGAAATCGCCAAATCTATCAAGAAAGATAAAAAACAGATTACTGCCGAGATCAAAAAGAAACAGCAGGAAACGCGAAATATAGACAATCAGATCGAAAAGCTATTGCGTGCCGCCATTGCCGCGGCCAATAAGAAAACCGCCAACGCGAAGGCAAAGGCGAACCCAAGAACGTCTTCAGCGGCGACCAAAGCAACGGAAGAATCCACCAAAATCGTGCTCACGTCAGAAGGGCAGATCATCGCCAATAATTTCAGGGCCAACAAAGGTAAACTGCCATGGCCGGTTGAAAAAGGTTTTGTGTCGTTGGGATATGGAGACCAGCCACACCCGGTGTATAGGAGCTTAGTAGTTCATAACAGCGGTGTTGAAATTACGACCGATCAGGGCGCAAGTGCCAGAGCAGTTTTTGGAGGCGAAGTCATCAGCGTGATGGTACTTTCACCGGTTAACAAGGCAGTAATGATCCAACATGGAGATTACTTTACCGTGTATCAAAATTTGAGTTCTGTCAACGTGAGTAAGGGCGATAAGGTTTCGATCAAGGAAACGATCGGAAGAATCAGGACAAACGGCGATAGTGGAAAAACAGTACTGAAATTTACCATATCGCAGAACACAACATACAATAATCCCTCGGGCTGGTTGTTCAATATGTAGTATCGTAGCGGTATATTAAACGAATAGCGCCTTAAGTTCTGTAGCTTCTGCGGGTTTCATTTTTCCGGCAAGCACAAGGCTTAATTGTTTTCTGCGCAATGCGGCATCAAAACGTTGTTTTTCGAGCTCCGTTTCAGGAATGATCGCTGGCACTTCAACTGGTCGCCCCGAGTCATCAACGGCAACGAAAGTGTATATCGCTTCATTGGCTTTGCTGCGGATACCCGATTCACGATCCTCAATCCAAACGTCAATAAAAATCTCCATCGAACTCCGAAAGCTTCTAGATACTTTCGCCTCTATCGTAACCACGCTGCCTAACGGAATAGACCGGTTGAATGCGACATGATTCACCGAAGCAGTAACAGTAATCCTTCTCGAATGCCTTCTCGCGGAAATACTCGCAGCACGATCCATGCGTGCCAATAGTTCGCCGCCAAAAAGATTATTCAATGGGTTGGTTTCGCTCGGTAAAACCAAATCGGTCAATACCGTTAAAGAGTCGGAAGGATGTTTTGGCTGCATGTTTTTTTTTGGCAAAGATACTTCACTTCATAAAAAAATCCCGCTGTGAACGGGATTAATTTTATAGTTGTTTGATCATCAGCCAAGCATCAGGATTGATTTTGTTGATTTCCCGCAACGCTTGCTGTGCTCCGGAATAAGTAGCAAAACTGCCATACAATACTGGGAAAAGTCCGTGGCGGTTTGGCGCAACACGCCGGGCCTTAAAACCAGAAGCGAGTAAATCGGTAAAGATTTTTTCAGCGTTTTCTTCATTTCTGAAAGCACCGGCAACAATATGATAAGACAGTTTTTCTTCCTTAACCGTAAGCGTAACTGATGGCATGGGATTTTCAATAAAGAAAGTCGCTTCCTGAATTTTATTTTGTACCTGTTTCTGTACCTGAGTTTCGACAATCAACGTCTGCTCGGCAACTTGATCCTGAAATATCTTGAAACCGATACTTCCTGCAGCAGTCAATGCGAGGATAAATATGGCGGCGTATTTTACATACGGACGGCTGCTTCTGACTTCTGTTTCGGGAGTAAATGCAATAGTGTCTTTTTGTGGAACAATAACTTCTTGCGCTGTCTCTTCTTTTCTGACAAACGCTACAACTTCCTTAAAAGCTTCCCTTTTGACAGTTGGCGAAACGAAAGAATTCAATCCAAAAGATTCTTTGAGGTAGTTGATGTTTTCAGATGGGGTGAAAACGATATTTTTTTCGGAATTCAAAAAAAGCTCACCGATATTTTTCAAGGTAAACCGCTCGTTCACCTGAAGGATGCTGTTCCAGATAATTACCTCGCTTTCAATCGACGACACTGCCATTTCGTAATCGGTTTTTTCAACCTGTGCAATATGATTGGCTAGTAATCCGTCGTTGTTTTTGAGATGCGCATTAAAGGAAATTACTTTTTTTGGAGGATAAAATGAATTAGTGTTTTCGTGTAAATGCGCCGACTGGATTTCAGTGAGAAAAGCGCCAAAACCGGGAACCGTTACACATTGGTGCCTGTACAAAAGCTGTGAAATATATTGTTCAATCTTCATAGAAACAAAGTTATACATTGCCATGTGGTTTCAAAATTTTATTCACAATTTTTATTAACAATTGCCGTAAAAAATTTATAAATTTCAGGTTCAAATATTTAGTATGCGCCACGAAGATTTATTTTATGTTTTAGCCTTGCTGAAAGTAGAAGGAGTAGGCGATATCGTCGCCAAAAAATTGATCTCGCATTGCGGGAATCCGTCCGAAATTTTTAAAACCAGTCCGTCGCAGTTGCAATCTATCGACGGAATTGGATCGGTTTTATTAAGGAAACTTAAGGATAAATCCATTTTCCGGGAAGCGGAATCCGAATTGGAATTTATTACAAAGAACAACATCAATGTTTCGTATTTCCTCGATGTTGAATATCCCGAAAGACTTCGGCATTGCGCCGATGGTCCGGTTCTATTGTTTACTTCTGGAAACATACAGCTACAGGATCGAAAAATCATTAGTATTGTTGGAACCCGCCAAATTACGGCTTATGGTATCGATTGCTGTAAAAACCTGATTACCGATCTCGCACCGATTGATCCTATAATCGTCAGCGGATTTGCTTATGGGGTTGATATCGTCGCCCACCAGGCCGCTATTGAGAACAAACTTCAGACGATTGGCGTCGTTGCCCACGGACTCAATCAAATTTATCCCAAAGCACATAAAAGATACGTTTCCAAGATGGAAGAAAACGGCGGTTTTATGACCGAATTTTGGAGCTCCTCAAATCCCGATAGAGAAAATTTCGTACGTCGTAACCGAATTGTCGCTGGAATTTCTGAAGCTACAATAGTCATCGAATCGGCCGATAAAGGCGGCTCGCTCATTACGGCGACAATGGCAAATGATTACAGTCGGGATGTTTTTGCAGTTCCCGGCAGAAGTACCGATAAATATAGTCAGGGCTGTAATAACCTTATTAAAACGCAGAAAGCACAACTCTTAACCAATGCCGCTGATTTGATTTACAATCTCAATTGGAATTTGAAAACCGTCAGTCGACCCGTGCAAAAACAATTGTTCGTCACGCTCGATACCGAGGAACAACAGGTGTACGATTTCTTGCTGATGAAAGGTCGGGAGCTGCTAGATAGTATTGCGTTGGAATGCGGATTTCCAATTTTCAGGATTTCTGCCATACTACTTAACATGGAACTGAAAGGCGTAATCAGACCTTTGCCGGGAAAGTTATTCGAAGCAATTTAAAGCGAATTGTTTTCGAAACCTAATTTGCCACGAACCCTTTCAAGGACGCCATTGGCTATGTTACGGGCTTTTGTCCCGCCGGAGAATAACGCTTTGTCAACTTCCGCAAGGTTGGCCATATAATAATTGTATCTTTCTCTTTGGGTCCTGAATTTTTCAACAATCAGTTCGAACAAAGCCTGTTTGGCGTGGCCGTAACCGAAATTACTATTGATATTTTTATAACTGTCGGTCATCGCCTGCAATTGGGCTGGATTGGCGAGCAATTTGTAGATTGCGAAAATCTTGCAGGTTTCAGTATTTTTAGGATCTTCCAGTGGCGTACTGTCGGTCTCAATAGACATCACTTGTTTGCGCAGCGCCTTGTCGTCAAGAAAAATGTTGATGATATTGTTAGCCGATTTACTCATTTTCCCACCGTTCGTGCCGGGTACCAGCGTGGTTTCCGGATGCGTGAAAGGTTCTGGAATTACAAAAGTTTCGCCCATCTGATGATTAAAACGCGAAGCGACATCACGTGTGATCTCGATATGTTGCAATTGGTCTTTCCCGACCGGGACAAAATTGGCGTCATAAAGTAATATGTCGGCCGCCATTAGCATCGGATATGTAAATAATCCGGCGTTCACATCACTCAAACGATCGGCTTTGTCCTTGAAAGAGTGTGCTAGTTTTAGCCGTTCGAACGGAAAGAAACAACTCAAATACCACGATAATTCGGCAGTTTGTGGAACATCCGACTGCCTATAGAAAATCACCTTGTCGATATTCAAACCGAATGCAAGCCATGTCGCCGCTGTACTATAAGTATTGGTGCGCAAAACGTTGCCGTCTTTTATTTGTGTCACCGAATGCAAATCGGCGATAAACAAAAAAGAGTCGTTCTCAGGCTTGTTCGACAATTCGATGGCGGGAATGATCGCACCGAGCAAATTGCCCAAATGCGGGGTTCCGGTGCTTTGGATTCCGGTTAAGATCTTTGACATTTTTCGGGTGTTTCTTGAAACGCAAAGATTGCAAACATTTTCGCAAAGTCGGCATTGATTTAATTTTTTTTTATCATTGCTAAATCGAATTTCAGCATGCGATTGTGTATTTTTGGGCTATGAAAATTTTAAAAATCATTTTCTGGATTGTGTGGCGAATTTGGTTTTACCTGATGATGGCCGTTCCAATCCTTGTCATGCTTCCATTTTTGTTGATTTCCATCCTGAAAGAAGAATGGTACCGCTATTTTTTTGTAATGGCGCGGATTTGGGCCAAATTCATCCTGTTCGCTTCTGGTTTTTATTACAAAGTGGTCACTGAAGAAGAGCCGGCAATCAACAAAAGTTATATGTTTGTTGCCAACCACACTTCCATGGCCGACATCATGCTGATGCTTGCTGTTACCAAAAATCCATTTGTATTTGTTGGAAAAAAATCGCTGGTCAAGATTCCGCTGTTTGGGTTCTTTTATAAACGGACTTGTATATTGGTTGATAGAAGCAGTTCACGTAGCAGAATGGAAGTTTTCAACCGCGCACAGAAAAGATTGGATCAGGGATACAGTATTTGTATTTTTCCTGAAGGCGGCGTACCGGCAGATGAATCCGTTTTGCTCGATGAATTTAAGGATGGTGCTTTTCGCCTCGCTATTGATCATCAGATTCCGATTGTACCGATGACATTTGCCGATAACAAGAGGCGATTCTCCTATACTTTTTTAAGCGGAAGTCCCGGAATAATGAGGGTCAAGATTCACCGTTTTGTTTCAACTGACGGAATGGAAGTGGAAGATAAAAAAGACATCAGGGCGATTAAGGAAAAAGTAAAATCGATTATCTACAGTCAATTGGAGGCATTCAAAAATTAAAAAAAGAGCACCCGTTAAAGTGCTCTTTTCAGTTATTGCCCCCAAGCAATAACACCTCTAAATAACCTAAACAAACAAATTAAAAACTATAACTGAGACCAGTATACAAGCCAAAATAATAAGGTTTGAAATTGCCGGCGTCATTACTGAATGTATTGATCTGATATTTGAACATCGGTTCGAAATTGACCTGAAAGGACTTATAAAAACGGTAACGTACGCCCAATCCGATATTGGTGCTGAAATGGGTCTTGTTGAGGTTGTTTGCTTCGCCTAGATTGGAAGTCAATCCATCGGAAACCACGACAATCTGGTTTTCGTTTAGAAACAGCGTACTAACACCACCGATGATGGTAATACCGACTTTCTTATCGATTACAGCATAGGAAAGTTCCAAAGGGACTTCGATATAACTCATGCGCTGGTTGAGATAACTCGGAAACTCGTCGGTCGTAAGTAAATTTGAAGTGGCTGCGACATTTTCGGTTGCTGCTCTTCTTCCGGTTCCGAAATGGAGAAATTGGTTCTGGCCGGTTGTATTGATATTTCCTAGCGAGCTGCGTTCCATTCCGGCAGAAATCAAGACATCGTTTGTATTGTAATCGAAAGTGACATTGCTGACGCCAGTTCGAATTGATAATTTCTTATTGATCGCGTAATTCACGCCGAGCCGGATGCTCAAGTTGGTTTTGTAATCCTTGGAATTGCCTACGAAAGCAGTGTCGATTGGCGAACCGCCCGAGGTCGAACCGAAATAAATAGGGGCAACACTCGAAGTGATTTGCCACCTATTTATCTGAGGTCCTTTGGTAACCCAATTGTTTTCTTTTTCATTTAACAATTCTTCCAACGCATTAGGAACAACAGTAGCAATAGCTGTTGAATCTGTTTTTTTATTCGGCGATAGCACTTCGGTGGCGGCGATTGGGTTTGGCTTGCTATCAGTTGTCGGATTACTATTTTTAACGGATGCCGGCACTTCCTGCTTCTGATTCTGCAGAGTGAGTTTTGCATTAGGATTCTGCATTTCCAAGTTACGAAGCATTTCATTTTTGGTACTCGGATGAGCTTCATCTTTATCCGGTTTTTGTGTTGCTTTGAGATGTCCCGATTCCTTTTGTAAACTTTTTTGCGCGACAGCAGGTTGCATCGATGTGATCCCAGAAGTTTTCTGGCGGGATTTTACAATTTGCCCTCCCAATTTCGAGACGGCTGTTTTCGGTGTGTCAGAATTTTTATTGTTAACGAGTTGAAGGTCGCTATTGCGATGAGTTCCGTTTTGCCGATTCGTTCGGTTGTTCGTTGATTCGCCCGCCTTATTCCTGTCGAATTTGTTTACATTCGAGACTAATCCCGAATCAGAAGTGATTTTATGAGGCTGAGCAACATTTGTGTTTTCCGAATTTGCAATGCGGTTCCGACTTTTATTAACCAATTCTAGATCGTGGTCGTCGGTTTTTAGATTTTCGGAAGCAACATTTGAGGGTGCCGATTCTTGGGTAACTATAGCGTTTCCTGCAGAATCTTGGGATTCACCCGTGGGTTTTTCGTGCACGCTGATGACAACACCGTTTTCGATGTCTCTCGATTTTTGGTCGAATAAACTTTTGGTCAAAATAAGACCGAGAAGTAGCGCAGCGGCGATACCGGAAAGCTTCCACCAAAACGGAATGACTTTGCGGTCTTTCTTTTCTTTCAGTTTATTTTCGAGATATGGCCAGACGTCGTCGGATGGCGCAACTTCGAAATCTTTGAATTTTTCCTGAAAGAGCTTGTCTATGTTTTTTCTTTCACTCATTTTTAACAACTTTAACAACGGGTAATTTATGGGCTGTGTTTAGTGCCTCAATTTTATCTTTTAAGATCATCCTAGCACGAGACAGATTTGATTTTGATGTACCGATGCTGATATCGAGCATCGCGGCGATTTCTTTATGGGCGTAATTATCAATTATATATAGATTAAAAACCAGCCGATATCGATCTGGCAATTGCTGTATGATTTCTAGCAGATAATCAAGCGAGATCATGGAATCATCTATTTCAATTTCTTGTTCTTCGGCGATATCCTCGCTGATAAGTTCGAGAAATTTTTCCTTGCGGTAATATTGCAGCGCGTTGTTGATCATTAGTCTTTTTGCCCAACCTTCAAACGAGCCCAAGAAGGAATACTGCCCAATTTTTTCAAAGATCAATAAGAACCCATCCTGCAGATTGTCCTGCGCTTCCTCATAGCTACGCGAATACTTCAGGCAAACAGCGAACAATTTTGAGGAGAATAGCCTGAATAATTGTTCCTGCGCCTTGATGTTCTTATTTTTGCAATCGAGTATCAGCTGTTCTAAACTCAATTTTCTCAGAGGTTAATGATTAATTTTCTACCGGTACTTCTACGTCATAATAAGTGTCTTCTCCTTGTGCGTTTTTGCCTTTCCAAAACCGAAAAACATAGGGCTCTGTACCTGTGGCAGTAAAAGTATAATTGGCGGTTAGAGAATCTGGTGAGTTTGTCGAATTATTTTCACCATAAGTGATACAAGAATTGCTTTCGACCACGCCGCATTGAATTGCAACAATTCTAAGGTTGCCCTGTTTTTTTGCGAAATAAACTCCTTTGTAAAAATGACAGGAAGTCGGTTTTTTGTATAACATCTCAAATTCGTATGTCTGCCCTGCAACAAACGAGTATGGCATGATACATCGCTTTATCGGAACCAATTCATAATATACTTTTTGACCGTTTCCTTCTTCAGCGCTGCAAGAGCTCAATATAAAGACGATAATTAAAAGCAGGATTATATTTTTCATTTTAAAACAGAAGTTAATCATTAATGGCAAGATACTTTTTTGATAAAAGGGTTGCGTTAGGATATAAAAAAACCCGAAAATAATTCGGGTTTTAAAGTTATTCATTATTTTCTTTAATATGTACCTTGATCTTCTGTTCCAGTTCGTCAGCGAGTTCCGGATTGTCCTTGATCATCGTTTTCACGGCATCGCGACCTTGTCCGAGTTTTGTCTCCTGATAGCTGAACCAAGAACCTGATTTTTTTATGATCTCAAATTCAACGGCCAAATCGAGTATTTCGCCAGTTTTAGAAATACCTTCGCCGTACATAATATCAAATTCTGCTACGCGGAATGGCGGTGCGACTTTGTTTTTCACGACTTTCACTTTTGTCCTGTTTCCAATAACGTTGTCACCATCTTTAATTTGTGACGAACGGCGGATGTCAAGACGGACAGATGCGTAAAATTTTAATGCATTTCCACCGGTTGTTGTTTCTGGATTTCCGAACATCACCCCAATTTTTTCCCGAAGCTGATTGATGAAAAACACCGTACAATTGGTTTTACTGATTGTAGCAGTCAATTTTCGCAGAGCCTGTGACATCAATCTCGCATGCAGTCCCATTTTAGAGTCTCCCATTTCGCCTTCGATCTCACTTTTTGGCGTCAAAGCCGCCACCGAGTCGATCACCACAATGTCAATCGCGCCAGAACGGATCAGGTTTTCGGCGATCTCAAGTGCCTGCTCTCCATTATCGGGTTGCGACATGATGAGGTTTTCGATATCGACGTTTAATTTTTGCGCATAATTTCTGTCGAATGCATGCTCTGCATCGATAAATGCCGCAATGCCGCCCGCTTTTTGAGCTTCGGCAATAGCATGTAACGTCAGTGTGGTTTTTCCCGACGATTCAGGGCCGTATATTTCAATGATTCTTCCTTTAGGATAACCGTTGACGCCCAACGCAAGGTCAAGACCTAATGAACCCGAAGAAATGGTTTCCACTTCAACGATCGCCTTGTCGCCCATTTTCATTACGGTTCCTTTTCCGTAGGTTTTATCGAGTTTGTCAAGGGTTAATTGTAACGCTTTTAATTTTGCTTCTTTTTCTGAACTCATCTTTTCCTTCATTATCTAATCACTTATTTTTCGTAAAAATAGTCTTTTTTTCCAAGTTACGGCGGTTGAAATTCCGTCCGAAAAAAAATATTTTTCAGTCTTCGTTCCAGTCTTCAACGGGATCTTTACTTCTGACGATTTTACCTTCTTCCGAATCGTATTTTTTGAGCAACACCGACCATTTCACAAATTGCTCTTGACGTTGTAAACGGTAAAAAGTATGCGCCATATCAATAGCCATTGTACGCCGTTGCAAGTCGTTCGCACAAAACGGAAATCCTTTTTCATAAACTAATTCCGCTTCATCGACTCTTTCACATTGAATCAACGCAAAACCCAATTCGCGATATAGCATGTAATTTTTAAAATCTTTTTTCAAAACGTTCTGTAAAAAGGTGATGGCCTTATCATATTGGTTTGTCGCGTTATAAGAGCAGGCCAATTCGAAAGCAGCTTCTTGTGAAAGCCGATAAGCATCTTCAAAAAAAGGTATTGCTAAAGCGGGCTGTCCAATCGCATTGTAATGAGATCCTTGGGCAAGAACTTCTTCATAGCCGGTAGTTATTTGTAGCCATTTGGGTTTGGCTGGTAGCTGTAATTCGCGGATCACTTTTGCAGAAAGCAAACTTACCAAAGGTGTATTTTTATCGAGGAGTTTGGTGATAATTTGTTTGTTTTCTGGAGCCAATATCCATTGCGGGCTAAGACTGATGATTTTGGCGTGAAGTGCAAAAGTAAATCCGTTCGCTGGATCTACGTAAATATATCCCAGCAAATTAGTATTT
>Ga0136636_10002340_pt1 | contig 11276 bp, 6 predicted proteins | sample AntDrymUQ8522106_2_FD_104653 | JGI IMG/M metagenome (GOLD analysis project Ga0136636, IMG submission 104653) | Polar desert sand microbial communities from Dry Valleys, Antarctica - metaG UQ852 (21.06) | ecosystem: Environmental > Terrestrial > Soil > Desert | place: Antarctica: Dry Valley... | reverse complement strand
TTGGAGAGATCCTTTTACAGGGATGGATGAGGAAGAAGACTCAGAAGTCGATTTTCTGGTGGGGTCTTTGGCAGAAATTGAGATGACTGCGACTGATGAGGTGACAGGAAGCGTAGAGTTGGCGGCGATCGCTCTGAGGTCTAACGAAGATGAGTCTGAATCATCTCTCCGCCAAACCAATCCTCCAGAAGTTGCCGACCTAGTCAGCCTGATTCAAGAACTTAACCAATGCAACAGCGCTTTGTTAGATCGAGTCTCTCAACTTGAAGAAGCTTTAGAGGTCAGCCGTAACTCCCTCCCTTGCATTGAGTCTGCCGAACCAATGCCCCAGAATCTCTCCCAAGCCCAAGAGCAAATCACCACGCTCTACAATCAGCTTGAATTTGCCCACCAAACCAATCAGAGGCAGCAGATTTTGCTCGAAACACTCACTGACCAGCTCGAAGCCAGCCAAGAGCGTGTGGCACAACTAGAGCGAGAAACCTCTCTTTTGCAACAGCGCTATACCGAGCAATCTCAAGTCCTTGCTCAAACCGAAGGCAACTGCCGAGATTTACAAACTCGTCTCTACCGTCAGCAGCGCTACACGCTTCAGTTCAAGTCGGCATTAGAGAAATGCTTAGAAGTTCCTGTGCCTCAATACGAAGGTCAGGATTTACCCTCCGCCCAAACCGCAGGTGATTACCTTTTCTTGCCCAAAGCCCAGCGCATTAAACCTTGGGCAGCACAGTCTGATGCCATGCCTGGGAGGTTGCCTTGGATGAATATTACTCCGGGTATTTTAGATAATTCTCAGTCTGAGGACGATCAAGCAGAACTTCAGCCCAGCGAAAATCTCAACCTTCCCACCTTCACTCTGCCTAAACTGCCAGCGCCTCAGGTGTCCTCGGTACAGCCTGGGTCAAAATCTTCTAAAGAAGTTGGGGTAGAAGAGGCGCACTGCTCCGCAGATACCGCAAGGGTCGCCCCCCCCGCAGTTGAACTACAAAGCGATTCTATAATTGACCCCTTAGGCGACGATCCGGCTCTCATGGCACACATCAGCTCGATCGTGCAGCCTTTAGCCGATTTGATTGCCGAAGCAATGCTGGCTGAACCCTTCCCTGTCGATGCCTTGCAACCCGCGATCGCGCCTCCTAATCCTCAAACCGTAGCGGTTCCCGCAGTTAGTGAGTCTGCTAGTGAGTTGATGAGTGAGCCTACTCAACCTCCTGCTCAACCCGTGGTGACCGAACTCAAAGAAGTGCCGCTGCCCGAAGTGCCAATGGCAGATGCAGAAGATGCCCTGTGGCAAGATTTGGCTCGGCTGATTGATGTGTCTACTGAAGATGTGGTGAAGGCTAGCCTCTCCGGAGATTTTGCTGCTTTTGAGGCGATCGACTTCTCTGCGCTAGAAAACGCTGCTTCAATAACCAGTGTTGAGCAAGACCCTTGGGATATTCCCACAGCTCCCTCTCAGGCAACCTCATCTCAGGCAATTTCTTCCCAAGTCTCGGCATCGGTGCCAGCTCCCAAACCTCAGGCTATGGAAGCCCCCATTCAAAAGGCTGTTCAATCCCCAACGATTCGTCAGCCCGCAGCAGTGCAGCCTCCTCTCAATCCAATGCCTCAAAGCTCGGTTCCTGCCTTTGTTGCAAACTCTCAAAACTCACCCTCGCCTCTGGTTTATCCATTGCGTCCCCTCAAAAAACGTCAATCTCTAGCCATGGTTGAATTGCCCGATTTTAATAAGCAGCCCTCCAGCCCCGTATCGCATTAATGAAGCGAAAAGTTAGGGATCTGCATTGAAATAAAGTCCCAGTAGGGTGCGCTAGCTTGCTAGCCCCCTAAATCCCCCAATTTTGGGGGACTTCCAAGCCTTTCAAAGTCCCCCAATTTTGGGGGATTTAGGGGGCGGATCGGGACGTTATTTCATTGCTACTCCCTTAGCTGAATATAAAAGTCCCCCGACCTCTTCAAGAAGTCGGGGGACTCGATATTTGTCACTGTAACCAGGTTGAGAGGTGACTCTAATTAAAGAGACATGAGTTCAATACCATCCAGACCGTTATCTGCAATGAAGTACAGCGATCCGCCAATATTGGTCAAACGCCCAGGGTTAGAACTGAAGGTTTTTCCTACAACTACTGGGTCAGCTTTAGTGTTGATGTCAACTAGCTTCATCGTTGTCGTGAGAGTGTTGTAAGACCACAACTCTCTACCCTTTGTCGCATTATCTGCCGAGAAGTAAAGATCATTGCCGATCGCCACCAACTCATCAGGATTTGTGCCTGCTCCATTGAGGACATCTGTCATATTTACCTTTGTTGGAGTTGTAGAGCCACTGTCAACCCTCCATAGCCCTTCACCCGTGCCATCACTTGCATCTGCAAAGAAATAAACTGAGGTTCCAACCGTAACTAGGTTGTTGGGATTTGAACTTAGAGTCCCAAAAGATGTCACGTCAGAAGCGATATTCAGTAGAGATGCTGTATCAGTGGTGGTATCCAATTTCCACAGTTCTGTTCCATCATCGGTCGTGTTGCCTGAGAAGTAGAGCGTATTCCCAACAGCCACAAAGTTCTTAGGATTTTTCAAACCGCTCCGAATTGAAGTGGCACCGCTACCATCAATTTTTACAAGAGAGGGTGTTGTTCCAGACACGATCGCAGATGCATACAGCTTGCCATTCGCTACCACAAACCCGCTAGGGTTAGAGCTACGGGCAATGTTAAGGTCTTGACCAATCGGTGCTCCTGGCGAAATGCCTCCCGGATTATCTATCCGCCATAACTCTTTGCCAATAGAGCTACTATTCGCACCCTGTTCTGCCGAGAAGTAAAGGGTGTTGTTATAAAAAGCGAGGTTGCCAACGCCATAAACGGGGTCTGCGGGATTAACAGGAAGAGGCACAAGCTCAATATCCGTCCCTGCTACATTAGTTCTGTAGAATTGCTGGGCATTAAGATCAGCGGCGTTATTGGCGAGGAAGTAGAGACGCGCTCCTGCGGCAGTCAAGCTTGTAGGACTAGAACCAGTGCTCCCGGTTCGCAGGTCTTTTACCAAGACTGTGCCGCTGGCAGTTCCATCACTTCTCCAAAGTTCAGTTCCGGTTGAGCCATCATTTCCGGCAAAGTAGAGGAAGCCGTTCGCTTCTGTGAAATTGCTCAAAGAACCGGAAAAAGCCTTGAGCTTCTGGGTGCCTTTCAGCGTTCCATCAGTCTTCCAAAGAGCGGTATCGGTTCCGTCGGAAGCAGAGAAGTACGCTAACCCACCCACCTTAGTGAGAAGCTTGGCATCAGAACTATTGCCATTCTCTCCAATGGGAATGCTGTTAGCATCAAGAATCTGAGTTTTTCCGTAGTTAATGTCTCGCGTGATGGTAGGAAAGTCTTTTCTATTATTGAGTGACATCGATAAGCTGTACTCAGATCCCTCGCGTGTCCCTACTGCTCCTGGCTTAATCCGAATGTAGTATGTGCCCTCGCCTAGAGTTCCACCAAAAACTTCGGCGCTGTTGCCTGATCTGGAAGATTTTAAAATAGCAGGATCTGGGAGTGGAGAAAATCTGTCATCGCCAAATAATTCAACATCTAAGTTGCCCGTTAAACTACCGCCGGAGACGCCTTTAAGTTCTAGGTTTAAAAATTTGCGCTCACCTGGAGCAACGACGATCTTGAATAAGTCTTCTGTAGAATTCTTGGCACCATCCAACACATAGTTAGATGCCAGTACCCCCAGAACATTGGTAGGCGCTAGCAGGGAAGCAGTGCTTGCTCCGCCTGCAAGGGTGCCTGAAAAACCATCGGTCAGCGCAGACATGCCTAGACTGTAGTTACTTGTAGCGCCTGAAGTGCCCTGAAACACCCGCGCAAAGTAGCTTCCTTCTTCTAACGGCACCAGCAGCGACTCAGCCTGACTGCCAAGGGTCGTCGTTGTTTTGATTACCCCCCCGTTAATGTCGAGAATCTCAACATTGGCATTAGCCGTTAACCCCGACAGGTCAAACTTATAGTCGCCAGCGCTAGTGCTGGGCACCGAGAATTTGTAGTAGTCTTGCGGGTCGCTGTCGTTAACAAACCCACCTTGGGCTGTAACCAGGAAACCTAGAGGACGAGCCCCTGCTAAAGAGTTGCCATCGTCAGGAATTGGGAGTGGGTCAGGAATTGGGAACGGGTCAGGAATTGGGAACGGGTCAGGATTTGACGGCGGGAAAGGATCGGGGATGGGGTCTTCGGGGAGCAAAGCGCCGGATAGGGAGAGGCGATATTTGCTGTCTATCTTGCCACTTTGCCGAATTCGGATGACATACTCGCCAGAGTCGAGCGGGTTGAGGGCAATGTTTGATCTTCTGGTACTGCGCGCCTTGCTAGAGCGGATGAGTTCAAAATTGGTGCTGAGATCTGACCGATCAATTTGGCTAAAGTCAATGTTGCCGATGTTTCCTCTGACTTCTTCGAGGGGTCGCTTTAGTCTGTAGAGTTCAACTCCAACTTTGGCTTTTTTAGAAATTTTAGAAAGATTGACCCCAAGGCTGCTGCGTCCGGATAAGCTAAACCGATACAAATCGTCCAGATCCTTTTTGCCAACTTTACCGCTCCGGTTGGTTGGGAGTCCGACGTTAATGGCTCCATTAAGTTGATTATCCCTAGGCATACCCTTTCACCCCAGCAAGCTTACGACTAGAGTAGTTTTCCCTGGTCGAGACTAGGAGCAACTATTGGGGTTGAAGTGTTTATGGGAGCTTAATACGATCGCCCTCTCCTCTGTATTCTTCCTCGATCGCCTTTGCGGTTTCTGCTGAAGCTAGGGCTAGAGCGACGGCTGAGGAGGCAATTGTGGCGGTACTTCTACGGGCGTACTGAGCTGGCAGGAGTCTATTAAAGGGGGTTGGTTCTCGACGATGAGCTTTTGGTAGCCCGCAGTCATAAGTAGCTGGCTCACGGTCATTTTGGCGCGATCGCTTGCCGATTGCAAAATCCCATTGGCACAGGCAGAAGCCACAACTTTATCTAATGTCTGCCGCTGGGCAAGATCCTGTAGCTCTGGGGCGGCATCAGGGCCTAAGCCCAAAAATCCGCGATCGTAGTCGTAAACCTTGGAGCGGCTGACATCAATTTTGCTATCTAAAATTTGTGGCGGCGGCAGGCGAAGAATGGTGGTATCGCCGTTAAGCTGCACATCTTCGGGTTTTAGATCGGACAAATCAACGCCTGCCCGCACTTCGCCGTAGGCAATATAGAGGAGGGTGGTTTTGCCAACCACGTAGCCACCAATGGTGCGATCGCGGCTGGCTGGCACCACAGTTTCCATGGTAAAAATTGCGGTGGTTAGCTCACTGGCGTTGCGGACTTGCTGCACCACCATCGATCGCACATCCACCTTGGCTGCGGGCTGAGGCGTGTTGAATAGACCGGAGAGCTTCCCGAAAAATTGGTTTCCAGTTTGCCACATGCCAGCCAAAATGAGGAACCCAATGGCGATCGCGCCACCTGTGGTCAGGACTGACAAGGTTTTGAGGATGTTGCCTAAGTGCGCTAAAGCGCGGCTTTTGCCAGGACGAGCACTTGGGTTGGGGTCACGATGATCGCGCTTGTACTGCTCCTGAGATTTAGGAATTCTCATCGGATCACGTCCTCTTTTAAGCATGGGCAAGTTCGACACACCCAAGCATAACGCCTGCCTGAAATTTGAGAGCAGTCAATTAAAGCTATTAAAATCATTCAGATAACGATAGAGAGGAGAACCGCGATCGTTGAGAATTCGACTTATACTATTTCCGAATACTGTTTCACAAAACCATTGTTCCCCAAAGCCCTAAATCTCTATGCTGCTTAAGTCTACAACCCGCCATGTTCGCATTTTTGCGGCTAATATCCAGACCACGAATAATGAACTGGTGCCTAGTCCCGACACGCTGACCTTAGATATTGACCCCGACAATGAGTTGCTTTGGAATGACAGCGCTCTTCAGCAGGTCTATCGGAAGTTTGATGAGTTAGTCGATGCTTCTGAAGCGGTAGATTTGACTGATTACAACTTGCGCCGAATTGGGTCAGATTTAGAGCAGTTTGTGCGATCGCTCCTTCAAGGGGGCAGTATTTCCTACAACCTCAACAGCCGCGTCAAAAATTACAGCCTTGGCTTACCCCGCGCTGCCGATGATAATGGTGCTGCCCATCACCTCGAACTCTAAAGAATTCAAAATCTAAGATTCAAAATCCAAAATCTAAAATCCAGATACGATATCCTGATGGAACCGTTGTATTCCTGGCTCCACTACCCATGGCAATGCTTGACTGCCATAACCCCGCCTGCCAAACCCCCAACCCTGAAGGTAATCAGTTCTGCCAAAACTGCCGGACGCCTTTAATCAGGCGCTATTTGTGGGCAATGGGAGAAGATGTTGATACCCCTGGCGAAGTGTTGGCGGGGCGATATCTGTGCAAATCTAAAAATATTTTTCTCGATACGAAGCCAGCTCTGCTTCCCGATAACCCTGCTGAGGTTCCTCCTCAATTGGTGCCCTACCTCCGTCTTTCGCCCTGGCAAATTCATGTGCCACAAGTGTATGACTGGCTGGAGAGACAGGCTTCCAGCCCTCTACTGTTGCTAGAACAGGCTGCTTTTTGGGTAGAAAGAGAGGTGGATGGACAGGACACCAATGTGCGACTTTTGCCTGCGCTGACCGGGGAATGGGGAAATTCAACTGCACTCCGTCAATTGAATTGGCTGTGGCAGATGGCAAACCTGTGGCAACCGTTGAACAGTGAGCAGGTTGGATCAAGTTTACTGAAGCCGGAATTACTTAAAGTAGAAGGCTCATTGTTTCGGCTGCTAGAGTTGCAGAGCGATCGCGGTCACGAACCTTCTTTGGCACAGCTAGGGCAGCTTTGGCAATCTTGGGCTGCGATCGCCCAACCCGAAGTCGCGTCTTTCCTGCACCAGATCTGTCCGCAGTTGATTCAAGGCGAAGTTTACAACATTGAACTGTTGATCGATTATTTGGACGGGGCGATCCGTCGTGAGGGTCAGGCTCAGTCTCGGCATGTGCAAACCGCCACCCGCACCGACCAAGGCCCGACGCGTCAACGCAATGAAGATGCTTGCTATCCGGCGAGTGGCACGGTTCAGACTCTGCTCTCGATTGAAGCTCCGCTGGTAGTGGTTTGCGATGGGATTGGCGGTCATCAGGGCGGCGATGTGGCATCGAACCTGGCGATCGAGGCGATTCAGAACCAAATTACAGCATTAGATCTTAAAAGCTCTAATGCTGCGACTTTGATGGTGGAACTAGAGAAAGCCGCTTGCCTTGCCAATGATCAGATCAGTCGCCGCAATGACAGTGAACAGCGCCTAGATCGTCAGCGGATGGGCACAACCTTGGTCATGGGACTCATCCGCGCCCACGAGCTTTATGTCACCCATGTGGGCGACAGTCGTGCTTACTGGATTACTCGCTACGGCTGCCATCAGGTCACCCTAGATGATGATGTTGCCTCGCGGGAAGTGCGTTTGGGGTACTGCACCTACCCGCAAGCGCTCCAGCAACCTGGCGCTGGCTCTTTGGTGCAGGCGCTAGGGATGAATGCGTCTAGTCTGCTGTATCCCAATGTGCAGCGATTTATTTTGGATGAAGACAGCGTGTTCTTGCTGTGTTCGGATGGGTTGAGCGATGGCGATCGCGTGGAAGAATATTGGGAAACCGAAATTTTGCCCTTACTAGAAGGAAAGACCGATATTGAAACCGTCAGCAAACGCCTGGTCGAGATTGGCAATACCCAAAATGGACACGATAACGTCACGGTGGGCTTAATCTACGTCCAGGTTACGCCTTCGTCAGCCCCAACCATCCCTTTTTCTTCAGAACCACTAGAACAACGATCGCCCATAACACCCCGCCTCGGTGCTGCCCCACCCACTCAGGTTAGCCAGCCTTACCAGGATGAATCTGTCCCGTCTGGTATTAAAACTCAAATCCTTCAGCCTCAACAAAATCCTTCTTCCAGGCTGCTGCTGTTAGGGATTGGGGCACTGTTGGGCGTTGCAGGATTATTGGGTTTCCTCTTCTGGCTGTCGGGTGGTAAACGGGCGATCGCTCCTGTATCTTCTCCCTCAATCGCCCCTCAGCCCAGCCCAATTGCTTCTGCCAGTCCAATAGTGACACCGTTAAACATTGGTTCATTGGTGCAGTTGAGCCCTAAGAACCCAGACCTTCTACCGCCTCTCGTCTTACTGTCTGAACCTATTGCTTCAACTCCCATTACAACGCTTCCTAATGCGCCGCCAGTAGCAGCCAGCCAGCCTAAGGCGATCGGCGCTATTCCTAAGGATGCAGTTTTAGAGGTTTTAAGTAAGCGAGGCACAACCCAGCAAGGGCAGTGGGTGCAGTTTAGGGTGTGTTCTCTCCCCGTTACAAATCTTGACTCCTTGCTAATATCAGGGCAAGAGGGCTGGATTCGGGAGTCTGAGATTAGTGCTTGGGTTGCGCCTATTGCTCAAGCAACTCCTGCTCAACAGGGAGCTTGTAAAAAAGCAGCGTCTCCATAAGCAGCCCATAAGAAGGTTTGATTACGAACGCTCTCTAGACAGAGCCGAGTTGGGAAGGGACTGATACATTAGGGATGGCATCTTGGTTATTTATTTAGAGAGATTATCACCCGCCGCATGTCTTTGTTGGATACTCCTTGTCTTAGTTTGGCGATCGCTCGGTTAACAGCGGTCGAACCGCAGCACTACGCCGTTTGGGTTTTGCAGTCTCCCTATCCAGGGGGATATGTTCACCATGACCGCTTATGGTCGCCTGCCCTGACCGAAACCTGGCAGTCCTGGCAAGGGCTATTTTCACTGCGTGATTTGCCCGAAGTCCCCCGGTTTCCGGTAACCTTACCGCCCCTAGTTCCTGATGCTAAGGCAGAGGGACACCCCACTAGCTACACGGGGCGCTTAATGCAACACCTGGGCATGAGCCTCTGGCAATGGCTATTAGATGGGTCTATTCAAGGCAGCTTTAACCAGAGTCAAGGGATTGCCATTGGGCAAGGTCGTCCGTTGCGGGTGCGCATGGAAATTCGTGATCCAGAGTTAATTGCTGTCCCTTGGGAAATTATGCAGCCCCAGGCAGGCAAACAGGCTATTTCCCTGAGTCAACAGCTTTTGTTTAGCCGCACCACCACAGATGTAGACCCTCTGCCGCCGCTCCGCTCCGAATATTTCGTCAAGATCTTGTTAGTGCTAGGACAAGAGTCTGCCAACGGGAGTTTGGCACAACTCAACCTTGATAAAGAAGCCGCTTCCCTGGCGAAGATTTTAGAGAGCGTTGCGGAAGCGTCGCCGCGCCGCGCCATCAGTCCCGCCTCCTGCCAAGTCACGACCCTGATTCAACCGACCCCAGGCGAACTGGTTCAAGCCCTGGAAACGGGAGACTACAACGTTTTATTTTATGCAGGGCATGGGGTATCTGCACCGGATGGCGGACTTCTGTTTCTGCGCCCCGGCGAAGCCATGAATGGGACAGAACTGGCGCAAGTGTTGGTCAGGTGTCAGGTCAAGCTCGCGGTTTTCAATGCCTGCTGGGGCGCACAGCCCTATCAGCAATCCCATCAAGCCGTGCCTCGGAGCAGTTTGGCAGAGGTGCTGATTCATCATGGTGTGCCTGCGGTGCTGGGGATGCGAGACTCGATCGCCGACCAGGAAGCCCTCAGCTTTATCCAGGTTTTTACCCAGGCATTAGCCGAGCGATCGCCCATTGATGAAGCGGTTGCCATTGCCCGTCAGCATCTCGTCACCCTGTACAAATTTAATCAACCCGCCTGGACGTTGCCCGTCCTCTACATGCACCCTCAGTTTGACGGTGAACTGATTCGTCCTTTTACAGGCAACGTCACCGAAATCCCTGAGTTCTCTGCCACCTGGATGGGAGAGCAGCGCACCCCCTCGGCTTACTTGCGATCGCTAGAAACCCCTCCCGAAGTGTGGTCTGTGCGAGGCGGTATTATGCGGGTGGGCAGCCGAGAAGGCAATGATCTGGTCTTGCAGCACCCTGGCGTTTCCCGCGACCACGCCGAGATTTTCTACCGAGATTCTTCGCGGCTGGACGACCTGGAGCCTAGTTATCTACTGCGCGATCGCTCCCGTTACGGCACCTGGATTTCCAGCGACGAAGGCTGGCACAAAGTTCATCAGCAAGAAGTGCCGCTGCGCTCTCAAACCCAATTGCGATTTGGTAATCCTCGTAGCCAAGCACTAGAGTTTGTTGTGGAATGATTGAAAAGAGTCGAATAATTAAAAAGACTACAGACAATTACGGAACTGGCTTGAAGCTAGATGTAGTCATGCATATCAAACCGCAGCCGTCAGAAAATTCCGGAGTAAATTGATGACCCAAGACCCTCAACGCCCCAGCATTTCAGCCTTCCAAGCCCAAGCTGAGATGGAGCTTCTTAGACAGATTCTTCAAGAGCAGACTGCTTACCTTTGGGATCCTGCTAGCCTCACCGCAGCGTCCTATTTTGCTGACTTAGAGCAGGAAGTCTTGAACGCGGGTTGGACGACCGAAGAATTGACTGAGCAAGGACAAATTTTTGCGACTCATTTAGAACAAGTCTGGGCAACTGTTCCCGCTGCTAACGGTGTTGCCGCTGATTTGTTCCAACGCTTTGCCACCCAAGTTCCTCAGCGTCTGCTAGATACCATTATTCAAAAGGCGCAGCAAGTCGCTTCCGCCAATCTATCGTTGGCAGATCAATTAGTTCAGTGCGTTCAGGATATCCTGCCGAGTTGGGACACTGATGATTTGCAAGTTCTCGCCCGCCCCTTTGCCTACGCAATGCGAGGTTCAGAAACCGAAAGCTTAGAGTCAGTCCTGAAGTCGGTTCGCTGTGCAGACTGGGATGATTTATCGAGCATTGAACAGGCTAGATTAGGTCTGGCGGTGGCACGATACACACTTTCCCAAAGCTCTGGTGCTGTAGAAGAATAGGCTATAACGAATAAAACTAGGGCAAATTTGTAAAGCGAGTCGCAAAATTTTGCGATCGGTTGGGTGATAAAGCCCTCGCCTTCAAAATTGCCGCCGCCAGAAATGCATAGGATGCAACCCCCACAAGCGCTAGAACTAATAAGTTCAAAGCTCCCGTTGCGTTCCACAGCGCATGCAGTCCCGATGCTGAGAGATAGCCCACCCCCAGAATTTGCCAGCGCTTTGAGGGCTTGAGGACACTCAGCCCAATGAAATAGCCTAAATAACCGCTGTATGCCATGTGACCAGAGATAGAGCCTAGGATTCTGGCAATGAG
>Ga0136636_10002337_pt1 | contig 11288 bp, 5 predicted proteins | sample AntDrymUQ8522106_2_FD_104653 | JGI IMG/M metagenome (GOLD analysis project Ga0136636, IMG submission 104653) | Polar desert sand microbial communities from Dry Valleys, Antarctica - metaG UQ852 (21.06) | ecosystem: Environmental > Terrestrial > Soil > Desert | place: Antarctica: Dry Valley... | reverse complement strand
TATTGTACACAATCACCCTTAGCCACCCCAGCTTGCCATGGCAAATGTCTGAGGTGGCTAAATTTTTGGGTTTTCCTAGACCTCGTTACCCAGGAAAACCCAAATGATTCATACTTTCCGTTCTGCCGATGCGTCTGCCGCATCCAGTTCACCCGTAGTCACGATCGATACCCCGCACCCGTACTCCGATCATCCAGATGAGAACGAACATCCACCCACCCCATAACCCACCCCCATTCGGCACCTCCTGATTGGCACCCCAGAAGTCGTGCAACATACCATCCACCGCCTACATAACCTCCGCTACGTCGAAGCAGGCTTCTGGAGTCCGACGATTGCCCTGCCCAATCAAGAGCTGATCCTCACCGTCAATCCCCATGAGGTAATGCGGATTTTGGTGCGATCGCTGCGAGTGGTTGGCTAGGGCAGACGTTTGCGATCGCTTCCAACCTATTAGTGCCAACCCATTAGTAACGGAAGCGATCGCGTCAAATCTGACAGCTTCTCGCCCAAGATAAATGCTGCGTTCTATAAACTAGAGGAGCTAGAGCCATGAAACTTTTAGATGTTGTTGCGTTCACCAAAGATCTACACGAACAACGCCTCTATAAAGGACAAGTTGGAACAATCGTGGAACTTTACGAACCCCCAAAGACTACATTTCGGAGTAGACTTTCAGGAGGTTTTCGGCAAATCTTCCAGTTGAAGTCGTTGCTGAGAAACGCTGAAACCCAGTAATTACGTGAATGCACACATGTCCTTTTGGGTCAATGCGTAAGTCATAATTTCTATGCAGCCTCATAGAAAATTGGTATCATGCCATGGTCTTGTCTACTTTATGGTTTCTTTCTTGTTTCTTGGGCATTCTGACTGAAGGTATACCTAAGCAGGCATAGTGAGAAACTGAACCAATGGATTTCTCTCGACTGGGGCAAGCAGAGCAAATTTGGCAGCGGCTTCAGATTGAACAATACTGGGAGCATCACGATCGCCCTTCAGGTCAGCGATTCTTGGGCAGTATTCGGATATCGAAGCAAGACTCAGATCAATTGTTAGATATTACTGCTCGAAACTTAAGTTGTGTCGAACCCCTGATATTTGATCGCTTGTGCGATCGGTTTGATACCCATGACCCACAAAGATATTGGATTAGAATTATCACGTTGGCATTGTCAGAATATGCGTACTATGACGAAGGTGATGCTGGATTTTGGCAAGGAGTCTGCGATCGCCTGAATTTACCAAAGACTCAGGGCGTTCAAAGTGCGTTTAGAGCCGTTCTTGATCAAGGATTTCAGCTTTGGGGATTGGTAACAACCCAACAGCGTAATCACTATGTTTCGACGCTGTGGCTACAAAGTGGAATTCCCCAGCAAAATCTAAGGCATTTTGCACAATTGTTAGAAGAACTTTCTGGGCAGTATGACTGGTGGGATATTGCTCATGCTGACCCAGAGGATTTATCTCAATTGCTGTACGAATTTTGCCAGGAGCATCACTCCCAATGGGGAAAGTTGATCACGTTTCTTAGAAGTAGTTGTCGGAACGATGAGGAGGAGATTGCACCAATTTCAGGAGAACTCCTTCAGGGACTTGCAATCGTTGCTCAGGCATTGGCAAGACAAGGATTAGAGCCAACAGTGCTGCAAGATCCTCATCGACGAGAACAACTACTGCAAAACTTTTGCTTGCCTAATACCTTCTTTCTTCGCAATTGGGATAATTTGGTTCAAGTCCTTACACCGCAGGCACAAAACTCGACTCATCGACGCAACATTATCAGTCTACGCAAGAAACCACTCTTACTAATGTTGGATATTGCTGATTCAATGGATATTCAGCTTGTTTTACCTGCTCAAACGCTCTGGAAGTCGGACTGGCGAAACTTGCGGGGATCTTACGGTCAAATTCAAGAGCAAGGTTGGGAAACCACATTACCAATGGATGGGGCATTGGTAATACCGGAACTGAAACTGCCGATTAGTCAGATATCGCATGAGTGGATCTGGTATTTGCGATCGCACACCAATGCTTCGTTAATCGAATGGTGCTGTGAGGGAATTTCACCGGACTTTCCAGTTTTGTTTTTTGATGCCTGGACGGGCGATCGCTTAGTTCTTTCAAATGGGTTGAAAGGCAAAACCGAGATCGTCTGCTTTCATGACAGGGCAGTTCAGCTAGAGTTATCGGATGGCGTTGAACTCATTGATAGTTTTGTACCTTGCAGTATTTCAGGATGGCGAGGGCAGCAGTTGCAACTGATGAGTGAGCAAGCACAACTGACGATTCGCTTAACTGACTCTACCAACTCTACTAAAGTCATTCATTGGGATAACTGTCAGGTAGACCATCCTCAACTCAGAGGACTCAAACTGAAGCGTAAAGATCCTGTCTATCTGGAAGTGCCATCGATCTGGCATCCTCCCGTGCATTTGCCAAAGACAATCAGCATTCAGGTTGAAGATCTTGATAAACGTGAAATTCTTACCGCGTTAAATAAGCAAGTGAGTTTGCCTGCTGATTCAAATTGGCAAAGACTCATCTTGTCAAAATGGATTAATCGAGGCGGAAGCTATGTAGTGAAGTTATGGAGCGGGAGCGATCTCTGGTCTGAACGGTTTAAGGTACGCTCCAGTTTTGAAGTCAGCCAACCATCACCGATTTCGCTCATTCAAGTCTGCGATCGTGAGAATAAACCAATTGCAACTCCAATCCAAGTCGCTTCAACCAATGAATTTTGGCTAGAAGAGTTGACTTTACGAGATTTATGGACATTGGAAGAAGTAACATTCTTGCTGACCAATGGACAGGAAAAACACAGTTTTGTTAGACAAGCCAATTCGTCGGGCACTTTGTCATTCAACTTAGCAACACTACGCGATGTATTACCCGAATCAGATCGGTACAGCTTGAGTTATCGGTGTCAGGGGGAAGAACGCCACAGCTTATTGGAAATGTCTGCTGAGGAATGGGTGAGACATACTTGGGTGCCGGGAGCGATTGATCAACCTCAAGATGATCTTCAAGATGACAACTCAAATAAAGAAGAACCCCAGCGTGATAAAGATAATAACTCAAATAAAGAAGAAGAACCTCAGCGAGATCATTCGCCAGCATCTAAATCATTTATTTATCGCGTCAATGTCACAGACATTAGTAAACACAAAGCATTTTGCAAATTATTCGAACCAGAACTTAAAAAGGCGAGCTTAGAGAAAAGAGTGGTTTTGATCAAAGACAAGCTTCTTAGAGACTTGATTCGGGTTGAGTTGTGTAGTCTAGATGATATGCCGAGTTTAAAGGCTGCAATCAAACAGCTTGAGCATCGTCTTTGTACATTGGTTACGGTAGAGAGGTGGGGGTAATGGTGGAAACAGATAAAATTGTCAAAATTCTGAGTAATCATCGACAACTCCCGGGCTTTGAGCGCCCTCAATCTTTGACATTACGCTCAATTACCAGCCTAGTCGAGCATAGCCTGCCCCCAAGTTCCCCAAATGATGCCGTTATTTCTGATCAAATTCAAGCGTGCTTACAAGAACTACAAGCTCAAGGAGAAGTATTGGCAGGCGTAGGAAATCGCTTTTGTGTTGCTCCTCCGATGGTGCTGGCAAAAGACAAAACGAATTTAACTGGCGTGTTATTCAAGGGCGATCGCGCCTACCTAAAATTGGCACATCAAGCTATAAAGACTGGGCAACCTATTACCAAAACTCATCTTCATCCTAAAGTTCACGGCTTTGATCAAATTAAAGAACGCTTGAAGAGTTATGGAATTCGACTTCTGACTGTGACGGACAGCGTAGAGCATCTACCCATTCCCGAAAAACCCAAACTTTATTTGCTCTCTGGTGCAGAGTGGCATGAAGACCTATTTCAGTGCTTGAAAACATCAGGCTTTGTTCAATCCTATCTTCCAAAGTCCCAGTGGCAGGTACAGAGCGATCGATGGCAACCCATCACCCAAAATGCACTCGCAGATGGTTCTCTCCTCAAATTAGCTACGGGTGAATATTTTTGGTTTGAGGCAGATCAGTTTTATGAATTAACTCCTGATGCCGCAGGTTTGACCCTGTTTTGGTTAGACCAGCAGGCAGGTTTCCCAATTCTAGTTTCCTGGGATGAGGCTCCGGGTCGGTTGAACTTGCAAGGAATTTCCCTGCCCAGTTCCTACGCCCAATGGCTTTGGCGACTTTCTAAACCTGATCCTGATCAAGCGCGAACACGATTATTCGAGCCATCTCAACGCCCAATTGCCTGCCAAGCCTTGACTCGCTTGGGCTGCACCCTAGTCTAATACTCTTCCTCCTTCTCTTCTGGGTTCACAACGATGTCTCAGTACCTTGATCCGATTAATGCAGCTAACAAACCTCGTGAAAACCTGATCCGCTATTTGCTGACCGCCTATCCTCTGCGTGATCCGCATCTTCGGTACGGGTTCAAACGACTGCTAGAAGACTGGGGTGCGATCGCCCAATATCCTTATCTGGAGGGGGCGCAGCCTTACCAAACGGGTAATAATATTCAGCAATTGGTTAGTCAATCTGTATTACATCCAGCAATGACTCGGATGTTTAACCCGACTCGACCACTCTACAAGCATCAAGAAGAGGCGATTCGAGCGGTAGTAGAACAACAGGAAAATATTGTTGTTGCTACAGGAACCGGGTCTGGGAAAACTGAGTGCTTTTTGATCCCGATGATGGATCACCTGTTAAAGCATCCAGAAGTCGGAGTACAAGCTCTGATTTTGTATCCGATGAATGCTCTGGTGAATGATCAGGTAAAACGGTTACGGCAATTGCTTTGTCAGCAGGGAGACGATCAGTCACTGATTCGATTTGGGTTCTACACCAGCCGGACTGAGACAGAACCCAAAAAAGCTGAGGAAGCGCTTAAAGCAGAACTAACTGCCAGCGATCGCCAGGAACTTTTGCAACTATTTACAGATGAGCAACGGCGATCGCTTGATCTCAGCCGTCCTGAATATCTAGTCAATGCGGCAATGGAACAGGTGCTGCGGGTGCAGGCAACTTCACGGCAAGAAATCTGGGAAAATCCGCCTCACATTCTAGTGACGAACTACTCCATGCTGGAGCATATGTTGATCCGTCCGCGAGAACGGGAATCTATTTTTGCCACTGCCCACCACTTTAAGCTGTTGGTTGTGGATGAAGCCCACTCCTACAGTGGCTCAACAGGGACAGAAGTATCCATGCTGATCAAGCGGTTCAAGTCTGCGATCGGCATTGAGGAGGAAGGGCGGATGCAAGGGATTGCCACCAGCGCTAGCCTGGGAGATCGCAATGATCCTAATGTCGTCAGTCAGGTGACAGGCTTCGCCAGCGATCTATTTAGCGAACCTTTTAACCAAGTGATTTGGGGCGATCGCGTCAGCGTAGATGAACGGTTAGGCAGTCCCTATGAGTTGCCAGAGGGGTTAGCAGAATCGGATATCTATGAATATTTTTACGAGCTGGAATTGCCATCCCTGAATGACCCAATTGAACAATGGCAAGAACAACTAAGCTATCTTGTGCCCCATCAGGTTTTAGCCAATGCAGCGAGTCAAGCAACGGGCGATACGCATCATTTTCTGTGGCTTGCCTTACAACAGCACCCTACCATTCATCTTTTGATTGAATGCCTGAGCAAAAGCCCTCAACCCTGGAATCATCTAGCGCGATCGCCTCAACTATGGGAAATACCAAGGGCACTGGATGGAACTATCCTGCCAGAAGAAGACGCAAAACTGGAAACCGCACTTTCCCATCTGGTACAGCTAGGCACATTGGCACGCCGAAATCCCGATGAGTTACCCCTACTTCCAGTCAGACTGCATCTGCTCTTCCGCAGTATGGAAGGGCTATATGCCTGCGTCAATCCGAACTGCCCTGAAGCTTTCCATGATCCCGATTTTTCAGATCGTCCTAACCGCTATGGCAAGCTTTATCTCAATAGCAAGACCGATTGCGACTGTTGCAGTGCGCCAGTCATCGAACTATCAAGTTGCCGCAAATGTGGACAGGCATACGGATTAACCTATCTGGGAAATGGCAATGAACTGCAACTCTTACCTCGTTCGCTGGAAGCAGTCGAAAATAGTAGTTCAATTTATGTCTTGACGACTGGAATGCTTGACAGCGTTACTAACGATGAAGGCGATGACAACGAAGAAGAGGATGATGCAGAGCAATCAACTATAGCCAATCCAGGCAGCTTCACGATCCACAAAGGGAGTGGAATTAACGGTTGGCTTGGTAAAAAATCAGGAAACCCACCCAATACCTTATCCATTGAGCCTTCATCTGAGTCTTCATCCGATTGGACAATGCACTGGCATCGCCCGCCAAAAGCGCAGAATCTCCAGGGTGGGTATTTGAACCAATGCCCCGGTTGTGGAGCAAGGAAATCCCACTCTTCTCCAATTGGGCGGTTTGTATCCTACACCGATGCTCCGCTGGAAGTGATGCTTGATAGCTTGTTTGAACTCTTGCCAGAACCAGGAGCAGAGTCAACGCAATACACCAAACGCAAACTCCTGACGTTCTCCGACGGTCGTCAAGATGCCGCTTTCTTTGCCTCCGACTTTCAACGCACCCACACCGAAACTCTATATCGGCAACTGGTTTGGCAAGCTTTTGGCGACGTTCAGGATCATGGCTTTACTTCGGTCAACCAGGTGGAAGAAAAATTGGTTGAGAACTTCTTAGAGATTTCCATTCCTCATCCCGATCGCGAGGCAGATAAGCACCACCGCAGCTATGTTGCCAATGATGCGAATGAAGAGAATAGTCTGAATGCGATCGATTGTAAAAAGCGTTCCCAAAGTCGGGCAAAAGAACTTTTGATCCGTGAGTTTGGCTTACCATCGGCGCGGCGATTTTCCATTGAGGCACTGGGATTACTTGCCTGCCACATAGAAAACTTTACCCCAGCATTTTTGGCACAGGTGACGGAACAGTTCGGCTTAAATGCCTCCAAGGACTATATTGAGGCTCGGATTTTTCTAACAGGCTTAACAGACATGATTCGTCTTATGGGAGCGATTGATCTTCAGGGAACGTCCCGTTATTTTCCGGAAACCGGAGGGATGGAAGGGGGGCAGCCGGCTCGATTGAATGCCCAGGGTCGCTCCCAAGCCTATCTCAAGCTGCGGCGAGATCCTAAAGATAAAGAAGCAGTTTCCTTCCTCTGGCGCAAGAATACCAAAGGTGAGCCAACGCAACGACAGAACCAAATTGTGACTTACTATCACAATTATCTGAAACGATTCCCGTCTGAAAAAAGCTTGGTTTGGCTATTTGATGAATTACTCAAGCAAGGCATTCTAGTTAAATATAACGATGGTCGGCAACTCCACTGGGAACTGCTTAATCTCAGGCAGACATCCCAAGATTGGCATCAATGCAAGACCTGTCAACAAATCTTTCATGTTCCTGGACTTTCAACAGTGTCAGGGGAGTCTGCATTGGGCGTTGATCATTGTCTGGCTCCCAAGTGTAGTGGAGGTTTACAGCCATTTGATTCCAGCCACCTTACCGATCATCACTATCGCCATCTGATTCAAGAACGAAAAATTTTGCCGTTGCGATCGCAAGAACATACTGCCCAATTGGGCACAGAAGAATTAGCCAGCCGAGAAAATCGGTTTCGTCAAGGAAAGATCAACTTACTCAGTTGCTCAACCACGCTAGAGATGGGCGTAGACATTGGTGAATTGCAGGCGGTTGCCCTGCGTAACTTTCCACCTCATGTGAGTAACTATCAGCAACGGGCAGGACGGGCAGGACGACGCACGGACGGGGTAGCAATTACGCTGATGTATGGGCAACGCCGCCCCCACGATCGCTACTATTTTGAACAACCAACCCAGCTAATTAATGGTAAAAATCAGGTTCCCAAACTTGATCCCACAAATTTTGAGATTCAGAAACGCCATATTCGGGCTGAACTTCTCGCTGATTTTCTTCGCACCGAGCATGGAGTTGGCGCAGAGAAGGTGCTGATGGCCGGATTTTTAGGACTGTCCAGTACCTTCAGCAAAGTATCCGAAGTCTCTGCCGAATCTATACTCCTGAAGTTCATTGAGTGGCTGTATGGACAATCGGCAAAGATTTGTACTCAGCAGTGGTTAAACCGTCTCAACAGCAAGCAACCTGTTGAGTTTGTCCTTCAGCAGTTTGAAGCTGATTTGCAAGCATTCCAGGCTGAACAGTTGCAAGATTGGAACGGTTTATCAGAGCTTTTACAAAGTCTGAAAAAAGCTGTTCGTGACGCAGAAGATGCCACTGATAGTAAGAAACAAAAAGCATTGGAGTACAAGCGCGATCGCATTCGGGAAGAACTGGAAAAAATTCAAAAACGTCAACTCCATGAAGAACTTGCCAAGGCGAGTATTCTCCCAATTTACGGGTTTCCAGTCGATGTAGTGCAATTGCTCACCAGAGACAGTAAACAGTTCTCTCAAGGACAGGGCAAGCATCGCCTCCAGCGAGATCGCCGTCTAGCTCTGGGAGAATATGCACCAGGGCAGGAGGTGGTTGTAGACGATCGGGTTCACACCAGTGTTGGCGTGTTGCGCCCGGAAGATTTGCCGAATCGCTTTTACTGGGTCTGTCAATCCTGTAACTTTTTCATGGCAGCCAGTACAGATACAGAACTGCTAACCCGCTTAGGTGTGGCTGAAGGTGATCTGAAATGCCCCGCCTGCCAGGTAAAACCATCGACCAATGAACAAAAGCCACGATCATACAAAATTCCCAAAGCCTTCATTACGGACTGGAGCGAACAGCCCAAAGTGACTCCTTACAGTAAGCCAATGCGCCAGCCTACCTCTCAGGTATTTCTGACACAAGAGGGCGATAGCGCAGAGTCTAAATCGACCGAGTTCTTCGAGTTGATTGGGAGCCAAGGCGGACAGTTCTTCTTATCAAATCAGGGACCCTTGAAAGAAGGGAGAGGCTTTAAAAATCGAGGGTTCGCCATCTGTAAAAAGTGTGGGCGTGAACTGAGTGAAGAAGTCCGCTATCAGCAAAAAAAGGGGAAGGGAAAAAAGAAATCTGCTACCAGGAATTCTCGGCAAGTCAGCCATACTCATCCCATCACAGGTAGTTCGTGCGAAGGGTGGTATGAACACACTCATCTAGGACACGAATTTCGCAGCGATCTCCTGAAAATTCGCTTCACCTCTGCCGCAAATCCACCCAATTTATTGGGTTCGGTGATTCATCTTGATGGAGGGCGAGAAATTCATTCAGACACGGACTCGAATATTGACCATACAAATACTTCGTCCAGCGGGGCTACATTTTGGCGATCGCTTACCTATGCCCTACTCGCGGCTGCTGCCCAGATTATTGATGTTCCTCGCTCTGAACTTGATGGTCTATTTCGTCCTTTAGAAGGAAGCAATGTAGAAACCGCAGAAATCATTATTTACGACAATGTTCCCGGTGGAGCAGGCTACAGCAAGCGTATTGCTAATCATTTCTCAGAAATCCTGCAACGAGCTTACCAATTAGTTGAATCTTGTAGCTGTAGCAGCAGCTGTTATGACTGCTTAAGAACCTACACGAACCAAATTTTTCATCACGAACTCGATCGCCATCTGGTATCTAATTTCCTCAGTCCGATTGTCGAGCGTCTGCGACCCGATGAACTGCTCCAATCTTTTGCCCCAGATGCGAACCGAATCAGTTTACCTCGCATGGCAGCGTCACTAGACCGCTATTGCACAATGGCAGGTGCAAACAGTATTGGCTATTTGCCGAGTATCACCGAACCCTTCACACTCCAGCGATTGACCCAAATTGTTGAGGCATCGGGAAGGAGTACCCCCTTAGAGCTGATTGTGACTCATCTACCTGAGCAAGCGAGTGATGACCAAGTGCGGGTCTTACGCAAACGACTATCCCAGTGGATTGACCAGGGATTTCTTAAGCTGTACATAAACAGGGCAACCCAACACCCAACCCTTTGCCTGAGTAGTCAACTCCCTCACCGGATTGCTCTCCAACTTCAGACGAGCAGCAACGGCGAACCAATAGAATGGTTTCAAACCCATAGCGATCGTGGGATAAACCATGTTTTTCAAGCTTTACAACGGTTTAAATCTGAAGCAACCGTTGTTAAAGCAGCAACCTTAGAGGATTCTGATACAGTCGTGATTTTCCCAACTCCTAACTGGGGAAGCCTAACGCTTGAGCAACTTCGAAGAGAACTTGGACTAGCACAGGTTTTGCAGGAAAATCAGGTCAGGAAATTGGTTTATTGCGATCGCTATCTCAACCAACAAAACCATCCTGGAGCAGAAATTCTGGCATCTCTCCTTCAAGGCAGTTGGTTAAACCATGATTCTCACCTGACCATCCAGATTCAGCAATCGAAAGAGGAGTACGATCATAGAGATGCACAGCGCCGCAAGAATATTGAGCGATCGCTATCCAACCTACCCGGACAAATTAAAGTTGAAATAAGACCTTATCCTAAACGCCATCAACCGCCTTTCCCCCATCGACGGGAACTAACTATTTGGTTGAAAAGTAATGCAACTTACCGCGTTCTCTTTGATAAGGGTCTAGATTTTCTCAAGAAAGACTCTAACGCGATGTATTGCATCGAAGAAACAACTTATGTCGTCGTCGTTAAGTTGACTTGATTTTAAGTATTCAAAACAGTAGACATGAGATTGAAGTCGATCGCGGCTTCACTGCGAGGGAGCGATCGCCCTGGTGAGAGTGGCGGCTGTGTATCAAGTAGGGGTGCGGTCGTGGCAGACGCCATCGCCCTGTCATTCCCGTGAAAACGGGAATCGAGAATCCACCCGCGCCAGAACCCAACCCCCATCTGCCACCTACTCATTGGCAAACTTCTGGAGTCCGACGATCGCCCTGCCCAATCAAGAGCTGATCCTCACCGTCAATCCCCATGAGGTAATGCGGATTTTGGTGCGATCGCTGCGAGTAATTGGCTAGGGCAGCGTTAATTGCAAAACCTGCCCTCACCGTTCGGCTGAGCGCTCACGTCGAAGCCCTAGCCCTCTCCCAGAAGGCTACCGTGTACACACATCTCGGACAAGGTATCAACGTGCTGCGAGATCCTCCTAAATCCCCGCGCTGGCGCGCCGCTGCGCTAGAAAAAAGGGGGACTTTGAGTCCGGTTCCCCCCTTTTTAAGGGGGGTTAAGGGGGGATCTCTCGGTGACTAAAGGTACAACCGACTACTTTTAAAACATCCTCTTAGAGTTTGATCGCGATCGCCCGGTTGATTTATTGGCAAAGGCCGATG
>Ga0136636_10002334_pt1 | contig 11292 bp, 10 predicted proteins | sample AntDrymUQ8522106_2_FD_104653 | JGI IMG/M metagenome (GOLD analysis project Ga0136636, IMG submission 104653) | Polar desert sand microbial communities from Dry Valleys, Antarctica - metaG UQ852 (21.06) | ecosystem: Environmental > Terrestrial > Soil > Desert | place: Antarctica: Dry Valley... | reverse complement strand
CTTTTTTGTTCGAGCCGTTCAAAATTCCGTCGGGCTCGATGGTGCCCACCCTGGTGATTGGTGACTTGATCTTGGTGAATAAGTTCACCTACGGGTTGCGGTTGCCGGTGCTGAACGCCAAGATCACAGAAGGCACCCCACCAGCACGTGGCGACGTGATGGTCTTTCGTTACCCGCCGCAACCAAGCTTGGATTACATCAAGCGTGTGGTCGGTGTGCCAGGTGACGAGGTGGCATATATCAACAAGCGCTTGACCATCAATGGCCAGCCTTTAGAAACTCATGCGTTACCGGACTACTTTGATGCCGATGTGTCCAAGTTCTTCAAACAATACGAAGAAAACCTGGGTACCCAAAAGCATCGTTTGCTCAACGATGACAATCGCCCTGTGTTTGTTGAAGGTACGGGCCACTTCGCGTTCAAGGAAAACTGCCGGTATAGCGTTGAAGGCGTCGTGTGCAAAGTGCCGCAGGGTCACTACTTCATGATGGGTGACAACCGCGACAATTCACTGGATTCGCGCTACTGGGGCTTCGTGCCCGACAAGAACATTGTTGGCAAGGCCTTTTTTGTTTGGATGAATTTTGGCAGTCTCAAACGCATCGGTTCGTTTAATTGATCAGGAGAAGTTCATGTCAAGCTCTTTTAAATCGCGTCAACGTGGCTTGTCTTTCATTGGGTTGGTATTGGTCGGCGCATTGCTGGCGGGTACAGGAGCCTTGATTGCACAGGTTATTCCTACGGCCATGGAGTACCAAGCCATCATGAAAGCGGTGAAGCGCTCGTCTGAAGGCAGCACGGTTCAGGACGTGCGCACCATTTTTGACAAGGCCTCAAGCATCGACAACATCAGCTCCATCACGGGCAAAGACTTGGAAGTCACTAAAGAAGGTGACAAAGTGGTGGTCAGCTTTGCGTATGAGCGTGAAATCCATATGTTTGGACCCGCATACCTGACCATTAAATACGTTGGAAAGTCCAATTAACGTGATAACGCAGGTGATGGATTGAACGCAGGTTTGCTTGCATTGCAGCAGCGCCTGCAACATCAGTTTTCTGATTCCGGTTTGCTTCTTCAAGCGCTCACGCACCGCAGCTACAGTGTCGACCACAATGAACGGCTGGAGTTTCTGGGTGATTCGGTGCTGGGCTTGGCGGTGGCCCACATGCTTTACCAACGTTTGAGCAGTTTGCCTGAGGGGGAACTGTCGCGTGTGCGTGCGCATTTGGTCAAACAAGACACCTTGCATCAGTTGGCGCTGTCGCTTGGACTACCGCAAATCATGCGCTTGGGTGAGGGTGAGATGCGCTCTGGTGGCCAGCAACGCGCCTCGATTCTGGCCGATGCGGTCGAGGCCATCATTGGCGCGGTTTACATCGACGGCGGATTCAACCCGGCCCAAGCGTTGGTAGAGCGCCTTTACAAGGCGGTTGACATCAACCCGGCCATGGATGCGATTGGCAAAGATCCGAAAACAGAGTTGCAAGAGTGGCTGCAAGGACGGCGTCTGAAGTTGCCAAGTTACAAAATTGTTGCCACTATCGGGGCCGCACACCGACAAACCTTTGACGTCGAGTGTGAAGTGTCTGAGTACAACCTCACAGAACGCGGCATCGGCGGCTCTCGCCGGGCTGGTGAACAAGCGGCGGCCAGTGCCATGCTGAAAACCCTCCAATCTAAAGGCCATTGATGAGTACGACAAAAACAACAACTTCTGAGCCAGAAGACACGGGGGACGGACCCCAAGCTAACCTTGACGAACTGTTGGCTGGCCTGCGCCGTGACATGCGTCCCGCAGGGCCTGTGGAGACAGCAGTCGAAGGGCAACGGTGCGGCCTGATCGCGATTGTGGGCAAGCCCAATGTGGGTAAATCAACCTTGCTCAATGCCTTGGTTGGTCAAAAGATCAGCATCACCTCGCGCAAGGCTCAAACCACACGCCACCGCATTACCGGTATGCACACGGAAGGTGCCACGCAGTTTGTATTTGTGGACACGCCTGGTTTTCAAACGCTACACGGCAACGCCTTAAACAAGTCACTCAACAAAACCGTGGTGGGTGCCGTGGCTGATGTGGACCTGATTTTGTTCGTTGTAGAGGCGGGCAGCTTCACGCCCGCAGATGCGCGGGTGTTGGCGTTGTTGGCAAAAAACATTCCTACGGTGTTGATTGCCAACAAGCTCGACAACGTGCACCGTCGGGGCGACATTGCGCCTTGGCTGCAGGACATGCAGGCAAAACGCAGTTTTTCTGAGTTTGTGCCCATGTCGGCCAAGAGCGCCAAAGATATTGGGCGTTTGCTCGACATTTGTACCAAATACCTGCCCGAACAGGCGTGGTGGTACGCCGCTGATGAATTGACCGACCGCAGTGAGCGTTTCATGGCCAGTGAAATGGTGCGTGAAAAATTGTTCCGGCTCACGGGCGACGAATTGCCCTACACATCGACCGTTGTGATTGACAAGTTTGAGGAAGAAGCGCCTCAGAAAAAGGGTCAAAAACGCTTATTGCGAATAGCGGCCACCATTGTGGTGGAACGTGATGGCCACAAGGCGATGGTGATCGGTGACAAGGGCGAACGCATCAAGCGCATCGGCATGGAAACCCGGGTGGAGCTGGAGAGGCTGTTTGATTGCAAGGTGTTCATCGAGATGTGGGTCAAGGTCCGTTCTGGCTGGGCAGACGACGAAGCCCGGGTTCGCTCCTTCGGTTATGAGTGAGTGTGGCCACCAAACGTATTTCTGACGAGCCAGCCTATGTGCTGCATCGCTATGACTGGAGCGAAACCAGCCTGATCCTTGAGGTGTTTACACGCCACCACGGCCGCATGGCACTGGTGGCCAAAGGGGTCAAACGACCGAGTTCCAGTTTTCGCCCGATTTTGCTGCCCCTGCAGCCTTTGCATTTGGCGTTTGGCGGCGACGCGGAAATCAAAACACTCAAGGCGGCAGAATGGCAGGGAGGGCACGTGATGCCCACGGGCGACGCCCTGATGTCGGGCTATTACCTCAACGAATTGTTGCTCAATCTGCTGGCGCGTGAAGACCCGCACCCCGCGCTGTTTGATGTGTACGCCAATGTGGTGGCGGTGGTGGCCAGTGAGCACGGTGAGGCGCTAGAGTCCGCCTTGCGTGCCTTTGAGTTACTTTTGTTGCGGGAAATCGGCTTGCTCCCGACGCTGGATGCGCAGACCATGACGCTGCTAGCGCTGTACCCCGACGACCACTACACGTTGGTGCCCGAGGGTGGTTTGCGGCAAACGAATGACGCTGATCGTGCCAGTCTGAATGGCGCGCAGTGGACATCGTTGCAGCAGGCACTGGGCGAGCGGGTGCCGTTTACCACCACGTTGCGGGCCTGCGCAGACGTGGCCGCTGAGCTAAAACCCCAATTGCGTGGTTTGCTGAATTACCATTGCGGCGTCAGCACGCTTCGAACCCGGCAGATCATGATCGACGTGCAATCGTTGTAAAGCCGAGCGGTGTTGCCTTGGTTGGCAGCAGCACTAGAACTGATTTGGATGACTTGGTTGAACTCTTTATGAATCAAACACTTACCGCTCTTTCTGTCAATCTCAACAAGGTCGCCACGGTGCGCAATACGCGTCACCTTGGCATACCCAGTCTCACGCGTGCTGCGACCTTGTGTTTGCAGGCAGGCGCCCACGGCATCACGGTGCACCCGCGTCCCGACGAACGCCACATTCGGTCAACGGATGTGGTCGAGTTGGCCACCTTGTTGCAAGCCTGGCCCGGCCGGGAGTTCAATATTGAGGGCAATCCGTGCCACAACCTGATGGCGGTGGTGGGCGATTTGGTGGCCAAGAAGCTGCCGGTGCATCAGGTAACGTTTGTGCCTGATGATCATGGCCAACTCACCAGTGACCACGGCTGGCGTTTGCCCGAGGACGCGCCGCGTTTGAAACCCTTGATTGACCAAGTCCACGCCTGGGGCGTTCGGGTCAGTTTGTTCATGGACGCCGATGCTGCGCCGATGGCGCAGGCCAAAACCCTAGGGGCAGACCGCGTGGAGCTGTACACCGAGCCCTTCGCCGTTGCCTGGGGCACGCCGCACCAAGACGCCGAGTTGGCTCGCTTTGCCGCGGCGGCGCAGGCCGCGCTGGATGTGGGGTTGGGTGTGAATGCGGGGCATGATTTGAACCGCGACAACCTGGGCGCCTTTGCCGCGCAAGTGCCGGGCCTGCTGGAAGTGTCCATTGGTCATGCCCTGATTGCCGACGCGCTGGAACTGGGCTACGCGGCCTCGGTTAAAGACTACCTGCGTTGCATTCGCGAGGGCGCATGATTTACGGCATAGGCACCGACATTTGCGACGTGCGTCGCATCAAAGCCAGTTTGACGCGTCATGGCGAGCGGTTTGCCCAGAAGGTTCTGAGTGACGCTGAGTACGCCACTTGGCTGGCGCGCAGCCAGCGCTGGCCAGAGCGGGGCGTGCGTTACCTAGCGACGCGTTTCAGTGCCAAGGAAGCCTTCAGCAAGGCCATTGGTTTGGGGATGACCATGCCCATGACCTGGAAAGCGTGTGAGATCAGCAAGCTGCCCAGCGGGCAACCGGTGATCGTTCTGCATGGGGGTCTGAAAACTTGGTTTGAAGGCAAAGGCCTCAGAGCCCACATCACGGTGACCGATGAAACAGACTACGCTGCCAGCTTTTGTGTCGTGGAGTTGAACGAATGAAGTAGACCCTATCCCGTTAAAAGAAGGGAATGCCTGCTATTTTTTACGTAGCATGCATGGGTCAGTATATTTAAGGAAACTGCAGCGTAGCAGAAACCCCAGTTTGCGTCAGTGTTCGCCTTTGGACCAATGTTTTTTGGCCGGCAGTCACGGTGAATTCATACTCCCCCAAGTGACCGCGGGTGTTGACTTTGCCTTGTGCGTCCGTGGTTGTGGCCACCTTGGTCAACCATTGGTTGCGCACGAGATCCCGCCATACTTTGGCGTTGGGCTTTTCTGACCAATCGGTGCGGAACATGGCGCCGTCAGGTTTCCAGTGTTTGCTTTGCCAAAACCCCCACATGGTGAAGCCTGTCACGGACGGATGGCTGTACAGTGCGATGAGGAAGTCACGTGTGTAGTCGCCTTGAAGTTCTTCGTCAGGGGAGTTGATGTCAAATTCAGTGATTTGCACTGGCAGGCCAGCCTTGGAAAGCAAGTCCAGATCTTTGAGCACGTCCACCGGGTTGCGCGGTTGGCGCCCGACGTGTCCTTGAACGCCGATGGCATCTATGGGTGCACCAGCAGCGCGCAGGCGGTGAACCAGGGTCACGTATTCCGCGATCTTGTTGGGGCTGTTGGGGCTGTTGAGCATGCCGTATTCGTTGATGAACAACTGGGCGCCGGGGTCGAGCTCGCGCGCCAGCTTAAACCACTCCGCGGCTTCAAGCTCGGGCATGTACTTGAAATAGTCGCGTTCATGGGTCATTTCGTTGATCACGTCCCACGCAACCATGCGGCCTTTGTTGGCGGTGAGGATGTCGCGAATATGCTCTTTGATCAGCAGTGGCAACTCCGCTTTGGGCGCGGGCATGTTGACGATGTGCTTTGGGGAAAACTGATTGCCAGGCCACACCAAGTTGTGTCCGCGCTGGCGCAGTTTGTTGGCGTCGATCCAGTCTGACGCTTGCAGTGCTTGTGCACGTTTGGCAGGGCTACTGCCCCATGATGGCCACTTCATGGCGTTGCCAAGCACAGCGGTGTCAAACAGTGCCAACAAATTGTCGCGGTGCTTTTTGGCGTCGGGTGTGTCGGCAAGTAACAAGCCAGCGTCCACCTCTGTTCCAAAAATAAAGGCGGGTTGTACCAGTCGCACCTTCACCTCGGCTTTTGGCACAGGTTTACCGGCGGCATCGATCACACGGAGTTCGATGGGCGCCGTACGAATTTTCTCAATTCGGGCGAGCGCTTCGTCTCGCCAAGGTGCAGTGGCTTCGCGTCCACTGTAGGTGAATCGTGTCGCGGGTAGTTCTGATGTTTTGGCAGATTTGCCAAAGTTCAGAACCTCCAAATTGGCAATCTCAACGGCCTGAATCAAGCCGCCCAGTGCCAGCTGCAATGTGGTTTGCCCCGGCGCTGCGTCCTGAGACTGGGTAAACGGCACTTCCAGCAAAGTCCAAGCGGGTCCCGCGGTCAAAGGAACTCTGACGTGGGTGCTGTGAGAGGGTTGGGTTTGTGCCACTCGCAATTCGATCATCGCATCACCCGATTCTTGGCGGGCGTATTCGGCCCGCGCCATGAAACGGACCAGTACCGCATCACCACTATTGGCTGGCACGTTCAGGTCCCAGCGGACCGTGAGTTGGTCGGCGGATTTTGCCCGGTTGAAGGATTCCACCCGTAACACCTTGGTGCCGTTGTTTGATGTGCTCCAGGTAGCGGTAGAGGGTGGCGAGGCTCCGGCGTTGTTGTGAAACGTCATGCTGGGTGCCAGATCACTGGGCAAGAGCGCGGTGGGAGTTTTGCTGCGCAGTGCTGCGGCGAGAGAGGGGGAGGATGGCACGTCGGGGCTGGTTGCAGCACCGCAGGCGACCGACCATGTCAATACCAAAACTGAAAGCCAGCGGCGTGTCTTAAGTTGTTTCATGGAAGTGTGTTGGCTAGAAAGAGGATGGGTTCTTACGGGTAAACGCGCAGGCATTGTCGCTCTTGTCGTAGACCGCCAACGTACGGGTATTCCTTTGATTTTTACGAATCATGAGCGAAAATTGAAACTTTTACAATTGGAAACGGGTTGTCGGCGATGCACCATCTCGGACGTTGATTTTGGGCCTTCCTTTCGGAACATCGCGCCTTTGTGTGATTTTATTTATATAGCAAAGAACGTTATATTTAAAGGAGTTTGCTGTCATTCTTAGGTGAAATGAGTGTGTTTTCTGACAGACTTGCGCCATCACTTTGTGGCCAATATAGTCGTCAGTCATCGCGCTGGCTTGTGTTGTAATTAGCATTTTTCGTTTTATTTTTCGTGGGTCAAAGCCGGGGTTTTTCATCTTCTAGGAGTATTTCCCCATGACGAACAAGCCAAACTTTCAAGAACGTGTCGCCAAGGTGACTGCCAAACATCGCGCATTGGTCGAACGCAAGAACACGGTTAACGAAGACTGGGACAACGGCGTGTATGAGCGCTGGGTTGACCCTGTCATCACGCGCGAGCACATCCCTCTGGACTGGCGTTTTGACTTCAACCCAGCGACCAATCCTTACTTCCTGGAGCGTTTGGGTGTGAACGCCACACTGAACCCAGCCGCAACCTACATCAATGGCAAGTACGTCATGGTGGTGCGCATGGAAGGCGTTGATCGCAAAAGCATTTTTGCCGTGGCGGAGTCGATCAACGGCGTGGACAACTTTGTGTTGCGCCCCGAGCCGGTCATTCTTCCCGATACCAACAAAGGCGTGACCAACATCTATGACATGCAACCATGCGCCTCACCCAGCACCAAGATGGCTGGATTTATGGCGTGTTCTGTATCGAGTCCAAAGACCCCGATGCAGCGCCGGGGGACAATTCCTCCGCCATCGCCCAATGCGGCATTGCGCGCACCAAAGAGCTGACGGTTTGGGAACGTCTGCCTGACATCAAGACCGAAGCGCAAGCAACAGCGCAACATCGTGTTGCACCCCGAGCTGGTCAATGGCAAGTACGCTTTCTACACGCGTCCGCAAAGCAGCTTCATGGAAGGCTCGGACACGGGCATTGGTTTCTCTCTGTGCGCAGATGTCAACAACCCTGTGCTGGAATCCGCTGTGATGTTGGACGACAAGTACTACCACTCCATCAAGGAAGTCAAGAGCGGTCCCGGCGCGACACCGATCAAGACCGAACGCGGCTGGCTACACCTGTGCCATGGCGTGCGCAACTGCGCATCTGGCATGCGCTATGTGTTGTACGTGTTGGTGACCGACCTCAATGAACCCCACAAAGTCATTGCGCGCCCTGGTGGTCACTTCATTGCGCCTTTGGGTGCGGAGCGCGTGGGCGACGTGTCCAACGTGGTGTTTTTAAATGGCGTGGCCGTGGACCCAGCGGGCAATGTGAAGATTTACTACCCGTCGTCTGACACACGCATCCACGTTGCCACGTCTGACCTGGACCGGTTGCTGGACTACGCGTTCAATACGCCTGAAGATGCACGTCGCTCTGCCGATTGCACCCAACAGCGTATTGACCTGATCCGCAAAAACCTCGCATTGAAAGCCTGAAGGTGTCGGACTGCTGACTGAAGGAAAGGGGGGCGCTCACGCGCTCCATCCATTTTGGTGCAGGGGCCACCACATAGGGGGTGTTCGCCGCAGGGTGAATTTGTTCTAAACGTAAGTGCTTGATCTGTAACGGGGAATTTTTCCACTCAATATTCGCACCCCCTCTGACTGAACAGAGAACAAATTCACCGGGGTGTTCGCCGCCTTTCCTATTGAAACTGTGAGTTTTACGATGACCCGATCCGACCTTTTTCAACGCCATTCTGACAATCCTATTGTGGTGCCCGGTGGGCCCGTCTGGCGCTCTTGCGTGACGTTCAATCCCGCCGTGATTTGCCACGGAGGACTGTTTTGCATGTATGAACGCTGCGCGGGATCGCTGCGGCCGTTTCATTGCTACATCGGCTTGCAGACCAGCACGGATGGTGTGCACTTCACACCCGCATCTGACCAACCCCTGATCACCCCCGCTGACTTGGGCAGTCAGTATGGCTCGGTGCAAGACCCGCGTGTGGTGGCGCTGGATGGTCGTTTTTACCTCTCTGTGGCCTACCGCCCCTATGCGTGGGCATCCCAGCCGACCGGGGTGGGCGTGCCGGAGTCGTGCCAGGTGGCGTACCCAGGTTTTTCTGGACGCGATGAAGACAACCAGACGCGTTCTGGTCTCTTCGTTTCTGATGATTTGCGCCATTGGACCTGGCACGGTTGGGTCACGCCGGAAGGCATAGACGACCGCAATGTGATGTTGTTCCCCGAGAGAATTGGTGGTAAGTACTGGATCACCCGGCGGCCTTCTGGGTTTGGCGGCACGCAGGCCAACCACGCCGCACCACCCAAAGGCGTGATGGTGTCCACGTCTGACGACTTGTTGACCTGGACCGAGCCCACAACCCTGCTGCGCCCCGCCTTCGCATGGGAGGACAACCGCATGGGGGCGTCAACGCCACCGATCCGTACGCCGGACGGGTGGCTGTTTTTCTACCACGGCGTGCAGAACCTGAACCCGGCCACCCGCCGCGTTTGCTACCGCATGGGTGCCGCATTGCTGGACCTTGAAAACCCGTTGAATGTGATCGCCCGCAGCCCTGCGCCGCTGCTTGAGCCCACCACTTACGACGAACGTTTTGGGCTGTATATCCCTGATGTGGTGTTTTCGACAGCTTCACCCGTGGTGGAGGGGGTGAATCATCTGTACTACGGTGTTTGCGACACCGCCATTGCGTTGGCCACAGCGCCCCTGGCGGCGGTGATCGAGGAGGTCAAGCGACACCCCCGTGACGGGGGACTGAACTAGGCTTCCCCCATTACAGTGGCTGCCAGGTTGTCACTCTGAGCAATGTCGACCTCGGTTTTGGCTGCTGGCGTGACAGGACATTGCATGGTCGGCTGCCCTGCACAGTAATTCCATTTCCTAATCAGTCCGACATGTTGTTGCTTCGCCTTGCCGTGCGCAAGCACTGTCTGCGGCTTCGCGCCTAATGTCGTATTGATCAAAAAAAGCAAGAACACACGTCGCCGACGACCTCGGTGTTTTGGCCTGCAATGGGGGCTGTGGACGATGAATGGGCGCATTGTCTCCCACGCATCGCCCTTCCTAGCGAACTGGCTACACCAAGGTGGCAACCACCTCGTGCGTTTTGCCATCACCAAACACGGGCAACACCGGTGAGGCATGGGGTTTGCCGTCCACGGTGATCTGCAACTGGCCATTTTCCAAATGCTGGGGGTTCAAAATGGTGATGGCATACGTTGCCCCCCGGAACACACGGCTCACTTGTGCCTTGTCCCATGCGGGTGGGAAGGCGGGTGACAAAGTCAAGCCGTCGTAGTCGCGCTGCACGCCCAAAATGCCTTCCACCAAGCCCTTGAACGCCCACACCGAGGTGCCCGTCATCCATGATTTAGAAGACCAGCCGTAGCGCAGCGGGTGCGTGGTGTAGCAGTTGGTGAAGACGTAAGGGTCGGCACCGGACTGCGACGCCGGGTTGAATTCGCTGTCGGGCATGATTTTCTTGAGCAGGCGCAAAGCGGTGTCTCCGCGTTTGACCACGGCATTGGCCGCAATGCCAAAGCCTGTGGCGTGGCAGTACGCACCGCCGTTTTCGCCCGTGCCGGGTGGGAACGCGCCCATGCGGCCAATGGAGAAGCTGTGCTTCACATACGGTGGCCAGTTCACGGGCAGGCCAAAGTCGTGCTCGATCTTGCTGTCCATGGATGCCAGCACCAGCGGCAAACGGTCCGGCGGAATCATGTCGCCCAGAATGCCCCAGGTTTGCGGGTTGATGTAAATCGTGCTGCCTTCGCTCTCGGGCGCGCCGATGACGCCGTCCTTGTGCAGCACCATGGCGTAATACTCGCCCGTCCAGGCCAACTCATTCACCCTTGCTTTGAAGATGGCGTGTTGTTTGACGCATTCTTCAGCAAACGCGGTGTTGCCCATGCGGCGTGCCAGTTCGGCCATCTCTTTGAGCATGTAGCCCAACCCCATGGTCACGAAGACGGATTCGGCGTTGTCATCGGTATAGACGTTGAGCGCATCGTTCCAATCGGCAAAGCGCAGTTTGCACAGGCCGTTGGGGCCCAGGTCGTTGAGCTTGAGCTGCAGCCCAGCGTTCAAATGCTCCCACACTGTGCCTTCGCCACCGTCCTGGTAGGGCACCACTTCGTCAAGAATAGAGAAGTCGCCGGTTTCCTTGATGTAGCCCACCACGCCCATCACCATCCAGATTGGCTGGTCAGAGTAGTAGGTTTCGTCCAGTGGCAACCAGGTGAGCACGGTGTGGCCATCGCGGTATTGGTGCGCCATCACATCCAGCACTTCGGCGCGGCCACCCGAGGGCCAGATTTGCATGACGCCATCGGCAATTTGCATGTTGTCGCGCACGCCCTTCTTGCCCACGCGACAGAAAATCATCTGCTTTTTGGCCCAGATGTTCATGATGTTGTTGACCTTGGTGTCAGGCGTTTGGAACCAGCAGTTTTGCAACACGCCTTCCCAATACGCATCCACTTCGGCTGCCAACTGCGATAACTGACCCGGCGCAAAAATCGCTTGCGTGCGGGTGCG
>Ga0136636_10002333_pt1 | contig 11295 bp, 12 predicted proteins | sample AntDrymUQ8522106_2_FD_104653 | JGI IMG/M metagenome (GOLD analysis project Ga0136636, IMG submission 104653) | Polar desert sand microbial communities from Dry Valleys, Antarctica - metaG UQ852 (21.06) | ecosystem: Environmental > Terrestrial > Soil > Desert | place: Antarctica: Dry Valley... | reverse complement strand
TCTCATATACGGCGGTTCGTCGGGTATCAGTGCTATCGCTCTTTACACCAATTACAACCTCTGTCTTTGTTTAAGAGAAGGCTGGCAAACTCGAAGTTTAAACCTCCTTGTCAAATTAGAGACAACCCAACGTTCAGCCCTTCACTGCCTTGTGAGGCCTCCATGGTATCTATTCGTGGCTCGTTTCCAGCACCTACTATGGCCTCTGCTGACTTCTCACCAATCAACCCGTAATCAGCGAGATCTCCCCTGGTAATAGCTTTTCCCTTCCTCCAATTACTGCGACATCTACTACAAAACGATTTTGGTATTCTTCGGACGTTACAAGAAAAAAATAAAGTATTCACGGGACACTTCATTTTTATTCTTGTGGTTGCTTATCCTCGTTTAATAGCCTCATATGCCGTTTCGGACTTCGTCCCGGGCATACGCTACAAATATCCACAGCACATTAGTTGCTTTGCCCCCTTCGGTGCATGGGTCACCCCAAACCACCTTGCCACTTGCTAATGCTTCGTTAATTGCTGGTTTAGTACGTATTCGAGCGTTTCTGCCCGTATCAAAAATAGTTGTAACTTGACAGGAAAGTTCTCCTAAATCGGCAACAAAAATATACCGCCACCATTAGGGGCAAGTGTAAAAAAAAACATCCGGCAGACAGATACAAATTAGATTGACAAATAATTATATTGGAATTTAGCTCTTGGATAGGTTAGTGCAAATTTGATGGAATTTATTTTGTTTTTTCTTCCGCCACAAAAAAATGAAAGAAACCCCGCCCTCATTGCATTAAGAAGACCACCCAAAAAAACCTTTTGGCAAAAGGTAAAATTAGCCATTCAGGCATTAAAAGAAATTGGGTATGGAAAAGAAAGAAACTACCGAAGCCGTGCGGTGCTGAAGCGTACGATTGGAATGATAGTGAAATGTAGTGTAAAGTAGTGGTTGGTAAAACTTATAATCGGTAAGAATATAATCCATTTTATCTGGGCAAAATTGGTGACAACGGAACAACATAAAGGCAACTCGCTTAAGGTTATTTCTCAATTAAATCGTGCCATTCCGAAGTACATCGCAAGTGCACCATTTTTGGAGATGATTTTTACCAATAAATGCGTCTAGTTCCGTCGCTATTAGGCATTCCGCCTACGAATCAATAAAATTAGCGTTACAGATTCGTCCTCCAACCTAGAATCATGGGTGAAGCTGGTAGCCAACCTGTTACGACCGTTTAAAAATAAAAAAGGACAGATTGCTCTGTCCTTTACCCTTAAATCAGCTTGTTAACCAAATCCAAATCTATGAAAAAATCTACATAACAAAGATAGGTGTTTGTATTGTGAAGTATATTAAACTATTGTTAAACAAATTTAAAATTTAAGTAGGAAATTGAATTGATTACAATTTGTGTAATTAGGTGTTTTGATCGTTTATTAACCAAAGCTTAAATTAAATACTCATGCTAATCATAAAGGTTGCCGCAAAGGCAAGAATTGCATAAAGTTCTGGGAATACAGCAAGTATCAATGTTTGTCCAAATACATCGTGTCCTGCTCCTATTCCTGCAATACCATTGGCGCAAACTTCGCCTTGACGAATAGCCGAAAATAGACCAACAAATCCAAGGGCAATTCCCGCACCAAAAACGGCACCAGCTTGCATCCAAGTCATATCGGCTTGTATTATGCCAGTCATGTTATTAAAGATAAAAAAACCGCCAAAGCCATAAAGACCTTGGGTTCCAGGAAGAGCACTTAATACAAGGTATTTACCAAATGCATCGCTGTTTTTCTTTAAGGCACCAATGGCAGCATTTCCGCCAATAGTTACACCAAATGCACTACCAATACCCGATAGAGCAAGCATTAATCCAATTCCAATGTAAGCAAAAACAATAGGAGTCATGTGTATAATTTTTAAAGGTTTATATTATTTTTTTAAATGGTGTGTAAGCTTTACCCCCTCCGGCAAAACCTGCATTTTTATAAAATTCAACAAAGGTTAAACGCATGGGGTGTACAAATGATCCCAATGCTGCCATAAAGATGTTTAATCCATGCCCCAACACTAAAATAAGTGCCGTCACAATTTGTTTCACAATAATTATGTCGGGACTTAAATTAAAGGCCAATTGATTAAATACCATTCCTAAAATGGCGCTGCTTAAGCCTAGTGCAAATAGCCGAATGTAGGAAAGCACGTCACCTGTGACTCCAGTTATCATGTTGTAAGTATCCCATAAGCCTGCGCCAATATTCATTAGGATATTTCTTTTTGGGTCGTTAAATATAAATATGCCCAATGCAGCTACTCCAAGAATTACTAAATGCAACGAACTCAACATCCATACTTTCTGACCAGTATAAGCATCTATGCTTGCGAAAACAATAAAGCTTAATAAAACCAAAATCCAACCCATTGTTGATAGTGCATAGCCAATAGAACTTGCTTTTGCTATGTTTACAACACGTACAAACATTCCAAGCATAATTTGAATGACTCCAAATATAAGTGCAAGGTTAAACATCTGCTGGTCGTTCAGGAAGTAGTTTTTAAATTCGCTAAATACTTCAAAGTCAGCAAGTTTGGCTCCGAAAAATGTGCCTGTAATAGCTCCGAATAGCACCGTAGCCAATCCTAGCCAGATAACCAAACTCACCAATGGCTTAAATTTTTCCTTTACCTTTGTTCTAGCGTAAATTGCCCCAGCAATAAACAGAAGGCCATATCCAGCGTCTCCGAGGCAAAATCCGAAAAACATCATGAAAAATGGTGCAAAAAAAGGTGTGAGATCTAACTCAATGTAGGATGGAAGGTTAAACAATTCTCCGATGGGTTCAAAAAGCTTGTTGAAGCGATTGTTTTTGAGTAAGATAGGAGGCTTATCACCTTCCTGTACCTCATCGCTTTTAATATACAACGTATTTTGCTTTTCTAGAAATTCGATGAGCGATGGCTCTAGTGTTTTGGGCGCCCAACCGTCAATGTGTTTAACATGGCCTTCGGCCTGGTCGGCTGTGTGCAATGTAGCATGCCAATTGGAGAGTTGATTTTCAAGTTGATTTTTATACTCTTTTAGCACATCAATACCATAAGATGATAGTTCGCTTAAAGTATTTTCGAATGATACTATTTCATCCTCTGTTTCCAATATGTTTTGACGAATAATTGCCATCGAATTTTCAGGGACTTTTATTTCATCAGCATCTTGCATTTCTATAATTTCATCATTGGTTGATAAAACAATGAAATAAACATAACCGTCCTGCTCTGAGATGATTGAAAGGTTGTATGTCGCTTTCCACTCCTCACGAAATCGTTTTTGTGATGCGGTGAAAAACTGAATTCTTATACCCGATGCCTCAATTTCATTAATGGTTTGGTGCGAAAAGCCTCCCCAAGGTCTGGCTTGCTTTTCCTCTTTTCGAAGTGCAACTAATGTTTGTTTCGATGTATCAAAAGCAGCTAATGTTTCGTTTAGTTTAACTAGCAAAAGTTCACCCGAAAATCGCTCTGTCGCTTTTACTTCACTAGGTTTTTTTTTATTAATATAGTCGGTTGCTTTATTTATATCTTTAATCAGTCGATATGATTCAAGCATTTCACTTGATGGCTCTAAGTCATGTTCTATGATATGAACCACGCCTAGCGATTTTAGTTCATCCAAAAAACCTGTGTATTCGGAATAATGAACTAAAAATGAATATCGATGCATGGGTATGATCATAGTGCTTCCTCCATTTGTTGCTGTTGCCTGTTTTTTACGATTTTTTGAGCCGATTTTGAAAGGTTTTCTTCATCTTCCATAAATCGCTTTATTTTCCTGATGGCATCTTGATATTCAGGAATTTGAACTTTTTCGTACAGATTCACTTTTTGAGTGGTTTTTTTTCTTGCAAATTCAAGAAGTTGCATTTTTTGCAAAAAAACCTCTTTTTCAATACCAATGCTTGCAATTTGTTTCACGATGTTTATTCCATCCTGAAACCACACCGGGGAATTAAAGAGGTTGTATTCAATGGCTTCGAACTCAATGTTATCAAAAAGAGGCGTTTTAACCCCTGCAATTTTTTTCAAGGTAAGATTAACGTTTTGTATTTTAACCAAGCGCTTATCAAATTCTCCCCATAAACGAGTCATGGTCTCATAATGGTTAAGTTCTCGAGCAAGTGTTTCTTCTAATTGAATAATTTTGTCTTTAGCTCGTTTAACCTCAACTCTAAGCGCACTCTCTTTATTTTTTAGCGTAGGCAATGCCCGTTCGCGAACCCTAAGTTGCTTTTCGAGTCCTTGCTGTGCCGTTCTATTGTATTGAAATTTTAGTGCCACAATTCAGTGTTTTAAATTCAAGTCTTCGGTTTAAAAGTGGAATTTTGATTAATCATGCTTGCTGATTATTTAACTTCCCAATATTTATCCATGAATTCTTGTTTAATACCAACTTCGCTTTTGTTGAAATATTTTCTAAATAGTCCCCAACACACATTTAGCATCTCTTCGGTGCCAATGTTTATGTCTATGGCTAAAATATTTTCGGAATATTCTTTTGCATACTCAAGTGTGCGTTCGTCATAATCGGTTAGGTCAAACCCATTATCGAGTTTTGTACGTGCATTAGCGGCATCGGCGTATAAACGTATGGCTGCATTCATCACTTGTGGATGATCTGCACGGGTTTGCTTGCCAATTACCAGCTGTTTAAGGCGCGACAAACTGCGGAAAGGATCGATGATTACTTTTCCAATGTCTGAATCACGACGCAAAAATAATTGCCCCTCGGTGATGTAACCTGTATTATCAGGGATGGCATGAGTAATGTCACCTCCCGAAAGCGTTGTTACAGCAATAATGGTAATAGATCCACCCGATGGGAACTGCACCGCTTTCTCGTAAATACGCGCTAAATCGGAGTAAAGCGATCCTGGCATACTGTCTTTCGATGGGATTTGATCCATCCGGTTTGATACAATACTCAAGGCATCGGCAAAGAGTGTCATATCGGTTAAAAGCACCAATACTTTTTCGTTTTTGTCAACAGCAAAATATTCGGCAGCCGTTAAAGCCATGTCAGGCACTAAAAGTCGCTCTACCGGTGGATCATCGGTGGTATTCACAAAGCTCACGATGCGATCGAGCGCCCCAGCATTGTCGAATACGTTTTTAAAGTAGAGGTAATCATCGTTTGATAATCCCATCCCCCCTAAAATTATTTTATCGGCCTCGGCACGTAATGCCACATTGGCCATAACCTGATTGTATGGTTGATCGGGATCGGCGAAAAATGGGATTTTCTGACCTGTTACTAAGCTGTTGTTTAAGTCGATACCTGCAATACCGGTTGCAATTAAGTCTGATGGTTGCTTGCGTCGAACAGGATTTACCGACGGACTACCAATGTCGCGTGTTTCACCTTCTACACGAGGACCACCATCAATAGGATCGCCAAAAGCATTGAAAAACCGCCCAGCTAATTGATCGCTCACTTTTAATTGAGGTGGACGTCCCAAAAATATTACTTCGGCATTGGTTGGGATCCCTTCCGTTCCTGAGAAAACCTGAAGGATAACGTTTTCTCCCATGATTTTCACCACCTGAGCTAATCGACCATGTACCACAGCCATCTCTTCATACCCAATGTTTTGGGCTTTGAGCGAAACAGTGGCCTTGGTTATATTGGTGAGTTTTACGTATACTTTTTGAAATGCTGATGTTTCCATGAATTGTGTTTTTACCGTTCGTAAATTAATTTAACCGCTGCTGAATCAGTTCTTCAAGTTCTGTTTCGAAATTTTTAAATTTCTCTGACTCAAATTCAGAATAATTCATCTGTTTAAAAATGTTGATGATTTGCTTGAAATAACCACCTACATCTTCAAATGAATCAAACGAAAATTTCATGCGGGTAACATCCAACACTTTACCAAGCATGTATTGCTGACGGTTAAGTGGTGTGGATGCGTCAATTTTATCAAACGCATCTTGTTGTAAGATAACAAAATCGATGAGTTCCGATTTCCAGAATTTCTCATGAAAATCCATTGGAACACCATCATCACCCAAAATATTTATTTGTTCTTGAGTTTCTTTACCACGCAAAAGAATGTTTTTAGCTTCCGCGACATCTATAATCCATTGATCACCTATGTGTTGAGATAAATATTCTTGTACTTCGGGGTACTCTAAGTATTTCGAATAACTGTCGATGGCATCAATGGCAGGATAGCGTTTACTATCGGCGCGAGCTTGCGATAGACCATAAAAACAACGTGCAGCCTTTCGGGTTGCCTCTGTTACTGGTTCTTTTAAGTTACCACCAGCAGGCGATACCGTTCCAATAAACGTGATAGACCCAGCTTCGCCGTTATTTAGGAATACATAACCTGCGCGACTGTAAAAATTTGATACAATAGCAGATAAGTCCATAGGAAACGCATCAGGTCCAGGAAGTTCTTCTAATCGGTTCGACATTTCGCGCAAGGCCTGTGCCCATCGCGAAGTTGAATCGGCCATCAACAAAATACGCAATCCCATGGCACGGTAGTATTCACCCAAAGTCATGGCTGTGTAAACCGAAGCTTCGCGCGCCGCAACAGGCATATTTGATGTGTTGGCTATAATAATAGTTCGTTCAATTAGTTTTTTTCCTGTTCGAGGATCTTCCAGTTCGGGGAACTCGATAAATATTTCAACTACCTCATTGGCACGTTCGCCACAAGCGGCAATAATTACCACATCGGCTTCAGCCTGTTTTGATATGGCATGCTGCAAAACGGTTTTACCAGTTCCAAAAGGGCCTGGAATAAAGCCTGTACCACCCACTGTAATTGGGTTAAGTGTATCGATGCATCGAACACCAGTTTCAAGTAATTTGAAAGGACGAGGTTTCGAATCGTATGCTTTGATTGCCATTTTAACCGGCCATTTTTGCACCATGGTAAGGTTGTATTCAACTCCTTCTGAGTCGGTTACAATGGCCATATGATCGTCAACCTTATATTTGCCAGCTGGAGATAAACTTTTTACAGTGTAAGTCGAGGTCATTTTAAATGGAATCATAATTTTATGAGGCATTCCATTTTCATCTACTTCACCTAACCAACCACCTGCGGTTAATTCATCACCGGGTTTGGCAATGGGCTTAAAATCCCACAATTTTTCGCGATTAAGCGGATCGGTATATTCACCACGTTTTAAGAAAACGCCTTCCATTTTATCCAAATCGTTCTGAAGACCATCGTAGTTTCGGGAAAGAATACCAGGGCCAAGCGTTACTTCCAACATGTGACCTTCGAAAACGACTTCGGTGCCTGTTTTTAAACCGCGAGTGCTTTCAAAAACTTGTACGTAAGCATTTTTACCAAGTATTTTAATTACTTCAGCCATTAATGCAGCTTCGGGATGCTTAATGAAACAAATTTCATTTTGCGATACTGGCCCATCTACCTCAACAATAACTAAGTTGGCAATAATTCCGGCAACTTTTCCGGTTGTTTTATTTATTCTTTCCATGATTTAATGTATAATCTTCAGGGATTTTAAATTCAGTTTTTAGGTCATTCAGTAATTTTGCAAAAAGCATTTGACCGCTTTCATGCTCTAATCCAATCCATCGTTCAACCAATAGCAGCTTAGCTGTAAAACCCAATAATTTTTCGATGGAGAAATAGTTGAAAAACGTTGAGTCGTCAATGAATTGCCATTTGAGCGTATCAATTTTTAGTTCTCGTTCGAGCAGGTTATCATTTTCAAAAATCAGAATCATTTGCTCTATGTTGTCGATTTCGCCTGCGAGACCAAAATCGCGTGATTTACTTCGTATTAATGCTTCTGTAATTTCATTGTCGCCAACTAATTGGTTGTTTACGTTAATGTTATGCTTTCGAGTATTTAGCGCTGTAAATACATTGCGTTGGGTAATTTCGTATTCAGCTAAACGCTTAATAAATTTGTTCTTATTCGTAGAGAGGTAATTCCAATAAGCTTTAGAGAGTAAAAATTCCAAAATATTTGGAGATGTTGGTTCATCACTTGTAATAACCGACTCCACCACTTCGTTGATATAGTTAGGGAAAACTGATGGCTCATTCAATTCGATACGTCGTTTATCAATCAGAATTTCAACATCTTCCAGGTTGTAGTTTGCTCGATTATCGAAAGGTGTGTTTTGCTTGAAATAGACTGAAACAATGTTTTTATGATCAAAAGGCAAGTATAGTAATGAGATTAGTTTTAAATCGTCTGGATGAAGACTTTCGGACAACAGTTGGCGATATCCATTTAAAAACTGCCCCGTTTTTTTATCTTCTAAAAGAATATCGGGAAGACCAGCAATTAGGCAGTAATAGTTTCTACTCATCTCTCTATTATTGTATATTAGTTTGTGATAGAATACTTTGAAGTTGAATTTGACGTCTCAATCTATTTTTGATTAAAAAGAATTTCGCTTGTTTTTGGTCGAAGATAAGCTTTGAAGAAGTTAACAAAATCTGTTTCGCTGAAGTTTATTTGATAGTTATCAGCTTTTGCTCCGATTTTAAATCCAGATTTTACCTGATTGCTAAATTCAATTGTAATCTGCTTGTTTAATTCGTCTGAGAGATTGTTTTTAAAAAATGTTTCAAATTGTGCTTTGTCAGTCTCTGGCAACATCAAAAGAAGGTTTTGCTGGTCGGTTTTACCCCACTCTGCAATCACTTTAAGTATAAGTGATTGAATGTAGTTTTTGTCATTGAATAACTCCTTAATAGGTGGTTTTACAACATTAAGCGTAATGGCTTCTGATATTTGTTGCTTTAAAGCATTAATGGCTTGAGTAGATGTTAATACCAGCTCCCTTTCGAGATTCTTTTTTTGTTCCAGAGCTTGTGCATTTGAATTAGCAATTAACTCTTTCGCCTGTTTTTCTGCATCGCTAACAATTGTTTTAGCGTCTTCTTTCGCCTGCTGAATAATATCTTCAGCTTCTTGCCTGGCTTTAAGAATACCTTCGTTATAAATTTTATCAGTAAGTTCCTGAAGTTTGTTTTGCATGTTGTTTTATTTTAATTTTTTGTAGTGCCTCGTGAAAGAGAAGTAAAAATATAAGTTTGGAATTTGGATACAAATAACTCAAGTATGTCTAAGAACATATTTTTTTGCTGTTTGGTTTAAAAATAAAATTGAAAAATATTATAAAGATATTAAGTCATTCGCATCAAATGCAATAATGATTTAGATATTGCTAAATGTATAAATTAATATGAAGCTGCAATATAATTGAAATAATTTGGAACCATCTTTTATCGTAAAAAAAAGAGGTATTTAATTTGATTGTTCAAGTAAAATAAGGAAAGAGAAGAGATAACGAAACACTTAAATGCAATACTAAGAAATGCACTCAATGTTATTCCATCAAGTAATAATAATTTTTCGATCGATAAATTATTTGTATAAACTTATGCGATAGTAGATTTGTTTAGGTGTTTGACAGCTAGAGTTTTTCTGATGATTTATGCGATCCGTCAGAATTGAGCGCCAGTGAGTAACGATCCAATGTTTGATTGCGGTAAATTATTTCGTATTCTTTAATTCCTGAATCGCCATATATGGCAATCACATTCATCATTTCGCCATAGGAAGCTATAACCTCTTTGATACCGGTTGAGACTTCTGTGTGTATATCTAAATTGATTTTGTAATCAATGAAATTTCCTTTTTTATCAAATTTAGCAATGTATTCATGTTGATCTTGATAAAAAAGTGCCTCATCAAATGAATTCCCAGTCACCCACTCGATGCTTTTAGCGCGAGGAAATAATTGATTAAATTTATTTTCAACCCTTGTGCTTAAGGGAGTAACAAAATTTGCAAATATTTTTTTTAAGGGTTGGAACATTTCTTTTGTCTAAATAAATTTGATGACATTGATATTGACGTAAAAGTCTTCGAAAAGTCACTTTTAGAGAGATTCGTTGTACTTTTCTTTATAAACGTAATGGGCACGTGTTTTTGCTCGCTTAATTCTCATTTTAGCGGCACTTTCGCTAATTCTTAACGCGATACTAATGTCTTTAATAGAGATGCCATCTTGATATTTCATTAAAAGCATAGCTTTCTCCTCAGGGTGGATGAGCTCGAAGACGCTCATTAGATTTTTGTAGTTCAATTCGGTAAAATCCTCATCTGTGTCATCAATTATCTCGGGTAAGGCATTCTCCTGATTCCACTCAGGGTAGTGTAATTTCTTTTTTAGTCGCAAAAAATCGATGCAATGATTGTATGTAATTGAATATAACCATGAAGAAAATGAAGCAGTTGATTTAAATGTAGAAAGTTTTTCATAAGCTTTCGACATCACGTCATTAGCCATATCTTCGGCTTGATGCCTGTTTTTTAAAAATGAGTAACACTTGTCAACAACCTTCTTGTAATAGCGATTATAGAGCTGTTCAAACCCTCTTGAATCGTTAGATTCTAGAATGAATTCAATAATTTTATCGTCTGAAAGCGTTGTTTTTGAATTATTTGTCATAAATTTGGTTGCAAACCGAAAAATATTTTATCTTTATTGTGTTACTTTTAAAAAAAGGTGCGTCTAAATAGTGAAATTTGAATTGACGAGTTGAAATAAACTTCGGCTCAAAATTAAAATAAAAATCAATCATTAATTAAAATCAGGAGATTAAAAAACCATGAAGAAGAATGTATTTTTTAGCATGATGGCTCTAGCCATGGTAGTTATGTTTGCAAGTTGTGCAAAAGTTCCTCAAGCTGAGATCGATGCAGCTAATGTTGCAGTTGATTCAGCTAAAGTTGCTGAAGCAGATGTTTACGTTCCTGAGCAATTGGCTCAAATTCAAGATTCTTTACAAGCTGCTTTAGCTGCTGTTGAGACTCAGAAATCAAAATTATTTTCGAACTATGATGATGCTACTAAAACTTTAGTTTATGTATCTGAAACTGCTGTTCAAGTTAAATCTGCTTCAATTGCTCGTAAAGCTCAATTGAAAGAAGAAATTGCAGTTGTAATTGGAGAAGTAACCACTATGGTTGCTGAAAACAAAGAACTTATCAAAAAAGCACCTAAAGGCAAAGAAGGTAAAGCTGCTTTAGAAGCTATCGCTAGCGAAATGGCTGTTATTGAAACAACTGTTGCTGAGTGTCAAGCTGCTTATGATAATGGTCAGTATGTTGCTACTATCGACAAAATCAAAGCTGCTAAAGAGAAAGCAGTATCTATTAAAGATGAGTTGACTGCAGCTATCGAAAAAACAAAAAAACGCTAAGAAACTTTTTGCTTCTTAACAATGTATAAAT